>Ga0209698_10003266_pt1 | contig 18127 bp, 15 predicted proteins | sample LitLauG_LLR_2012_FD_187203 | JGI IMG/M metagenome (GOLD analysis project Ga0209698, IMG submission 187203) | Freshwater sediment microbial communities from Pennsylvania, USA - Little Laurel Run_MetaG_LLR_2012 (SPAdes) (version 2) | ecosystem: Environmental > Aquatic > Freshwater > Creek >...
TTGTACCGATTGTGGGGCAGGCTTCCGGACTGGCGCTGATTTCCGTGGTGAATAAGAAGTGGCTGACTTTCCAGCACATCAAGATCCAGAACTTCGACTATATGGGAGTGAGTGTTACCGGGAGCTCCGACAATCTGATGTTCGCGAATATGGAGTCGGATGGGATGGCACCGTATGGAACGACGCCACATGGGTTCTATGTGAATGCGCCGAATGCGACGAGCATCCAGTTTGCGAATGACGACGCGCATCTGAACTACGACGGCTTCAGGGTGGATGGAGCTACGGCGGTTGCGGTCACGAATTGCCGGGGGTATGCCAACCGGGATGCAGGGCTGAAGGACAACACCGGCAAGATGACTTACGCGTATTCGCACTTTTATGGGAACAATGTGGCGCAGTTTCCGACCAGCGACGTGGTGGGCGGGATTGCGGGGAATGGGAACGTCTCGTCAGCGATTGCTCCAGTAGTTACGAACTTTCAGAGATATCCGGCGCGGTTTTCGTTCACGGTGGACGATGTGGGGTCGTCGGCGGGAACCGAGGGGTATATCAACAGCTTCCTGACTCTGTTCAGTTCGCGCGGCATTCATTTCAACGCGGCGGTGGTGCCGTCGTATACGGTGGACTGGGGGAGCGTAAACACCTGGTACTCAGGCGGGAATGAGATCGATTCTCATTCGTGGTCGCATCAGTACTACACGACGAATCTGAGTCCGGGGAATTCGCCCCCGTATCCGAATGCTCCGGCGCTGGACATTCAGTACGCCGGGGGCGGCACGGCGGCGACGTTGACGATCTCGGGGAATGTGCTGAGTACGGCGGTGACGGGAGCCTCAGGGGATAACTTGAGCGTTAACTTAGGCAGTTACACGATGCAGGGACTGCATGATTACCTTGCCAGTCTGTCGCACTACACGGTGACTTACGACGTGAGCGGACCTTTGGTCCGCCCGAATACCCACAGCATCAACCTGCTGAACGTTTCTGGCCAGGATATTAAGACCTCGGCATTCGTTCTGCTTTATGACCAGACAAGGCTGGTGCCGGACGAGATGGTGTCGGCGAAAACGGCGATTCAAGCCAACGTTGCCGGATTGACGGAATCGTTCTATGTCTACCCGGATGGAATTGAAGATCCGACCACTGAGGCCGACGCGGTTGCAGGGGGGTATACAGCGGCGCGCGGGAGCCTAGCGATGAAGGGGCAGGACAACACTACTGGCAGCGCGAACTCGCTGTACTCGAATGGCGTGAATGTGGAGAACATCACGAGCCTAGGCGCAATGCAGATTCATGGATTGACGCAGGCGCAGATCAATCAGATGGTGGCGAGCCTGGTGTTTCGGGCGCAGGCCTGGGGAGCTCCGTATGGGTTCTTTACGCACTATAACTCGCGTGGGGACTCGACGCCGGACATCAGTAATACGGAACTGGGATATCTGCTGGACGCGGTGAGCGCGAATGGTGGACTTTGGCTGACGAATACAGCGCTGGCCAGTGCGATCACTTCGGGGAGCGGATTCAGCGGGACAACGCGGTGGATTCAGGCGGCGAGCGGGGCGGCGGTGAATCTGGCGGTGGCGGGAGCAAACTCGCCGACAGTGGGGCGAGCGGCGGCGACGGCGTATCCGGTAGATCTGAACGGCGTGAACCGGACGGTGCTCGCGACGTGGGACATTGGAAGCAGCGCGTACGTGTCGCAGCGATATGGAACGGGGTCGGGGTCGGGGAGCACTTATATCGGGGGCGCGACTTATCTAAGTGCGGCGCAGCTCCCGCAGAGATGGGCGAACGATCTGGAGGTAAATCCTCCGAACGGGACTTACGATGTGACGCGGACGGCGAGTACGTTTGCGCAAATGCAGCAGGCGATTTGCGATTGGGTAGTGGCGCCGGACCAATGGTGGCTGGTGCAGATTCCGCATGGAACCGTGATCGACACGGTCTCGGCGGGCTATGCTTGTACGCAGAACGCCGGCACAAATTACCAGTCGATTACTCTGCTGAGCAAGGTAGTAAGTGGTGGTGTGCCTACTAAGTTCCTAGTGTTCGATTCCGACACTCCATTGCTCTATCAGCAGACGGTGTGCTCGCACGGGATTACGGATCCGGCGGGAACGCGGCAACCTCCGTCTGGCGATATTGCGACGTGGTGGAGTGGAACGAATTTTGGATGCGCGAACGACCGGGGGGCGATGTGGACGCTGGAGGGCAATTGGACTCCGGGGAATAGCGGTTTACTAATCCAGGCTGGCAGTTGGGACGCGGCGACGAACATCGGGCCGAGCCACTACGCCTTTCGCAATGTCGAGATGCGGCCGATCCCTTCAGACACCGACCACGTCTTCATGGTCAACAGCAACCCAGACCCGAACAATACCGGCAGTTTGACGTTGACGAGCCAGATGGCGTCGCACATTCACTTCGTCAACATCTACGGGCATGGAGACGGGAAAGATTGGTGCCCGGCTGCGACCGGGAGCGGAGCATGCGTGACATCAAGCAATACGGGAGGTCCGGGCAACAATCACATTTCGGCGTTCATGCACCTGGACCGCTGCCTGTATTGCTCGGTGACCTATAGCTACTTCGACTACATCACCTCGGCAGGTGGGAACGAGAGCCATGTTATCGGCATATTGGAGACTCCGGGGCCGCTGGAAGTGGCGCACAACTGGTTGAGCAGTTCGTCCTCGGCGTTGTTCGTCGGAGGCGTGGCAGCGACGGACCCGCTCTATTACGCCGACGACATCTTCGTGTGGCAAAACCGGCTGACGAATCCTCCGAGTTGGATCGGAACCTCGTACGGCGGGGCGGGGCTGTTGATCAAGAACCGTTCGGAGATCAAGACGTGCGTGCGGTGCCTGTACGAAGGCAACATTGCAGAGTATGTGGATTTGAGCGGAGCGCAGCAGGGGCAGTGTTTTTCGGAGAATCCGCGGCAGTGCTCAGCCAATATCTCGTGTGATAACTACCAGGCTGCCATCGCGGACGTGACTTACAGCAACAACATTTGCCGGCACGCGCTGACCGGGTTCATGCTCATCGGGCGCAGCCTCTATCCCGGGGATAATGGAGGAGGGTCGGCGGGGCCGACGCGGCGACTCAACCTCACCAACAATTTGATGTACGACCTGGGGAATGGGCCGCTGTTAGATCCCACGCACATCGTTTCCTTCCCCTATGGGATGCGGGCCGATGGGAACGGCGAGGCGTTTATCTGTAACGGAACGAATGCGAGTGGAATGATTACGCTGAACTGCGCGGCCGGCCCGACCGGGTTGCTGGAAACGCAGATCAGCCCAGGCGACTTAGTAGTAGTTACGAACTGCTCGGATGCGACATGGAACGTTCCGAGCGGAACCTATCCCTCGTCGAAAGGCGCGACGGCGCTGCCAGGTACGAATCCGAATGGGCTCACCGTGATTTATTCGAACCCTTCGGCGGTGAGCTCTACGGCTTCGGGATGCCTGGCGCAGAACTTCCAAGGATTCCCGGCCGCGCTGACCTTTACGCACAACACTCTGGTGATGCAAACCACCGGCGGAGGGCGTAACAACGGGCGCGAGTACGCGGCAAGCTCCCCGAACATCTGGACGGACACGGGATGCGGCGGTGGGGGGCCGACGAACTCGACAACCATCACTTCCCTAAGCCGTGCCGGCGGAATTGTGACGGCGAGCGTGGCCAGTACCACTGGCTGGCAAACGAGCATTACGGCCAGCAATTCGATCGAGATCGTGGTCGAAGTGCTGAACTCCGGGGACTTTACGGGAACGTTCTACTATCTCGGGCAGGACGGCAACGGGCACCTGCAATGGATGCAGGCGGGATCGCCGGATGAGACTGGCGCGACGCTGGGTACGGTGCAGCAAACCGGGAAATGCCCGGCGAGTTTGTTTCTGCAGAATGCGACGTGGAAGAACAACCTGTTTGCATTCGATGTGGGGACGGCGCCGAGTTGTCCGGGGACGCCCAGCACGGGCTGGACGGGGTGGGTGGAACAGGGGACGGGGGTCGAAGGGTGCCCCTCGGGAACCTCCAGCAACCTTTGTTCGGAAAATCAAGTCGATGTGACCAACTCAGTTGTGGCCAACACTGATTTTCCCGGACGATGTGGGGCGAAGTATATGGAAGTGGGCGGGGCGAATGCGGGGGCGATTCCTCCGGCGACGTTGACGTTTCCGGCGGGGACGGTTTGTGCGGGGAGCACGGCGGATGCGACTTGCGTGGGCATGGTGGGGATGATGAATGGGGCGGCGTTTGATGCCAACGACGCGAACTATCACAACTATGAACTGGCCGCGAGCAGCGTGTATAAGGCGGGTGCGGCTTACGACGCGGACGATTCTGCAGACCTGGGCGCGAATATTCCGGCGATTGATAACGCGCTGACGCGGTTCGCGTATCCGTGCGGGAATTGCGGGGGAGGGCCGGTAGCCATGCCACCGAAGGTCGAGATCCTGGCGCCGGGGGCCGGGGCTTCGGTGGCGGCGGTGAATACGTACTTGAAGCCGAGTCCATATATCAATGGGATCGTTTATGCGCTTTGGTGGAGTTGCTCGGATCAGGATGGGACAGCGGCGCATTACACGTGGAGTGCGTTCGACAATCAAGTGGTGTCGGATGGGTGGGCGGCTGCGGGAAAGAAGATCATGGTGGTACTGGGCGGAGTGACTTATGGAGGGTCGGACAACATCTGCTATGGGGGGTCGGGATATGGGACTAGCGGCGTGGGGAATTATGGGACGCCGGCTTATGTGTGGAGTGCCCTGGGCGCGTCGAATTCCGTTGCGTGCGGTGGGCAGCAGATTCCGAATTATCTGAATTCTGCTTATTTGACGCATTATCAAAATTGGGTGGCGGCGACGTTGGCGCACCTGGCGGCTAGTTCGTATGCTTCGAGCATTCAGTATGTGCGGGTGGCTTGGGGGAAGGGCGGGGAGACGACGCCGACGGCGAATTGGGATGCGGCGGGGAGTTGTCCGGATGGGAGCGGGCACAACACGCTGACCAACGATTGGGGATATACGCTGGCGGGGTGGGAGTCGTTTCTGCAGGGTGGGATGACTTATGAGGCGGGGTTGGGATCTCCGCTGCAGTTGATGATTTCGATTACGCCGATGGGACCGAGTGGGGGTTCGCAGGCGGCGGTGCCGAATTTTACGGCCCCGATCGCGGCTTCGCTGCACATTGGATTTGGGACGCAGGGGTTGATGGCTTCGGATGTGAATAATGTCGCGGGCTGCGGCGGGAATTGGTGTTCGCTGTTTGCGACTTACTCGGGGCAAGTTCCTTTGGAGACGCAGACGTTCTATCAGAGTTGCGCTGCGGTGAATGAGAGTGGGACTTGTCCTTCGATGGCTGTGACTACGGGGACTCTGGATCCGCTGCTGATTTGGTCGGCGCAGCAGGGGACGACGACATTCGAGATGTATTACGAGGATGCTTGCGCGATGCTGTGTCCGGGGTATGCGGTGGCGGGGTACGCGGGGTATCCGCAGGCAGGGTATTTGGGGGCTTTGATGGATGTGGTGGGCGGGGTTTACTAGGGCTGAGTTCAAACGCTTCACCACAGAGGGCGCAGAGGATCACAGAGAAGTCAAAATCCCGGCGGTGAGAATTCCCTGACGGGCCGCGGGTGTGGTCTGGGTACACGGGGTCCTTCGCTTCGCTCAGGATGACAATTTCTGAGTGGTGAATGAGTTTTGAGTCTGGAGGCTCGGCTTTTGGCCGGGCCTTTTTTGTTGGGAAATTTCATTAGGAGATTGCGTTATGAAAATTTGGCGGGCGGGTTTGGCGTTGGTGCTTTGTTTGACGATTGCTTTCGTGGGGTGCTCCACGTCTTGGATAGCTGAGTCGGAGCAGATTGTTGCGGCTTTGATTCCAGCGGCTTCGAACCTGGTGGCTTTGGTTGCGGCTTTGGAGGGGAAGACGGTTTCGGCTTCGGATCTGGCGACGATTCAGAATGCTGGGGCGCAGGCTGGGGCGGACTTGCAGTTGATCCAGTCGTTGATCACGGCTTATCAGAAGGCGGATGCGGCGGCGCAACCGGGAATTCTGAATCAGATCGAGAGCGCGATCGGAGCGGTGCAGGGACTGCTCGAGGGATTGCTGCCGGCGCTGCATATTAAGGACGCGACGACCCAGGCGAAGATCACGGCGGTGGTGGGGATTGTTTTGTCGGAGGTGCAGTCACTGGCGGCGATCGTGCCGATCGTGAAGGGAGCGGGATTTTCCCAGGTCTCGCAAAATCGGCGAGACCTGGGGCACCCCACTGTGAAGGCTCCTTTGTCGGCCAATGAGTTTGTGGCTTCCTACAACGCTACGATGACGGCGAAGACGGGGAATGCGGCACTGGATCGGGCTACTGCTGGGTTGAGGATTCATTCGCATGGGACGCTGGTGCGGTGGGGGACAGCGGGGGTATTGAAGTAGGTTTCGGGCGTTCACCACAGAGGTCACGGAGGGACACGGAGAAAGTCAAAACCCCCACTCTAACGTCGCAAAAGGCGCGACGTTAGAGTGGGGCACCCGGCGCCGCTCTTCCACGAACACCTTGTCGAGGGACAAATGACTGGGGATCTGAATTTGTTGGAACAACTCGGGCGGGTTCTGGACCAGCGGATTGGGGACTCGACCGTGCGGGATTTGTTGATCTCGCACATGTTGAAGATCCGGCGGAAGGGGACCGGGGTGGGATATCTGGAGTTGAACCGGGCGCAGCGAGAATATTCGCGGGATTGCTCGTCGCGGAACATTGTTTTGAAGGCGCGACAGTTGGGGGTGACCACGTATGTGGCGGCGCGGTTCTTTATTCAGACGATTACGCGGCCCGGGTCGCTGACGGTGCAGGTGGCGCATACGGAGGATTCAGCGGAGGCGATTTTTTCGATTGTCCGTCGCTTCTGGCAGCAACTTCCGGCGCGGATGCGGCGCGGGGCGCTGCGGACTTCGCGGTCGAATGTGCGGCAGCTGGTTTTTCCGGAACTGGATAGTGAATATAGGGTCGAAACTGCCGATGATAATGCAGGGCGGGGGATGACGATCCATCATCTGCACTGCTCGGAGGTGTCGCGATGGCCGCGGGGCGGGCGGGAGACGCTGGCATCGCTGCGGGCGGCGGTGGTTCCGGATGGAGAGATTGTTCTGGAGTCGACGGCGAATGGGGCGTCGGGCGTTTTTTACGAGGAGTGGCAGAAGGCGGCGGAGACGGGATATAGGCAGCACTTTTTCCCCTGGTGGTATGACGCGAGCTACTGCCTGGATGCGAGTGATGTGCTGCCGCTGACGGAAGAGGAAGTTGTGCTGGCGAAGTTGCACGGATTGAGTGAGTCGCAGATTGCGTGGCGGCGGAATACCTGGAAGACGATGCGGGGGTTGGCGGGGCAGGAGTACGCGGAGGATCCGGTGTCGTGCTTTTTGGCGTCGGGGGAGTGCGTGTTCGACCTGGCGTCGATCGAGCAGGCTGCGGCGCATGCGGGTCAGCCGGTGGAGTCGCAGGAGAATGGGCGGACGCTGATCTGGTTTCCGCCGAATAGGGGTAAGCAGTGGCAGTACATCATTGGGGTGGATACGGCTGGGGGCGGGACCGATGGAGACTATTCGTGCGCGCAGGTGATTGAGCGGACGATGGGGCTGCAGTGCGCGGAGTTACATGGACACTTTCCTCCGTTTGAACTGGCGCGGCGGGTGATGGCTTTGGCGCAGGTTTATGAAAATGCGCTGGTGGCGGTGGAGCGGAACAATCAGGGATATGGCGTGCTGGCGCACTTGAAGGATCTGCGGTACGAGAATCTTTATGTGGCGGGCGGGCAGGAGGGATGGCTGACGTCGGTGGTGACGCGTCCGGCGATGATTGAGAATCTGGCGGCGGCGTTGATGGAGCAGCCGGAATTGTTCCATAGTCCGCGGCTGCTGGAGGAGATGAAGACGTTCGTGCGGCACGGGGATGGGCGGTCGGAAGCGGCGGAGGGTGCGCATGATGATTGCGTGATGGCTATGGCGATTGCGTTAGCCGTGCGGAGAGAGGATGCGGGGCGGGTGCGGCGGCGGCCTATGGAGATGGCTTGTTTGGATGTGGGGTGAGGCTTCGGTCGTTGGTCGTCGGTCGTCGGTCGTCGGGATGTTCATTCGTCACATCTTTGCTGCTTGTGGTTGGAGTATGATTGCGGGCTTTGCGGATTGGTTGGGATAAGTCAAAGGCGGGTTTACTCGCGCAAACGGATTCACCACAGAGGGCACAGAGGGGTACACAGAGGAATCAAAGTTTCCCATTGTTGGGCGCTGCGGCGGAGTGCATGGGGCCTTTCCCTTCGACTGGCTCAGGTGAGGTCAGGATGACAACGGGGAGGAGTTCTCGAGGAACGATGTTTCTGCGGAGTGGTCAGGGTTCGCGGGCAGGAGTGCCCGCGCCACATTTTTGAGTTGTGGTGGATGCGGTCCAACACGTTCGGCGGATGCGGGGCGGGGCGCAGGGGCACTTGATGCGCTGCTCCGATGGGCATTTTTACGTCGTCAAGTTTCGAAATAATCCGCAGCACTTGCGGGTTTTGGCGAATGAGATGTTGGCGACGCGGTTGGCGGAGCGGGCTGGGTTGCCGGTTCCGGTGACTGAGGTGGTGGAGGTGGATGAGTGGTTGATCGAGCACACTCCGGAGTTGAGCATTCAGCTGGCGCATAACACGATCCGGTGCCAGGCGGGACTACAATTTGGGTCGCGGTACGTGGTGAGTCCGCTGGAGGGGCAGGTGTTTGATTATCTGCCAATGGAGATGTTGAATCGCGTGCGGAATTTGGAGACGTTTGCTGGGATGCTGGTTCTGGATAAATGGACTGGAAACGCGAACGGGAGGCAGGCGGCGTTTTGGAGGAAGTCGCGGGAGAGGCTCTACACGGCATCGTTCATTGATCAGGGATATTGCTTCAATGCGGGGGAGTGGACGTTTCCGGATTATCCGCTGCGCGGGGTGTATGCGCGGAATGAAGTGTACGAGAGCGTGCGCGGGTGGGAATCGTTTGAGCCCTGGCTGGGGCGGATCGAGAAGATGGATGAGGATGTGGTGTGGAGTGTGGTGAATGGCATTCCTCCGGAGTGGTATGAGAGTGAGGATCAGGAGTTGGAGAAGTTGGCGCGGGCTTTGATTTCGCGGCGCGGGATGGTGCGGGAATTGATTGAGGCGTTTCGAGTTTCGCCGCGGAGGCCGTTTCCTGGGTGGAGGGAGAATTAGAGTCAAGGGCTTTCACCACAGAGGGCACGGAGGAGCACAGGGGAAGTCAAAGTCCCCACCCTCTCGCACAAAACGCGAGAAGGGTGGGGCACCCGGCGATCGCTGATGGCTGAGAAACGACAGCTCGAATTTTTCTTGCTGCGGTATGTGCCGGACGCGGTGAAGGGAGAGTTTGTCAATATTGGGCTGTTGACTGTTGAGAATGGGGCTGATGGACCGGAGTTGGCGGGAGTTCGGTTCACGAAGGATTGGGGAAGACTGCTTTGTCTTGATCCGCAGGCGGATGTGGAACTTCTCGACAAGTTGCAGGTGGAGATGCAACGGGAGATTGGGCAACCTGGGGATCGCGTGGCGTTGCTGCGGAGGATGCAGGATTCGTTCTCAAATGTGATCCAGCTGTCGCCTGTGCTTTCGGCATTAACAGCGGAGAGCGCCGCCGAGGAAATTGAGACGCTGGCACGGACGTTGCTGGAAACGCCGAAGGTGAGAAGAGTTCGAGAGCCGGCGGGACGGCAGAAGATTCTGGACACGATGCGAGACGAATTTGATAAGGCTGGGGTGCTGACTTCTTTGGTGGAGGTTCCAGTTGAACCTTATACGAAGACGGGAGATCCGTTTTCGTTTGATTTTGGGTATCGTGTGCGGGATGAAATGAAGTTGTTTCATGCGGTGTCGATGAGGGGTAGCGTGGATGCGGCGGTGATGCTGGCGGCGAGGTATCCGAGGATTGCTCAGGACATGGCGCGGATGATGAAGACTTCGCCTTTGTTGACGGCGGTGGTTGAAGCTGAGTTGGATCGTGGTAGGAGTGAGGTTGGGTTTGCTTTGGAGATGATGGCGGAGAGCGGGGTTCGGGTGGCGACGACAGGGGAGATGGCGGGGATTGCCGACGTGGCGCGGGTGGAGTTGGGAGTGTGACGATCACCGAGAATATCTTCGATTCTGTGCTCGTCTTGCTTGCGCCTGTTGGGCTGTTCTATGGATGGTTTTTCTATTTGGCGAGAATGCGGCACGAAGCATTCGGGTGGCGAAATGGGATCACCGTGGTTTCTCTGGCTTTGGTTTCGTTGGTCGCCCTCTCGTGGCCGGTCATGGCATTGCTTGTGCCCAGGGCAGATTGGGGCAGCGGCGTAGGAGTCGAACATCAGGTGCATTGGGTTGAGGCGTGGCACAGGCCGGTTTTCCGCACGTTGCTGGCAGCGCTTGTTCTGGGATTGTTTGGGCGACCACGATTGATTTTGCCGATTGCGATTGCGTGCATTGGGACTGCACTGTTTTGGCTTTTCAGTACGGCGCCGTAGCCAGCAGCCTTGCATAGGTCCTTCGCTTCGCTCAGGATGACAAGTTTTGAGGACTGGGAATTGGCTCCGCTTTGGCGGGGCTTTTTTATTGTGGACTAGTCTGTAAAGAGCGAGGTCAGGGCGTTGGGAGTGACGATGTGGGTGGATCTATGGCGTTTCAAGGCGAGGAGTGGCTTGTCGCCGGTAACCAGGAATTGGGCATGTCCGGCATCGGCGAGCGCGAGGAGGTAGTTGTCGTCTGGGTCGGGAGAGATTTCGACCTTCGCGAGTTTTTCGATGACGATGGCGAGGTCGCGAAGCTGGTTCACGAGGCGTCCGGCCAGTGCTGCGCGGAGACGAGCGCGGATCTTGGGATAACGAGTGACTCGGGCGATCTCGTCGAGTTGCTCGATGCCGGTGACCAGATCGAACTTGCGGCTGCGCCACAACGCGAGAACTTGCGCGGGCGAGGAAGCGGACGACATCAGGGCACTTAGAAGGACGTTGGTGTCGATCACCACGCGCATTGGCTATTTCCGGTTGCGTGTTTTGCGCGTCCGGCTTTTCTTCTTGCGGACGCTAGAGACCGCTTCGTCGATCAGGTTTCGAAGGTCAGCGGGAGGAACATCGGCGAAGGATTCGCGGGCCTCATTGACAGTCTGATCGAACAGGCGCCATTTGACTGCGTCCTCGACGAACTTGGAGAGGGAGCCTTTCTTGAGGCCGCGAGCGCCGAGGTGGGAACGCAGGGCGAGGTCGGTATCTTTGGACCAGACAATGGTTAGGCGGGCGACGTCGGTTTCGGGCATGGGAATCCTCGTGACATAAGCATATATCCGACTATCAGTATACACGACTATCTGACTGACCAGGACAAGAGATCATGAACATTAAAGATGTGGTGCGCGGCGCTTGGCGCCGGGTGGCGGGAGTGTCGGCGGGCGCGGGCGCGTCCTCGGATGAAATCTTAACCAAACGGCGGCGGACTTCGGCGTTGCCTTCGATCTTTAATTCTTATGGGCCGCTGAACGATGCGATGCCGAAGCCTACGCCTTATAACTTGCGACGGTTTTCGGAGACTCCGATTGCGCGGCGGGCGATCAACTGCATCAAGGATCGGATTGCGGGGATGCGGTGGCGGGTGCAGCCTCGGCAGGGGTATTCGCTGGACGCGATTCCGGATGGGGCGGCGCGGGTGCGGATTTTGACGGACAACTTTGATGCGCCGAATCCGGATGACTCGTTCCGGACGTTTGCGGAGCAGGTTTTGGAGGACATCATTGTTGGCGGGTTTGGGGCGATTGAGGTGCAGAGGAATCCGGCGTGGAGTGAGGCGGATCTGCTTCACTCCGACAATCCCTACGTCTCGCAAGAGACGCGAGACCCTTCGACAGGCTCAGGGCAGGCTATGGGGCACCCGGCGGGCGGGGGCGCCCGCCCCACACAAGCGATGCCGCTGGTGTTGTGGCCTGTGGATGGGGCTTCGATTCGGATGAACTTGGATTGGGATGGTTCGCCTCGTTCGCAGCGGTATGTGCAGGTGAACGATCAGAGCGGGCCAGGGTCGGCGATCAAGCTGGATGACGATGAGCTGATTTATATCCGGCTGAATCCGCGGACGCATACGCCGTTTGGGTTGGGGCGGTTGGAGGTGGCGTTTGAGACGATCAATGCGTTTCTGGGGGCGCACCGGTATGCATCGCGGCTGGCTTCGAACACCGTGGTGCAGTATGCGCTTTGGTTGCAGGACCTGACGCCGGAGCATCATGAGCGGCTGATCCGTTGGTGGCAGGACGAGATTGAGGGCACGGGAAAGGTGCCCATCCTATCGGTCGAGAGCAAACCGGAAGTGCTGAGGTTCGGTGGAGGCACCGATGCAGACTTGCGACTGCAGTGGCAGGAGTTTCTGCTGCGAGTCGTCGCTTCCGCGTTCGACCTTCCTCCGTTTTACCTGGGCGTGGAGCGGGATGTGAACCGCTCCACCGCGGAGGAGATGAATGATATGGCGTTCCGGCAGGCGATTGTGCCTACGGCGCGATTGTTGGCCGAGTCGCTGACGCGGGATGCAATTGCGAAGAAGTTGGGATGGCGGGATCTGGAGTTTGCGTTTGCGGAGCTGGATACGTCGGATCCGCTGGAGGAGGCGCAGATTCAGCAGATTCTCTTGCAGAACGGAGTGCTTACGGTGAATGAGGTGCGGCGAATGCGGGGGTTGGGGGAGATGGAGTCGGCAGTGGTCAGTGGGCAGTGATCAAAGTGGCCAGTCAACAACACGTTCACCACAGAGGGGCACAGAGGAACACGGCGGGGAGATCAGGATGATTGCATTGGAGAGTATGGCGTTGGAGATGCCTGTGGTGGAGGGGCATCCGAACCGGGCAGGATTTCGGGGTGTATTGACGTTGGTCGATGTAGCGTCGAAGCGGGCGCCTTCGGGATCGAATGGGCGGCGGGTGGTTCTGACGCGGGCTGCGGCGGAGGCGGCTTTGCCTTCGTTGCTGGGAATGGCTCTGGATTACGCGCCTTCTTATGACCGGCATGATGTGCGGCGGAAGGTGGGCGTGATTACTTCCGCGGATGTGGTGGGGAGGAATCTGGAAGTGGGTGGGTATTTGTATGGGAAGGATTTTCCGGATGTGGTGGAGAAGGTGGGGCGGACAGGACGAGGGAATCAAGTGAGAATCCCAAGCGGTCCGCAGAAGCGCGACCAGGGTGTTGTGTCTGGGTCGGTGGTCCGGTTCCCACTTCTCGCAACTGCGGCGAGAAGTGGGGCACCCCACTTTCAATCACCCGCCCTTCATTCACTCCACGCCCCTCAGGTTGAGGACGGGTTGCGGTCTCGGCTAGCGGAGGCTGTGTTGCGGTTGCGAGAGTTGACTGCCGGAGTGGGTGGGCGGGAGTTGGGGATGTCGTTTGAGATTACGGATTCGGTGGTGGCGGATATGGAGTCCCGGGTTTGGATATTGACGCGGGTGACGTTTACCGGGGCGGCGATTTTGCGGCGGGATCGGGCGGCTTATGAGGATACCTGGATTGAGCTGGCTTGAGTCCTGAGTCGCTAGTTCCGAGTCCCTGAGTAAATCGAGATTCATCACCGAGTGCACAGGGGAAGTCAACATCCCCACCCTAACGTCGCAAAAAGACGCGACCTTAGGATGGGCACCCACGTTTCCGCGGCGCAAAGGAGTGCATAGATCCTTCGCTTCGCTCAGGATGACAATGCTCGTTTTAGGAGGAACAGGGATGAATGAAGAGGTGGTGCAGCAGTTGATGGCGACGGCGGAACGGCTGGCTACGGCGGCTGAATCGTTGGATCGCGTGTTGGGGCGGCTGGATGCGCAGCAGGAATCGCTGAACGCGAAGGTCGACCGGATTGTGGCTTCGGTGGATGAGACGGTGCATCCGGCTTATGGTGAGGGTGCGCGGCAACTGCAGGAGCGCGTGGCGGAGCTGGAGAAGTCGAATGCGGACTTGAAGGCGCAGGCGGCGCGGGCGGTGCGAAAGACTTTGCCTCCGATGGTCTCGGCGATCCTGGCGAAGAGCGAGGATTCCGGCGCAGAGAAGATCAACAAGGGCGTGCTGGATAAGACGCTGCAGAGTCTGAGCGTGGAGCAGAGGATTGCGGTGAAGGCGGAGCTGGCGCGAGCGGGAATGATCGAGTAGCGGTCGTCGATCGTCGGTCAGGGCGCGACTGTTGGTCGCGCCTTTTTCTTTTGCGGACGGAAAAAGCCGACAGAACACCTTCACCACAGAGGACACAGAGGGTCACAGAGGAAGTCAACATCTGGGGCACCCGCGGGACAGTTTTTCGGAAGATGCATAAATCACCAAGAGGAGAGGACATGAGAGGACAGTTTTTGGATTTGATGGCGGCGGCGGATTATCTGGGGCCGGGTGCGGTGGAGATTGACCGGTACCAGACGGAGATTTTTGACATCGTGCGGCGACGCGGCGTGTTCGGGCAGCGGATCAAGCAGGTGCCGGCCACGGGGCATCCGTCGCGGTTCTTTGAGGAGACGGCAATTCCGGCTCCTACGGCGGCGCAGGCGTTTGTGGATCCGCGGAACATTACGACTGCGGCGCAGGTGCCGACGCGCATCGACATGTCGGTACCGCTGAAGGCGCTGGTTTCGCAGCTCAACTACAACCTGTTCGACCTGGAGGTCACTTCGCAGCAATCGCAGTTTGCGTATTTGCAGGCGAAGGACCTGGCGGACGCAGTGGATGGATTGCTGCGGACGCACGATGTGGCTTTGTGGAACGGTACGGACACTTCGCTGCTGTCTCCGATGACTCCGCAGTACTTCGGGGTGATCGGGCAGATCGAGGGGGCGCAGAATCCGCAAACAGTAACGGTGGCAAAGAGCAGCGGAAACATCGTACAGACGATCAAGACTGCGGTGGCGCAGATGGTGTCGAACGCGTTGTACCAGATACGTCCGACTGCGATCTACGCCAACCCGATGCTGCTCGATCTGATCGATCAGGAGATGAAATCGCAGTTCAACGTCGTGCTGAACACGGTCGAGGTCACGGGTGGCTTCCGCGTGAAGGCGTTGTCGACGCAGGCGGGCGATCTGCCGCTGATTCCGGAGTGGGCACTGGGATACACGGGAACGCTGGGGTCGGGAGCGGTGCTTCCGGCGTACATCGTGAGCGAAGACCTGATCGAGTATCACTGGCTGACCGATCCGAATCCGCGAGTGTTCAAGCTGGGGCTGCCCTCGGCTTTGACGCAGCAGATGGTAGTGGTGAAGTTTGGGGCTCCGGTGGTGAAGCTGCCGAACTACGCGCACTACGAAGTGAAGGTGACGGACTAGGAAGCAGTTCTCAGTTCCCAGTTGTCAGTTCTCAGTGCGGAGCTTGCGGGATGGATCGCTCCTGCTTGGGAACTCTACTGGGAACTGAGAATTACCTTGTCCCCAAAAGGCACTCACCACAGAGGACACAGAGGAACACAGAGGTGGTCAAAGGCCGGCTTCGGCAAGATCAGGCTCTGGTGGCGGATTGAGAACTGAGAACTTCTTATGAATTATCTCGAGACTACGGATTATTTGACTTACGGGATGGATGCGGCTACGGACTCGGCGTGGGTTACGGCGGCTTCGGCCATTATTGATGCGCATTGCCGGCGGACGACTCTGGGAGTGAACCAGTATGAGGAACGGCTGAAGCTGCCGCCGGAGTTGAATACGGTGCGGCTGAGTTATCTGCCCTTAGTGGCTGTGGCGCCGGCGACCACGCCGATTGTTTCGCTGCAGGGGAGGTATGGGATCCCGCGGCGGGGGGAGTGGCCGTATCCGGAGCTGAGCCTGGAATTTGCTTTGGTGTTTGCGCTGCCGGGGATGTGGACGGCGATTGATCCGGCGACGATTGATATTTGGGAACAGGCTGGGGAGTTGACGTTTCCGGTGAATGCGCTGGGATTGTTCTTCAACGAAGTAGATGTGGTTTACAACGCGGGATGGGCGACGATTCCGACTCCGGTGAAGGTGGCTTGCGCGCAGATTGTGAAGAATGCGCAGGCGACGCCGGCGCTGAATGTGAAGTCGGGGAAGTTGGACCGGCTACGGCTGGAATATTTCTCCGACAAGCTGGTGGATGAGATCGTGTCGAGTCTGCTGGAGCCTTATGTGGCGCGGAAGGGTGGTTAGGAGTTCCGGATTTCACCACAGAGGGTCACGGAGGAAGTCAACATCCCCACCCTCTTTCGCAAACAGCGCGAAAGAAGGGTGGGGCACCCGCGGGCAGGAGTGCCCGCGCCACATTTGGGAGGGTTTATGGGGAGCGGGATTTGCGGGGCGGCGTTGAAACGGGCTGCGGATGCGCTGTTGCAGTCGTTGGGGAAAGACAGCGTCAGCTTGCTGCTGCCTGGGAGCGCTACGGCTGGCGATGCGGCGGGGCTGTTGGGGCTGGTTGATCCTGGAGTGCAGGCGGTGTTGATTGCTCCGGTGGCGGCGCGGGAGTTGACGACGGGAAATTTGGGGCCGCGGCGGCGGGTGGAGTTCACAATGCCGGCTTCGGCGATTGGGGAAGCGCTGCCGGGGTTGGGCATGGGGACGGCGGAGGAGTTGTTCAACGCGGTGTTGGCGCTGAACTACAACAACGATCTTTTTCACATCGAGAGCGTGGTGCCGGAGAGTTTTGGAGGCACGGTTTGCTTTTACCTGGTGACGGCGGTGGAGTGAGGTCGATATTTCAGCTGTTTGTCTGCAAAGTCAAAATCCCCACCCTCTCGCACAAAACGCGAGAAGGGTGGGGCACCCGCTTCGATTTGAGGGAAGGTTTATGCAATTTGCGAAGGATAGTTTTTTTCTGGCGCTGCAGGCGCGGTTGGCTGGATTGAATCCGGGGCGGACTGTGACGGTGAACGGGGCGTCGGTGCCGGCCGTGATTGTGGCGGAGAACCTGCCGCCTACATCCGGTCCGGCATTGCCGGCCGCGTTTTACATCGAGTGGGGCGAGGCTTCGGTCATTCAGGGGCATGCAGGTAGTGGGGCGCTGATGAGTGTGGAGTGCGGAATTTCCTATTACACGCTGGGAACGGTGGCGAGCATGGTGGATCGGGGGCGGGTGCTGGGGCAACTCGACGATGAGTTGCTGGCGATTTGTCAGCCGCCGAATACGGAGAAGATGGATTACACGCAGGCTCCGGCGGCGGATTTGGGGACGCGAGTGTTTTGGAGCCAGCCGGTTTTTGCGGAGACGCGGAAGAGCACTGCGGAAGATCTGGCGGAGAGACACGCGGACGGGCGTGCGGAGCGGGTGGTACGGCTGACGGTGTTCTTTTTTTCGGAGGTGACGTTGTCATGAGCACTTCTCCGTTACGGGCGGCGATGGTTCCGATGACGCGGCAGATGCGCGCGTACTTTGCTCCGGTGAACCGGACGAATGAGACACCGACGATTTTTGATCCGGGAGTGTGCGGGATGTTTGCGCTGGATGCGCCGCCTGCGCCCTGGCTGGATTTGGGATGGGTCGAGAATTTCGCGCGATTTTATGACACGCCAACGGATGTGGTGCGGTCGGGTGCGCTGGCCATGCCTGCGGCGCAGTTTCGCGGGCCGCTGGAGGCGCGGGTGGAATTCGATTTTCGGCAGTGGGGCAAATTGCAGATGGCGTTGGCAGGCGGATCGGAGCACATGAATGTGCTGGCGCCGGCGGCGAGTACGGTGCCGCCGGCGCCTTCGGGCGGAACTCCGGCACCCGCGGTGGCGGTGCTGGCGGGATCGACGGCGAGCCAGTTGGTGTTTGGGGCGGGCGTAGGGAGCGCGTTTGCGGCGGGAAATCTGGTGGCGGTCGACGTCGATTATCAGCAGCAGGTGGGGTATGTGGGATCGGGAATCGCTGCGGCGTACGTGAACAGCGCGGCTGCGGTGAAGAACGATGCGAATTATGTGCGGCGGGTGACGTTCAACGTGGGGCGAGTGGCGGAGGTTACCGCGACTTCGGTTTTGCTGGCGCAGCCGTTGTTGGGCGGTGCGCCTGCGGCGGGAGCTTCGGCGCAGGTGGTGGTGGCGTTTGTAGATCGCGAGGGCGGGTCGTTTTTTCAGGAGTGGTCCGCGTTGTTTGTGGCGCAGGAGGAGTCGGGAGGGCGAGTTTGTTTCTATTATC
>Ga0209698_10003268_pt1 | contig 18125 bp, 17 predicted proteins | sample LitLauG_LLR_2012_FD_187203 | JGI IMG/M metagenome (GOLD analysis project Ga0209698, IMG submission 187203) | Freshwater sediment microbial communities from Pennsylvania, USA - Little Laurel Run_MetaG_LLR_2012 (SPAdes) (version 2) | ecosystem: Environmental > Aquatic > Freshwater > Creek >...
CTGCCGTTGGGAGCGTTGAAAGAGCGCGGAGATCTGGTGGCTAAGTTCGCCTACGCGAACTGGGGCCGCCAAGAAGGCGCTACGCGGCAGATGGCGGAAAACGCGGTGCAGATGGTGCAGCGCATCCCGTCGCCGCGCGGCGATAAGAACGGCGCGGATATTAACCTCGCGTTAGACGCGCTGGAAATGGCATTCACTCACGCGCATGTGAATGCCTTCGCCATCGTCAGCGGCGATAGTGATTTTATTCCGCTGGTGAATAAGTTGAAGGAATACGGCAAGACCGTGTTTGTGGTGGGCGGCAAAGCCTTTACAAGTACGATTCTGCAGCAGAATTGCCACGAGTTTGTGAGTTATGAATCGTTGCTTGAAGACGGCGACCGGATCGTGCCGCAGCCCATGCCCGATCGGCGTGATATGCGCCCGAGCGGCGGCGGCGGTGGTGGCGGTGATCGTCCGGAACGGCAGCAGGAGCGGCAAGATCGTCGGGATAAAGAACGTAAAGATCGGGAAGCAAACAAGGGCCAACGCCCGGCGCCTCTCGAGCTTTCGCAGGCCATGCCACTTGTCGAACGCGCTCTGCAGGTATTGGAACGGCGCGCGGTCCAGCCGCAACTCGGCCTTTTGAAGAGCACGATGTTGCAGCTTGATCCGGCTTTCAGCGAACGCGCGTATGGAGCGGGAAGCTTTTCCGATTTCGTCGAGAAATTGAAGAAGGCCGATTTCATTAACGTAAGTGGCTCGGGCGGGCGCTACATCATTGAGCGGCGCGGTGGCGGAGCAGACAAGGTTGCCGCACGGCCGGAAGATGCACTGCCGGCACTCCGCGACGTTTTGGAAACACACCGCATGGAATTGGAAGAAGGCGGAGCCACAGCGGAAGAGCTCGAGCAATGGATGATGGCCGAGAATCCCGAATTCAGCCTGGCCAAGTTTGGCTTCCAGCGCTTTACCGAGCTGTTGAACTATGCGCAAGACAAGACGGTTGTGCGCGCGGAACCGGACGCAGAGCGCGGCTTAGTCGTGCAACTGGGTGCGGAATTCTACCCGCCGGCCTTGCCGCCGGCAGCTCCTGAACCCACGATGGAAGAGGAAGAAGACGAGCCGCAGCCCATTGTCGAGGGCCAGCCGACTATTTTCGAACCGAACCCTCCTCCGCCAAAGCCGAAGAAAGTGGCGACACGAAAGCGTCCGCCAAGCGGCGGCGGTGCTGGCGGGGCAACTCGCCGTCCGCGCAAACGCAAAGACTAATTTTCGTCATCGAACTTAAACAACCGGGCCACAGAAAAATTCTTGCGGTCCGGTTGTTTTTTGTCTTGACGAAAGGCGAAGAAAGAGAGAAGATCTTCGAGGAGGTTTATCCCTAATGAAAATCAGTGAAAGTCTTCTCCCTGAGTTTGACCAAGAAGCCGGCATGACCAAGAGCGTTCTTGAACGTTGTCCAACTGAGAAATTCAACTTCCAACCCCATGCAAAGTCGTGGGAGTTGGCCAAGCTTGCTACTCATTTGGCCAACCTGCCTACGTGGATGTTGATCACGATGAAGCAAGACGTATTTGATCTTGCTCCTCCAGGTGCGCCGCCCTATAAAGAAGAATCCGCAAAGACAACGGCTGAACTGGTTGAAAAATTTGTCAAGAATGCCGCCGACGCGCGGGCTGCTTTGGTCGAGGCCAGTAACGAAGACTTTATGAAAGAGTGGACCATGCTAAACGGCGGCCAAAAAGTGTTTAGCATGCCCAAAATGATCTGTGTGCGTTCCTTCATCATGAATCACAGTGTGTTTCATAGAGGCCAACTATCGGTCTATTTACGCATGATTGACGTCCCAGTGCCGGCGCAGTATGGCCCTTCTGCCGATGAGACAGGTGTTATGCCGGGTTAGGGTTTGAATCCAGCCACTGTTTAACCAGCACGGCTGGATCGCTCTTGAGATTCACGGCTTGGGTTTTTGTTGCACCATCGGGTTCAATGAAGGCGGCAACAATACCCTCAGCCGTGGGTCGAAGTTCGAGCCGGCGCTCCCTGGCTTCCAGCCGTAACATGTCGTCAAACCACGCCATGTAAACCTTGGTCCGGATCTTGTGGCCTGCAAGGGCTGCTTCGTCAAAAAGCTTTTGCGTAAAGGGGGCATTCTTTAACTGCTCGGCCCAGGGCGCAATAGAGTCTGCCCGCTTACGTTCATCCTGCCGCCGTTGGTGTTCGCGCGGGTCGCGTTCTTCTTGCGATTCCAGGTTCTTTAGCGAACTCTCCAAATTATCGAGATAACTCATCAGATTCTATTATCGGACCATCCGTTGAAGATCTTCTAAAGAATGAGAGAATGATCGCCATGGACGCGCTCTTAGAAAGCTATCTGGTGAAAGATGCCAGGCAGATTGTCACTCCGGCTTTGCTCATCTATCCGAAAAATGTTGAGCAAAATATCCGAATCACTTTGGGCATGGTGGGAAGCGATCCGCAACGCTGGCGGCCTCACATTAAGACCGCCAAGTTGGGCGCGGTGATGCGGCAGATGATAGGCCAGGGCATCCAGAATTTCAAATGCGCCACCACGCTCGAACTGCTCACAGCCTGCCAGATGGGCGCTGAAGACGTCCTGGTTGCGTTCGCCATGACCGGCGCGAATGCGCGGCGCGTGGTGGAATTGGCAAAGCAGTTTCCCAAGACAAAAGTGTCGGTGTTGGTCGAATCCGCCGAACAATTCGCAGCGTGGCGCGATACCGCCATCGGCATTTTTGTAGACGTGAATCCGGGAATGAATCGCACTGGCGTAGCGAATGATCGCATTCCGGAAATTGTGAAAATCTGTCAAGCCAGTGGCGCGGCATTTCGCGGATTGCATTGGTACGACGGGCACATTTCGAGCGGCGAGCCGGACGAGCGGAAGGCTGTTGCGTATAAGGGTTACGACCGGTTGATGGAAATCGTCAAAGCGGTTGAAGCCGTCGGTTGCATTGTGGGCGAAGTGATTACTTCCGGTACGCCGGTGGCGCCATATGCCCATTCCTACTCGGGCTTTCAGAATGTGAATTTCGTGCAGCGCATTTCGCCGGGCACCGTTGTTTATAACGACACAACCAGCCTGAAGCAACTGGCCGGCTTCGGCTATCAGCCGGCTGCAGTGATATTAGCAACGGTTATCAGTCATCCCGCCGCCGATAGAATCACCTGCGACGCCGGGCACAAGAGCGTCTCGGCAGATGCGGGCGTTCCAACCTGCATGGTGATCGGACATCCCGAACTAACGCCGCTCAAACCGAGCGAAGAGCATCTGCCCATGGAAGTGGCCGCGGGCTCCGCGATTCCCGCCATCGGCGATAACCTGTATCTAATTCCGCGGCACGTCTGCCCGTCGGTGAATAATTTCGACGAGGCGTTGATGATTGTCGACGGTAGAGTGACCGGCGTAGAAAAGGTGCATGCTCGCGGTCATGAAAATCCGGTGCTCGGTGCGGGCGCTGTCCGATTCTGGGAAACCGATGCGCAATTGAGAACAGCAAAGCCTTAACTTGCGCGTTCTGCCGTTTGCATTATCAACAATTTAGAGCGCGGTGGGCTTTGGTCCCACAAATGCACAGTTGCAAACTCGGAGACTCGCGATGATCTTTCAGGATTTGCGGTTTGCAGTCAGACAGCTTAGTGTGGCGCCCGGTTTTTGCTCGGCAGTGATTATGACTCTCGCATTGGGCATCGGAGTGAACACCGCGGTATTCAGTTTGCTTGATGCATTTCTTCTGAAGAAACTTCCGTATCCCGAGCCTGATCGAGTCGCGGCTTTGGTCGTCCATAAGGAAGGCACGAACCCGCACACGGGGCGTGCGGGCATGGAAGACGACGACAGCTTTGACGGTGAAGGTTGGCAAACTTTGCGGCGGGGTGTCGATGCAGTCAACTTCGCTTCGTGGGGAGGCACCACTAGCAATTTGAACTTGAAAGGCGACGTGGCTGCGGGGAATGCGGCGCGAAACGTTCGCGGCAGTCGGGTGTCCGCGGGTTATTTCTCAGTTCTTGGAATCCCCATGCAATTGGGGCGCAGTTTCACCGAAGACGAGGACCGTCCCCATGGCCCGCCAGTGGTCGTTCTGAGCGACGCGCTCTGGCGCTCAACGCTGCGTGCCGATGCTCAAATTGTTGGCAAAGCGATTTTTGTAAAGGGCGAGCCTTACACCGTTGTCGGCGTGCTAGCTCCAAACGCCGTCACTCCCAGCAGGGCCGATATTTACACGCCTTTGCAACCTTCCACGACGGGCGAATGTGGCGGCGACAATTGCGGAATTCTAGTGCGGCTGAAACAAGGCGCTACCTGGCAGCAGGTCAGCGCCCAACTGAGCCACGTCAGACTGGCGTCCTTCTCCGATTTTGAAAAGCGATTTCATGGACGGGCCTGGATCTATCCAAAGCCGCTGCAATTGGAACTGGCGGGGGATCAGCACGATCAGGTGCTCGTGTTGATGGTAGCGGTTGGAATTATTTTGCTGATCGCATGTGCGAATCTGGCAAGCCTCTCGTTGGTGCGAATCTCTCGGCGCACGCCCGAAGTGGCCACCCGCTTGGCGCTGGGTGCCTCCGGTTGGGCTGTGTTGCGACAACTTTGGACCGAGACGTTAGTCTTAGCTTTATTAGGCGCGGCGGTCGGAATTTCGTTGGCCTATGCCATTGTCGAGGGACTGACGCGTTTCCTCCCGCTCGAATATATGCCGGTTGGCGGTTTTACAGTCGATAACCGAGCGCTCTTGTTTACGTTTGTTATTTCGTTATTGACGAGCGTCCTCTTTGGCGCGTTGCCCGCCACCCAAACACTTCGCCTGGACTTACGCTCGGCAATCGCGAGCGGCAGCCGTGCGATTCTAGGCGGATCGGGAGGACTTAGGCAATGGCTGATTGGAGCAGAGGTAGCCCTCACCGTTGTGCTTTTGGCGGCGGCGGGCCTTATGGTCCGGACGCTGGTCCATCTCGAGACCCTGCCTCCCGGCTTCGATCCTCATAACGTGATGACGGCCAAAATCTCGCTCGATGACGCCCGCTATCACGATTCGGGACGATTTCAGACATTCGTTTCGAAGAGCGTTGCGGAAATGCGAAAGTCGCTAGCCGTTGACGACGTGGCAATCGGCTTGAGTCTTCCCTATGAACGAGGATTGAACGATGGGGTAAAGATCCTAGATGGTAAACAGGCTGGCAAGGAAGACGGTGCGAGCATCGCGTATGTCACGCCGGCCTACTTTTCCACTCTGCGCATTCGTCTGCTGAACGGTCGGCTGTTTGACGATGCTGACACGCAGATTTCCCAGAAAGTGGCTATTGTCAATCAGTCTTTCGCAAAACGGTTGATGGGAGATCCATCTCCACTTGGGCGTCATTTCAGTTCGGAGAAAACCGTGTACACAGTGGTAGGCGTGGTGGGCGATGTGAGCAAGAAACCGGGTTTAGAAGGCTCGGCCCCTATTACCACGGAACGGGCCTTCTACGTGCCCGCCTCGCAGGTGCCGCAGGGCGTAGCAAACGGGGCGCACATCTGGTTCCAACCAAGTTGGATTGTGCGGACCCGCAACTCCGATCAGGCTGCAACCATTCGTATTATGCAAGAAGCGCTGGCCAAAGTTGCTCCCGATCTGCCCTTCTCCGGCTTTTACTCAATGGATCAAATTCTTGCCGAACAGTTGCAGCAGCAGCGTATCGAAGTGCTGCTGTTAACAAGCTTGAGCGGATTGGCCCTGTTGCTTTCGGCGTTGGGCATCTATGCGCTCGTATCGAATCTGGTTTTGCAACGACGGCGAGAGATCGGCATTCGCCTGGTCCTAGGTTCTACTATTCAAAAGGCGATGGCGGATATCGGCAGGCCAGGCGCGGTTGCAATCTTCGCGGGGTTAGCCATGGGTATCGCGCTTTCGTTAGGAGCTTTACGGGTTTTACAAAGCCAGATTTTTGGAGTGCAGGTTTATGATCCGGTGACGCTAATGGTTGTGCTCCTGCTGCTGGCAATCATCGGCGGCGTTGCAATCCTTATACCGACGTTGCGGATTAGCAGGCTACAGCCGGCGGAGACGCTGCGGTCTGAGTGAGCTAGCGTCTGCTAGCTGGCGGAACAACCCCGTTCATCCGCGCATAGACAACCGCTTGTCCGTAATGATCAAAACTATGCCAAGTGAGAATCGTCGCAAGCGAGGCGCGCGGGGTTGGTTTGCCGCCGCCAAAAGGCGATTTCACGTCGCCAAGAACATTGTCCGCCGTAATCGAGCCGATCGCCTTATGCGCATACGTGAACGAATCCTTGAGAAACTTCACTATGGCCGCTTTGTTATCGAGCGAATCGGGACCGTTCTCGCTTTTGCCCATCTCCACCGGATTCTTTTCGCCCAAAAGCGCAGCCGCCACTTCGTAGTTGACAGCGGCAATGTGTCGCATTTGCAACCCAAAGGTGCGAACGTCTTTGAATTCGCCCGCAGTAGGCGCAAAATTGTATTTATCGGCGGGCATGGCTTCGGCCAGCGAGACGATTTCGCCTTCAGCCGACTTCAAATCATTGCCGAATACTTTCGCGAAGCTCGGTTGGTCCGCGCCAAAACTGAGCGTGGCAGCGCCCAAAAACAGAAGTGAGATGAAAAGTTTCATAGAGTGAGTGGTTCCCCAGCTATTCACTATACGGCACCGAAGTTGCCCGCTAGGAACCGTTTGCGTTCCGCGGGCGAGAAGCGTTCGATGGCATAGCGCAAAGCCGTTCGCGGCAGGCGATCATAGTGCTCCTCTAAAAAGCCGAGCAGCAAATCGGGGTTGTTCTTCCCGGCCTCGCGCAGCGCCCAGCCCACGGCCTTGTGAATGAGATCGTGTTTGTCCGCTAAAAGTGTTTGCGCGACCGAAAAGGTATCTTCCGTCTGCCCAGCGCGGATAAACGCGAAAGTGGACACAATTGCGATGCGGCGTTCCCAAATATTTTTGGATTTAGCCAGTTTGCGGAGGACCTTCCGCGGACGAGTCAGGAGATACTGGCCGACAATGTACGGAGCGGATGTATCCACGAGATCCCAGTTGTTAATGCCAGCCGTGTGCGCGAGGTAGAAGCGGTAGATCTCAGCTTGCACTTTGGGCGTGCCCGCTTCGAACTGCGCGACAAGAATTTCCAATGCGACGAAGCGGTGCTCGTGAAGCTTGGAGGCCAATAATTTCTCGATTGCTGCAGGTTCAAGGTCAATATGCCCCAACGCAATCTTACGCTGAGCGGGAACAGAGACGCCAAGGAACTGGTCGCCCTCGCCATACTGGCCTTTGCCGGTCTTGAAAAACCAGGCAGACGATTTCGCACGTTCGGGGTCAGCCGCAGAAGCGAGTTCGGAAAGAAGCCGCTCCAGTTGAGACCCGGAAAGATTACTCACCATGTCGCCCTTATCCTCGCTCCATCCGTAGCTGTGAACTCGACGAAGTGCGGTCCGGTCCGCGGTTTTGGTTGTAGTGGGACGGGCGGCGGTTTCGGGTCGTCATCAAGAATGATGTCAAGCTGGAAGCACGGATGGTTGACGTCCCCTAGCATAAAGATCGGGGAACGTGACGGAAGCCGATCGGCGCAAGGCCAGGTCGTCGCCCTTCCTCCGAATGTAATCAAATCAGATTCACGCACGCGGGACGCGCTGATCCTAGTAACAACGTATTGCCGTCCTTTAATCTCCCGATGAAGCCATCCTTGAACCGGTTTGGCATCGGCAAAGACCTCGGCAAATGGAACGATGACAAAGCAATCCGTATGGCCGAAGAAGACCGAGTGGGTCATCAACAACAGGAACGGAATCACTACAAACAAAAGAATGTTCCGGATTGCTCGCATCAGAGACGCCAACAGTTTATCCCAGCGTTTAAGATGACTAGTAGTCCCGATGTCGAAACCGAACCTTCTTGTCCTGTCCCCACCCGATCATTACGCCCTACGCAATCTAGAGCCCATCAAAGAGTTCGCCAACATCTTCATCACGAATGAGGATGGCCCTGCAAAGGAATTTGCCAAGACCGCGGACATCATCCTCTATTCCGGAATGACCGGAAAGAACCTAGATTTTCCCACCGTGTTCGCCGCCGCGCCACAGTTGAAGTGGATTCATTCTCTGTCGGCCGGTGTCGAGAAACTGCTCTTCCCTGCCTTCGCTGGAAGCGCAGTTCCCCTGACCAACGCGCGCGGCGTGTTTAAGCGTTCCCTGGCCGAATTTGTTGTATTGGGAATGCTGTATTTCAGCAAACGCGTGCGGCGTCTGGTAGACAATCAGCGCGCCAATAAATGGGACAATTTCAGTACCGAATTCATCGAAAACAAAGTGATGGGCATCGTCGGTTACGGCGAAATCGGCCGCGAATGCGCGCTCCTAGCGAAGCCGCTCGGCGTGAAGATCTATGCAACGCGCCGCAATCCGGCAAAATCGTCCAATGACGCGCTACTCGACAAAATCTTTCCCGCAGACCAGTTGCACGCCATGCTCGGCGAGATTGACTACCTGGTGGCGGCCGCACCCTTGACCCCGGAAACAAATCATCTCATCAGCACGTCAGCGTTTGAAGCCATGAAGCCCACCGCCATTGTGATGAACGTCGGTCGCGGTCCCGTGATTGACGAAGCGGCATTGATCAACGCGCTCCAAACCAAACGTATCGCAGGCGCCGCGTTAGACGTCTTTGAAGTGGAACCCTTGCCTGCAACGAGCCCGCTGTGGCAAATGGAAAACGTCTTTATCTCGCCGCATTGCACAGACAGAACCGTGAATCCCGATTGGCTCGATTTAAGCATGCAGTGCTTCGTTGCAAATTTCTGGCGATTCGCTAACGGTCAGCCGCTTGAAAACGTGGTCGATAAGAAGGCTGGCTATTGAACTTCAAGGGAGAAACGGTTGTAGTTACCGGAGGTGCCAACGGCATTGGGCTTGCCGCCTCAAAAGCTTTCGCCGCGGCGGGAGCAGCCGTCTGGATCGTCGATTTAGAGATCGCCGACCCAAGTGGCGCTCAATTCTGCATCGCCGATGTAACCGATCCCGCATCAATTCAAAAAGCGTTCGCGTCGATTCGAGACCCCTCGATAGTTGTTGTGAATGCAGGAATGGTCTACGGCAAATCACTTCTCGAAACATCGCCTGATCAGTGGAATCGAACGCTGGCCGTGAATTTGAGCGGAGCCTTTCATACAGTCCAGGCTGCCGCTGAAAAGATGCGAAAGCGTGGCAAGGGAGCCATCGTACTGACCGCGTCTACCAATTCATACGACGGCGAGCCGGATCTGATCGCCTACAACGCTAGTAAAGCTGGTCTGCTTGGCATTCTGCACACGGCGGCAAACGAATTAGGTCCGTACGGTATTCGGGTCAATGCGGTCTGTCCGGGCTTGATTCGAACGCGCTTGACCGCAACGAGCTTTGCAGATCCGAAGGTGCTTTCGGAGTACTTCAAGCACGTCCCTCTCGGCCGCGGCGGCGAACCCGAGGAAGTCGCACAAGTCATTCTGTTTCTGGCTTCAGATATGGCCTCGTACGTCACCGGAGCAGCGCTCTTTGTCGACGGCGGACAGATGGCTAGCAAGTTTGGCACCTGGGGCAAAGAAGGCGACACGTTTGATGGACAACGCTGGATTCGAGGGAATAGATGACCGTCACAATCGATGACATCCAAATAGCAGCACAGCGAATTAAAGCTCTCGCGAAGAACACGCCCGTCATGCATTCGCGCCTGTTCGATGAAGCCGCCGGCGGAGTCGAGTGCTACTTCAAATGTGAAAACTTGCAGCTCGGTGGTGCCTTCAAGATTCGCGGCGCCCTGAATTTCCTCATGGCTCTCTCCGCAGACGAACGCAAACGAGGAGTAGTGGCATTTTCTTCCGGCAATCACGCCCAAGCCGTCGCCATCGCCGCTGAGCATCTAAAAATGGCGGCCACCATAGTAATGCCCACTGATTCGCCCAAGTCTAAGCTGGAATCCACTCGCGCGCATAGAGCGAAGATCGTTTTGTACGATCGCATGAAAGAAGATCGCGAACAACTGGCGCGTAAAGTGGCAGCGGAAACGAATGCAGTCGTATTACCTCCGTATGATCATGCCCTCGTTGCCGCAGGCCAAGGAACAGCGGCACTTGAGTTGCTAGCGCAACAACCCGATCTCGATGCCGTCTTTGTCCCCGCAGGTGGCGGCGGTTTGTTGGCTGGCACAGCAGTGGCCGCGAAAGCGCACAACCCGCAGATTCGCGTATTCGGCGTAGAGCCGGAATTAGCCAGCGATTGGTATCAATCGCTCAGAGCCGGCAAACGGATCTCGATTCCGCCGCCCTTCACCATTGCCGATGGTTTGCGCACGCCCAGCCCGGGGGAAGTGAACTTTCCAATTGTTCGCGAACTCGCCGAAGGCGTTCTTCTGGTATCAGAAGACGAGATCAAAGCGGCCGTCCGTTTTCTTCTCTCTCGCCTGAAGTTGCTCACCGAACCCAGCGGCGCTGTACCGGCTGCTGCCCTGTTGCACAACAAGATTCCCGCCGGCATACGCAAGGCTGGCATCATATTGTCAGGCGGCAATGTTGATTTCGATGTCCTCGCCGAGATTTGCAAAGCGGCGTAAGAAAATTTCGTGCCTCAGAATCCTTGGAAAACACTGACAAGCCGCACGGCTTATGAGAATGCCTGGTTGCGCGTTCGCGAAGACCAGGTGATCCGGCCGGATGGTAATCCGGGTATTTACGGGGTCGTGGAAATCAGACCTTCCGTTGGCATCGTCGCCATAAACGAGGGCGATGAGATTGTGCTAGTGGGCCAGTGGCGCTACGCGCTCAACCGTTATTCGTGGGAGATTCCACGCGGCGGTTCGCAACCTGGCGAAACCAACATGCAACGGGCGGCCGAGCGCGAGTTAGCGGAAGAAGCTGGCGTATTAGCAGCGCATTGGGAAGAACTGGGCGCAGTCGACGTCGGCAACGGCGTCCTCAACGATGTGCAAAGTCTCTTCCTCGCCACCGGGCTCACCGCCACCAACACCAATTTCGATCCCGAAGAAGATATCGCCATCATTTGGAAGCCTTTTGATGAGGCCGCGGCAATGGCCATGAATGGGACAATAACAGAGGTATGCAGTGTCGCCGCAATCCTGCACGTGGCAATGAAGCGGCTGGGGAAGAAGTAATGGAACTGGCAAGTCCGGATTCACGGCGCAATTTCACAACACTAGCTTGGGTCGTATTGGCCTACAACCTTGCCGTGATCTTGTGGGGTGCTTACGTGCGCGCTTCTTTCTCCGGCGATGGTTGCGGCGCGCATTGGCCGACGTGCGCCGGACAGTTCATGCCCACCGCCATGGCCAAGCCCCGATTAATCGAATTTACGCACCGGATGATGACCACACTCGACGTCATCTTGACGGGCATACTGTGCGCCTGGGCTTTTCTCGCGTATCCCAAAAAACACGCTGTTCGGCGATTCTCTTCTTGGGCTGTGGGTTTCCTCATCATTGAGGCTCTGCTCGGTGCTGGTCTGGTTCTGTTCCGCTATGTAGCCCACGACGCTTCAGCCGGGCGCGCATGGTCAATGGCTCTGCATCTAACCAACACCATGCTGCTGCTAGGCACGTACACGGTCACCGCATGGCTTGCCACCCGCCAGCAAGATGCAATCAAACTCAGTGCCATGTCCGGCAAACTCAAGATGGCCGTCGCTACCACTTTCATCGTAAGCATCACCGGCGCCATTGCAGCATTAGGTGACACTCTATTTCCAGCCACTTCTCTGGCAAACGGCGTAGCGCAAGATTTCGCAACTAGCTCCAATCTGCTGGTCCGATTGCGGCTCTTGCATCCGGCGGTGGCGATTCTCAGCGCCATTTATCTGCTGTGGGCGTCGTTCGCCGCCATGCAAGATCGCGAAGATGGCCATCCACTGCGCACAGCCGGCATGCGCGTGAGTCTGATGGTCCTAGTTCAAGTGTTGGCTGGCTTCGTCAATATCTACCTGCTCGCGCCGATGTGGATGCAGATGGTGCATCTGCTGACGGCAGACGTGCTCTGGATTGCCGTAGTCTTGCTGGTTTGCGAAGACGCGTCAGCCCGCGCCCCTGTTGCTCAGCGTGAGACGTCAATCGCGAATCAGCATGCTCATGGAAGCGCAGTCCACTAATCCTTTTTGGCTTAGCAGTTCCAACGCTTTTCCCGGATAAGAGATGCTGTGTTCGAACGTCTTGGTGGCGGATTGAATCAGCCTGAGGGCTTCCGCAACTCCTAAACGTTCACCATACAAAGCCGCTAACCCAGCCAGTAGCGTTTCGATCACCACAAAATCCACAACCATGAGCCGGTACTGGTTAGAAATCGAATGCACGAATGAGTGTTCAGCCAGCTTGCGGTTCACCGATGCGGAGCCGAACGGAAATAACGTGCGGAACACGTAGCCCACCAGATAGTGTTCCAGCATGTATTCGTGCTCACTACGAAAGCGCGCTAGCGGACCGGCGAACGCTGCTTCAAGACTCGCGGCGAGTTGCTCCATCGTGCTATCCATCGTCCAATGCAGTCCGGTCATGAAGGCCTGGTAGCAATCTAGAAACCGGCGGCTGGTGGCATCTGAACCGATCCGCGCCAGAATCAACTCCACCACCGTTTCGAAACGTGCCGTAGAAGGCATGGAAGGGCGCGGATGAATGGGCGCCGGTTCGCGCGCAAGATCCCGCAATCCCTCGCAGCCGCTCTCATTTCCTTCCGCTTCCAATTTGTCGCACAACCGGCCTAGTACCAGAAGCCGTTGCAAAAGCGGATAGCCGCGATTTTGCAGCAGCGCGATCATCAAATTCCGGACTTCGTTCACATAACGGAACGGCTTGTCTGGCTGCTTGACATTCGTAGTATCGACCAAACCAACACTACCGATCCGCGAGTCGTCTTCCAACTCGGTCACCGTGACGAACTGCATTGGTTCGGGGTTCGCTAGCGCTAGGCGAGCCGCCTCCGGGCAAGACAGGTCGAGCGAACGCTCCAGCACCCCTTCAACATTCGTCATGACTCGCGGAAACGTAGCGCAATTTTTCGACAGCAGCTTTTCGCCAAGCGCCGCGTGAATTTCACACAAGCCATTGCTCAGGAAACTGCAAACTCCCTGATTGAGCTTAATCTCAGCCCAACTATCTTCACTCTCAGGAGCGGCACTGATGTTCACCAGTGAACGAAGCTTGGGCCCGAGCGTGGGATCCGTATTGGCTTGATACTCTTGATAAGTTTCTTTGTCTACTGGGACACGCCAGCCCGAACAGCAGTTGTCCTCGCAAACGGAACCGACACAACGGAAGGTTTCGTAGTAGCTGGGTTGCAGCCGCAGAGACGGCTTCAGCATTGCCTTCAGGCTAGCACTCAGGGATTCTGATCGCCCTTGGGCGCAGTGTGAGGAACTATCTTCTTGGGAACAACTGGCGGCTTAGTCGGGGCCACGGGAGTAGGTGCTTTGGCGGAATGATCGGGCCCATCAACTGAGGTCGCGGCTGACTGTTCAGGCGGCGGCGCAACTGCGGCCGGAGCAGGAGGCGGCGGCGGAGCAACACCCAAAGTCTCGATCTCTTTGAACGCAACCCGGCGGTTTTCATCCATCGCAAGGTTCGATAAAATCACCGCCGTCGAATTAGCCAAACCAACCTCAACATCGGCCAAAGGACGGTTGCCGCGGCGCACATCGCTCAAAAAACTATCAAGCTCTGCATCAACCGGATTGCGGTCTTCCTGCGGCAAGAGAATGCCTTTATCGAAAAGCCATTGTCGCGCGATCTTAGATTCCCGCGCCAGGAACGAGTCGTTTTTCCAATCCACGTCAGTGTTCGGCATCATGATGGGCACGCCGATTTGTGGACCGGTCGCCGCCGATGACTGAGGCTCGCGAAACCACAGCGCGGTCGGCAGGTTATTGTCGATCCCGCAAGTAATTTCCACAGCGCCGGCCGTGCCCATCACAACCATGCCCGCTTCAGGCCGCACTGACGAGAGCATTGGCAGATGCTGGCACGTGCTGATAGCGCTGTACATGAGCCTCCGGCCATTAGGATAGCTGTAAATCAGTTGAATGTTATCGAAGACATCTCGCCCATCTCTGCGAAAATCAAGGCCGCCCGCACCAACGACGAATTCAGGTTGCGCCCCAAAGAACCAGCTAGCTACGTCCACATGGTGCGACGCCAGTTCGGCCGTAAGCCCCCCGGACGTTTCCCGGAACATGCGCCAGTTCGTCGGATTCTCTTTGGCGCCGGGCTTCATCGTCCAACCTGGATTGCGATGCCATTGCCCGTGAATGTGCGTGACCGTGCCAAGAACGCCTTGGTCGATCATCCTCTTGACCGACTGAAAGTAGAGGCTATAGCGGCGCTGCAAACCCACTTGCAGAATTTGCTTGGGATGTTGGACCGCTAGTGAACGCAGCGCGTGAACTTCGTCGGCTCTAAAGACAAGACTCTTTTCACAGAAGACATGCTTGCCCGCCAGCAAGGCGTCGCGCGTGGTCGGAAAGTGCTGAGATAGCGGGACAGCGATGATAATGGCTTCAACATTCTTATCCGCCAGCAAATCGTGATGATCTCGATATTTTTTCGGATTCGTAGTGAGTTTGCGGGCAGGATTGTCCATCACCTGCTCATTCACGTCGCACAAAGCAACGCAACGCCCAGCATCAAAACGCGCCAAACGATTAAGCAAATACGAGCCCCGCGCACCCACCCCGATCACGCCGAACCTCACGGGATCTGACGCAGCATGAACGGTTAAAAGCGCCGGACCACTCGCCACCAAAGCCGCAGCGGCCCCTGTCTTTAGAGCAGTACGGCGGGATATATCAGTCACAGGCACCGTTGATTCGGGCGTAGGCATAAAGAGACAAGTTTAATCCACTTGCTGGTGGGGATCACCCTTCTCGCGCGCCGCCCATTCGGCCCCCGCCAGAATGATCATCGTGGCAATGAACGCCCAGAAAATGATGCTGATCGATTGCACGAACGGAGGAACATCAGCCCTCAGTTTGTCGCGCAGCCAAGGCCACAAGAGCACGTTGATGAACGCCGAGACCTGAATCAAAATGGCGACCGCGATCGAAGAAGGCAGCAATCGCCCAACGGAAATCTTGGCATTCGGCAACAGCCAGTAGATCAGAAAGATCATCACCACTGTGACTGGCAGCGCAATCACGTGCAGCACGATGCTCTGCACAACAGAAGCAAATTCGTTCGATCCCAAAGTGGCGCCAAACAACGTGTCAAGGCATGCCGACCCGAGCACAAGTACCCCGCAGAGAAAAATCAGCCCCAAGCTGATGACCTGATTCCATACAAAGCTGCGGTTCTGTTTCGCGCCCCAAATCCGGTTGAAGGCAACTTCCAGTGGAGTAAAAATGCCGTTAGCGGTAAAAAAGAGTAGGAAAATCGACAGCCAACTAAAGGGCTTCTTCGACGAGTCCCTCAAATAAGCGGCGATATCCATTCTGAAGTCGCTCGGGAAATAGTCCTTCACCGTTTGTATGATCACGTTCGCGGCGGCTGGCCAATGAAGCAGATGAATGCAAATCAGGATCATCGCCACGATAAACGGATAAAACGAGATCAGGACGTTAACCGACACGGCAAACGAATAAACGTGCACTTCGGTCTCCGCCAGGAAACGCAGCGAAGCGAACAAGCTCTTAACCACCGCCGTAAGGCTGACCAAACGCACGCGAGGCGCCGGCTTGAACGGGTCTTGCATGCGCAGATCTACATAAACAGGCTGCCCTGGAGACACAATGCGGGTAGGAGCCGAATAGTTGGGATCGGTAGGATTCATTTTTGGGGAGCGGCGGCAGCGGCCGCAGGCACGATTTTAATGTGGGAAAGCGTGTAACTGCCGTCGTCGCTGACATCGACCGTGGCAGCAATGTGATCGCCCGGATGCAGCGTCCCAAATTCGTCTTTGGATTGAATTGGATAATCCATCGTCATCGCTTCCATGAAATTCTTAATCGCCGCGGCGTCGATGGCCGCGGTTTGATCTTTCGCGTTCACTGAAACAACCTTGCCTGTCAGCGGATAATGCTTCACTGCCGCAGGTTTCTCATGATGCGTACACGAAAGCGTCAACAATAGGAGGACTGGAAGAAAGGAAAGTTTCACAGGCGGCTTATTCATAGCGTAACTCGAAACCTTTGCGTCCGTAGGGCTCGTTTGCGGATATAATAACCGCAACCGTTTTTATGCCTACTAAAGATCAAGAAATACCCAACGAAACAGGTGGTTTCGCCAGCGACTTGGCGGGGCTGTTCAACTTTCTGATCGATCCGGAGGGTGCTGCTAAGCGCGTACACAGCAAGTGGTTCTGGGTTGTGCCAGTGCTCCTTCTCGGTGCCATCGGTATCGCCGTAGGCCTGTATATGATGCCGATGATGCTGCACGTGGCGGCTGTCGCACCACCTCCCGATGGTGTCACCGCCGAACAACAGGCGCGGGGCGTAGGCATGGTCGGCACATTTGCCAAGATCGGTGTGTACCTCAGCCCGATTCTCGCCGCGATCCTTTGGGCAATCGAAGCTGGCATTCTGTTAGCCATCGCCGCCATCACCAGTGTGAAAGCGCGCTTCGGCGAGTTGTTCAATTTAGCTGCCGGCTGCTCTATCATTCAGACGCTTGCCTCTATCGCCACAGCGGTCATTCTGCATTTCAAAGGCGACGTCTCGACCCAGGCGGAATTGAAACCAGCTATGGGCCTCGATATTTTTATGCCGGAAGGAACCAACAAGTATCTAATGGCGCTGGGCGGTTCGTTTTCGGTATTCCAGATCTGGTGGGTAGTCATGATGGCATTGGTGTTTGCCGCTGCCTTTCGAACCAGTAAAACGAAGGGTTTCATGGCGGTATTGCCGTTGTGGATTTTCGGGGCGTTGTTCTCGATGCTTCTCGCCGTTTTCCAGAGATAGCACAAAAAGAAAACCCCGCAACGCCAAAGGAATGGCTGGCTGCGGGGTTCATTTCACCAAAGCTCTAGAGTCGAAGGCGACTCTACACTCACCCGTCTACTTCTTAACTTTTGGCGGAACGATTGCGTCTTTCACCGACTTGGCGAGACGGAACTTAACTACCTTCTTGGCGGGAATCTTGATCGCTTCACCCGTTGCTGGGTTGCGGCCCACGCGAGCCTTGCGCTCCGCGCGGACTAAGCGGCCAATACCAGGCACGATAAACACGCCGTTCTTCTTCGTCTCACGAACAGCCAGGTCTGCCAGCGATTCCAAATAATGCTTTGAGACCTTGTTGTTCACACCAGTGATTTCAGCCAGCTCTCTAACGATCGCTGTCTGAGTCATCTTTTTTACTTCAGCCATATGGAAATCTCCCTATATCCTCTGTTTGATTCGGAAGAAAATTTTACATTTACCCGCCCGAACCCGGCAAGGTTTATTAAAACAAAACGATGCGGAAATGTTCGATCTCTTCTTTTGTCAATCCGATCATACGAGACAAGGGAAGCGCTTGTAAAGGAAAAAATCACAAAAAACTGTGTTTTTGTGGTGTTTTCTTGCTATTTCTTCGCCGAAGGGCCTTTCCATGGGCTTTTTGCGCGTTCTGTACGCCCTCAAAACCGCTAGTTTCGCTCTCGCCTGCTAAAAACCAGAACCGATGCGCGTAAACTATTGTGGTGAACCGACGTGAATTTATCCGAGCCACTGGCGCCACGCTTGCCGCCGGCGCAGCTTCAGCTAAAGCAGCGAGCGCCTTCCTCCCTCAAGCCGCTTTTGACCAAGCCAAGAAACGCCGCGTAGGGTTAATCGGCTGCGGGTGGTACGGCAAAATCGACCTCTTGCGCCTGATCCAAGTCGCGCCTGTAGAGGTGGTTTCGCTATGCGACGTCGATAAACACATGTTGAGCGACGCCGCTGCGATCGTAGCCAGCCGCCAAGCTTCGAAAAAGACGCCGCGCACCTACAGCGACTACCGCAAGATGCTGGCCGAGAAGGATCTGGACATTGTGCTCGTCGGCACACCCGACCACTGGCACGCCCTCACCATGATTGAAGCGGTGAAATCCGGCGCCGACGTCTACGTCCAAAAGCCCATCAGCGTCGACGTCCGCGAGGGAGCGGCCATGCTGGATGCTGCGCGTAAACACGAACGCGTCGTACAGGTCGGCATGC
>Ga0209698_10003269_pt1 | contig 18124 bp, 14 predicted proteins | sample LitLauG_LLR_2012_FD_187203 | JGI IMG/M metagenome (GOLD analysis project Ga0209698, IMG submission 187203) | Freshwater sediment microbial communities from Pennsylvania, USA - Little Laurel Run_MetaG_LLR_2012 (SPAdes) (version 2) | ecosystem: Environmental > Aquatic > Freshwater > Creek >...
CTGACGTCTTCGACCACAGTTTCGAGGCAGCGCGCGCACACCAGTTCGATCTTCGTTTCGAGGTTGCCCTCGATGCGAATCTGCGATTCCAGCAACTCTGCCGTGGCGGTCACTTCCAGCGGCTCAATCTGCTTGATCTCCGCCGAGTGAAAATCGATGCTGCCCGGGGCATAAGTCTTCCGGATGCGCAGTTTGCGGACGGCTAATTCCTTAACGTCAAGGAACATGTCTTCAGCGCCTCCAGCGCGTACGCTCATGCTTTACCATTATTGAGTCGAGTACCCGCCAAGTCAAGGAAGGGCGGCTGGCTGCTTCCCATTTTTGCACACTGTTAGTCACCAACCCGGCCTAGTACCAAGAGTGTGAGTTGCAAAGATTCCGATAGTGTCCTGGCGTCGCGAAAGGCCTCATCCAACCAGCGGCGATCCCCGTATTACCCAGTGCAGGTCACAACATTCCATTTTGAAAGGATTTACGGAAATGAAGAAGCTCGCGTATTTGTGTCTGGCCGTACTGATGATCGGCAGTGCCGTCATCGCCAACGAAAATCCGATGGTCGGGGGCGCTCCCATGCTGGCCTCCAAGGACATCGTGTCCAATGCAGTCAATTCCGCCGATCACACCACACTAGTGGCCGCAGTGAAGGCCGCCGGGTTGGTGGAAACGCTGCAAAGCCCCGGGCCGTTCACCGTGTTTGCGCCAACGAATGAAGCCTTCGCGAAGTTGCCAGCCGGCACGGTGGACACGCTGCTTAAGCCGGAGAACAAGGACACGCTCACCAAGGTTTTGACCTACCACGTCGTTGCCGGAAAGATGTCCAGCAAGGACTTGTGGAAGGCGATCAAGGCGGGCAACGGAACGGCCACGCTAAAGACGGTTAGTGGCGGCACGCTCAAGGCTACGGCCATGGGCAAGACCATCATCCTGACCGACGAAAAGGGCGGAATGTCCAAGGTCACGATTGCAGACGTCAACCAGTCAAATGGCGTCATTCATGTGGTTGATTCTGTATTGCTTCCGAACTAAGACCTAACCTGTCCACCGCTGCAGAAACGAAGAGCCTCGCGCTCCGGAGGGAGCGCGAGGCTCTTGCTGTGAGATTTGAGAGGGTGGGGGAGAGCTTTGAGGAACTCTGATGGAGGGTCGGGACATAGGGCCCTAGTGCTTGGTGCTCTCGAATTGGTCGAGGATGTCTCATCGTAGGAGCGGCAAATCGCAGACCGATTCTCAATCTGCAACGAGAGAGATGAGAAGGCCAATCGGCGCCTAGTTCTACAGAATGAAACCGAGAATTGGGGCCAACTCCGCCCCAGTTAACGTTATTGTTTTCAGCACGTTATGGTGATCCCGGTCTGAGTTGACTCTATGGAAAGCTAATCTCAGTGGGCCGCGGTGATGGGCCAGCGCTTGCAGTGTATAGAGGGATATAGTTGTGCGATCCGGGGTGTTTGCACCCCAAACCTCGCACCATCCGAGATCTCAAGGGAAAAACATGGCCAGAAAGCATCCTTACAAGAACCCCCTGGGAACCTTGTGCTTTTCTGTAATGTTACTCTGTTGCTGCGCGGCACCTGGGCAGGCGCAAGATAACAACGCACGCAAGGTGGTCAAGAAGGCGCCCGTGCAATATCCGTCGATTCTTAAATCCAAAGGGATTGGCGGGGTCGTTAAGTTGCGGGTGTATGTTAAGCCCGATGGCACGGTGAGAGATTCCGAAGTGATTGGTGGCAATCCTATTCTGGCCGAGAGCGCGCAGAAGTCAGTAGGCCAGTGGAAGTTCACGCCGGGAAGTTCGGAGACAACTATGGAAGTCTCCGTGGTCTTCGATCCCCACTCCGATTCAAACTAGGATTCGAAATAGCGGCTCCCGCGTTTGCCGAGCTTGTTGGTTTCGGCGCAGCGTCGCGCTTTCTATTGCGGCGTGTTGCGTGCGGAGCTGGACTTGGCAGCATCTTGATTTGGCATGTCTAAAGCGGAACCGGGCATCCTCGAGTGAAACGAGGATGCCCGGAGCTATTCCATTGGATGTTGTGGTTAAAACGCCGTGGGTCAGAACTTGACTTGGAGCGACATCTGAAGGATACGCGCCTGTGACACGGTGCTAGTGCTCTGGCCAAACTGCTGACTGTTGATGTTTTGATCTCCCATAAAAAAGACCGGGTGATTCAAGACGTTGAACGCTTCGGTACGGAACGTCAGCTTCAGTTTCTCGGTGACAGCGAAGTCTTTCCTTGCGGAAAGGTCCCAATCGAAGTATGCGGGGCCGTTGAAGGCATTGAGCTGAAGGTTGCCTACTTGACCGGGCTGAGGATTGCAGAAACCACCCGTAACGGCAGGGGCGCAGGTCAACTGGGCCTGGCTGGGAATTCCCGTACCGTCCGGACTGACGAGTTTGGGATTAATGACGTAAACGATGCCGCCGGGCTGCACGAAGACGCCGAGGTCGTTGCTGATCTGACCGTGAGAGATCGTGGCAATTGCGGTATCGCGCGCGGACCGTGAGCCCCCTCTGTTGAAGGAAGGCCACTGCGAAAGAATAGAAAATGGACTTCCACTCTGCCAAGTAAAGACGGATGCGGTCTGCCAGCCATTCACGAGCAGGCCAAGCGCCCTGCTCTTCGTCGAGAAGAATTTGTGGCCGTCTCCGATTGGCACGTCATACGTAAAGTTGGCCTTGAAAGCATGAGTGATATCAAACGATGCCCGGCCCTTCTCCAATCCAGGCCGTGCGTTGTCCAGGTAGGGCTGGAAGCGCACCTGGTCATTGTTTGTTCCGGTGCTGTAGTCAGTCATCACCTTGCTATACACATAGTTCGCCTGGAAATAGAGTCCGCGATTGAGGCGGCGTCGGACTTCGACTACTCCTGCGTTGTAAGTGGAGAACGAGCTGTTTTTCAGCAAGTCGCCGCCCATGATGAAGGGGTTGGCAAAAAGCGTTATGGGGTTATTAAATCCAGGTAACGGGTTATTACCGGTATCCCATTCCTGAGCGTGGTAATCAGCCTCAAGCGCACCAATTTGGCCAAGCTCAATCAGGTTCACGAATTGTGGCTGGAAGAATTGACTATTGAATGCGGTGTGGCTGTCGATGCCGCCTTCGGCGAAGAGTAGCGGAAAAACCGTCAGCGGCTGGCTGCCAGGCCCACCGTACAACGGGTCAAACGTGCCGTTTGCCGCAAGGGAGAGGAAACCGTTGGACCGAGCGCGATTGAAGTCGGCCAAGAATCCGTTCTTGGTGAAGTCCAGTTGATTGACGTCGACGGCACGGAACAAACCAACACCGTGGTTCCCAACATAGCCAACCGTTAGCGAGGTGTTCCACCCGATATCTCGCTGAATGCTGAGGTTCCACTGTTCGACGTAAGGCGTTCGTATATGGGGATCAATGGCGTACCCCGCCACGCTTCCCACACCCAAGTTATCCGCATTGGTCTGAAAGTCCACGGGGACCTTAAAGGTTGGGGCATTAAACCCTTGTCCATTCAGGCCGCTCACCGTCAATCCAGAGAGGTTGAACGCCTGGGGGGTAGAACTCAGCCCGGAATTGCCGGATGCGGCATTGCCCGCGGCGGTAAAGAAAGCGTCGTTCACATAGTTCATACTGAAGCCAGCGCGGACGGCGGTCTTCCCATTTCCGTAGGGATCCCACGCCAGCCCAACATTGGGAGCAAACTGCTTCTTGTCGGAGTTATAGAGCCCGCGTTTGCTAGGGCCACCCGCGAAATCGACGCTGGCATTGCCGAGCAGCGTTTGCTGCACGGTCTGCCCCGAGGGGATGACAGGAAGAAGAACCAAACCATTTTTCTCGTCCACCGGACTGTAGTATTCCCAACGAACACCATAGGTAAAGGTCAACCGGCGGCGCAGCCTCCAGCTATCGCCAAGATAGAGCGACCAGTTGTTCTGGCGATAGTTGCGTTTGTCGCCTGCTCCTGGAACGAATCCAGAAGTCTGACTGGTGACATTAAACGTTTGACTCACGGAGCTCACTACGCCGGCGGCGCTAGCGAGCAGTGCGGTGGCATTGGCGAAGGCGTTGTTGCTAATCGTGGTGGTGCCATTGTTAAAGTCTGTTTGGGAAGGAGCATTATTCCCGTTAATGCCTAACGTGTACGCGGGCGTCACGCCAAAATTATCATACGAAAAGACAGTAACTTTTTGCAGTTGTCCACCGAACGCAATGACGTGATTCCCGTGGACCCAGTTCGCGTTGTCCTTCCATACCCAAGTATGGGTGTTGCGGCCCTGTGGCTGGAAATCGGGCGTAGGAAGGGTTGTTGCGAAGCCTCCCAAAAGATATCCCGGTTTCGAGAAATTTTGCGTCGACGCAAAAGTGGCCGGAGCCAGGTTGAATCCAAAACGAACTTCGTTTGTGACGTTTGCGCCTGAATTCCAGCGCCAGGCTGTGGAAAGGAAGTGAGTCGAATCACTGTTGGAGACGATGGGAATCTTATTGAAGGAGGTGTCGATATCCGGCCTGTCCACAATTTGCCGGTTCCACTGGTACGTAGCGGTGATGGTGTTGTGGCTGTTGAGATTGTAATCTCCGCGAAACCCATAGTTATCCAGCGTGTTGTTCGAGCGAGCATTAAACTGATAGCCGAGCAGATTTGTACCGTCCCCCACGCGAGTGTTGTTTGAAGTCTTTGGAATGCCCAGCAAAATGGCCATGGTCGCGGGGTCTGGCGTGAATGCTGGATATTTGCTGAATAGATTGACAGTTTGGGGAGGCCCGGAGGGTTGTCCCGTAGTCTGATCGACGGGTTGATAGGTAAACGGCGTGGGGGTTGCCGCGGCCAGGCCTGCCTGGATGGCCGGGCTCAGAATGGTTGTATCGTTTGGCGTCTGCTGGCGCAAGCGCAGCAGTTCATAATATCCATAAATGAAAAGCTTGTTTTTTATGATCGGCCCGCCGATATTGCCGCCGGCCTGATTCTGGAGAAGTCCTGGCTTCGGTATTCCGCTGGCATCATTGAACCAATTGTTGGCCGCCCAAGCATTCGAACGGTAATACCAGAAGCCTTCGCCGTGAAAACTATTTGTTCCCTTTGGCGTCACAATGCTGACTTGCGAAGCCCCGCCGCCGTTTTCGACCGAGGAATTCTGATTCACAACGGTGAATTCCTGGGCTTGGCTGTTAAAAGGCAAGTTGGGAGAAAAATCCAAGGCATTCTCACGAATGAAATTGTCCTGCACGTTGATGCCGTCAATGGTGAGGTTAGAGAAAGACGTGCGCTGGCCATTGATGGTCGTCGAAATCGCCCCGTTTGGCCCGCTATTCGCCACGCCAGCCTCTAGACTGAGGAGAGCGAGAGGATTCCTGTTCAGAATCGGCAGGCTATCGATCTGTGCCTTTTCAACGGTGCTGGTAACCTCGGCACTCGTCGTGTTGACGATTTCGGCTCCGGCCTCAACCACCACCGACTCTTGCGTCGCGCCTACTTCAAGGGCTATCGGCGGCACCGAATATTGAGTCGCAGCATCGAGCTTGATATCGTTGACCACGCCGGCCTTAAAGCCTGGTTGAGCGACGGAAACTTTGTAATATCCGTTGTCGATATGCTCAAATTGATAGCCACCGTTTGTCCCAGTGGTAGAGGTGTAGCTGGAATTGGTGCCAAGGCTGGTCAATGTCACGGTCGCACCTTTTATGGGCAGACCCTGAACATCCACGACCGTTCCAACAATGGAACCTGTGGAAGATTGTCCTAACATCTGAGACGTGCACGAAAGTAACAGAAGAGTCAAAACTGACGCCAGAAGAGACTTACGCATAACTCAATCCACCCCTTTCAATAACAGTCTGTACCGTATCCCCATCCCCCAAAAACCCAGACTTGTACCCCGTGCGGACCAGGTTTCTGGCCAAGTAGTAGCCTTGGGCAAAACTGCTGCGCCATATCCCAAAAATTGCGAAGGTAGCCACTAGAAATTTTACGCATACGAGATACCATCGTTAGAGAATCTAGCGTGTCTTGTTAGCAAGACGATGGCCAGATAATATTTCGTTGAATGTGTCTAATCTGAACAGGAATAAGCACTTATAACTTGGACACAAAGGGAAGGTATCGGCCGGGCAGGCCAGGCTCTAGCAATCTGTAATTGATATGGAGATATGTACTCGTTAGACGAATCTCGATGCCAGACACGCAGAAATGCCTAGCCGTTTTGGCGGAGCACCAAGCAGCCTGCCAACATGTCGTGCAGCGCCTGTTTCTTTTGGGTGAATCCTGCCATGATGTATCCGATGAAGGCGGGGATCATATTTGTGATTATTTTGCCGAAGTGCCTTCCGGTGGCGCGGCCGAAGCTGACGCGCTGCCCAGACATATCTGTCACCACCAGACCGAGTGCCTTCTTCCCGACAGTGGCCTGCCACTCCGAGCATTCCATCAGGGCGTGATAAAGCCAAGTGAAGACCAGGGCGCCCGCGGCCGCAAGAAAAAAGAATACGACGAGCATGAAGATGCCCGCATCGTTCAGAGCCTCGCCGGGATGAAAATCGTCAAAGAATCTGCGGAATCCAGTCAGAAAAATCAGCGGGATCACGATCAGGACAAAGCCAAATCCCAGTATGACGTTGTCAATCACCAGGGCTAGGAGACGCTGCCAAAATCCCGCGTACTCCACGCGCGGCATGGAGGCGGACACGGCATACGCAGGGACGGCCGCTACACCTCCCACCGGGGCAGGTACCACGGCACCCATGGCCGGAGGGCGCGACGCAACGACAGCCGCCGAAAACGCTTGCCCGCAATCCGAACAAAAGGCCGCGCCATCGGCCATCAATCCGCCACATTTGGAACAGTACACAGGATCTCCTCTGGATGTCCGTGTCGCACCGTGAACTCACAGAATCGCAGCCAAATCCTACTTGCAACCTGGCATGGGGTCAATCGCGCTTGGACAGCTCTTTTTTCTCGATTCGTCCATAGCGAGCAAAAAATTCCTGGGTCTAGTACCTGCCTCTAAGGGCGCGCTCCCTTCCGCGGCGTGGCGTAACTCGCTGATTGTGGATAGATTAGGCGGCTCTGTGGATTTCGCTTGGGCTTTGGCGTGGTTCGTGCCCCCCGCAAGGTCCCGGTCCAAATCGAATTGGAGGAAACTCAATGCGATTCCGGACTGCACTCTGCCTGGCCACCCTGTTCCTTACTTGCTTCACTGTCGCCGCTTGGTCAACGTCGGTTCCCGGTCGGCTTGTACCAAGCGACCCGCAACCAGCTCCTGACAACCAGTCGCTGTCGGGAAGAATCGCGTCGGTCGATGACGCAGCCTTTGCTATTGAAGTCGCAAAGGGCAAAGAGGTGAATACCGTTCAATTCCTGGTGGATGATCAGACCAAGGTCGAAGGCAAGCTCGCCGTCGGCGCGCAAGCGACCGTGGAATACCGGTCAAACAGCGGCAAGAACATCGCCGTCCGCGTTGTCGTTACGCCAAGCTCCGGCATGAGCTTGTACTAACAAATCGTTTAGGCCTTCTTTCCCAGACCGGTCACGAACGATTCTATTTCTCTTCCGCCGCGCGCTCCCAGCCCCGTGCGGTTTCTCTTTGTTCGGCCGTTAAGGAGTCTTGGTGCGCACGACTCTGAAAATCGTCCTGCCCTTGATCGTGAGCGTCGCCGCAGTGTCTTTGCTTTTTGCCGCTTACCAGGTGCGCACGGAAAAACACCTGCTGCGCAATGACCTTTCGCGCCGGGCAGAAATTCTTGGTGAGAGCCTTCAGGAGAGCATCGAGCCAGTACTCGACCGCCCGCCGGACAGGAGCTTGCAACGTCTCGTCGAGCGCTTTGGGCAGCGCGAACATTTGAAAGGTGTTGCGGTCTACAGCGATACAGGCGGGCTTCTGGCAATCACCTCTGGGCTGGCTCCGGTTTTTCGGTTGCGGCCAACAGCTGCGAATCGCGCTGCACAGGAAGATGCGGGAGTCGGCGAGTTTCTGAGTGCGGAACAAACTCCTTCTCTGAATCCGGAGGAAGAGGTTCCCGTACACATCTATGCGCTGCCGCTTCATCGCAGTGGCCAAGTCGTGGGAGCGCTGGCTCTCTTGCACGACACCAGCTACATCGACAAGCAAGTATCCCGCACGCTTCGCGATTCGCTGCTCAATGCGTTTGTACAGACAATTTTGATTACGGGATTGGCGCTGATTCTGGTGCGATGGACGTTTACGGGGCCGCTGACGCGCACCGCGAATTGGCTGCGAACGCTGCGAACGGGACAGGCCGGTGCGGGAGCGACGGTTGCGAAAGGCGAAATCCTCGATCAGCTGAATCACGAAGTGACGCACTTGGCCAAAGATTTGAACACGGCGCGGGCGGTTGCGGAAGAAGAAGCACGGTTGCGCGATTCGAATGCCTCGATCTGGACGGCGGAACGGTTGCGAGTGAGTCTGCGGAGCAAGTTGCAGGAAAAACCACTGTTCGTCGTCTCGAATCGCGAGCCATATATGCACGTCTTCGGCGGGAAGGACAAGGCGATTCACATGATCGTGCCGGCCAGCGGCGTGGTCACGGCGCTTGAGCCGGTGCTATTGGCTTGCAACGGAACGTGGATTGCCAACGGGTCGGGAAATGCCGACCGCGAGGTGGTAGATGCGCGCGATCACCTTCGCGTGCCGCCGGAACATCCAAGTTATACGCTGCGCCGCGTATGGCTGACCGATGAGGAGGACAAGGGCTATTACGAGGGATTTTCGAATGAAGGCTTGTGGCCACTCTCGCACATTGCACACACGCGTCCAATTTTTCGTCCAGAGGATTGGCTGCAGTATCAAAAAATCAACCGGCGGTTTGCCGACGCGGTTCTGCAGGAAATGGAGGGCACGGATTCGCCGATTCTACTTGTTCAGGATTATCACTTCGCGCTGCTGCCGCGCATGATCAAGGAAGCCCGGCCCGATGCGCGGGTGGCGATCTTCTGGCATATCCCGTGGCCGAACGCGGAAGTTTTTGGGATTTGTCCATGGCAGCGTGAACTCGTCGATGGCCTCCTCGGGGCCGATCTCATCGGCTTTCACATTCAATCGCACTGCAACAATTTTCTGGAGACGGTGGACCGCGCGCTGGAAGCGCTCACGGAGTGGGACCGCTTTGCGGTGAACCGGCAGGGCCACATCACGCGGGTGCGGCCGTATCCCATCAGCGTGGCATTCCCAGAGAATTTGCACGAGGTCAGCGGGATGCGCAACGCGGGCGAAGAGCGCGCCGCGCTATGCGCCGAGATGCGCGTTGAGGCTTCGCTGCTCGGAGTGGGCGTCGATCGCGTTGATTACACCAAGGGAATTCTGGAACGCTTCCGCGCCCTGGAACGATTTTTCGAGCTGAACCCTGCGTACCAACAGCGGTTCACTTTCGTGCAAATCGGCGCGCCCAGCCGTACGGACATTGAGCGATACAAACATTTCCTCGATGAGGTCAGCGCGGAAGCGGAGCGAATCAATGCGCGGTTTCAAACGGCGCGATGGAAACCCATCGTGTTTCGCAAGAAGCATCATTCGCATGAAGAGATCACGCGGTTTTACCGCGCGGCGTCCTTCTGCATGGTGACTTCGCTGCACGATGGAATGAACCTGGTGGCCAAGGAATACGTGGCTTCGCGCGACGACGAACGCGGGGCGTTGATTCTCAGCACTTTTGCGGGCGCAGCTCACGAACTTTCGGATGCGCTGCTGGTGAATCCCTATGATGTCGCCCAGCTTGCGGACTCCATCCACAGAGCGCTGGAAATGCCGGAGGAGGAGCAGGCGCGGCGGATGCAACGGATGCGGCACATCGTGCGCGAGCACAACGTTTACCGCTGGGCGGCGAACTTGCTCTCCGATCTCACGGAGATTCGCGTGGACTTGCCGGAGCGCGCGGAGGCGCAGCAGGCGACATGAGGCGGCTAAATCGGGTGGGGCTTCTTCATGTGCGTCGCGATGGAGGCGGCGCGACATGTTCAGGAAGGGAGGGAGCGTTCGCATGAATACGGCTGAAACTCCGTTCGAGTTCGTGACGGTCTCGTATCTCACGCGCATCGGAAACCAATCGGCAGACACACTCGCCGAGCTGTTGACGGGGCTGGAGAATTGCAGCGATGCTTCCATTTTTCATCACACGTATCAGACACTTGGCAGCCATCACTTTCTCACAGAAGGGTTTTCCAACGATTTCGCGCAGTGGGTGCTTGCGGACACCAACCGGAACGACTTGGCTGAACAGCTCGCGGCGCTGGACATTCGAGACTACGTCTCCATCGCAGCGTTGCGAAGCGATCTTTGCCGCGTGCTTGGCGATTTTTGCGCGGGGTTCCCACATTTTGCGAGGCAGTCGGCGCTGGAACGTTTCTACTTCTGCGAGAGTGTGGAGGTCACGGCACCCCTCGGCCGCAGTGCGCGAACGCTGGACGAGTTTCGCGATGGCCTGGCACATCTGAGCCACGCTGGTTTCTACTTTCATTTCATTTCTTCGCGGCTGCGGCTGCAACTCCAGACCAACGACTTCTCGCATTGGCTGTCCGACGGGTTGGGACTGCAGACGCTGGCGGACAGCGTCAATCACATCGACATTTACACCAACACACTGGACAGTTCGCGCGCCAAGTTGCTGCGGCTGATCGATCGCGAAAGGAGGAAAACTTGAGCGAGACATTGGCTGTCACGCGAATTCCACTGGACGACTATGCCGAGCTTCTAGGTGCGGGCGAGATTGAGGAGTTGCGCGCGCTGGCGAAGCCGCTGCGCGGTCGGAGCATTCAGATGGTCAATTCGACGGCAGTGGGAGGCGGCGTAGCGGAAATCCTCATGCGGTTGGTGCCCCTGGCGGAAGAACTGGACCTCAATATCAAATGGGAGGTGATGAGCGGCGGCGAAGATTTCTTTGAGGTCACCAAATCGTTCCACAATGCGCTGCACGGGGCGCCCTATCATGCGAGGCAGAGAGATTTTGAGATTTTTCTCGCTTACAACGAGCGAAATCGCGCGGCTCTTCCTCTCGATGCGGAATTCGTGGTGATTCATGACCCGCAACCGTCAGCGCTGATCGATGCACGCAAGCCCGGGTCAAATCACTGGGTCTGGCGCTGCCACATCGATCTCTCGCACCCGCACCGGGGAGTTTGGGACTTCCTGGATACCTTCGTTTCGCGATACGACGGCGCCATGTTTTCCTCTCCCGAATTTTCACGGCAGCTGCCGATCCCCCAGTATCTCTTCTATCCAGCGATCGATCCGCTTTCAGAAAAAAACTGCGACCTTGAACCAGAATTCATCGCGCAAATCCTGACGCGCTATCAAGTAGATCCCCACCGGCCAATCCTCACGCAGATTTCACGGTTCGACCGGCTAAAGGACCCCGTCGGCGTGATTCGCGCCTACCGGATTGTGAAGCGGTATTTCGATTGCCAACTGGTTCTAGCTGGCGGCAGTGCTTCAGACGATCCCGAGGGCGCCATTGTGTTGAAGGAAGTGCTTCGCGAAGCGGACGGCGATCCGGACATTCGAGTGATCGAGTTGCCTGCCTGGGCGCCGCTCGAAGTCAACGCACTGCAGCGGGCTTCGACCATCGTGATTCAGAAAAGCCTGCGCGAAGGCTTCGGCCTGACTGTTTCCGAGGCATTGTGGAAGAAGAAACCGGTGGTGGCTTCCGCGGTTGGCGGCATTCCGATTCAAATCATCCACAAACACACAGGGCTGCTGGCGCATTCCGTGGAAGGCACGGCATATCAAATTCGTTTTCTGCTTTCGCACCCGGAAATCGCGGCAAAGCTCGGCGAACACGGTCACGAGCACGTGAAGGAGAATTTTCTGATTACCCAGAAACTGAAGCGTTATCTGACGCTCTTTTTGACGCTGGCGCGAAGCTCTTGAAATCTCGCAATCCGCAAAAATCCATTCGCGATCAAACGATGTGACGGTCGGCGGCCTGCAGTTGAATGTAGGCACAATGGCCGGTCAGCGGACAAAGTTCGCATTTCGGGTGGGAGCGCTTGCAAGTCTGCTGACCGTGTTTTTTCAGGAGTAGGTAGGCCCGTTGACGGGCTTCCAACGTTTGCGGCAGGCCGGAGTTCAGGATTTCGCGCGCGGCGCGGTAGTCCGTGGCATAATTCTTCCCGGCTTTCCCAAACCACAGACGCGCGGGCACTTCGACATTCGCCGAGGGCACGGCGGCCACAGGCGATAGTTTCGAGAACAGGAGGATTTTTTCGGCGCTGGGCTCTCCAATGACGGGAAACTGTTGGAGAGATTTTTTTGCGCTACGAATGCCTTTGTCGGTTTGCTGCTTTTCTTGGCGTACCGAAATTTTCAGGGCGGACTTGAGATCGCCGCCAAACTCAGCCTTCACTTTGCGGGCGATTTCCTTCAATCGGTCAACACGCACCTCCGGCACGATTCCGCCGAGTCGCAACAGCTTCACCAGTCTTGATCTCGGGGCCGCCAGAATCTCTTTGGGGCTAAGTCCCACCTCCCGCTTCAATGCGTCAAATCCCTTCGAACACGCCGCATCGCTGGCCGGATAGCCGCAATTCAGGTACACGATCATTTCGTAGGGATCGGTGGGGCCGGCGGCGTGCTGCGGCCCGTACATTTTCTCCAGCGCATCCAGGATTTCGTTTACGTTCGGCAGAAATTTTCTCCACTCATCAATGAGGCGTTGCCGATTTTCCTTGGCCCGCCTCGCCAAAATGTTCACGATGCTGGCGAAGAAGGAACTGGTCGGTCATGCCGGCGATGTAATCACAAACAATGACGGGTCGCGATTCGATTTGCGCGAGCTCTTCATAGGAAGCGGGCATCGAGCCGGAGCGGCTTAGATAGTAAACGAAAAGTTCTTCCAGACACCTCACGGAGCGGTCGCGGTCCTCAGTGATAGCAGCGTGATTGTAAATGTGCGCGAAAAGAAAGCGCTTAAGCTCGCGATTTTGCGCGGCGGCAGTTTCGTTGAAACCGGCAAGGCGTTTTGGCGCCCGACGAATGTCCTCCACGGAAGTAGCAGCGGAGGCAAGAACGCGCTGCTGCGTAGTCTCAATGAGATTAGTGGCCAGGGCATCCAGAACGTGTTTAAGGGCTTCGTTGAAAATGAGTTTTTCGCGGGCGCCGGGATGCGTGGATGCAACCTGCACATAGGCTTCGCCAAAAAACGAAACTTCCTTGCGCAGGAGCGAAAGATCCAGTAACTCGGCTTCGAGGGCATCGTCGATATCGGCGGTGTTGTACGCGATTTCATCGACCCAGTCGATGAGTTGTGCCTCGAGGGGCGGACGCAAATCTAGGAGATATTCGGCAAGTTGCGGAAATTCCGCCGCGGAATAATCGCGAGAATGCTTGATGATGCCTTCGCGAACTTCGAAGGTGAGATTCAGGCCGGGATAATCGAGGTAGCGCTGCTCGAACTGTTCGACGATGCGGAGGGCGTGCAGATTGTGATTGAAGCGGCCGCCGTGCGCGCGCATCAATTCGTCCAGTTTGCGTTCGCCGGCATGTCCGAATGGCGGGTGGCCGATGTCGTGGACGAGCGCGAGCGCTTCGGCAAGGTCGGCATTCAGCCCCAGGGCGGCCGCGACTGTGCGTGCGATCTGCGTCACTTCGAGCGTGTGCGTCAGCCGGTTTCGGAAATGGTCCGAGTAGCGCATGGTAAAAACCTGCGTTTTGGCTTCCAGGCGCCGAAAAGCGCGGGAATGAATGATGCGATCGCGGTCGCGCGCGTAGTCACTGCGGTACGGATGGGGCTGTTCGGAAAATCGCCTGCCGCGGGACTGCTCCGAGTGCATCGCCCAGGGAGCAGGAGTGGAGACTGGTTCGATGGGCCGCTCCGTCATATTCCATCTAATCCGCGCTAATGCTCACGCGCAGAACGGATCAGGATTTCGGCGAAAGAATATCCAGGCCGCGATCGGCTTGATCCGAAATAGGAGTATCCGGGAAATCTTTTTTGATCTGCTGATAAATGCTCATAGCTTCTTTTGGGTTCGAATTGCGAAGAAGGCCGGCAAGTTCCAGCAACACTAACGGCTTCGGCACGAGAGCGCTTTGCTTCTCCGCCAAAGCACGGTAAGCCTTGACGGCATCGTCGGTCTTGCCGGTGCGGGCGTAAATAGTGGCCATTTGATACTGCGCCATGGCTGCCAGTTCTTTATCGCTGATGCCGCTGATCTTCTTCAAATCTTCGAGCGCCTGGTTGTGGCGCTCCAGATCCTCGAGGCAAAGCGCGCTGTAGTAACGCGCGAGTTTTCCGGGATTGGTGCTGGGATATTTGTCGGCCACCTTGGTGAATTTTTGCAAAGCATCCTGGACGCGCGTGGGCTCGTCCGCGTAGACAGGCTCATTGGGTTCGCTGGGATCGGGAGCGGAGGCAATGCGGCCCTGGTATGCCTTCATCCCCGCATCGAAAGCGGTGGACGCTTCCACCGTCTGGCGATCGATGTAAAAACGCCAGCCACCATAGCCGAGGGCCACGGCCAGTACGACAATCACGACAATGAGCGTGAACTGTCCGTGCGAGATCACGGCTTCGGCGCCGTGCTCGATGGTTTCCTTGATTTTGTCCTGCTTCAGTTCTTTGCGCGAAATATGATCGGACACGCACGCTCTCCCGAGTGGTCTGGAACTTGTAATCGTAACATAAGATTCCTGCCGCCGGCGGTTCCGGAAAGCGGCCGCGGGCGCCCGGCGGAGATTGACTATTCCGACCGGAGATTGCCCGCCGCACAACATGGCTTCTGGGATGGTGTTAAATTTAAGGTATGCAGGCAGCTTGCATTCATTGCGGCACCGAGCATTTGCTGAAGGATGGGCAGTTCGCCGGCCATCCGAAGGTTCAGTTCAAGTGTTCGAAATGCGGTAAGACCACGATCGTGGAGATCAAGCGGCGCGTGGATTCCACGGTGGTGATGTCGCCGCTTCCCTCTTTTGCAAGGGCCAACGCCACCAGTTCGAATCTGAATTTGCCACCGCCCGATCCCGGAATAAAGCTGCCGGCCAAATTGAAAGTCGTGCTCAGCATTCTTACGGGCCCTTCGAAAGGCGAGAGCCACACGCTCAGCAAGCCGCGCGTCGTGCTGGGCCGCAAAGGCACGGACATTCCCCTGAATGATCCCGAAATCTCACGGCATCACTGCCTGCTGGAAGTGCGGGACACGTACATCAACCTCAAGGATATGGATTCCACCAACGGCACTTTCTACGACGAGGAGCGCGTGCGTGCGGCCATGTTGCAGGACGGCACTGAGTTTCGAGTGGGCGTGAGCCTGATTCGGGTGAATTTTCTGCCGAAGTAAGCGGACTTCGCTTCCTCCGAAGTGCGGCGTTCCCCCTGTCTCCATTCCCCGGATTGGCTTTGTGAGATACTAGCGCCGATTTCACAATAGCCGGAGTCTGATGAACCGCCTTTCCGCCTGCCTGATTACGCTCAATGAGGAACACAACCTGCCGCGCGCGTTAGCTTCACTTGCGGGAATCGCCGACGAGATTGTAGTTGTGGATTGCGGAAGCCAGGATCGCACGCAGGAAATCGCGCGCGAGCACGGCGCGAAGGTAATCACAAGGACGTGGACGAATTTTGCGGAACAGAAGAATGCCGCCGTGGCGGCGGCGAGGCACGATTGGATTCTATCGCTGGATGCCGACGAAGAGCTTAGCCCGGAACTGCGCAAGTCCTTGCTCGCCTGGAAAGAAAAAGGGCCCGTCTGTGAAGTTTACGAACTCGCTCGGCGGGCCTGGTACGTGGGAGGCTGGATACGTCACTCAGGATGGTATCCGGATCGTCAGCGGCGATTGTTCCGGCGCGATGCGGCGAGTTTTTCCGGGATCGTCCACGAGTCTCTGCAGTTCAAGGGCGAACCCGGACGCCTCGGCGGAGATTTGCTCCATTACACGATTCGCTCGTTTGCCGAACACGAAGAAAAGGTCGAGCGCTACACCACGCTCGCAGCGCAGCAGATGTACGCTGCCGGAAAACGCAGTTGGCGCGCGGCCATGTGGCTGGCCACACCTTGGAACTGGTTCAAAAGCTTTGCTCTGCAACTTGGGTTTCTCGATGGCTCACGCGGATGGGTGATTTCGCGGATGGCAGCGCGCAGCACTTGGCTGAAATTCAAGAAACTGGGCTCGCTGATCGAGACAGAGCGGCGCGCGGAGAGTTCGAACGCCATGAGAGTGCTCTACGTGGATCTGGAGCGGGAATGGCGCGGCGGGCAAAGCCAGGCCTTGCTGACGCTCCGTGGATTGCAAGAGCGCGGCCATGAGATCGCGCTATTGGCCGCGCAGGATTCGCCGCTGGCGAAGCGCGCAGCGGAAGCTGGGATCACAATTTATCAAGTAGCGCGTTTCGGCTTGCGCGCGTGGGCCGCTCTCGCTATTCGCAGCCTGATCGCCAGCGGGCGATTCGAACTCGTTCATCTGAACGAGCCGCACGCTTTGACAGCCGCGTGGATGGCGCGGGCGCACAAACGAGTTCCGCTGCTGCTGTCGCGCCGAATTGGATTCCCTCTTCAGAAAAACGCGGTGTCGCAGGCACGCCTTCGCGCAGTGACAAGGTTCATGGCCAACAGCAAAGATGTGGCGCAAAGCTTGATCGATTCCGGCATCGCGGTGGAGCGGATTTCGATCGTGAATGAAGGCGTGGAAATTTCTCCATTGCGAACTCCGGAGCAACGCAGCAGCGCACGGAAGCATTGGGGCGTGCGAGAGAATGAGTTCTTGTTTGGCTGCGTCAGCGTGTTTGTGCCGGAAAAGGGGCAGCGGCACTTGATCGAAGCGCTGCCGCTGGTGAGGACGCTGTATCCGGAAGCGCGGCTATTGCTGGCTGGCGACGGCGCGTGCCGCGCGGAGTTGGAGACGCTTACAAAGCAGCTTGGGCAAACGGAGGCAGTGCTGTTTCCAGGATTCGTGAAAGACGTTGAGCAAGTGTACGCCGCGCTGGATGCCTTCGTCTTTCCCTCGGAATTCGAAGGGCTGGGAACCGCTCTGCAAGCGGCGATGGCCGCTGGTTTGCCGTGCATATCTACGAAGCGCGGCGCCCTACGCGAGGTCGTGGATGCCGAGCGAACCGCGCTGGTCGCCGAGCCTGCTGGCAAGCAGTTTGCCGCCTTGATGGTGCGGGTGATCAATGATGAAGCGCTTCGAAAGAGCCTGAGCCAGGCAGGCCGACAAGAAGTGGCGCAGCGATTTTCAGCAGCGCGCATGGTCGAGAATACGATTCGTGTCTACGAGGATGCGCTGCGGAGAGCGAAACAATGAAAAGCATCTGGCATAAAAGGATGAAGCGCTTAGCTGATCCTTTTGGATCCGCCAAGCGCTTCAGGCCTTCTTAAAGCTTTTGCGCAAGTTAACTGTCTTCTTTTTTCCAGCGTTTCCCTCCTCTCCGCTCGCCGTTTTAGGTCAAGCTATCTTGGGGATTGAACAACCCATCGCCCTTTTGGCTCGAGGAACTCCACGCCAATGGCAAAGCCGTCGCCTTGCAATGGTTGGCAGTAAGCAACTCGGGCCGGGGAGCGAAACTCTCCAGTGCGTGAGGCGAAAACCAATGGCTCGCCTTGTTCCCAGCGGCGCACACTGACCACCCGCGCGCCACGCGCACTGACATTCTCTGTAAAAGTCGATTCCGATCCGGGCGCCTGGCGATGGCCGTCAATCTGGACGGGAATTTCCATCGGGATGCGCTTTTCAACTCGGTGAAATACGAATTTCTTCCCGCGAGGCGTCATCTTATTCATCCTCACAGGCACGCCGCGATGCGCGCGAGATTTTGAACACTGCTCCGGCCGCCGTGATGCTTCATGGCATAGAGTGCGCGGTCGGCGGCGCCAAGAAGCTTTTCCGGTGTATCGCCATCCTCGGGAAACGCCGCGACTCCGGCACTGACCGCCAGGGCGGGGTGCTCCGGCTCACTGGAGAGGCGCTCGCGAATGCGAGAAACGACGCGCGAGGAGATGTCCTTGCCGGCTTCCGGAAGCACTAGAGCGAATTCGTCGCCACCGTATCGTGCGGCAGTGTCAATGGCGCGGGAATGATTGCGCAAGATTTTGCCGATGCGCACTAGGGCGCGGCTACCGGTCAAATGGCCGTACTGATCGTTGATGATTTTCAGGCCGTCCATGTCGAGCAGCACGACGCTGAACGGGCGCTGCGTGCGGCGCGAACGGTCCAGCTC
>Ga0209698_10003270_pt1 | contig 18122 bp, 17 predicted proteins | sample LitLauG_LLR_2012_FD_187203 | JGI IMG/M metagenome (GOLD analysis project Ga0209698, IMG submission 187203) | Freshwater sediment microbial communities from Pennsylvania, USA - Little Laurel Run_MetaG_LLR_2012 (SPAdes) (version 2) | ecosystem: Environmental > Aquatic > Freshwater > Creek >...
CCCCGACGCCCACACCCCCCTCGCCCGCATCGAGGCCGCGAACCGCCACTACCTCGAGACCTATCGCGCCAACGCCAACATCCTCGCCGTCATCAACCAAGTCGCCACCTTCGACACCGAGGTCATGGCCACCCGCCTCGAACGCCACCGAGCCTTCGCCCACACAATCGAACGCCGCATCCGCGAACACCAACGCCAAGACCTCGCCGACCGCACGATCGACCCCTGGTTCGCCGCCTACGCCCTCGGTGGCATGGTCGCCGCCATGGCAGAACACATGTTCATCAACCACATCGACGACGACATCGAACTCGCGATCGCGCAGCTCACCACGCTATGGGTCAACGCCATCGGCCTGCGCGACACCTCCGACGAACCAACTCGAATCGACGCCATCGAGCCCAGGAAGCCGAGCAAGCCCACAACGAGCTGATCCACTGCCCACCGACGCCCGATGGATGTGCTCCTCGGTCATGGAGACGGGTGCATGGACGCGTGCTAGGTTTCGGTTCGACTTCGACGTCGATGTTCACCTTGGCGGTTCCGCCGGGCGGCGGAGGGGGTCGGCATGGCAGCACGACCGGTCGCCGAGAATCTGTTCACTTGGCCGAGGGCTCGTCACCTTCTCGAATCAAGCATTCTGTCCGAGCTGCGCAAGAACGATCCGCGGGTCGGCTACACGCAGCTCTACGGCGCCCCGGGTACCGCCGGGGTCGCGATCCTCTCTCGCTGACCCCCGCGTCCATGTGGAGCCATGGTGGCGGGGGTGGGCCAACGCTACACCTGACATCGACGGCTCGAGACCGATGGGAGGGCTCAGTGCACACCTTCGCCGAACCGATCCGCCGCGGCGCAACCTGCTTCGGCGAGAAGGTTTCGCTGCTCGACGCCACGACAAACCTCTCGTGGACGTTCCGCGGTGTCGCCGACGCGACCGTGACGGTGGCCGCGCTTCTCCACGAGCGAGGCGTCGGCCGAGGCGACCGCGTCGCGGTGCTCGCCGACGGGTCGTCGTTGTACGCACTCGCCTTCCTCACCATCCCGGCGGTCGGACGTGCGCTCGTGCCGCTCAACACGCGCTACAGCCCCAGCGAGCTCGCCGCCGCCGCCGCCGATGCCACGCCGGCCCTGCTCCTCACCGATCGTCCAGCGACAGACGTCCGAGGCCTGGCACCCCAGATCATCACCATCGACGAGATGACCGAGACGCTCCGTGAACGATCCGGCGTGTCGCGCGACGAGCTCACCTTCGGCCACGAGGACGACACCGCCGCCATCTTCTACACCGGAGGTACGACCGACCGCGCCAAGGGCGTCGTCATGACCCACCGGAACAAGCTCGTCGATGCGTTGAGCCTCATCGCCGGACTCGACCTCGACGAACATGACCGCTGGCTCGTGATGAGTCCGATGTTCCATGCCGCCGGATCCTTCAACGTGATCCCCTGCTTGTGGATCGGGGCGACGCAGGTCTTCCTGCCCCGCTTCGACGCGACCGCTGTGCTGCGGACGATCGAGGAGCAACAGTGCACGATCACCTTCGGCGTGCCGACGATGCTGCAGGCGCTCGCGGACGCCCAGCAGCAGGTCCGCGCCGACGTCTCATCGTTGCGGCTCCTCGGCTACGGGGGCGCGCCCATCACCGATGCGCTCGCCCGCCGCGTCGCGGAGACGTTTCCGGATGTCGAGCTGTGCGCGATGTACGGCGCGACCGAGATGGGTCCCATGGCCACGATCCACCGCCACCACGAACGCACGCTCGGTACACCGCGCGGCCGTTCGGCTGGGCGGCCGGTCCTCGGCGTCGATGTGCGGATCGTGTCGCCCGACGGGCGAGCGTTGCCCCCCGGCGAGCGGGGCGAGATCGTCGTCCGCGGTCCGAACATCACCCCCGGGTACTGGCGCAAGCCCGAGGTGACCGCCGCGGCTGTGCGCGGCGGCGCGTACTGGAGCGGCGACATCGGCGAGCTCGACGACGCCGGCTACCTCTTCGTCGTCGACCGCGCCAAGGACATGATCATCACCGGGGGCGAGAACGTCTACGGGACCGAGGTGGAAGATGTTCTCGCGTCGCACCCCGCGGTGGTCGAAGCGGCCGTCGTCGGCCGCCCCGACCCTCGCTGGGGTGAGATCGTCACTGCCATCGTCGTGCTCCGTGCACCGGCCACGGCGATCGAGCTAGAAGAGCACTGCCGGGAGCGCCTCGCCAACTACAAGGTCCCGCGCCGTTTCGAGGTGCGCGAGAGCGCCCTCCCACGGTCGGCAGCTGGCAAGATGCTCAAGCGCGAACTACGCGCCTCGAACACCTGAAGCGCGGCGGCCGGGATGAGCCTCACTTCCGATCGAGATCGAGCATGCGGATGGCGTTGCCCCGGCACACCTTGTATCGCTGCTGGCGTTCGTCCGGCTCCGCCCCCGTTTGGCACGGTTTGATCTCGCCGAGCTCCAGCGGGGCTGAGCCGACCACCTCCGCGCGCCGATCAGCGAGTCGGTCGGTCGCTCAAGCCGTCGGCGACGATGAACCGGCAACGCGTCGACGCGATGCGCCAACCGTCGGCAGTGCGTCGGATCACGTCCTCGTACACGGCGCAGCGCGACTCGCCCGACCCGCGCTCGACGAACAGCAGGTTGCGCGTGGTGCGCGCCGCGTGCTCGTCGACCACGTCGATCACAGGTGGACCGCCCAGGTGCAGGCCACCAGGTGCACCGGTCACCATGCGCCGCAAACCGTCGTGGCCGTCGAAGGACCGGCCGTAGACCGCGTAGGTCGCGTCGGGTAGGTAGAGCGCGACCCACGCCTCGACATCGTCGTGGTCGAGGGTCAGGCAGTATCGAGCCATCAGGTCACAGATCGCGACGTGATCCTCGGGGGTTGGAATCATCGATGGCTCCTCCGTGCGACGCCGCTCACGACGGGATGCCGTTCAGGCGGTCGGCATACTCGTTGTGCTTGGCCGGCGACTCCACCACGAGGCGCGACCGCACGATCTTGCCCGACGCGGTGCGCGGCAGGGGCTCGTCCCACACGGCGAGCTGTTCGGGCAGCTTGCGCGTGGCGATCCCCTGCGCCCGCAGATGGGCACACACGTCGCCCAGGCTGACCGCGCCCCCGGGGTGGGGACGCAGGGCCACCGCAAGTCGTTCGCCGGTCTCGGCGTCGGGGACGCCGAAGCAGGAGTACTCGACCGTGTGGCCGAGCGTTGCGAGCGCGGCATCGATCTCGCCCGGCGAGATCTTCAAACCGTTGCGGTTCACTGCGTCCTTGATGCGGCCGACCACGGTCAGCCGACCCTGGTGCAACTCGACGGCATCACCGGTCCGGTACCAGCCTTCCTCGAACGACTCCGCGTTGTGCGCGGCGTCGATGTAGCCGAGGAACACTGCCGGCCCTCGCAAGAGCCCCTCATGCGGGTGTGTCAGCGAGCCGACCCGGACCTCGGTACCTGGCATGAGCGCACCGTCATCGGCGAGACGCCGGGCGCGTGGGTCCTCGGGCAGGCTTCCCGTGGAGTTGGGTGCCTCGGAGGACCCGTAGACACGTGCGACCTCGATGCCGAACCGGTCGGTCGCGAGCTCGAGCAGCGGCATCGGGAGCATCGAGCCTCCGAGCGCAAGCGTGCGCAACGCGGTCGTGCGCGTTCCGCGCGCCTCGACGGCGCGCAGCAGACGTTCGGCGATGACTGGCGCGCCGCCCAGCAGCGTCGCGCCGTGCCCGTCGATGCGAGCCAGCGACCGATCCGGTTCAAACCGATCTTCGAGCACGAGCGTCGCATGTTGGTCTGCGGCGAGGTGCATCTGCATCACGCCCGTGATGCTCGTCAGCGGACTGATGAGGAACAGCACGGTTCGCTCGTCGGCACCGGTGATGCGCGCCATGTTCGCCGCTCCCGCCGTGAGGGTGTTCAGCGAATGAACGACGCCCTTCGGGCGCCCCGTTGTTCCGGAGGTGAAGAGCACCGTCGCCGGCGTGTCGCGATCTGGCTCGTCCCGCTCGGCGCCGAGCGACGACTCTTCGCCGAAGACGAGATCCTCGAGCTCGATCACGGTGAGATCGGTGAGCCGCTCCACGAGGCGCTCGCGTTCGGAGTGTGGGACGACCAACGTGACCGGCGAGGGAAGGGCATCGAGCGCCGCGAGGACGTCGGCGGGGCCACAACGCCGGTCGAGGACGGCGGTGGTGGCGCCGACCCGGAGCGCCGCATGGTAGGCGGCGACGCCGTCGGCGGTGTTGCCAGCGACGATCACCGTGCGGGAGCGGTGACTGACGCCGCGAGCGCGCAGCTTGGCGGCAGTGCGCGCCACGACGTCGGCGAGCTGGGCGCGGGTCCATGTGCGCTCGTTGTCGACGAGTGCGACTCGATCCGGGCTCGCCGACGCGGCGGCCTCGATCCCGTCACGGAGCAGCCGCGAGTCCCACCACCGCGCGGCCCGGTAGCGTGCGGCTCGGTCCTCGGGGACGGGTCGAGTGACGCGAAGATCGGTCATGGCGTCATGACCGCGGCAAGCCAAGGAGCTGCCGTCCGACGATACCTCGGAGGATCTCCGACGCGCCTCCGGAGATCGTCGGGGCGCGTGACCAGAGAAACGCTGCGTACCACCGCTCCACAAGCTCGTCGGCGCCTTCGTCGAGCCCCGCCGTGTTCCCGAGCAGCTCGAGCGCGGCCTCGCACAGTTGGACGTAGGTCTCGGTCGACACGAGCTTGGCCACCGCGCCGTCGGTGGCGTGCTCCTCGTCGCGGAGGATCCGCTCGACCGTGTCCACCACCACCAGCCGGGCGCCTTCGACCTCGGTGAACAGATCCGCGAGTCGGAGGCGGACGTCTTCGTGCTCGATCAGAACCGACCCGTCCGGCAGCCGACACGCACCGGCAAGCGCGACGAGGTCCGCGAACATCATCGCCAGCTGCACCGCGTTTGCGCCTACGAAGGCCCGCTCCGACGCGAGGCCCGTGGTGATGACGCGCCACCCGCCGTTCACCTCGCCGAGCACGTGCTCCGAGCCGAGACGTACATCGTCGAGGAAGACCTCGCAGAACTCCTCCGAGCCAGTCATCTCGCGGATCGGTCGCACGTCGATGCCACTCTTCGACATCGGGACGACGAACGCCGTCAGGCCGGCGTGACGATCGACGTTCGGATCGGTCCGGGCGAGCAGAAGGCCCATGTCGGCCCACTGCGCGTCGGTGCTCCACACCTTCTGGCCGGTGACGACCCACCCGTCGCCGTCCGGGACGGCGCGCGTGCGCAACGACGCGAGGTCGCTGCCGGCGTCGGGCTCGCTGAAGAGCTGGCACCAGATGTGTCGGCCGCCACGGATGCCCAGGAGGTACTCGGCCTTCTGAGCCTCGGTTCCGAACTGCAGGATTGCCTGGGCGGCGAAGATCACCTGGTCGAGCGGTCGGTAGGCCCTCGCGCGGAACAACTCCTCCATCAAGATGAGGTCATGCGTGGCACGATGCGCCGGATCGCCGCCCCATTCGATCGGCCAGCCGCCACCGAGGTGGCCCGAGGCGTACAACGCAGCCAACCAGCCGCGGATGGCGCGCTCCTCGCCGGCGTCGGACGGCACGCGCAACCCGTCGACGAACGGTCGAGACGGTGCATGCTCGACGATGAAGCGCCGGACGTCGGTGCGGTACTGCTCGTCGTCCATCGGCTCGACGGACCCCTCTCGCGACGCCGCTTGCCAGATGACCGAGATCTTCCTATGTTGACGTCGATGTTGCAAGTGCCGCCGCCCGGGTCCGGGCGCCGACCTCCGACCGTTGGAGCGCGCCGGTGACGACCGCTCCATCCGAGATCGAGCAGCTTCGCTCGTCGCTTCGCAAAGCACTCCGCACACCACCGCCCGACATCGCCCCGTCGCTCGAACCGCAGTGGCGCACCAGTTGGCCGGCTCTTGCGGAGCTCGGCCTCACCGCGCTGTGCATGACCGAAGAGTCCGGCGGATTCGGTCTCCAGGTGGCCGCCGCCGCAATGGCCGCGACCGAGCTCGGCGCCGTGCTGCACGCCAGCCCCTTCGCGGCAGCCACGGCAGCGGGTTTCGTACTCGATCGCGGGGTCGCCGGTGACGCGAAGGCGGCCGTCGTCGAATCGATCGCGTCCGGCACTGCGGTCGCGACCATCGCGGTGCTCGATCGCGGCGCCATCGCGAGGCAAGCAGACCGCGTGCGCGTCGACGGCACCGCAACCCTGCTCGCAGGTGGCGACGTGGTCGATTGGTTCGTCGTCGTGTCACCCGACCTGAGCTCGGTCGCGCTGGTGCACCGAGAGGACTGCGGTACAGCTGCCAGCCGGCACACCTTCGACGTGAGTCGTTCGTTCGTCGATGCCCGGTTCGACACGACGCCCGGAGCGGCGATCCAATGCAACGTCAGCACGGCTCGTCTCGCCATCGTGCTCCACGACCTCCTGGTGGCCGCGGACGCACTGGGCGGCGTGCAGCGATCGCTCGAACGAATGGTGATGTACGCGCGCGACCGCGTCGCATTCGGCCGCCCGATCGGTGGATTTCAGGCCGTCCAACATCGGCTCGTCGATCACACGCTGCGGGTGCATGGTCTCTCCCTTCTGGTCGACGCGGCCGCCGCTGACCTCGGAGCAACAGGCGACGAGCACCGGGCGCTGCTCGCGCAGGCCGCGGTCGCGCGACATGCCGTGCACGCTCTGCACGACCTCCTGCAGCTGACCGGCGCGATCGGGTTCACCTGGGAGCACGGGCTGCACCTCTACGAGCGACGAGCGCATTTCGATGCCCGGCTGACGCGCAACCCTCGCCGGGCGCTCCTGGCGCTCGCGGATGCTGAACGCTGGTCTTTGCCAACATGATGGGCGTCCAGATCCAGACTGTGACCGGACCGTGCTCCTCGAGCGCGGGGTCACCGACCGAGACGTCGACACCATGCTGGTCGACAACCCGCGACGCCCGCTCGCAGGCGCATGAGGACCCAGACGTCGACGTACCCCGACCAGGAGGGTTCTCGACAAGACCCGAGCGGCTTCAGGCGGGCATGTACTTACCGCCGTCGATCACGAGCACCTGCCCGGTCACGTAGCGCGCCTCATCGCTGGCAAAGAACACCGCGGCTCCGGCGAGATCCTCGGCCGCGATCACACCAGGAACCGCCTGGCGCTTCGCGAGCATCTCGATCGTCGTCGGTGGCACCACCTTCTTCGTGGCCTCGGTGGCAACGACACCAGGCGCGATGCAGTTCACCGTGATGCCGTATTGGCCGAGCTGCCCGGCGGAGAACTTGGTGAGCCCGATCACACCCCACTTCGTCTGCTGGTCGTTGAACGCGCTCAAACCCCCGAAGTCCTCGGTGGGCAGGGACACGAGGTAGTTGTACGCCGCGGCCCGGGTCATGAGCCAGACACCGTGCAGATTGACGTCGAACACGCGCCGCAGGTATTCCTCGCTCTGATCCGCGAGGTCCCAGTCCCCGTAAAGCGCCGCGTTGTTGACGAGGATGTCAATGCGCCCATGCCGAGCGAGGACCGCGTTCCCGCACCCCTCCGCCGAGGCCGCATCGGAGACGTCGCAATGCACCTAGGACACGTCGCCCGACGCGCCCAGCGCCTCGACCGTCTCAGCGCCCGATCCATCGTCAACATCCGCGAGCACCACACGTGCGCCCTCGCGCAGGAACCGCTCGGCGTAGGCACGCCCGATACCACGGCTCCCGCCTGTCACGATCGCCACCTTGTCCTTCAGACGCATGAGACCACTCCCCTTCGCCGTGCGATCCGCTTCGCGAACGGTGTCGCTTCGATGCGACGACGGCCGATGCGTCCTTGATCGATGCCACAACGCTCTCGTGCCCGGTCCGTTCAGCTCAGCGCCGTTCGGCCTTCGCGCGCATGGCCGCGACGATCGCTCGGTGCTCGTCCCCGGCGCTCGAGATGGACTCGGCTGCGACGGCGAAGTCGAGGATGTCGAGCACGGCGCGTTCCAGGTGCTTGTTGAGAGCCCGCTTCGTGTCGCGCAACGCCTGCCGCGGCTGGTGTGCGAGACGCTCGGCGAGTCCGATCGCCTGTTCGAGGCTCGTGCCGTCGTCGACGACGCGGTTGGCGAGCCCGAGCTCGACCGCGACCGCTGCCGGGATCCGGTCGCCGGTGTACAGGTACTCCTTCGCGCGCAACAGGCTGGTGAGCGCGGGCCAGGTGATCGCACCACCGTCGGCGGCGACCAGACCGACCGACACGTGCGGATCGGCGAGGTACGCGCTCTGCTCGATGAGCACGATGTCGCACAGCGCGGCCAGGCTGCAACCCAGCCCCACCGCCGGCCCGTTCACCGCAGCGACGATGGGCAGGGGGAACTGCACCAGCGACCGCACGATCTTCCGGGCTTCGCTGAGCACCGCATCGCGGTACGCCCCGTCCTCGCTCATCCGGCTCAACACGCCGAGGTCGCCGCCCGCACTGAAGGCTCGTCCGGCGCCAGTGAGGACGACGGCGCGACACCCGACGTCCGCTTCGAGCTCGCCCCATATCTCCGACAGCCGCCGATGGAGCTCGTCGTTCGCGGCGTTGAGGGCCTCGGGACGGTTGAGGGTCACGACCCGAACATCTCCGTGCCGCTCCACGAGGAGGGAGGGTTCGCCCGCAGCGCCCTCGGTTGTCTTCATCGTGTCCCTTCCCGGTCGTGCCTAGCGGGCAGGTCGAACACCTGCACTCGCGCCGGTCCGGCCAGGCGGGCGTCGGCGCCGAGCCGCGGCACGAGTTCGTCCATTCCGCAGAACAGCGCGTCGAGCGTGAGCACGCGCCGGCGGACCAGTGGTGTTCGTGGTCCCACGTGAAGCCGATGGCGCCCAAGGCTTGCAGCGTGGCCTGGAGGACCGTGCGACCGGTGCGACCAGCGAGTGCCTTGAGCAACGCGGCCTCCCGGCCACCGGTGGCGTCGAGCACCACATGGCCCAACACGTTGTTGCAGGCGTGCTCCAGCGTGCACAGCTCGCCGGCGGCCGCCGCGAGCAGGTGCTGCAAGGCTTGAAAGCTGCCGATCGGGGCGCCGAATTGCTGCCGATCCCTGGCGTAGGTGACTGCGATGTCCATCATGCGCTCGCACGCGCCGAGGATCTCGAACGCGCCGGCGACCTGCGCGATGGTCGTGGCGTCGCCCACCGTGCTCCTCTGCATGTTCCGCGAGCCACGTGCGCAGGTGTGCGCGGTAGGCGATCAGGTCGCACGCGAACAGCCCGGCGAGCGAGTGCGGCTCGCCATGCTCTTCGCTGACCCGCTCGCCCATCCGCCCCTCCTCCACCTACCCATCGCGGGTTCTCGCCACGATAATCAACATCGACGCCGACCTGACAGTTCGTCGCGTGCGGTTCGGTCACCTCGTACGGCTCCATCGTTCACGTGTCACATGTCGATGCCGGCATCGACGATCTCGACCCGGCGTTCGACGAACCGCCATCGGTCCACGTCGCGGCGAAGCGTGTCGTGGTAGCGGCCAACGAACTTGATGAACCACGTCCCGGCCGCGCGACCGAGGAAGACGAAGTCGGTGACCGCGTGCACCGCGCCTCCATCGTCGAAGTCGACCACGGAGTACCCGCAGCTGTGGCGCCCGCGTCGCTCCGGCACCTGGGACACCTCGAGGAACGCGACCAGCGCTTGTCGTCCGATGTGACGTTCGGCGCCGTACTCGAACACGCCGTCGACCACGAACAGCTCGGCGGCGTCGGAGAAGTCTCCGTCGTCGACGCGCCGGCAGTACTCCGCCATGAGCCGCTGCACTCCGGCATCGTCTTCGGAGCTCGGCAAGGGAGATGGCGGTTCGAGGGGCGGACGCCGGTTTGCCGGCATCATCCGGTGGGTTCGACATCGCCGCTCCGCAGGACTTCGAGCGACGAGTCGCCGAGCAGGTAGCGGGGTCCGCTGCCGAAGCGGCGAGCCCCGTCGTCGGGGTTGTAGAGCCGGCAACGCTGGAGCGAGAGGCAACCGCACCCGATGCACTCCGAGAGCTCGTCCCGCAGGGCCGCGAGCAACCTGATGCGCTCGTCGAGCTCCGTGCGCCAATGGCTCGACAGCCGCTCCCAGTCGCGTTGGTTGGGCGTCCGCCGGGCTGGGAGCGATCCGAGCGCCTCGCCGATCTCTCCGAGGGACAACCCGACCCGCTGGGCGACGCGTATGAAGGCCAGGCGGCGCAGGACGTCGCGGTGGTAGCGCCGCTGGTTGCCGGCAGTCCGCTGCGCCTCGATCAGCCCGTGCCGCTCGTAGAAACGAAGGGCTGACGCCGACACACCCGCTCGACACGCCACTTCGCTGACCGTCAACTCCTGTTCGAGAGACATGTTGACTTCAACTTTAGTCGAAGTCTTAGGGTTCGGTCCATGCTCATCTCACTGCCGGGGACCGCCGACTCGGATTGGTCTCTCCTCGCCGCCGCAACGACCCGCCTCGCCGTCCCGCGGGTCGACGTGGCGCCGGAGATGCACTCCTTCATCCTGCACGCACCGCTGGAACTGCTCGCTCGCGCTGCGCTGCTGCCCCATGTCCACGTTGCGGCGCGCGAGCGGGCACGGGCACGCATCGACGCCCTCGTCGCCGAATTCGAGCGGGTACGGCCACGCGGTGATGCGGAACCCGCCGAGTTCCCGTCCATCGCGGCGGCGTCCGCCAGCCTGCGGCAAGCGCTGGCTGACCGAGACGCCCAAGGCGCTGACGCCGCTGCGGCATGGCTCGACGCCCGGGCGGCGACGGCGGACATCGCCCGTGCCCTCGCCCCGCACGCCCTCCCGGCCCTCGGCGCGGCTGGCCATGCCAACATCTACATCGGCCTCCTCGGCCGGGCCACCCGCATCGGCGGCCTGAGATCCATGCTCCGACCGGTGGCCGGTGCTCTGGTGTCCGATCCGGCCGAACCGATCGTGGTGCCCTCCACGTACGGCGATGAAACATCGACGGCCCGCCTGCTCAGCGTCCTGGCCGATGGTGGGCAGCGGCGACGCCCATTGGGATTCATCGCCCCGCTCGTCCGCGCCGCGGCCCGCCGAGGCGTCCTCGACGCGCTCTGCGCGCCCGGGGGCGCCTTCGCTGCGCCGACGCGGGCGCCGATCGAGCTGCTGCGCGTCGCGGCCCAAGCGATGCTGCAGGGTTCGATCGAATACGCCGCCTACGGGTGGACGCACTGCCTCACCCTGGCCCAGGGAGCCCTGCGTGCCGGTGAGTGGGCCGGCGACGTCATGGCCGGCTCCTACGTGGCCGCAACCTACATCGCCGCGCACGTCGCCACCTACACGGACAAGCCGCTCGACCTGGACTACCGGCCGGAGCCGACTCCCCTCGGGATGAACGACGCCGTGCACGACTCCCCGTCCAGCGCCGCGGCCGCCGCCTGGCACGCACCCGAGCACGCCGTGACCGTCTTGGCGACCGCTGCCGCGGTCAACCACGACGCCCACCGAGTGAAATACACACTGGCGTGCCTCGAAGCCGCGGCCGAGGACCCTGCGGCCGAACGCCTCTACCTCGCGGCCGCCGCCCACCTCAACGCCTGGTGGGAGGCCCACCCCGACGACGACCCCACGTGAGGCGTCCCGCGGTCGGTCAGTTCTTGGTGGGCCGAGCGCCCGTCAGCCACGACAGAGCCGGTCACGAAGTCCAAGGTCGGATGATGGCGCGGTCGGGTCCGACAACCATCGAACTCGATCCGCTGCTGGCCAGGAGCGCGAAGACGGTGCGAACGATCTGTCCCGTGCCGAGTTGCAGCCGGAGCAGCTGGCTGCCCAGTCCGAACCGTCCCAACTGGCGGGGAGGCCAGCAGCGCCCGGCCCAGGCTCGTGGTCTGCACCTCGACCTTCGGTGCAAAAAGGCGCCAGTGTGCGCGTGGGCCGCGCCGACCCGGGGTCGCGGCCCGACCCGCTCGACACCAAGGCTGCCAGCACGGCCACGGCCACGGCGGCGGCGACCGCCGACGCCGCCATGAGCACCGGCGACGAACGCCACCGGAGGCCCCCGGGGCGGGCCGAAGGTGGCGGCGAGGGCTCACCGGCGTCGATCCGCTCGGTCGGGAGATCGTCGCTGGCGCCGCGACGCATCGAGTCATCATCGCGCCGGGCGGTCTCATGGAGCGTCTCGGCCCTGACCTGACGCGAGAGGTGTTGCCTTGGCTGTTTGTTGGCCGGCGCTCGGGTTGGGGGTGCCGGGAGGCGGGTGAGGGTTTCCAGGCTGGAGTTGGCCCAGTCGATGGTGGCCCGGGCCGCGTGTTCCCCGGCACTGAGGGTGAGCAGCCGATAGGGGCGGTCCTGGGGATGGGCGGGGTCGGCTTCGATGGCGGCCCGGGCGGCCCGGTATCCGTCGAGGAGCCTGATGGCGTCATCGCGGGCGGATTCGACCAGCGCGCGGCAGGCTCGGGGCCCGAGGATGCGACCGAAGAACAGGCGCAGCAGCAGCCCGTTGCGAGGCGGTAGAGAGGGGGGAGCTTGGCGGAGCAGCTCAACGAGGCGGGCCGAGATGCAGAGACCACGACTGGCGCTCGGCCCACGTATCGGCAGGCATGGCGCTCGGCAGGAACAACCCTCCGGTGCTCGCCAATCCCCCCTGTCAGAGTTGAGCCTGACAGAGAGCAATACGCACGGTCAGGAGCGGCGTGCGGTGGCCAATCCAATGGCCCAAGGGCTGGAAACCGGCACACATGCTGCCCATCGAGGTTCTCGACCCGCAACCGATAGCCGACCCGGTGGCGTTGTCCAACCGAGGCGGTCTCAACTCCAAGGAGCTCCTTGATCTCATCCGACGGCTCGAACCATTGACCCAACAGAACACCATCGACAACGGTGGCTGCGTCGCTCGCCTCCCAGAACCGGCCGGGGGTCATCCCCCGGAAGTCCAAGTCAGGCCGGAGGATCGCTCGAATTCCATCTGCATCCTTCGCCGCGAGTGCGCTCGCAAACCGCTCCCCGAGGTCCGTGCCAGATCGTCTCCTTCACAGGGTGTGATCATCGTAGCCACCTCCGTCAGCACCCGACGGGTCGGTGCTCCTAGAGTTGTCACATGGCAGTCACCATCTCCCAAATGTTCGTCTCCGTCCACGACCCCGACGCCGCGCTCGGCTTCTACCGCGACGCGCTCGGCCTCGAGGTCCGCTCCGACGTCGCGTCCGACGGCTTCCGCTGGGTCACCGTTGGCGCCCCGGGGCAGGACGTCGACATCGTCCCGTCTCAGCCGCACGACGGTCGTTCGCAGGCCGAGGGCGACGCCCTCCTGTCGCTCGTGACCCTGGGGTCGTTGCAGGCTGCGATCTTCCGCTCCGACGACCTCGACGCCACCTTCGAGAAGGTCCGGGCGTCCGGCGCCGAGGTGCTCCAAGAGCCGGCGTCCCAGCCCTGGGCGCGCGCGATTGCGCGTTCCGCGACCCCTCGGGCAACCTCGTCCGCATCGCGCAGGCCTGACCGTCGTCGACGCTGTGGACTGGGCAGACTGCACCGAGATCCTGAGACGAGATCTCTCGTCCGTTCCAACTCGGCCGAATACTACAAGAATGGACGAGACCTATGAAAACAATGACCTGTAGACAGTTGGGTGGACCATGTGATTTTTCTCTTCGTGGAGATACCGCTGATCAGGTCATAAAGGCGCAAGACAAGCATTTGAACGAGATCGTATCGAATGGTGATGAGACGCACAGAAGCGCCTTGAAGGAGATGAAGGGTAGGTGGAAACACCCCATATCAGGAATGGCGTGGTATCGAAAGACCAAGCGTGAGTTTGCCGCTACCCCACAAGACTGATCGGCGAAGGTCCCGGCATCGACTGATGCGGGGGGGTTCCCGGTGGGTGGCCCGTCGACATGTTCGGCCGGGACGGGCGCGTGCTCGCCCTGACCTCCCGACCAGACGCAGAGCTGGTCGAGACAGCAGACGCGGAGGCGGGATGACGCAGGCATTCGACAAGGACTACTGGGAGTCCCACTGGCAGCAGGCGAACGGGCACGCACCCGGCGGAGAGACCGTTCCGAACCCGTATCTCGCACGCGAGATCAGCAGCCTGGCGCCGGGCACGGCGCTGGATGCCGGTTGTGGCGAGGGAGCGGAAGCAATCTGGCTTGCCACTGAGGGCTGGCAGGTCACCGCCGCCGACATCTCCACCGAGGCCCTCTCCCGCGCCTTCGAGCGCGCGACAAAGGGTGCTGCAGCACCCGAGCGCGTGCAGTGGGTCGAGGCGGACCTGAGCGTCTGGGAACCGGGCAAGCAGTTCGACCTGGTCACGACCCACTACGCGCACCCCGCAATGGCGCAACTGGCGTTCTACGAGCGCATTTCTGGCTGGGTGGCACCGGGCGGCACCCTGCTGATCGTCGGACACCTGCACACCTCGGAGGCGCCGGGGCAGGGACACCGCCAGGAACAGCAGGGCCACGGACACAACCCTCCCGAAGAGGTGTCGGTCACCGCTGCGAGCATCACGGTGGGACTCGACGCCACCCAGTGGGACATCGTCACCGCCGACGAACCCATCCGCACCCGCACCGACCGCGCCGGCCGGACCGTCCAGTTGAACGACGTCGTCGTGCGCGCCACCCGACGCCCCTGACTGACCGGACCGGACCTGACCTGACCTGACCCACACCAGGCCGGGCACCGCTGCTCAGCTGAGCCGCTCCAGCCGGCGCAACGGCTAGCCGAGGCGGAGGGTGGCGAGCGGTTCGAGTCGGGCGGCTTTGATCGACGGGGAAAGTCCGGCCACTACGGAGACACCGATCGCGAGGCCGATCCAGATCGGCATCTGGCGGTAGGCGAGCACCACCACCCAGTGGGCGATGGCGGAGATCGTGAACACGATGCCCGCGCCGAGCGCCGCGCCGATGAGACCGCCGAGCACGCCGACGAAGAGAGCCTCGAGGAGGAACTGCGCCGCTATCTGCGAGCGGGTGTGGCCCACCGCCCGACGGATGCCGATCTCGGTGGACCGCTGGATGACCGAGATGGACATCACGTTGGCGATGCCGAGTCCGCCGACGGCGAGGGCGAGCAGGCCGGCGAACAGCGCCGTCTGCTGGAGGGTCTTGTCGGCCTGCGCAGACGCCTGGAGCGCGTCACTCGGGATCTTCGTCGACACCGAGTTGGAGCCCCCGAGGTTGACGGCGGTGGGCAGGGCGCTGGCTGTGGCGCGCGTGCGGCCGTCCCGCGATCGCACGTAGAGCGTCGTGGGGTCGCCGCCGGAGCCGAAGTCGTTCTTCGCAGACCACTCGGTGATGAACACCGCGTTGTCGAGGCCCGGATCGAGTTGGACCGTGCCGAGCACCCCGACGACGCCGTAGTCGGTCTGGTTGAGCCGGATCGTGCGGATCTCCCCGCGGAGGTAGCCGTACTGCTTGGCCAGACCGGCACCGAGCACGGCCGATCGGGCGTGGTCGTCGAGATCGGCCTGGTCCAACCACCGCCCCTCGGACATCGGGACCTCCAGGACCTGGGGCAGGGCGGTGTCCGCCGCCTGGACCGGTACCGGGAAGGCGGCGAAGAAGTCCTTGCTTCCGACGGTCGGGATGGCGACGATGCCGGACAGCTCGGAGGTGGCCGCCGCGCCGGCGACGGTGGGGATGGCGGCGGCGCGCACCACCGCGTCGTCCGGGAGGGTGGGGGTCTGCTGACCGAACGCACCTCCCGCCTGGGCCACGATGAGCGACGTGCCGAGCTGGGCGAGCTTGGCCTTCAGGTCACCCTTGGCGCTCTCGGTCAGGCCGACGGCCCCGACCATTGCGGCAACTCCCACGATGGGCCCGAGCATGATGAGCAGGGTGCGCGATTTGCGAGCGGTGAGGCCGGCCCAGGCCACCGAGAGGAGATCGACGAAGCGCGTCAACGGTCCGGGCCACGGGCGTCGTCAGCGACGATCCGCCCGTCGCGCATGGAGATCGTACGGTCGGTCGTGGCCGCAACGTTGAGGTCGTGGGTCACCATCACCACGGCGCGCTCGTCGGATCGCAGATCCCGGAAGATGTCGAGGACCTGGGAGGTGTTGGCGGAGTCGAGCGCTCCGGTCGGCTCGTCGGCGAGGATCATGAGCGGCGCGGTCACGATGGCCCGGGCGATGGCGACCCGCTGCTGCTCGCCTCCCGACATCTGCACCGGGCGGTGGGAGGCGCGCCCGGCCAGTCCGACCCGGTCGAGGGCGTCGAGCGCCCGCTCCCGCCGCGCCGAGGGACGAAGGCCCCGGTAGAGCAAGGCGGCCTCGACGTTGCCGACGGCGCTCAGATGGGGGATGAGGTGGAACTGCTGGAACACGAAGCCGATGGAGTTGCCTCGCAGGGCGGAACGGCCCGCGTCGTCGAGGGAGGCGACGTCCTGGCCGTCGATGCGGATCGTGCCCGACGAGGGCAGGTCGAGACAGCCGAGCAGTCCGAGCATCGTCGACTTGCCCGACCCCGACGGCCCGATGATCGAGAGGAAGTCACCCGCGTGGACCTCCAGCGACACCTCCCGCAAGGCGTGCACCTGTACCTCGTCGCCGTAGACGCGCGAGACACCCTCCAGCTCGAGGAGGGGCCCCGACCCCGAGCCGGTCATCCCTTGGTCCGGTCCGTCTCGACGATGATGACGTCGTTTTCTTTCAGGCCGCTGTCGATCTCGATGTAGGAGTCCACGGCCAGGCCGGTCGTGACCTGCGCCTCGGTGACGTGTCCACCGTGGGCGAGGTCGATCACCCGTACGACGTCCTTGCCCACCCCGTTCTGCAACACCGATGCGATCGGCACCGTGAGGACATCCTTCTTTTCCTGCAGGACGACGTCGATCGTGACGGCCGCGCCATCGGCCGCGCCGAGGTCACCGACGGAGATCTTGCCCTTGTAGGTCTGCTGCTTGGTCGTGGCGTCGACCGACACGTTGTCATCGAGCTGGGAGATGACCCCTGAGGCCTGGGCCGTGCCCCCGGTGAGCTTGACGGTGACGCTCTGGCCGACGTTCAGCCTGGTGCGATCCGAGGGCGACGCGGAGAGGGTCACGGTGAACGCGGTGTCGGTGAGGGAGAGAACGGGCGCCGCCGGCTGCACCACGTCGCCCGCCTTGACCAGGACCTGGCCCACCCTGATCGGCCAGTTGTCGACGATCATGTCGGTCGGATCGAACACCACGTTGCGGTCGATCGTGCTGAGCGGGACGTCGACGCTCTGCTGACCTGCAGCCAGGATCGCGGTGCCGGTGAGGGGCTCGAAGTCCTGCCCGGCCACGGCGGTGCCAACCACCTGGAAGTTGACCGAGGTGTCCTTGACCGGCGGTTGATCGGCGGTGATGCGGAAGGTCGTCGCGGCCCCGGCGGCGACGGCGGTCGATCCGGCGCTGATCGTGAGGACGGGCAGATTGCCCGACACGATGGTCGCGGTCACCTCCGACGGCGAGCCGATGCGGTAGGCGGCGCTGGTGACCAGCGAGACGACCAGGCTCCGGTCGCTCTGCACCGCCTGGTCGACGACGGTCGGCACCTGGATGACCGCCGAGGTCTGGCCGGCCGCCACGACGGGCGGGTCGGCCGGGGGCAGGTAGTCGGTGCCGTTGAGCGCGGTGCCGCCGTAGCCCAGATGGACCGTCAGCGCCGTGGTCATCGGGTGGTCGAGCACGATCGTGACCGGAAGCGGTTGACCCTTCGTCAGGGAGCGGACGCTGCTCTCGATGCTCACGACCGGCTGGGCCTGGGCGCCGCTCGCGCCGAGCACGGTGACCGTCGCGGTCCTGGTCGGGCCCGGGGTGTAGGACGCGCCGGGGACGACGGTCACGACGATGTGGCGGTCCGGCTGGATCACGCCGCTGCTCAGGGTCGAGATCGTCACAGCCGCCTGTGTGTGCCCGGCCGGGAGCACGACGCTCGACCCGACCGGCTGGTAGTCCTTCGCGGGCACCGCGTCGCCGCCGACGCTGAGATCGATCTCGGTGTCCGCGACCGGCGCCTGATCGGCGGTGAAGACGATGGTGGCGGGCTGCCCGGGGCTCACCGCGCCCCCGCCGGTGACGCTGATCTTGGGAACATCGTTCGACACGACGACGGTCGAGGCGTCGCTCGGAGAGCCGACCGAGTAGCCGCTGCCGGGCTGGAGCGACATGGTCACCGTCTGGTTGGCCTCGACCAGGCCGTTGAGCCGGGTGGGCACCGGTATCTGCACCGAGTCGGCGCCGGCGGGG
>Ga0209698_10003271_pt1 | contig 18120 bp, 16 predicted proteins | sample LitLauG_LLR_2012_FD_187203 | JGI IMG/M metagenome (GOLD analysis project Ga0209698, IMG submission 187203) | Freshwater sediment microbial communities from Pennsylvania, USA - Little Laurel Run_MetaG_LLR_2012 (SPAdes) (version 2) | ecosystem: Environmental > Aquatic > Freshwater > Creek >...
GTCAGCCAAGATCAAAAGTCTGGGTCACCCGCCATTTTTGCAAGGGCCGGGCCGCTTGGCTTCGCTTCGGCGGGACGGACGAATGCGTCCGTCGCCACGTGGGTTTGGGTGGTGGCGGGTGCACTGTTCTGCTGGCGGTCGGAGCGGGAATGGTCACGCCACGCTGGTGTTTGCTCTTAGCAGGGGGTCATCTTTGGGGCGGAGTTGGGCCAGGTTCCTGCGTCTGCGCCTGGGTTCTACGGTCGGAGCGGCTATGATAGTTGCACATGCATTTCAGCCTGAATTAGAAAGCAGATTGCTTGGGCCATAAGACAGGGAATGTGCAGGCGGGCCGGCCCGTGGTGACGCCGGGCGAGGTTACCAGGGCGTTGGTGTCGATCGGTTTAGGGGAAGGGAGCACTGCAGCGGTGCACCCTGATGCGATCGTGGCCGCGCAGTTTGCGGGCGTTGCGCCCGAGCAGCGCCTGGATGGTTTGATTGGAGCTATGGAGGCGGCGATCGGACCCTCCGGGACATTGGTGATTCCCACGTTCAGTTACAGCTTCACGAAGGGGGAGAGCTTCGATATTTTGCACACTCCGAGCGCGGTGGGCATGGTGAGTGAGCGGTTCCGGACCCGGCGAGGGGTTTTACGATCCAGTGATCCGATTTTCAGTTTTGCCGCCAGAGGGCCACGGGCTGAGGAGTTGTGTGCTATTTGCGCAAGGGAGTGCTTTGGCGAGGGATCGGTGTTCGCCTATTTACACCGGATGAATGCGCAGATCGTGGATCTGGGTTGTTCGATGACGCGCGGGGGTACGTTCGTTCACTATGTCGAAGTCGCGCACGGGGTCGAGTATCGCTATAAGAAGGAGTTTTCTGGGACAGTAATCTTCCCGGACGGGCGAAGTGAGGAAAATTCCGTGATCTATCATGTTCGGGATCTGACCCGGCGATCGGAGGCGGACCTGAGGCGGTTACAAGGCCGGTTGGCACAAGAGAAGCGTTTGCGTAGTGTTGACGTGGGACGAACGCGAATCATGGCGGTAACCGCGAATGACTGGTTCGATACGGCCTGGAAGATGTTGGATGAAGATCCTGTCTCTCTGATTGTGGAAGGTGCCCGAGAATTGAAATGATCGAAGAGCGGGTAAACGAAGCAGAGATTGGCGAGCGGATGTACGGGTGGGCGCGGGATTTGTTCCCCATCTGCCGAAGCATCACGGGGAATGGTGTGCGCACGACGTTGAGGTATCTGCAGCGGTTGATGCCATCGCTGCAGGTGGCGGAGGTGGCGACGGGGACGAAGGTGCTGGACTGGACAGTTCCGGACGAGTGGAACATCCGGGATGCGTTCATCGCGGATGAAAGCGGGGCGCGGATCGTTGATTTCCAAAAGAATAATCTCCACGTCGTGGGGTACTCGGATCCCGTATCCGCCGAGATGACTCTGGAGGAACTACAGCCGCATCTTTATTCGCTGCCATCGATGCCGGACGCGATTCCCTATGTCACTTCGTATTACCAGCGGCGATGGGGTTTTTGCTTGACCCAACGGGCGCGGGACGCGATGCGGCCGGGGAAGTATCGGGTTGTGATCGACAGTACGTTGGCTCCGGGATCGTTGAGCTATGGCGACATCATTCTGGCGGGAGAGGAAGAGCGGGAAGTCTTACTCTCGACTTACGTGTGCCATCCTTCGATGGGCAATAATGAGCTGTCGGGACCGGTGGTGACCGCGGCCTTGACGTGCTGGCTGATGTCGTTGCGCAAGAGGCGCTACACCTATCGCATTGTGTTCATACCGGAGACGATTGGGTCGATCACGTATCTGAGCACTCACCTGGAAATTATGAAGCGGAACACGGTGGCTGGGTACGTGATCACCTGCGTTGGAGATAACCGCACTTATTCGTACCTGGAGTCGCGCAAGGGCAATACGATGGCGGACCAGGTGACGCGGCATGTGATCAAGCACCACTATCCGGACTGCATCACGTATTCTTTCTTGAAGCGCGGGAGTGACGAGCGGCAGTATTGCAGTCCCGGAGTCGATCTGCCGGTGGTTTCACTGATGCGCTCGAAGTATGGAACGTATCCGGAGTACCACACTTCGCTGGACGATCTGAACCTGATTTCGCCAGCGGGACTGGCCGGAGCGTACGGTGCGCTGAAGAGATGCATTTCATTGATTGAGGCGAATGCAACATATCGGACGAAGTGCCTTGGAGAGCCGCAACTGGGAAGGCGCGGTTTGTATCCGACGCTGAGCACGACGGGAAGCGCGGTGGCCGTGCAGACGATGATGAATATTCTGGCGTATGCGGATGGAGAGCGGGATTTGATTTCGCTGGCGGAACATATCCAGGTACCGGCTGAAGATTGCCTGCCCATCATCGATCGACTCGTACAGGAACAGTTGATGGAGAGAATTGCGTAACGCGTCAGAGGAACGCACGGGAATGCCCTCGAATAAGCGAACGAAGAAGGTTGCGATGATCCAGCGGTCGGAGAAGGAGCAGGGGTATGCCACGCGCATGGAAGGAGTGATTGCGGGCAGTCCTTATTCCAACCTCGATCGACTGCGGAACTTCAGCCTCTATGCGCCGAGGCAGGATGTCACGAATTTCCTCATCCGATACGAGATCTTCAAGCGGGTGCTCGACATACAGGGCTCGATCATTGAATGCGGCGTGCTGCGGGGCGGAGGGTTGATGGCGTGGGCACAGTTCAGCGCAATCCTGGAGCCGACGAACCATCAGCGGCGTATCGTTGGCTTTGATACGTTCCAGGGGTTCCCCAAACTCTCAGAGCGAGATCATGCGAGCGAATCCGGTGAGGCGCGGGCCGGAGGGCTCGCGGTGGATTCGTGTGATCATCTCAAAGAATGCGTAGAGCTATTCGATCTGAACCGTTTTGTGGGTCACGTGCCCAAGGTGGAGTTGGTGCGCGGAGATGCCAAGACGACGATTGCGCAATATGTGAAAGAGAATCCGCAATTGATCGTGAGCCTGTTGTATCTGGATTTCGATATCTATGAGCCGACCGCGGCTGCTCTGAAACATTTTGTGCCACGGATGCCGAAGGGTGCGGTGATCGCGTTCGACGAATTGAATTCAAAGGACTGGCGCGGGGAATCGGTTGCGGTTCTGGAACACCTGAATCTGCACCACTACAAAATTGAACGATTTCCGTTTGGCTCATTTATATCGTTTGCACAGATCGGATGACCCACCGAGCGTCTGAATTCTCCTCGAGATGAAGCCGGAAGACAAAATCGCGGATTTGCGTCAGGAAATTGATCAAGCAATTTCCGAGGGTTTCGCGGAAGTTGCCGCGGTGCGAATGGGAATGCTGTGGCGGCAAGAGGCTGGCCCGTCGACCGCCGCCTTTGTTGTGTCGCGCATCGAGAAGGTGCGGGCATCGTTGAATTTGCGGCGATTGCGCGTTGCGGTGCTGCGCTCGTACACGCTGGAGCCGGTGATTCCGCTGCTACGAGCCGCCGCATTTGGCTTTCGATTGGACCTTGAGGTTCAGGTGGGCGATTACAACGCCTACATGCAGGAGATTCTCGATTCCGACAGTTCGCTGTATCGCTTTGCGCCAGATGTGGTCATCGTTGCGGTGCGGCTTTCCGATCTGGCACCGGAGTTGTGGCAGGGGTACTCGGCATTGGAGCCGGGTGCGGTGCAGGACGTGATGCAACGCGTGTGCCGAACCCTGGAGCAGATCGTCGTGTCATTTCGCGAACGCAGCCAGGCCGCCCTCATCATTCACAATCTGGAACAGCCGGCTCAGGCTGCTTGGGGAGTTTTGGATGCGCAGCGGGAGAGCGGTCAATCGGACGCAATTCAGAACATCAATAGAGAACTGCGTCGGGTGGCCCGGGCGCACCGTGGGGTGTACGTCCTTGACTATGACAGTCTCGTAGCGCGGCATGGGCGTTTGCTTTGGCAAGACGATCGAAAATTCCTGGCGGCGCGGTTGCCAATCGCGGCGCATGGACTGATTCATCTCGCGAAGGAGTGGCTGCGGTTTCTGGTTCCGCTGAGCGGATGGATGGCCAAGGCACTGGTCGTGGATCTCGACAACACGCTTTGGGGTGGCGTCATTGGCGAGGATGGAATGACAGGCATCAAGCTGGGACCGGAATACCCGGGAGCGGCGTACCAGGATGTGCAGCGGGTGTTGCTGGACCTTTCGCGGCGGGGAATCCTGCTGGCCGTTTGCAGCAAGAATAATCGTGAGGAGGCGATGGAAGCCCTGGAGAAGCATCCGGGGATGCTCTTGCGTCCCGCGGATTTTGCAGCCATGCGCATCAATTGGAATGACAAGGCGCAAGGACTGAGAGAGATTGCCGCGGAGTTGAACATTGGACTCGACAGCATTGCTTTTCTGGATGACAGCCCGTTTGAACGCGGGCAAGTACGCGCGGCGCTTCCCGAGGTCTTGGTGATTGATCTTGCCGAGGATCCGATGCAGTACGCGACCGCGATCAGGGATTGTCCGGCGTTTGAGCGGTTGACTTTGTCGTTGGAAGATCGGGAGCGAGCGTCGCTGTATGCGAAACAGCAGGAAAGGTCGAGCGCGGAAGAGGGGTTCCACTCCAAGGAAGAGTTTTATCGGTACTTGCAGCAAGAGGCGGATATCGAGCCGGCGACACCGGGCAGCATCGCGCGAATCGCGCAATTGACACAGAAGACCAATCAGTTCAATCTCACGACGCGGCGCTACAGTGAGCAGCAAATTGCCGAGATGGCGGGCAAACCGGGTTGGCAGGTGCTGTCGATGCGTGTCAAGGACCGGTTTGGCGATCACGGCCTGGTAGGGGTAGCCATTACGCGTGACGAGGGGGACGCGTGCGAGATCGACACGCTGTTGCTGAGTTGCCGTGTGATTGGCCGGTCGGTGGAGACCGCGTTGCTCTCTTACATCGCAGAAAGCGCCCTGGAGCGCGGCCGAAAAAAACTGGCCGGATGGTTCTTGCCCACGAGGAAGAACGCTCCAGCTGGACAGTTCTATGCCCAATCAGGCTTTGAGTTCCAATCGGAGGACGACCGGGGGCAGAGGTGGATGTTCGATTTAGAGCGACCAATACAGTGTCCTGATTGGATCCGGCTGGGTGCATTGAAGGGAGAGCGAGTTTGACGGGGCAGCTGTTGCAACAGGTTCGCCAAATTGTGTCTGACGTTTTCGCAGTCCCGATGGACCAAGTTAAGGGGGATTCCTCACCAGAGACGATTGATGCCTGGGATTCGATGCAACACCTAAATTTAGTGCTGGCGGTGGAGGAGAGATTCAACCTGCAATTGACTCCCGAGGAAATGGAACAGATGCGGAGCGTGGATCTGATTGTGGCGCTGGTAGAGTCGAAGCGCGAGTGAGCCATTGTTGCGAACATGACGTACACGGATGGAGAAATAGATTGGAGGCCACGGTATTCGTGGCTATTGCTGTTTGGGCGTCCGAGTTTGTAACCCTACCGACTACGACCGGGTCGCCGGGGGGATGGAATGGCTGGACTGGTCGCGTGTCAACGTTTGCAAGACGTGCTCCATGGCTTGATGCTGTTCGCTGCCGACCTCGACGGTCCAGCGCTCCCATTGGACGTGCCACGGGAAGTTCGCGTCCCTGAGGGCGCGACGGAAAACCCTGGGGTCTACTCCTGCTTGCTCAGCCATTTCTTCCGCCGTCGTTCGAGCCATGTTTCTGGTTCCTGATTCGCCGGAGAGCTTGAAGTCTAGCCAAACTACGGGCGAACGCAATAACCACTTAGCTTGATTTCGCCATGACCACCGGCGGGGGCGAAGGCTGGGAGCCTTCGCGAGAGCTGGCGGGGCGCCGGCGCTACGGGAACCTGAGCAGTGCGAGTTGCTCGCTTCGCGTCGCGGGACGGACCAATGCGTCCGACCCCACGTCTGTCACTTTTAGTCCCGTACGTTTGTCGCTTTTCATCTCATACTTTGTCGCTACTTCCTCTACTACGTCTTGCTCCCACGTGGAGCGGGCTTTTGGGAGGGGCGCGGGTGTGGATGGTGGCGAGGAAGAGATGACCCGGCGGAATGGACGGTGCCGCCGGGTCTTTGATATTTAGAAGTGGAACACTAGTCCGGCCGAGGGCTGCGCCGTGTGAGTGACGGTGTTGGTGTTGAGTGCGGCCAGGCCGAAGTCCGGGGCGTTGTAGACGAGGCCGCGATACTCGGCGCGCAGCGTGACGTGTTTCACGAGCGGGAAATCGGCTCCAGCGCCGTAGGCGAAAACTCCTACAGTCTGGCGTTGCGCTCCGGCAACGGTTCCGAAGGCGTTGTTGGTTGGATCGAATACGAGCGCTCCACCCTCCGCCAGCGCGTAAGGTTTAATCCTGAACCTGGGAGACGTGGGAATGCGAACGACGAAGCCTCCGGTTGCTTCGTGGACGTTGGCTTGAACTCTCGAGGCACCGAGCGAACCAAAATATCGCGAAGTGTTGCGGTCGTATCCGTAGACAGCTTCAGCGGCGAGCCAGCGAGTGAGGCTGTAGCGGTAGCCGACGAGAAAGCCTCCAGTGTTGGTGGTGCGGTCGGTAGTGCCTTGGCCGGTTGTGTCCTTGGTAAAGAAACCTGTTCCTTGCACGCTGATTTCGGAACGGGATTCCTGCGCCACAGCACTCACCCCGAGTAGAAGAGCGAAGCTTGCAATCATGATGGCTGTCTTCTTCATATGTGTGATCCCCCTGACAAAGTTTTTTGCGAAGTCGCTTGTGTTTCAGCGATGGTGCTGCGATCTACCGCAGTCACTGGGAATCAAGCACAGGACGTGCCAATCGCTGCGGATGAATTGAAATTGTGAGAAGCAGCTGATATGGCGAGGCTTGTCACTGATGGTGGATTGAGCCGGGTGGGGAAGTTGTCGAGAACTTCGACAGGGTTTCGACAAAAATGTCGAATGCGTCGACACTTTCAGAACCCTTCGGCGCAGGCGTCGCATCACATTGTGCATACACTCGCACTGTCGCGTGGTGGGGAGCGCGAGGCTCGCGCGCGGTGGTGTCTTCTGAAGATCACAATTTCACCTGGGATGACGAGATGGTTAGTGCAGTGTCGACGTTTCCAAGGGTAGAAGAAGCGCGTTATCTCGCATTGCTGCGCGCAGCCAATGCGATCGCGACGGCCGGTGACTGCAGTACCGCCGCACAACTGCTGGTTGAGAAATTGCGAGAAGTTACAGCGTTCGATTCACTGCACGTGGTGGCTTTCGACAAAGAGGGCAATCTGCCGTGCTGGTCACTCTTTGAGGCGAACGGCGAGAAGACAGCGGAATCGACCCTGGCAGACCTCTCTTCAGAAGACTCGCCCATGCTGCGGGTGCACGAGTCGGGGCAGGCTCTGATTACCAGCGATTGGAGCCATGAGACGCGATTTCAGAGGTACGGGCAGTTCCTGGCGGATCGCGGCATTGCGTCGACCTGCACACTTCCATTAATCAGAGGATCGCGTCGACTGGGGGTCATAAGCCTGGGCAGGTCGTATCCGAACGCTTATGACGACGATGAAATCCAGTTTCTGAATCTTGCTTCGGAGCAGATTGGTCTGGCCATTGATGCCGCGGTGAATTTCTATGTCTCGAGGCGAGTGCGCGACCAACTGAAGTTGATCCTCGAGTTGACGAATCAGGTGGTATCGAACCTGGAATTTCATGACTTGCTGCATGCTGCGTCAGCGACCGTCCGCCAGGTGATGCGATGCGATGCTGCGGCCGTGATGCTGGCGGATGCCGAAGGCAAACATTTACGCGTTCACGCTCTGGATTTTCCGGAGAGCCGGGGAATCTTCACGGAAGGAGGGCTGATTCCGATTGAGGGCACGCTGCCGGGGGATTCGTTCAGGAGCGGGAAGCCAATCGTGGTGAATCGTCTGGATCCGAACGAGATGCCTGCGCAGATGTATGCCAAGGCATCGGCGGAGGGGTTGCATTCATTCTGCGACGTGCCTTTGATCAGCAAGAGCCGTTTGCTTGGGGTGCTGGCCGTCGCCCGGCGCGAGGAGAACGGGTTTGATCGAGATGAAGTCGACTTCCTGGTCCAGGTGGCGAACCAACTGGCGATCGCGGTGGACAATGCGCTGGCATACAAGCAGATTGCGGACCTGACGGACAAACTGGCGCAGGAAAAGTTGTATCTGCAGGAAGAGATTCGCGGGGAAATGGATTTTGAAGGAATCGTCGGCCAGAGTTCGGCGCTGCGACACGTTTTGAACCTTGTGGAAACGGTGGCGCCAAGCGATTCGACAGTTTTACTGCTGGGCGAAACGGGGACGGGAAAAGAATTGATTGCGCGGGCGATTCATGATCGCAGCCGGCGCAAAGATCGCACGTTCGTAAAGCTCAATTGCGCGGCGATTCCGACGGGGCTGTTGGAGAGCGAGCTGTTTGGGCACGAGCGTGGAGCGTTTACGGGAGCGATTTCGCAGAAGACGGGCCGCCTGGAGCTTGCGGATCAGGGGTCGTTGTTCCTGGACGAGGTTGGGGATATTCCTCTTGAGATCCAGCCGAAATTGCTGCGCGCGCTCCAGGAACGGGAATTCGAACGGCTGGGCAGTACGCACACGAAGAAAGTAAATGTGCGATTGGTAGCGGCGACGAATCGCGATCTGGAGAAGATGATTGAGAGTCGCGAGTTCCGGGAAGACCTGTTTTATCGACTGAACGTGTTTCCGATTCGGATTCCTCCGCTGCGGGAGCGTCCGGAAGACATTCCGCTGCTGGTGCGCTATTTTGCACAGAAGTATGGGCGGCGGATGGAGAAGCAGATTGAATCCATTCCCACTGCGGCCATGAAGAAACTGGCGGCATGGCACTGGCCGGGGAATATTCGCGAACTGGAGAACTTCATCGAGCGGTCGGTGATCTTGACCCATGGTTCTGCGCTGCAGATTCCGATAGCAGAATTGGGTGGCAACGGCAAGAGTGCTCCGATGGTGGGGGCTCGGCAAGCGGATGAGCGCGAGGAGATCTTGCGCATCTTGAAGGATACCGGTGGACGTGTCGCTGGCCCGCAAGGGGCTGCCGAACGTATGGGGCTGAAGCGCACAACGCTGATTTCGCGGATGAAGAAGCTGGGCATTCATCCTCGAGCCACGTTGTAGAAGCCAGCGACTCAGGGGCGCCTTGCTGGCTGTCATTTGTCATTTGTCACGCCAACTGTCGAAACTATCTTCGACACTCTTCGACACTTCGTTCGCAACTGCCTTCGTTCACCTCTAAGAATCAAGAAGTTAGGAAAAGGGCCGGGTCTGATCCGCTTGGCAAAGGCATTGCTTTACATAATCGAGCAGGGTGGACCGGCGAATGTTGAAGATCTCCATCGTTGAGGCGCAGGGTCAGCGGCGGCTGGTGTTGGAAGGCACGTTGGTTCGCCCGTGGACTGCGGAAGTGGAGCGGGCGTGGCACGGGGCGCGGCAAGAACTCCAGGGTCGCAAGCTCGTGATCGACCTGTCGAACGTGACCTTGATCAGTGTGGATGGGGAGGAGACGCTGTCGAAACTGATGAGCGAGGGGGCGAAATTCTCGTGCGGCGGGGTCTTCACGAAGCATGTGCTGAAACAACTGGCTCGAAGGGTAGGGTGCGGCTCATAAAAAACTGAGTTTCTTTGTCAATTTCCACAGGGTTCAAACGACTAGCTAATAGAGAAAGTCGGAGGTGAAGATGTTCGGCGCCAGAAAAGCGAAGAATCAAGGTCCCTCGCTGTACGCAACCCGGGAAGATTTTTGCCAGATCTTCCAAAAGGACATGAATCGTTTGTACCGGCTGTCGTTTTTGCTGACGGCAGACCAAACGATCGCCGAGCAATGTTTTGTGGGGGGCTTACACATTGCGCAGGAGGGGAATCCAGTTTTCAAAGAGTGGGCGCAGGCGTGGGCGCGGCGGGCGATTATCCTGAACGCGATTCGGATGACGCGGCCGCGGCTGGCCAACGACGATACGATCGCGATGACCGATCGGACTGGCGTCGATACGATGACCGAGCCCTCCGAAATGGCTGCGATTGAGGGGCTGCCTGCGTTCGAGCGCTTTGTGTTTGTCATGTCGGTGCTTGAAAGCTATTCCGATCATGAGTGCTCGCTTCATTTGGTTTGCACGGTGGGGGATGTGGTCGCGGCTCGAAATCGAGCGCTGGAGCGGCTGGGACAATCGCGGGAGCGCGAGAAAATCCGGGTCATCGGTCCTGCACACAATCAGCGTATTGAGCATGGAAATGGATTGCCGCTGGCTGTCGGGCAATAACGAATCGGGCGAGCTAGGTGTTTTGTGTTTGTTATGCGAGGGCGGCGAGAGTCTCGGGGCGAAGCCGAGCGGAGGATTCGGCATCGAGATAGAGGAAAGTATTGGGATGGGTGCGCAGGATGGAGGCGGGGGCGAGGGGAGTGATTTCGCCCTCCAGACATTTTGCGACGGCGACGGCTTTGCGGGCGTCGGGAACGACGCAGAGAATTTCGTTCGAGCGAAGGATCTGGCGGATCGTCATTGAGATGGCGCGTTGAGGGACATCGGCGAGGGTTTGGAACCAGCCTTCGCCAAGCTGCTGGCGGCGGCAGGCTTCATCGAGAGTTACGACGATGTAGGCCTCTTCGGTTTGAAAGTCGGCAGGAGGGTCGTTGAATGCGAGGTGGCCGTTCTCGCCGATGCCGACGAAGGCTACGTCGATCGGGGCTTTGCGAATTTCGCGGGTGGCGTCGGCGGTGGTTTGGGCTGGGTCTTGCTCACCGTTGAGAAGATGGTGGCGGACGATGCCGACTTTGTTGATCAGCCGATCGAGCAGATATTTTCGGAAGCTCGCGGGATGAGTGATGGACACGCCGAGGTATTCGTCGAGATGAAACAGCTCGACCCGCGGCCAGTCGATGTCTGGAGCCTGTGTCAGGGCCTCGAGAAACTCGAATTGGGAGGCACCCGTGGCGGCGATGATCCGGGCCAAGCCACGTTCGCGGATCGAGCGGCGAATCGTAGTTGCGGCTTGCGCTGCCGCGACGGCGGCGAGTTGAGACTTTGTCGGGAAAGACTTGACGATCACAGCGAGAGATATTCTTACATGGATCTGATGTTTCTAGGCGCACCTGATTAAGACGTTGGGGGAGTCTCCGGGCCTCCAGTACGCGCGAAGCGGAGCTTCGCCGATATCTTCACCAGGTCGGCGAGAGAGTTCGCCTTCATTTTCTGCATCACCTTACCGCGGTGCGCTTTCACGGTGATCTCACTGATGCCAAGTTCGCCGCCCACCTGTTTATTCAACAAACCGGAAACTACCAATGCCATGACCTCCCGTTCACGAGGCGTCAGTGAGGCGTAACAGTTCCGGATCGCCCGTACTTCCGTTTCCTGATCTAGCGCGATGCGGCTGCGTTCAAGCGCTTGGCGAATGGCGCTCAACAGCACCTCGTCACTGAACGGTTTCGTCAGGAATTCGACAGCGCCCGCTTTCATGGCTTTGACGGTCGTGGGCACGTCGCCATAGCCAGTGACGAAGATGATCGGCATGTCCGTACGATCGGCGGCGATACGCTTCTGCAGTTCGAGGCCATTGAGACCGGGAAGAGAAATGTCGAGTACGAGGCAGTTCGGAACCAGGGCTGGTGGGCGGGCAAGGAATTCGCGTGCGGACTCGAATGTCTCCGGCTGCCAACCTGCTGAATGGATCAGCAGTTCCAGCGATTCGCGCACGGATACGTCGTCGTCTACAACGAATACGATTGGTCTGGCCGGTGTGGCGAGCGACATGGGTGATGACCCCAATTCATGACCAAATGCGCGCGCTAGGTTCATAGTATATCCCCCAGTACCGAAGACGTAACGGACCGTCAGATCGCCTCAATCATTCGCGCGACCGGAGTGCGGTGTTGAGCGCCTCGAGCAGGGCGGTGTCGGTAAATGGCTTGAACAGGCACTCCACCGCACCTTGCTGAAGTAGCCGTGACCGAGCGTTTGTATCTCTGTTCCCGGTGATGAAGATGGTCGGAATGGCTTGCCGCCGACGGATCAATTCCTGTTGAAGTTCAGGTCCGGTTATTCCCGGCATCGCAATGTCGAGGATCAAACACCTGGTTTGGCCGATGCAATCGGATACGAGGAATTCTTCCGCCGACGAAAATACGCGGGCTGCGAAGCCGAACTCCCTCAGCAAGTCCGGTAGCGATTCACGGACAGATTCGTCGTCATCGACCACTGATACGAGTAAACGTCCGGTGGCATCTGCTTCTGGCCGGGGCTCCACTGGACAAGCATGCTCCACTCGCGCGGAGAGCGTCCATTGTACTTTGGTATTGGGCTACCGCTGGTAGGTGAACCCGTCCGGCAAAGGGCGGATGGGGAAAGGTGTGCTTCCAAACGCTTTTAGCAATGATTCACCGCACAGGTGCCGCAAGGCTGCACACAAAAACAGTCGCGACGGTCAGACGGCTGCCTTGGCTACCATATTGTCGCGGAGGTGGGAGGTCCGCTCGCAAGCGCGGCGCACCGTGGTGCGGACGACGTCGGGCTCAAATGGCTTCGTCAGGAAATAGAAAGCGCCCCTGCGGATGCTTTCCTCCGCGAGTTCGATACTGACCGACGCGGTGAGAAAAATGACGGCGACCGTGGGGTCGCTCGCCTGAGCGGAGGAGAGGACCGTGAGTCCGTTGCCGTCAGGCATGCTTTGGTCGGTGATGACAACGTCGAAATCGGTGGTGGCGAGCATGCGCTGCGCATCTTCAACACCGGCTGCTTCGAGAATTTGATGCTCATCGCGGCGCAGGTTGAAGGCGAGAATGCGCCGAATATTGGGTTCGTCGTCGACTAAAAGAACTCGGCCCATAATTGTGTTGCTCCTCTCGATGGATCTGGCACGCAACCCCAAGGCTCCTGCACGCACGCTGCCGTCTCGCCTGGTGTAAGCAACGGCCCGCAGTTCATTCGCCTTTCCTTTTCGAATCGAAGCGGTAGCCGAACGAGAACATGAGTTGCTCATAGCTCATGGCGCCGCGGTTGGTCGTGAAGTTCGCCTGCAAGTAGTAATGGGGACCGAGATTGGTTTCGACGGTGCCAGTGAAAAAGCGGCCTCGGGTGTTGGTGGTGAAAGCCGAGGCGAAATTCTGCTGGCCCATGAGGACCTCAAGGCGGATGCGGTCGCTCATCTGGCGTGAGAGGGAGAAGGCCTGGTACGATCCGCTGCCGAACGAACTGTTGAAGCGGGCGTAGTGGAGGTCGGCGCGGAGGTCAAGTTTGGGGATGCGCCCGAAAGTGATGCCAAACATTTCGTTGAGGGACGGCTTAGCCACGCCGCCGCTGCTGCGACCAAGATTCGCCGAAAGCCAAATCTGGTTGTGAACTTCGACTCGGCCGCCGGCGCTGAAACCCTGGAAGAGATATTTGTCGACGAGCGTGGTCCCGACCAACGTGGGGTTGAAAGTGGGGACATCGCGGAAGTAGTTGTAGTTGACGTCTAGTTCCACGCGGGGAGCGGGATTCACGCGCAAGGTCAGGAAGTTACGGCCGAGTCCGGCGCCGGGTGAGGGCGTTGCCGGATTTCCCTTGGGGCTATCGAGCTGTGCCGATTCGTAGAGAGCGATGGTGCGCTTGTAAGAAAGCGAATCCTCGAAAAACACAAAGGGGCGGTCGATCGACCACTTGATCATGCTCACGCCGACACCGCTGGTGGAGCTGTAGTGGAAGCCGTCGAATTCTCCGCCCGAGAAGTTGAGGAAGGCCCCGCCGATCGCACGGTTCGGGCTGTAGTTCCAGGAGGAAGGGTCGGGGGTGGATCCTCCGAAGATGCCGACGGTCTTTCCTCCGGAGAACCGCTTGCCGACGTAGCCGCCGTCGATGGTGTCGAGGCTCGACGCCCATGGTAGATAAAGCCGACCGAATCCCGCCACCAGCGACGAGTTCGGGTTGTCGTAGGTCAGATTGAGGTGGTAGGTGCGGTTGATCAGGCTCTGCAAAGTCTGCTGACTTGCGGCGGATTCTTTTGTGATGCGTCCACGCCAGTATCCACTCAGATTCCAGTAGGTGCCGCCGATGCGGGTAATGTCTCCGCGGAAGGAAAATCCGACGTCGGTGCTCGTGAGGCTGGTGGCGCCGTGGCTGATCGTTTCTGTGGTGTCGAATCCGAAACGTCCGCGGGCGCGATTCACCGAGGGCAAGGGAGGACGGGGAACTTCGTTGCGCACTTCTTCGTCGAGGGTATCGCCTTCGGTGAACGAAACCACAGCGGGATACTGCCGCGTAGCGCTCAAAGCGCGCTGTTGAATCAGGGCTTCGGTGTCAGTGCTCGACAGGTAGGCAAGGTCGCCGACTTTGACGGGACGCTTTGGGGTTCGGATGTCGGTGACAGCGGAGGTGTCAGCGACGGCCGAAACATCCAGTTCTGCGATCACAGAGGGATCGGCGTCGTTGGCACTGTCCCCCTGCTTGGCGGGGAGATTCGAATCCTTCACTTCAAGATGCATGCCCTCGGAGAGACCCTGCGCGCGTCCACCATCCAAATAAGCGACGCCTTCTGCGACGTACTTGACCCGGAAGACTGTGTGCAGACCGGGGTCATCGGGGCGCGCGATCAGAGGCGCGACATCAGCGCCGGAGGTTGCCGAGGCTGAGGCACCGGGGGAAGCCGGAGACTGTTCTTTCTGTGCCTGGGGTTGTGCCACCGACTGATTAAGAGTGGATGGGAGCGTGGTTGAAGAGATGGTCCCGGTTGCGGGCGTGGCGGCAGAGTTGGACTGGCTATCGAAAGGAGCTTGCGCTACGGGCGGTGAAGGCATTCCCGGAGTGGACTGATTGTGCGCTTGTTGCGGCGTTGTAATGTTTGGAACCGAAGCACCGGCGTTCGCAGAACCGGCTTCGAACGGCGGCCCGGATGAAGGAGCAGGGGGAATCGGCGGAAGTGAGTCTGCGGTTTGCGCGGCAGTCGGGGCGGCGTCGCGATGGCGGCGAAAAATTCCGACGAGATTCCCTGAAGTGGCGGCCACTGGGGCACCGGATCCTTTTTGCTTCTTGAGAGCTTTTCCCACCTTGACCAGAACGAGACTGCCCTCGGTCGTCACCTCGTAGTCATGCATTCGATCCAGTTCAAGCACGACCTGCGCGACGGCAGGATTGAGTTGGGTAGCGCGTATGCGACGAACACCATTGAGGCTGACGGTCAGATCCTTGTGGTCGCGGCAGACCGTGTCGGAGAAGTTGAGAATGATGCGCGTGTCGGTTGCTTCGACGGACGGCTTCACGGGCGCGCTCAGAGAGATTTCGACGCGCAGGTCCTTTCCTTCCTGCGCTGGAATCACGCTACGCAGCGTAGCGGGCATTTGCGGGCTCTGCGCAGCAGCGCACGATATAAGGAGCAGCAAGGTTCCGAGGTACTTCTGGGGTTGACTCATGATGGCGCGAGACATTTAGCCACCTCCCTGGCCGCTGGAGTGGCATTGATAGCAGTTGATGCTGTTGTAGACATAGCCTGGAACGTTATCGTGCTGGAAGTTATTCGGATTGTTGTTGCCGTGGCATCCCGTGCACTGGAAAACGGCGTAGTTGGTGGAGTTCGTATGGCACGTGGAGCACATGTTATTGGCGTTGCCGTGGTTTGTCGGGAACTGGGTGTATTGCCCGTGATTGAACGTGGCACCCGTCCATGCCGTCGTGTTGTGGCAGGTCTGGCAGGTGGTGGGGAAGAATTGCGGCTGCGCCGCGTGTCCGGGATTGGTCGTGTTGTTGTAATCGGTCTGGTGGCAGCCAATGCAAGTGGTTGGCAGGGTGGTGTAGTTGTTGTTGACGTGACAATCGCTGCACTGCCGTGGCGGGACCGTGTGTGATCCGGTCAGCGGGAAGGCGGTGTTGCTGTGGTTGAAAGTGGAATCAGTCCAAACGACCGTGTCATGGCAGACTTCGCACGTGGTGGGGAATCCGGCGGCCACGTGAGCCGGGTTGGTGGTGCCCGTGTAATCTTTCTGATGGCAGGAGTAGCAGAGAATGCTGTTCAGCGTGTAGTTGTTGTTGACGTGGCAGTCACTGCACTGCCGGGGAGGGACGGTGTGCGATCCGGTTAACTGGAAACCGGTGCTTGAGTGGTTGAATTTCCCGTCGGTCCACAGCACCGTGTCATGGCAGGTGTCGCAGGTCGTGGGGAATCCCGCCGCAACGTGGTTCACCGGCGTGATGGCGTTGTTGTAGTCAGTCTGGTGACAGGAAATGCAGGCTGTGCTTGTGATGTTGTAGTTGTTGTTGACGTGGCAATCGCTGCACTGACGCGGGGGCACGTTGTGCGCGCCCGTGAGCGCGAATCCGGTGCTGTTGTGGTTAAACGTCGCGTTGAGCCACGTTGAGGTGCTGTGGCAGGAATCGCAGGTCTGCGGGAAGTTGGCGGTGACGTGGTTCGGATTGGTGGTGCCCTGATAGTCCTTCAAATGGCAGTTCACGCAAGCCGCGCTGTTCAGCGTGTAGTTGTTATTGACGTGACAGTCGGTACACTGGCGCGGAGGCACGGTGTGCAGGCCCGTCAAGGGAAATCCGGTGGTGGAGTGGTCGAACTTTCCATCGCTCCACTGCACCGTGTCGTGGCATTGCTGGCAGGTAGTGGGGAATGCGGCGTGCGCTACCGGGGTGGTCGCGTTGTTGTAATCCTTCTGGTGGCAACCGATGCAAGCGGTGGAGGTGATGCTGTAGTTGTTGTTGACGTGACAGTCGCTGCATTGGCGCGGAGGCACGTTGTGCGCTCCGGTCAGAGGAAATCCGGATTTGGAATGATCGAACGTCGCCGGCTGCCAGGCAGAAGTGTTGTGGCAGGTGTCGCACGTTTGCGCGAATCCGCCCGCGACGTGACCGGGGTTGGTCGTGTTCTGGAAATCTTTCAGGTGGCACGAGACGCAGGCGGTAGTGGTCAGGTTGTAGTTATTGTTCGCGTGGCAATCGCTGCATTGGCGCGGCGGCACGGTGTGCGCACCAGTCAATGCGAAGTTCACCATGGAATGATCGAACTTCGCCGGAGACCATGCGATGGTGCTGTGACATTGCACGCAGTTGGTGGGGAAGTTGGCGGCGACGTGATTGGGGTTCGTCGTGCGCTGGAAATCGGGCATATGGCAACTGGTGCAAGCCGTAGACGACAGAACAAAGTTGTTGTTGACGTGGCAGTCGTTGCACTGGCGCGGCGGGACCGCATGCCCGTTCGTCAGCGGGAATCCCACCGCCGCATGATCGAATTTGGCGTTCAGCCAGTTATCCATGCCGTGGCAACTGTCGCAGGTCGTAGGGAACATACCGGTCACGTGGTTCGGAGCCGTGGTCTTTTGAAAGTCCGCGGTGTGGCACGAGTAACACTGCGTGGACATGGTGGTGAACTTACTGTTGGCCGCGCCTTTGTGGCAGGCGTCGCAGTCAACCGCGGCGTGGGCACCGATCAGCGGAAAGCGGTTGGTGTGCTGCTTGATATCTTGAATCGAGACCTGCCATCCGCGGACGGTATGGCATTGTTCGCAGTTCGCTCCGAGTTGGCGCTTATGAATGTCGGCATGGCAATCCTGACAGCGCTGCCCCACATTCGAGAAGACCGGCTTTACGTGGCACTGCGTGCATGTGACTGACACGTGCATCCCACGCAGCGGGTAACGCGTCTGGTTGTGATCAAATTCCGGGAAGGCGCGAATCGGCCTCCAGGCATTTGCAGTGTGGCAGTTCTGGCACGGAATGTTCAGGTCTCCGTGAGGACTGTGCGAGCCGCCAGTGGTCTGGCCTTGCGCCCAGCCGGCACAGACGCATAACGCCAGGGTCAACGAAATTGAGTGAAGCACGCCCCGAGATATCGGCACAACCTGCCTTTTGCAGCCCGGTTATCCCGGACCACGACACAATCCTTGGCAGTCAGGAGTGCAATTCTGCGTCCAGAGTGAACGAGTATGAACCTTCAGGTATGTCGGCCTTGATGCGCATGTTGTTTGCTGGTTAAAACGCTGAAAAGAGGAAGGGAAGACTCGCATTTGGTCGAGGCGCAGAAGAGACAGGGGCAGCCTGTCAATCCTTAGAGAGGCAGCCCCGGAAGACACGTCCAGAGCGTTTGACGATAAGAGTAAGTTTTCTGTACGCGTCTGCAGATAAGAGGAAGCAGGCATCGTTCAATACCACGTCGACTAGTCTGGCTTGCCGGA
>Ga0209698_10003272_pt1 | contig 18116 bp, 16 predicted proteins | sample LitLauG_LLR_2012_FD_187203 | JGI IMG/M metagenome (GOLD analysis project Ga0209698, IMG submission 187203) | Freshwater sediment microbial communities from Pennsylvania, USA - Little Laurel Run_MetaG_LLR_2012 (SPAdes) (version 2) | ecosystem: Environmental > Aquatic > Freshwater > Creek >...
GGGCTGCGCTTCGAGGACCGCACCTGGACCTGGCGCCAGCACGTCCAGGAGGCCGCCGCGCGGGCTGCGCTCCTGCGCTCCCTTCGGGTGGACGGCCCGTTCCACATCGGGGTCCTGCTCGACAACGTGCCGGATTTCTCCTTCCTGCTGGCGGCCGCCGCGCTCTGCGACGCGGTCGTCGTCGGCATCAACCCGACACGGCGGGGCGCCGAGCTGGCCAGGGACATCGCCGCCACCCACTGCCAGCTCCTGGTCACCGAGGCCAAGCACCGCGTCACCCTTGAGGACGTCGCGCTGCCCTTCGGCCCCGAGCGGGTGTTCGACATCGACACCCCGGCGTGGACCGATGCCTTGGCGGGCTTCGGTGGCGTCGCAGTCCCGCCCCCCGGCCCGATCGACGGCTCCCGGCTGCTGATGCTGATCTTCACCTCGGGGACGAGCGGTGAGCCCAAGGCGGTGCGGGTGACCAACCGCAAGATCGCCTACCCGGGCATCGCGATGATGAACACGGGCGCGATCGGGCCCGACGACGTCGCCTATGTCTCCATGCCCATCTTCCACTCCGCCTGCGTCATGCAGGCCTGGGCGCCGTCGGTCGCCTCGGGGGCGACGATGGCCATGCGCCGAAGGTTCTCGGCGTCGGGGTTCCTGCCCGACGTCCGGCGCTTCGGTGTGACCTACTTCCACTACGTGGGCAAGCCGCTCAGCTACATCCTCGCCACCCCCGAGCAGCCCGACGACGCCGACAACACGCTGCGCATCGCGTGTGGCAACGAGGCGGCCCCCCTCGACATCGACCGCTTCGCCGCCCGCTTCGGCTGCCGGGTCAGCGACGGCTTCGGCTCCACCGAGGGCGGGGTCTACGTCATCCGCAGCGCGGAGACGCCGCCGGGGTCGATCGGGCTGCCTGGGCCCGGGGTGCAGATCCTCGACATCGCCACCGACGAGCCGGTGCCCGCGGCCCGCTTCGACGAGCGCGGCCGGGTGTCCAACCCCGACGAAGCCATCGGGGAGCTCGTCAACACGGCCGGCTCGGGCGCCTTCGAGGGCTACTACAACAACGACGCGGCCAACACCGAGCGCATGCGCGGCGGGATGTACCGCAGCGGCGACCTGGCCTATCGCGACGAGCAGGGCTTCTACTTCTTCGCCGGCCGCACGATGGACTGGTTGCGCGTCGACGGGGAGAACTTCGGTGCTGCGCCCGTCGAGCGCATCCTGGCCCGGGACCCCTCGCTGTCGCAGGTCGCGGTCTACGCCGTGCCCGATGTCGACACCGGCGATCAGGTGATGGCAGCCCTCAAGTACCATGAAGGATCAGGTTTCGAGCCAGAGCGCTTCGCAGCGTTCCTGGCCGATCAGCACGACCTCGGCACCAAGTGGGCGCCCCGCTTCGTGCGTGAGGTCACCGAGCTGCCCTCCACCGAGACCAACAAGGTGCTCAAGCGCACGCTGGCGCGCGAGCTGTGGGAGTGCGCCGACCCGGTGTGGGTCCGCGACCCCCGCAGCCTGGCCTACCGTCGGCTGGAGGACGACGAGCGCGCCGAGCTGCGTGCCGCGTTCGCCAGCCAGGACCGGGATCACCTGCTCCCCGAGCCGGTCCCCCTGCGGATCACCCCCTGACCGACCGCCCACCCACCACCGGAAGAGGCACCACCATGAGCATCCCCACCGACATCGGCATCGTCGACACGATGATCGGGTTCCCGGTCACCGACTTCAAGAAGACCTACGGGTTCATCACCCAGCAGACCAAGGACCGTGAGAGCAAGGAGGAGTTCTCGTTCCCGGTCGAGTACATGTTCAAGGGCGTCCCCAAGGGTCTGCAGGAGGGGGAGGACCCGATCGACGTGACACTGCGCGAGATGGACCGCTTCGGCATCGAGCGCGGCCTGATCGGGGTCGGCGACGACACCTCCCAGCTCGCCCTCAAGCGCCACCCCGGACGCTTCGTCCCCTCCACCGGGTGCGACCCCAACCAGGGGATGGCGGCCATCCGCCAGCTGGTGCGCGAGTACGAGACCTACGGGGTCAAGGCGGTCGGCATGTTCCCCGCGGGGCTCTTCCCCCAGGTCGCCATCAACGACAAGAAGATGTACCCCATCTACGCCAAGTGCGTCGAGCTCGGCATCCCCATCTTCTGCTGCGCCGGCATCCCCGGGCCGCGCCTCAAGTTCGAACCGCAGCGGGTCGAGCTCATCGACGAGGTCATGTACGACTTCCCGGACCTGGTCTTCGTGACCCGCCACGGCTGCGAGCCGTGGGCCGACCTCGCCGTGAAGCTCATGCTCAAGTGGCCCAACCTGTACTACTCCACGTCGGCCTTCGCCCCCAAGCACTACCCGAAGGCCATCATCGACTACGCCAACACGCGGGGCGCCGACAAGATCATCTACGCCGGCTACTTCCCGATGGGGCTCACCCTGGAGCGGATCATGCGCGATCTGCCGAGCGTCGGTTTCCGGGACGAGGTGTGGCCGAAGTTCCTGCGGGAGAACGCGGCAAAGGTCCTGAAGCTGTCCTAGCGCCCCGGGGTCCCGCGCCGCGGGACGCCACGACGAGCCGGAAGGGGAACCGCATGAGAGCGTGGCGCGTCCACGGATTCGGGCCACCGGAGGAGACCTTCGTCCTCGACGACGTCGAGGAACCGACCGTGGCGATGCTGGCCGGCATGGGGATGAACCTGGCCGGCTGGGTGCCGCTCGGCGCCACCGACGTGGGCCACGGCGGGGCCCCGCAGCCCAACCACGACTGGGTCATCATGCGCATGAGCGCGGCCGCGCTGGCACTGCCCGACGTGACCATGTCGACCGGCGCCTACCCGGTCCCCGTCCCCCGCCCCTACACCTCGGGGCAGGAGGGCGTCGGCATCGTCGTCGATGCCTCCCCGAGCCGCACCGACCTGCTCGGCAAGCGGATCACGGCGTGCACGATCCAGCCCTTTGGCAGCCTGGCCCCCGTGGCGGTGGGGGTGGGGCTGATGTTCGAGGTGCCCGACGGCCTCGACGACGAGGAGGCTGCCGGGTTCATCATCCCGGCGCACACCGCCTACCACGCCGCGCTGCGACGGGGCCGGGTCACCGCCGGCGAGACGGTTCTGGTCATCGGCGCCGGCGGCGGCGTCGGCTCGGCCGCGGTGCAGCTCTGTGTGGCCGCCGGGGCGCGGGTCATCGCGCTGGTGGGCAGCGAGGACAAGGCGGCGTTCTGCCGGGAGCTCGGCGCGGACGTGGCCATCGACCACAGCCGCGGGGACGTCGCGTCCTCGGTGCTGGCGGCGACCGGCGGTCGCGGCCTCGACGTGGTGATCGACCCCGTGCAGGGCGAGATCGGCGAGCTGGCACGGACCCTCCTCGTGCCCGACGGCCGGGCCGTGCTCTGCGGCCATGCCGGTGGGCTGCGGCCCATCGACCCGCACTTCTACGTGCACAACGTGACCCTCGTCGGCGCCACCCTCGGCGGCTACGGCCCGACGGTCATGGCCGCGATCGAGCGCGACTGCCAGGACGCGCTCGTGGAGCTGCTGGCGCGGGGGGCGTTTCGGCCGACGACCACCCGGGTCGTGGACTTCGAGGACGTCCCTGCCGCGGTGGCCGACCTCGCGGCCCGGCGCACCATGGGCCGGGTGGTCGTGCGCATCTGAGACGAGGGGCGGGCGGCCGCGGGCCGGTCCTGCCCAGTCAGTCGACCAGGGCGGAGACGTTGGGTGCCGGGCTCGAGCGCGCCTCGGGCGGGCGGGGAGTGTCGCGCAGCACCGCGTCGTACAGGTCGACCTTGGCCGGCATGGCGAAGGGGGCGGCCAGGCCGGCGATGAGGCACTCGCCGGGCATGAGGGTCTGGATCTCCTTGCCGAGGGCGCTGATGTCCTGCTTGGCCGAGGACCGCAGGATGTTGCGGTCCTTCTCGTCGGCCAGGCCGAGGATGAAGAAGGTGTTGAACTGGCTGAGCAACTCGTCGTCGAGCAGCTTGGGCTGCTGGGTGATGGCGCACAGGCCCACGTTGAACTTGCGCCCCTCGCGCGCCACCCGGGGGAACACGTTGGACTCCCGGTCCTTGTTGGCGCCGAGCACCCGTTGCGCCTCCTCGAGCACGACGGCGACCACCGGCATGCGTTCGTGGCGGTCGGGTTCGTCGAGGTAGGCGCCCTGCCACTCCTCGAGCACCCGCCGGGTCAGGTACGACGCGACCAGCACCTCCTCGGTCGAGCCGAGCCCGCTCACGTCGATCAGCACGACCTTGCCGTCGAGCAGGTCGCGGACCACCGCCCGCCCCACCGACACGTTGGGGTCGGTGGCGATGCAGCCGAGCCCGACGATGCGCCGGGCCCGGCGATGCACCACCTGCAGGGTGTTGAGCGCGAGGCGCCCGTTGAGCTCGACGTCGCGGAAGCCGGGGAGGTCGTCCAGGGTGGCGAACGCGCTCATCCACCCCAACCCGTCGGTGCCGTAGTGGCGCTCGAGCTCGAAGAGGGCCTCCTCCTGGGGTCGGCTCCACTCGTAGGCGGTGCGCAGGTCGTCGACGTTGAGCTCGGCCAGGCTGATGCGCAGCGCCGTGGTGTTGGGCAGAGAGCGCGCCGCGTAGGTCCGCAGCGCCAGCGCCGCCCACGGGTGACGGGCGAGCGCGCTGCGGTACTCACCGTGCGGATCGACGATGAGCAGCCCGTAGCGGCCGTTGGCGCGCATGGCCCCTGCGGCGAGGACGCGCATCAGGTTGGACTTGCCCATGCCCGTGGTGGCGAAGATGCCGACGTGGCTCGACAGGGCCGTGCCGGGGATGCCGACGGGGAAGTCCACCACCGTCTCGCCGCTGCGGAGGCGGCCGACGGGCAGGTCGCCCATGCGGCTGGCCAGGAAGGCGAAGTCCTCCGGTCCCGGTGCCACCACGCGCGAGAACTGCGTCGGCAGGCTCTTGGGCTTGCGGAACTCCGTGGCCGCCGTGCCCGGGACCTCGGGCGGCGCCAGGTAGCCGAGGCAGCTGCACGACGCCACCCGGTAGGTCCGCCGGGCCTGCTCGTGGAGGGGATGGGCCCCCTCCTCGTCCCGGGCGTCGTCGGCGAGCAGCGTGCCGGCGACGCGCTCGGCCCAACCCGGCTCGCGGTGCTCGCTGCCATAGGTGACGTCGACGACCCGGAACAGGTAGCGCCGGCCGGTCGCGTCGTCCTCGCCGACGAGCAGCTCGCCGATGAAGAGGTCCTCGTCGGGCGCGGCACGGAACGCGCCCTCCAAGACGTTGCGCCCGAACAGCCGGCCCCGCACGTGGCCGGGCCCGCCCACGGGCCCGTCGGTCGCGCTCACGAGCGCTCCGGGCCCGTCGGTCGCGCTCACGAGCGCTCCGGGCCCGTCGGTCGCGCTCACGAGCGCTCCATGAGCCGGTGGCGGTCGGTGAAGGCCCGCTCCACGACGTCCACTGGCACCCCGGCGCGATCGAAGCTGGCCTCCAGCTCGGACCACACGTCGGCCCGTAGCCACCCGGGGCAGGCCGCCAGCCGGTCTGCCACGCTCAGCGGGTACGGGTAGCCGGGGAACGCCGCGTCGTCGCAGAGCCCCGCCAGCGCGCCGAGCGCCGCAGCGTGGTCGATGCCCGCCGGCAGGTCGACTCGGAAGGAGAAGCGGGCGTCGGGATCCAAGCGGGCGGCGAGCACCACCAGCTCCGGCCCGCTGTCGGGCCGGGTCGTCGCCAGCCGCGCCCACCACATGCCACGGGGCCCGAAGCGGTCCTCGGCCTCCCGCTCGAGGCGGCCGAGCAAGGGCGCGCCACCCTGGGCCAACGACGAGTGCTTGGTGACGCCGGCGATCACGACGCCCCGGTCGTCGGCGACCTCGAGCAGCTCGGCGAGCAACGACGGCGGGATCCGCCAGTCGGGCTGCAGGTCACCGTCGACGAGCACCACCGCGCCGGGGTCGGCTTCGGCCACGCAACGCGAGACCGCCTCCCACTCGCCCCAGTCCCGCAGGAGGTTGAGGTCGACCGCGGCGTCGGCGCGGACGGGCACACCGAGGGTGCGCAGGGCGGCGCGCTCCTCGCCGCAGCCGAGCAGGTGGGCCCGCAGCTCCCCCTCCTCCTCCAGGGCACTGGACCCGTCGCGCCAGCGCACCCGTGCGGTGCGGGTGACCGCCAGCTGGACGCAGCGGGCGTCGGCAACGACGGTCTGGCCGCCGTCGACGGCCCACACGTCGCCGGGGGCGGCCCGCCGCTCCAGGGGGAGTGCGACGATCTCGGGCTCGAAGACCAGGTCGTGGCGCTCCCCGTCGCCGAGCGCCCCCCCGGCGCGGGTCAGCAGCGCCGCGAGGCGGGAGGCGGCATCTTCGATGGTGGCGGCGGGCATGGCCACCATGATCTCAGGCGGCGGTGACGCCCAGGTGACCATCGGCGCTCGATGAGGAAAGATGGGAGCATGCCCAGGGCCATCTGGAGCGGGTCGGTCAGCTTCGGTCTCGTCAACGTGCCGGTCAAGCTGGTCACCGCCACCTCCCCCAAAGACGTCCGGTTCCACCAGCTCCACGACGCCGACGGCGGCCGCATCAACCAGAAGCGGGTCTGCTCGGTGGACGGCGAGGAGGTCGACTACGGCCACATCGTCAAGGGCTACGACCTTGGCGGGGGCCGCTACGTGGTGATCGATCCCGAGGAGCTGCGGACCATCGACCCCGAGTCGACCCGCACGATCGACATCGAGGAGTTCGTCGACCTGGTCGACATCGACCCGATCTACTTCGAGCACTCCTACTACCTGGTCCCCGACGAGCGGGCGGCCAAGCCCTACGCCCTGCTGGTCGAGGCGATGGCGGGCACCGGCAAGGTGGCCCTCGGGCGCTTCGTGCTGCGCACCAAGCAGTACCTGGCGACCCTGCGGGCCAAGGACGGCGTGCTGGTCCTTTCGACCATGCTCTATCCCGACGAGGTGGTCGAAGCCGCCGAGCTCGACGTGCCGAGCGCGGAGTCGACCCGGCCCTCGGAAAAGGAGCTGACGATGGCTCGCCAGCTCGTGGAGTCGCTCTCCACGCAGTGGGATCCGTCGAAGTGGCACGACGACTACCGGGAGCGGGTCCTCGAGCTGATCGATCGCAAGGCCGAGGGCCTCGAGATCGCCCAGGTGCCCGAGCCGGCCGCTGCTGCGCCGGTCGTCGACCTCATGGCGGCCCTCGAGGCGAGCCTTGCCGCGGCGCGGGCGGCCAAGGAGGGGACCGGCGCGGACGACGTCGGCAGCGAGCGCTCGCCGGCACGACGGGCGTCGGCGTGAGGGTCGTGGCGTGCTGAGCGCGGCGGACCGGGCGGCTGGCTGAGCCGCGATGAGCGGTGCCGTCGCCGTCGACATCGGGGGTCGGCGGCTGCAGCTGTCCAACCTCGACAAGGTGCTGTGGCCCGACACGGGCTTCACCAAGGGCGAGATGATCGACTACTACGCCCGCATCGCCGAGGTCATGGTCCCGCACCTGAGCGGTCGTCCGATCACCCTGCGCCGCTACCCGAACGGGGTGGAGGGCACGTCGTTCTTCGAGAAGAACTGCCCGTCGCACCGTCCCCCGTGGATCCCGGTGGCACCGACGGCGGACCGCCACGGCAAGACGATCGGGTTCTGCCTGCTGGAGGAGCAGGCCGCGCTGGTGTGGACCGCCAACCTGGCGGCGATCGAGCTGCACCCGAGCCTGGCGCAGGGGGCGAGCCTGGAGCGCCCGACGGCGGTGGTGTTCGACCTCGACCCGGGACCGGGCGCCGACGTCGTCACCTGCGGGCGGGTGGCCCTGCTCCTGCGCGAGGTCCTCGACACTCTGGACCTGGTCTCGCTCGTCAAGACCTCCGGCTCCAAGGGCCTCCAGCTCTACGTCCCGTTGAACTCCGAGACGAGCTACGACCAGACCAGGCCCTTTTCCCTCGCTCTGGCACAGGTGCTGGAGCGGGCCCACCCCGAACTGGTGGTCACCACCCAGGACCGCTCCGTGCGGCCCAACCGGGTCCTGATCGACTGGAGCCAGAACGCCGCCTTCAAGACGACCGTGGCCGTGTACTCCTTGCGGGCCCGGCCCCGGCCAACGGCGTCCACGCCGGTCACCTGGGACGAGGTGGAGCGCGCCGTGGGCGGCGCCGGCGGCGAGACGCTCGTGTTCGACGCCGCGCAGGTGCTGGCGCGGGTGGCCGAGCACGGCGACCTGATGGCGCCGGTGCTGACGTTGCGCCAGGCCTTGCCCGCCTTCGGGTGACGGGCATCAGAACTGCAACGAGGACAGCTCCGGTATCCACCCCGAGGCCCGGTTGACGGCGTCGCGCCAGCGGTCGCGGTCGAGCCGCGCCGTCGGCTCCACGATGGCGCGAGGACGCCAGGCGGCGGCGACGTCGTCCTCGTCGGCCCACAGCCCCGCGCTCATGCCGGCCAGGTAGGCCGCACCGAGCGTCGTCGCCTCGAGCACCGGCGAGACCTCCACCGGGCGGCCGCAGGCGTTGGCCACCGCCTGCACGAACACCCCGTTGGCGCTCATGCCGCCGTCCATCCGCAGCGCCTCGACACCTCGGCCGGCGTCGGCCTCGGCCGCGTCGAGCAGGTCGGCGCCGCGCTGGGCCACGCCCTCGAGCACGGCGCGCACCACCTCGGCGCGCCCGCTGCCCCGGGTCAGGCCGAACAACGATCCCCGGGCGCCGAAGTCCCAGTGCGGGGTGCCGAGGCCGAGCAGGGCGGGGACGAAGACCACGCCGCCGGCGTCGGCCACGGAGGCGGCGATCTCTTCGGACTCTGCCGCGCTGGCGATGAGGCCGAGGTCGTCGCGCAGCCACTCCACGCAGGTCCCCGCCGACAGCATGATCGCCTCGATCCCCCAGGTGATGCGGCCCCGGCGCCGCCAGGCGGCGATGGGGAAGCAGCCGCCTTCGCCGCGCACCTCGAAGGCGGGCCGCTCACCGACGCACACATCGAGCATGCCCCCGGTCCCGAAGGTCACCTTGGCCGTCCCCGGCCGGGTGCAGCCCTGGCCGATGAGAGACGCCTGCTGGTCGCCGGCGATGCCGGTGATCGGCGGTGCGCCTGCGAGCGCGACCGCCCGCGCCACCTCCCCGGAGGAGTCGACGATGCTCGGCAGCATCGCCTCGGGGATGCGCAGGGCGTCACAGACCCGCGTCGACCACCTGGCACCGTCGGGGGTCACGAGCCCGGTGACCCCGGCGTTGGTGGCGTCGGTGACGTGGGCCGCCCCGCGGCTGAGGTGCCACACGAGCCAGGTGTCGACGGTGCCGAAGAGCAGGTCGCGCTCGCGCCCGTAGTCGTAGGTGTCGAGCAGGTAGGAGATCTTGGTGGCCGACGCGTTCGGCGCCAGGCGCAACCCCTCGGCCTGCATCAGCAGGCAGGTCCCCGCGGTGCGCAGGTCCTGCCAGCCGATCCCCGGGCCGACGGGCTCGCCCGTGGCCCGGTCCCACACGATCGTCGACGCCCGCTGGTTGGCGATGCCGACCGCGCTGACCGGGCCGGCGGCCGCGGCGCAGGCGTGCGCGACATCCAGCGCGGCGGCGGCCAGGGCGCCGGCGTCGAACTCGATCAGACCCGGCGACGGGCTGCTCGGGAGCACCTGCTCGTAGCAGGTGTGCTCGACGGTGCTGTCGGGGTGGACGACCGAGGCGCGCACCCCGCTCGTGCCGACATCGACCACGAGGATGCTGATGGTGGGCTCCCTTCTCCATCGTCGGTGTGCATGTCCGTCGTCGGTGCGCTCACGCGCCGGCGCGCCCCGCGCGCCACGATGCCACGAAGCCGCCGGCCGCGGCGAGTGCGGTGAAGACCATGAGGTACAGCGCGAAGCTGACCAGCTGGGTGGCGGTGAGCGAGCCACGGGCCAGACCCACCGCGATGCGGATCAGCAGGTAGGCGACGCCCGGGAGGGCGACGGCGGCGGTGGCGTGGCGCAGTCGCGCCGAGGTGCTGGCACGGGCGGCGACGAGGCCACCGACGAAGGGGGCGACGACGACGAAGACCACCGTGGCCGCCACCCAGATGCCGGGTTCCTGCTGCTTGGTGCCGGTGCTGGTCGCCACGGCATGGGTGGGGACGGTGGCGATGACGACGGCGCAGGGGACGGCGACGAGGAGGTAGGCGGCCGCCCCCCGCCGGAGCGCGCCACGCTCGAGCGGGAGGCGGGCGGCGCGCTCGCCGCCCGCCTCCCGGGGGGCGTCCCCCGGTGCCTGGCCTAGGGCCACGGGGTCACACCGAAGGCAGAGGGCAGGCCGAGCTTGCCGGGGTTGAGGATCCCGTTGGGGTCGAGCGCCTGCTTCACCGACACCAGCACGTCGAAGGCCGGCCCGAGCGCCTCGCGCAGGTAGCCGGCACGGTTCAGGCCGATGCCGTGGTGGTGGCTGATCGCCCCACCGTGGGCGAGCGTGGCGGCCATGACCGCGTCCCAGGCCTGGCGGTAGTACCGGTCCGGCCCGCCGGCGCCGCCGGCGCCGCCGCCCCCGTCGTCGCCGATGGCCGGGAGCCCGGCGAAGGTGAAGTACAGGCACGCGCCGTCGCCGTAGGCGTGGGACTGGTGCGCCGAGGCCGCCACCGTCCCCGGCACGGCCCGCAGCCCGGCGACGGCGTCGGCGTAGATCGCCGGCAGTGCCGACCACGCGGCGGCGATCTCGATGGTGTCGGCGACGACACCCTGGCGGACCACCGTGGCGAGCACCGAGGTGTCGTTGCGGTGCCCGAGCCAGCGGGCGACCAGTTCGACGTCATCGGCGTGGCCGCCCGCACCGGCCGCTTCCTCGGCGACCACGTCCATCCCCGCCGCGACAAGCCCGGGGTCGCCCTCGTCGAGCACCAGGAGCAGGTGGGTGCCGGGCCGCTCGAAGCTGCGAGCCGACTCGGCGTCGTCGTAGAGGCGGAGCACGGCCGGGGTGGCGCCGCGGCGCAGGATCCGCCGGCAGGCGTCCAGGCCCTGGTCGAAGGTGGCGAAGCCGTAGGCGGCGCGCTGCTCGTGCGCCGGCGCCGGACGGGCCCGGAGCCGGGCGGCGGTGATCACACCGAGGGTCCCCTCGCTGCCCACGAACAGCTGGTTCAGGTCGGGCCCCGACGCCGCGCGCGGCCCCCGGCCGCCGGTGGTCACGACCCGACCGTCGGCGAGCACCACCTCGAGGCCGACCACCATGTCCTCGATCTTGCCGTAACGGGTGGAGTACTGGCCGGCCGAGCGGCACGCCACCCAACCCCCGACGGTGGAGAGCGAGACCGACTGGGGCCAGTGACCGAGGGTCAGTCCAGGCCCGTCGCGCAGCGCCGCCTCGAGGTCGTCTCCGAAGGTCCCCGCGCGCACCTCGATCAGCAGTGACCGCTCGTCCACCTCCGCGATGCCGGCCAGTCCCGTCAGGTCGAGGGCGACCCCGCCGAAGACCGGCACCGCGCCGCCGCACACGCCGCTGCGGCCCCCGGAGGCGGTGACCGGGATCCGCCATCGGTCGCAGACCTCGATCACACCCGAGACCTCCGCGGTGCTGGCGGGCCGGGCCACGACCCCTGCCCGGCCTGGGACCTCGCCGCCGAGCGCCCGCGCCGCGCTCAGCGGCCACCAGTCGATGCCGGCCGCCAGGCAGTCCTCCTCGGCGGCGTCGACGCGGGCGCACACGCCTTGCAGGGCGGCGAGGGCGGTGTCGTCGACCGGGGCCTGATCGGCGGGCGACCAGCGCACGGCCACCGCCCCGACACCTCCGGGCTGGACCGGGGGAGCAGGGGCTCGGCGGGGCTCTCGCTCGCCGGGAACCTCTACCATCCCGTCGTCGCCCCTGTCCCCGCACCGGCACCGGCTCCGGCTCCGTGCGAGGGTGCGGCGGCGGGGGGCGCCCAGCGCAGACCGGCGCTGCGCCAGGTGTGCTCCACCGCGTCGCGGAACGCCCGGGCTTCGGCGTCGCACCTCGCCGGCGACCACCCGAGCTCGGGTGCGACCACGCGGGCGACGCCGTCGGCGGCCGCGGCCGAGGCGCTCGCGTCGAGCAGCAGCGCCCGGGTGCGGCGCGCCAACACATCGTCGAGGGTCGCGGCCATCTCGTAGCGCGCCGAGTACAGCGCCTCGGCCTGCAGGTAGGGCAGGCCGGGCACGAGCGGGCGGCCGAGCTCGGGGTCCGCGTCGATCATGGCCACCACCGTCCTCGCCTCCCGCCCGAAGCGCGACACCAGGTGCTCGAGGCACGCGGTGTCGATGCCGAGGCGCCCGGCCGCGCCCGGGGCACGGAGCGCGCCGGTGCCCGCCGCCCCACGAAGCGCAAGGCGTCGGGTGGGGCTGCGCCGGGCGCCCCGACCGAGGAGCCGGACCACCTCGTCGACGGTGTCGGCGGCCATGCGCCGGTAGGTCGTGAGCTTGCCCCCGGTGACGCTCACCAAGCCGTTGGCCGACACCGTGACCCGGTGACGTCGCGACAGGTCCGCGGTGCGCGCACGGCCCGCGCTGCGCACGAGGGGACGCAACCCGGCCCACATGCCGACGATGTCATCGGCGTCGAGCGGCGCGCGCACCCACCTGTTCACGGCGCGCAGCACGTAGTCGACGTCGTCGGGGTTGCAACGGGGTTCGTCCAGCGGTCCGTCGTAGTCGGTGTCGGTCGTCCCCACGTAGGTCCGGTCCCCCCACGGGACGACGAAGACGGTCCGGTGGTCACCGGGGACCGGGAGGACGGCCGCGCTCCTGGCTGCCAGGCGCGCCGCTCGGAAGGTGAGGTGGACGCCCTTGGCCGGGCGGAGCGCGCCCGCCAGCGGCGCGCCCTCGTCGAGGGAGCGCACGTCGTCGGACCACACCCCCGCCGCGTTGACCACGGCCGCGGCGCGGACCTCGGTGCCGTCCTCGAGGCACGCGCCGGCGACGCGGCCTGCGGGGTCGGTGAGCAGCGAGACGACCGGCGCGTGGTTGGCCGCGACCGCACCGTGGTCGAGCACGGCGGTCCGCAGGACGGTGAGGGTCAGGCGGGCGTCGTCGGCCCACGCGTCCCAGTACCGGAAGCCCGCCACCAGGTCGGTCACGTCGAGCGCCGGGACGTCGGCCCCCGCCTGGGCGCGATCGACTCGCTGGTGGCGCTCGCCGATGCGCAGCCCGCCGGTGGCGTCGTAGAGCCACAGCGCGGTCGAATAGGCCCTCGCCACGCGGTCGTTGACGACCCCCACCTTGGCGAAGAGGGGGATGAGAAATGGGAGCGGGCGGACGAGGTGGGGCGCGTTGGCGAGGAGGCGCTGGCGCTCGGCGAGGGCTTCGTAGACGAGGCGGAAGTCGCGCTGCTGCAGGTACCGCAGACCACCGTGGATCAGCTTGGAGGACTGCGAGGAGGTCCCGGAGCCGAAGTCGCGCCGCTCGACGAGCGCGGTGCGCAGCCCCCGCGCCGCGGCGTCGAGGGCGACACCGGCGCCGGTGATGCCGCCGCCGACGACGAGGACGTCGAAGCGCTCGCTGCACATCTGCGCGAGGGCGGGGCCGCGCTCGAAGGCGGTGCGGGAGGGCGGCGCTTGGCTTCGAGTCATGCGGACCTCCGCGCGGACGGCGCCGGCCATCCTACGGAGCGCCGGGCGGGGGACGTGACGAACCTCCCGTTGTCAACAACGATTGTTCGTTGATAACCTTTGTCGTGTGAGGTCCCCGGCCGAGCTCGCCGACCTGTTCCGATCGAACGGGCTCAAGATGACGCCGCAGCGGCTGTGCATCTTCGGAGTGCTCCACGACAACGTCGGCCATCCGAGCGCCGAGGCGGTGCACGCCGAGGCCCGCAGGCAGATGCCGATGATGTCGCTCAAGACCGTGTACCAGACGCTCAACGACCTGGCCGAGATGGGGGAGATCCTCCAGCTCGACCTGGGCACGGGGTCGGCCCGCTACGACCCCAACGTCGAGGGGCAGCACCACCACCTGGTGTGCACGCGCTGCGCCAAGGTGCGAGACGTCCACGCCGCCATCGACGTCCAGGTGCCGGCGGCCAAGCGCCAGGGCTTCGCCGTGGGCAGCGCCGAGGTCATCTTCCGGGGCCTCTGTGCCGAGTGCCGGGCGGACCGACGAGCCCCCCGGTGAGCCCTCGGCGCCCGTGGGCGGGCGCCGCCGGTCCCGCCACAACCGTTCCATCCCCGACCCTGAGGAGGGCAATCGACCATGGCTGAGCTCGAGGGCACCAAGACCTACGAGAACCTGAAGGAGGCGTTCGCCGGCGAGAGCCAGGCCAACCGGCGGTACCTGTACTTCGCGCAGAAGGCCGACATCGAGGGCTACCCCGACGTCGCGGCCTTGTTCCGCTCCGTCGCCGAGGGCGAGACCGGGCATGCGTTCGGCCACTTCGACTTCCTCGCCGAGGTCGGCGACCCGGTCACCGGTGTGCCGGTCGGGGCCACCGAGGACAACCTCAAGTCGGCGATCGAGGGTGAGACCTACGAGTACACCGAGATGTACCCCGGGTTCGCCAAGACCGCCCGCGAGGAGGGCTTCGATGCCGTCGGCGAGTGGCTCGAGACCCTCGCCAAAGCGGAGAAGAGCCACGCCGGCCGCTTCACCCAGGGCCTGCAGTCGGTCTCGTAGGACGGTCGCGCCCTTCTGCCTCTCGGCCCCGCCGGGGCCGAGAGGGACGTCACCCGTCGACGTGGTGGAGGACCGCTCATGACCGTGACCTATGACCCCAAGCACCCGGCGTACTACGACGAAGCCGATCTGCGGGCCGAGATGACCCGGGTGTACGACCTGTGCCACGGGTGCCGTCTGTGCTTCAACCTGTGTCCGCCGTTTCCGTCCCTGTTCGAGATGATCGACGCCAAGGACGGCGTGGTGGCCGACCTGACCCCGGCGGAGCAGGACCGCGTCGTCGACGAGTGCTACCAGTGCAAGCTGTGCTACCTGAAGTGCCCCTACGTGCCCCCGCACGAGTGGCAGCTCGACTTCCCGCGGCTGCTCCTGCGGGCGGAGGCGGGGCGCGCCAAGCAGGGCGGCGGAGGGATGCGCAAGAAGCTCGCCGACCAGGTGCTCGGCCGCACCGACCTCCTCGGCCGGGTGGCGACGGCGGCGGCGCCGCTGGCCAACCGCATGACCGCCACGCCGGGCTCCCTGGTGCGCCGGGTCCTGGATCGGAGCGCCGGGATCGCCTCGGAGCGGCTCCTGCCGCCCTACGCCAGGACCCGCTTCACGACGTGGTTCCGACGGCGGGCCCCCGGGCCGCTGGGCCGTCCCGAGCAGGCCACGGTGGCGATCTTCCCGACCTGCCTGGTCGACTACCAGAACCCCGACATCGGCAAGGACCTGGTCAAGGTCTACGAGCGCAACGGGGTCAGCTGCTCGCTCGTCGAGGGTGCGCAGTGCTGCGGCGCGCCGTGGTTGCACGCGGGGCACATGGAGCAGTTCGAGGCGCAAGGACGGAGAAACGTGGCCGCGCTGGCGGCGGCCGTGCGCGCCGGCAAGGACATCGTCGTGCCCCAGCCCACCTGCGGGTACGTCCTCAAGCGGGACTACCCGCTCCACGTCGGGGGCGCCGACGCCGACCTCGTCGCGTCGCGCACCTCCGACGCGGCCGAGTACCTCTGGAAGCTGCACCAGGGCGAGGGCACCGCGCTCGACACCGACTTCCGCGGCGCGGTGCCCGAGACCACCGCCTACCACGTGCCCTGCCACCTCCAGGCCCAGAGCATCGGCCTGCGCAGCCGGGACCTCCTCAAGCTCACCGGGACCACCGTCAGCGTCGTCAACAAGTGCTCGGGGATCGACGGGACGTGGGGGTACCGCTCCGAGCACTACGCCGAGTCGCGGCAGGTGGCGCGCCCGCTCGCCGAGGCGATCACCAAGGCCGCCGCCGACGTGGTCGCCGGCGACTGCCACCTGGCCAACGGTGCCATCCTGCAAGAGACCGGGCGCCAGGCGCTGCACCCGCTCCAGCTCATGGCCCGGGCCTACGGGATACCGCCCGAGGCGGACGAGCGATGAGCGCGGCGGCGACCAAGCTGACGCTGGCGGACATCGCCGACCTGCGGGCGTACGAGCGCGAGCGCGAGGGGTTCCGGGCCCGGATCATCGAGCTGAAGAAGCGCCGCCGGGTCCCCGTCGGGCCGGTCGTGACGGTGGTCTTCGAGAACCGGGACACCGTTCGCTTCCAGATCCAGGAGATGGCCCGGGCGGAGCGGATGCTCACCGACGCCCAGATCCAGACCGAGATCGACATCTACAACCCGCTCGTGCCCGGCGCCGGGGAGCTGTCGGCCACCGTGTTCATCGAGCTCACCTCCGCCGACGAGCTGCGGACCTGGCTGCCCCAGCTCGTCGGTGTCGAGCGCGGCGTGGAGCTGCGCCTCGGCCCCCCCGGGGCCGGGGACGTCGTGCGGGGCGAGGTCGAAGCCCAACATGACGCCCAGCTGACCCGCGACGACGTCACGTCCTCGGTGCACTATGTGCACTTCCACCTCACCGGCGACCAGATCGAGCACTTCGCCGAGCGCGGCGCGGTGCGCCTGGCGATCGCCCATCCCGCCTACGGCCACTCGACCGAGCTCTCCGAGGCCACCCGGCGCTCGCTGCTGTCCGACCTCCGCGGCGGCGACCCCGGGTGAGGGGGCGCCGATCGGACCCCCGGGCCCGGACGGCCAAATATTCCGGGAAAGCTCTGGACGGGGCCGCGGCCGGCGAACAAGAATCGCTCGTCCTGCGCCGCACTCCGGAGCCCCCGACCGGTTGCGGGCGCAGACTCCGGCCGTTGTGACCACCGAGGATGTGATGTGACCCCATGAAGAACCTCACCTGGCGACACCGTGCCGCCTGCCGAGGCGTGGAGCCGGAGATCTTCTATCCGGTCACCGACGAGGAGGCCGAGGAGGCCAAAGCCATCTGCGGCGCCTGCGGGGTGCGGGAGGCGTGCCTGGAGTTCGCGCTGACCAACCGCGAGCGCGACGGCGTCTGGGGGGGCGCGACCGAACGGGAGCGCCGGCGGATGCTCCGCCAGCGGCGCCGCTCCGCCTGAGGGGCGCACCGCGGAGCCGTGATCGCCGGGGTGGGCAGCAGGGTCCGCGACCCCGATAGCGTCCACCCGGTGAGCACGTTGCACGACGGCGTCGACCCGGCGCGGCGGGCCCGGCGACGGTGAGCGTCGGGCTGGAGGAGCTCGGCGGCTGGCCGTTCATCCTCGGCCGGCTGTCGTCGGGCCACGACCTGCGCGCCGAGGAGGCCTCGGCCGCGCTCGGCGACGTGTTCGCCGGCAACGCGACGCCGTCGCAGCTCGCGGCGTTCATCTTCGGGCTGCGCTGCAAGGGCGAGACGGTGGAGGAGATGGGCGGCCTGGTGCGGGCCATGGTCGACGCCGCCGAGCTGGTGCCGGTCACCGAGGACCTGCGCGACCGCCTCGTCGACACGTGCGGGACCGGCGGTGACCGCAGCGGGACCATCAACATCTCCACCATCGCCGCCCTCGTCGTGGCCGGGTGCGGCGTGCCGGTGTGCAAGCACGGTGGACGGGCTGCCTCGTCCAAGGCAGGATCGGCCGACCTGCTGGAGGCCTTCGGCGTCGCCATCGAGCTGGCGCCCGCCGCGGTGGCCGGTTGCATCGGGGAGGCAGGGATCGGGTTCTGCTTCGCGCCCCGCTTCCACCCCGCCATGCGCTTCGCGGCCCCGACCCGACGCGAGCTCGGGGTGGCGACGGTGTTCAACTTCCTCGGGCCGCTCGCCAACCCGGCCCGGGTGCGCCGGCAGGTCGTCGGGGTGAGCGATCCGGCCATGGCGGAAAAGATGGTCGGCGTGCTCGGCGCCGCCGGCGCCCGGCGCACCCTGGTGGTCTACGGCCACGACGGGTTGGACGAACTGACCACCACGACCACCTCGACGGTCATCGAGCTCGACGCCGCCGCGCCCGAGGATCGGCGGGTCCGCAGCTACCAGGTCGATCCCAGGGATCTGGGGATGGCCCGGGCGTCGGCCGCCGACGTGCTCGGCGGGGACGCGGCGACCAACGCGGAGCTCGCCCGTCGGCTGCTCGCCGGCGAAGCCGGGCCGCGCCGCGACATCGTGCTGCTCAACGCCGCGGCCGGGCTGCTGGCGGCCGGCGTGGTCGCCGACCTGGCCGGAGGGGTCAGCCGGGCAGCCGCCGCCATCGACTCGGGGGAGGCGGAGCGCCGCTTGCACCTCCTCGTCGAGGTGTCCCAGCGACTGGCGTAGCCGCCCCGGTCCCCTTTC
>Ga0209698_10003273_pt1 | contig 18115 bp, 13 predicted proteins | sample LitLauG_LLR_2012_FD_187203 | JGI IMG/M metagenome (GOLD analysis project Ga0209698, IMG submission 187203) | Freshwater sediment microbial communities from Pennsylvania, USA - Little Laurel Run_MetaG_LLR_2012 (SPAdes) (version 2) | ecosystem: Environmental > Aquatic > Freshwater > Creek >...
ACCTTATAGAGATCGACCCAGGGGCGGAGGTATTCCAGGACTTCGGGAGTGGCGTTGCCGTTGGAAACGAATCCGGTGGTGAGGCCGGCGGCTTTCGCCTCGCGGAACACGGCGGCGGCCCATTCGGCGGTGATCAGGGGTTCGTTATAGGTGCTGACCACGGTGGAGGCGCGCTCGCGGAGCGCCCGCTCGACCAGTTCGCGAGGGGTGGCGGAAGTGAAATCCACGGTCGAGCGGACATCGCGCAGCGCCTGGGAGGTAACCCAGTTCTGGCAATAGCCGCAGTGCAGGTCGCAGCCGAGCATGCCGAAGCTCAGCGCGCGGGTGCCGGGCAGGGCGTGGAAGAAGGGCTTTTTTTCAATGGGATCGCAATAAACGGAGTTGACATAGCCATAGGGGGCGTAGAGCTTGCCGCCGCGGTTGTAGCGCATTTTGCAGACACCGGCGAATCCCGGGGAAATCGGGCAGCGGTGGCCGCAGGCAAAGCACTCGACGCGATTGCGATCGAGCGGCCGGCACAACTCGGCCGGGCGGGTGGATTCAGCGAGTTGGCTGGCGAGAGGCTTCATGCCAATCCGACGAAGGTGTCTGAAATTATTGTAACGCGGGGGAAGACCGTATAATCTCGGTATGGCTAATCAAGCAACTTACGATGACGCAAATCTGTGTCTGAAACTGTATGAACTGCGGCGCGAAGAAACCATGCGGAAGGCCCGCCAATGGTTTGGAGGTTTTTCCGCCAGCAGCCTCGAAGAGGTGCAAAAGGCGGCGCCGATGGGAAGTCAGGAAAACGCATACATGCGGATGGTGACGAGCTACTGGGATATGGCGGCTGCGTTCGTGACTTCGGGGGTTCTCAACGAGGATCTGTTCCTGCAGACCAACGGAGAGGCGCTGTTTGTCTGGGAGAAGATTCGCCCCCTGGTGCCCTTGATGCGGGAGGCTTTTCAGATGCCGAACTATATGAGCAATCTGGAAACGGTGGCCAACGCTGCCATCAAGCGCATGGGACCGGAGGCATACCAGAGTTTCTCCGCGCGGATCCGAGGCGTGGCGGCTGCCGGGCGGTCGTAGGGGTTCGTTTCCGAACGCGGGGGGCCATTCGTGCGGGTCCCTCCCTGGTCAGTCGACGCCAGGGAGGGAATTCCGCCGCGCGGTTTCAGACCTCTCGATCGATTTGTATTTATGCCGTCTGGAATTCGTACGCCAGGGGAAGCTGGATGAGGAATGTGGTCCCACGCCTGGGATCTGATTCAAACGTAAGGCTGCCGTTATGTTTCTGCACGATGACCGCATGCGCAATCGCGAGACCCTGGCCCGTGCCCTTGCCGACGGGCTTGGTCGTGAAAAACGGATCGAATACCTTCGACTGGATGGCCTCCGGGATGCCGCCACCCGTATCGGCAACGCGAACTTCCAGCATCGAGTCCTTTTGGCGCGTGCTGATGTGGATGCTGCCCTTGCAGCTGGAACTCTGGACCACATCCCCGATGGCGTGGGCGGCGTTGACGATCAGATTGAGGATCACTTGATTGAACTCGCCAACGACACACGGAACAGGCGGAAGGTCCGGATCCAGGTCCGTGGTCACTTCGGCGACATATTTCCACTCGCTTTTGCAAATCAGGATGGTGTTTTCAATGGCGCGGTTGATGTCGGCGGCTGATCTTTCGATCGGTCCGGGATGAGAGAACTCTTTCATGGCGCGCACGATTCGGGTTACCTGATCTACGCCCTCCAGCAATTGACTCGCGGCCTTCGGCACTTCCGTCCGGAGATAGTCCAGGGTCCCTTCTTCCAATCCGCTCTCATCGGCAGGAAGCCCTTTTCCTTGGTCATGCCCGGAGAGAGGATAACCGGCTCTGCGCTGCGCGTCCGAGAATCGAATCAAATCTCGAAAGGCGTCTTCCAGGAATTTGCCGTTATCGCCGATGTATTGAATGGGCGTATTGATTTCGTGCGCAACGCCGGCGGCCAACTGTCCCACGGACTGGAGTTTTTGGGCCTGTGCCAGCTGGCTCTGCAGTTGTTTAATCTCGCTAATGTCGAAATCCACGCCCACGATCCGGCGCGGCGGCGCCTGATCATCCACCACAGGAAACGCCTTGCTGTGGAGCCAGTGAATGGATCCGTCGGGCCAGACGACGCGATACTGCCAGTCGATTGACTCGCGGTTTCCGAGACGGTGACCGATCTCCGCAAGCATGCCTTTACGGTCATCTTGATGAACATAACCGAGCCACTCCGTCAGCGGAAAGCGTTCGCGGGATTCGTGAATGCCGTAGAGCCGCAGGAGCTGCTCAGAGCAGTGGACCATTTCGGAGTTGAGGTCCAATTCCCAGGTTCCCAGCGCCGAAGCTGACTGGAGCAGCTTCCAACGGTCCGACGCCTGGCGCCTGGTGGTCTGCAGGATCAGGACCAGCCCGGCCAGGAGCAGAGACAGCAGCGCGGTACATCCGGCCGCAAGGGCGAATGGCCCTCGGCTGAGGTACGGGAAACCCGGCAAGGGACTCCATCCCAACGTCCAGGTACTCCCTCCCAGCGGCATTTGCGTTACGCGCTCGGACGGGACGGAAACTCCAGGCGGGGTGGCGGATAAAAAGAACCAGTCCCCTCGCGCGCCGCCATTGTTATCCGATACTCGCAAACGGACCATGCCTTGGAGATCCGCCATAGCGGAGCGAAAAAAGGGGTCGGCGCTGATGACCACGGTCACCCAGGCGAGCAACGCGCTGTGCCGCTCTGCGGCCGTGGTCAAAGGCGCGCCCGCCCGGTAGACCGGGACGAACAACTGGAGTTGCGGTACGGAGCCACTTCCGTTCCCTGCGCTTCTGCTCAATACGGCCCCTCCGGTATCGCGCGATCGCTCGGCAGCCGCTCGCCTCAGGGGATCCACCGCCAGATCGGCACCGATAGTTTGCACCCCGGCTGATGGGGGTTCCGTGCAAACCACCAAAAAATGCTCGGAGGACGGGCTGGGCGCTGCGACCGGTCGGACAACCGAGATGGCGCCGATACCCGGATACCGGTCCGGCAGGCGCATGCGACTGATGTAGTTATGCCAGTCTTCGGGACTGATCCTTCCGGAGGTGGCAAGAAGCCCGGCCGCGCCCCAGGAGAGGTCTTCGTAAGCTCGATAGCCACTGTGGATTCGGGTCTCAACCGATGTAATGACGCCGTCCAAACGGGCCCGGTCGTAGCTGGCTCGCCCCAGATCCAGCGAGGCGTATAACCAGCCGCTGAAGGCCCAGCCCGCCAGGAGAACGCCGGCGGGAAGCGACAGATTACCGATCGCGCGGAACGCGCCTACCGCCATAGCTGTGAGGGAGACCGCGACCAGGAAGAAAGCCAGATTCTGAAGATTTTCGGGGAGGGTTCCGCCGGCAAATGCGCCGATTCCAATACGGGTGGCGCAGATCGCCGCAAAGGAAGTGATGAACGCCGCAAATCGCGCCGCTGCCGGTCCCAGCCACGCCGCGGCAATTAAGATGAGTAGGAATACCGAGAACAGGAGATAGCGAGTGTCGGGCCGGAAGAAGACGAGATAGCAGGCCATCGAAACGCCGGCCAGATAGAGAAGCAGTTGGAGCGCAAACCAGGGTCGAAATTTCGGCCGGTCGGCTGTCCACGAGCGTGCGAGCGCCAGGACAGCGGGGCTCGTGGTGAACACCCCAAGAACGTCAGCGATCCACCAGCGCCGGAGAGTGTCTGCCCACTGGGAACCCGGAACGCCGCCGGCGACGGCCAGACAAGAGGCGCCCACCGCCGCTCCCACGGCGCTCGCCACGATGGCTGCCAAGGCAATCCCGGCCAGGTCCTCGAAGGGCCCGACCAGTTTCTTCATGCTCGAAACCCAGCGGACGAGCGCCGCGCCGAGCAGTGTCCGGATCAGGCTGGCCAATGCCAGGCCGCAGGAGGCCAGCCAGGGCACCTGCCTCCAGAACGAATTCGCAAAGTAGGCCACCAGCAGGATGGGCCAATATCGCGGTCCAAAAACCAGCACGATCACCAGGTCCAGTCCGAACCCGGGAAACGCGGGCAGTGCTTGCGGGCCTCTGGCTATCACCAGATTGCCAGCCTGGAGTGATACCAGGTGCAAAATCGCAATGAATATGGCTACAACGAGGTAAGGGGCTTTACGAAGTGGAGAGGCGGCGAAAGGGTCGTTGTTGCGCAGATTCTGCCACAACCTGGTCCAGGCTGGATATGTGGATGCCATCGACTGCTTCTCTTTAGGCGATAGTCCCAATGCAGTGTTGGCTCCGACTTCGGGGGCCCAAAGGAGGTTTCGACATCCGGGAAACGCACACCCGAGCGACACCATCCTCCTCCCGCCTCGCCGGGCAGGCAATACTCCTCTTGGTTAGCGGCTTCCTCCTACGTCCAAACGAGTGCCCGCGAGACGACACTTCTTGATGTTTGCTGCTGGTCGCGGCCAGCGGCGAAGAAGCGGACTGCTAGGCGTACCGCTCACGGCGGAGCGGGCCATGACCGACGGGCAGACTGCCATTGAAATCACACCCAAATGGCCAGCGGCCGCTGAAACCGCCGCCCTTTGGCGAATATTCAGGCATGGTACGACCGCGCAGAACGCCACCTCAGCAGCGGCGGCAAGCAGCGCAGCATGGCGGATTTCACATTCTGCTGCATCGCCATTGACCACTTCCGGCGCACGCCGGAGGAAACCGCCGCGAAGCTCATGGAAGTGTCGAGCAAGGCGCAGGAGAATGGGGAAGGCTATGCACTAGACCAGGCGACGAACGCCGCTGCGAAAGTGGCTGCGTACCCGCGCAGCCGCAGCCGCTTAGGCCGTTGACAGAAGGCCCGGCAACTCCTACGCTGAAAGTGCATGACCATTCACCTCAATCCTGAGCAGGAACATCGCATTGCGGAAGCGTTGCGCAGCGGCGTGTATCACAGCGCCGACGACGTAATTGACCGCGCGCTTGAGGTGCTGCACCAGCAGGATGAATGGCTCGCGGCCAACCGTGAGGCGATTAACGCGAAGATTCGCCAGGGCATCGAAGAACTGGAACGCGGCGAAGGCATTCCCGAAGACCAGCTAGACACCTATCTGGAACGGCTGAAAGCAAAGTCGGAATGACGCCGCGCTATGTTCTAGCGCCCCAGGCAGCCCGCGACCTCATACAAATTTAGCGTTTCATCAAAAACGAGAGCAGCCAGGAAACCGCCGACCGCGTGGAATCGGCCATCCGTGACAAGTTGGCTTATCTCGCGCAGTTTCCGGGCGGCGGACATTGGCGGCGCGACCTGACCGACGCCGAGGTGCGGTTTTTCTCCGTATACTCCTACCTGATTGTTTACCGGCCTGAAACAAAGCCGTTGCAAATTGTCGCTATTCTGCACGCCCACCGCGACGTGGCGAAGCTTCTGAAGAAGAGGGTTTAGCAAGGGCCTTCCGGGTCTGCCAGAGCGAAGGCGACCGGGCCAGCGGGAAAAACGATAGGGCGGAATCGAGAGCCGACCGCGAGCCTCCAGACCTGCGTTTTTCACCCGAAGCAACACTTCCAGCGCCATAGTTTTGGAATGAAATGGAATGAAAACGCCGATTGGAGAGCCTGTAAGCTGTTGAAAACATGGTGGCCAGGGACGGAATCGAACCGCCGACGCCAGCCTTTTCAGGGATGTCAGATCAACAACTTACGGGTAGTCCTCTATGAAAACACGAGACTTACGCGAAATGGATTTGGACTCCATTTGGACTCCGGTGGCAGTTTCCGGTGGGTTTGGACTCCAGGTGGACTCCAAGAAGCCGCGCACGTCTGGTAGCCGAATTGCTCCTACGCGCGCGGTCGTACTGCCCTCCTAAATGTCGTCTCACGAATGTGGAGACAACATTCGATTCCCTATATATGCGGCTACCATCGCCGACCAATCTGCACAGGCCAGGAAATCGGCTGATCGATTGAGGGATCGGTGCCGACGTGCAAAACGATGGCCGCCTGTTCCCAAAGCCGTGAACCTGCACAAATATGGGGACAATCGATACTTGCTATATTCTCAGTGGAAAGTGCGGAGCGGGAGGCCACAGGTGTTTGTGACGTTTGAAGACTGGACCCAAGGGCGAACAGTTCCCTCTCTGGGGACGAACTCCGGGGCTCCTGAATTGCCGTTCCAGAGCTGGCGCCACTTCAAAGAGGCGTTCGCCCCAGAGTTCGTCGCCCGCGCTGTCGCGGAAAGCAAAATACCGGTGAAGCGGTGCCTCGACCCATTCGGAGGATCCGGTACGACAGCTCTTGCATGCCAGTTCCTTGGTATTCATCCGGCCACAATCGAGGTGAACCCGTTTTTGGCCGACTTGATAGAGGCCAAGCTAGGTACATACGATCCAGATGCACTCGCTCGTGAATTCGGTCGGCTAGTCAAACGGGTTACAACCGGGCCTGGTGATGTTGACGAAACCTTCCGACACGCTCCACCAACCTTCGTTGAGCCCGGCGTAACCGAACGCTGGATCTTCGACCGTACCGTCGCTTCCCGTGTCGCAGCGTGGATCAAAGCAATCAACCAAATTACCAGCAGCAATCATCGTCGGCTTTTCAACGTGCTTCTCGGTGGGCTGCTGATAGACTGTGCGAAGAGGGGTTGCGGCGCTTTCGTACCGACGACGACTTGATGACCGAGAACCGGCGGCGCGCGTTGGCGGAGTCGTACTACGAGCTGGGAGAGACGGACAAGGCGGAGACCCTCTATCGTGGCTGGTTGAATCTGGACCCGCGCTGGGGTTGGGGATGGATCGGTTGGGCGGATTGCTATCGATTCACGCGCACGGAGCGGCGCGATTGGAGCCGTTGCGAACAGATCCTGCGGGAAGGGCTTTCCATCGCGGATGTCAGGGACCGCGCGGACATTGCCGACCGGCTCGCCGATGCGTGCGAGGAGCAGGGGCGTGGCGAGGAAGCAGCGGAGCTTCGGCGGCAGGCGAAACGAAACGCCGAAACTGTCGAGGTGTCGCGGAGCGTCAGCTCGGTCGGTAAAGTTCTACGCCAAAAGACTCAAGTCAACATCGGCGGCGCAGGACTGCCGCTCAGCGAAATGTCGAATCTGGCGACCATGATGCGCGAGACGACCGCCCCCATCACGAGGCAAAAGGTCGGCGGGAACGAGCCATGCCCTTGCGGGAGCGGCAGGAAATTCAAAAAATGCTGCGGCGCTTGAGCGCCTGGGAATCGGTTCGCGTCTCTCACGCTGACGCCCGTCACACTGCCGCACATTATTCTGCTCCAAGCGAACTCAATCTGAGAAAAATGGTCTGACAAGAGGGCAACGATCCCGGCCGGTTTCAATACAGATGGCGAACCACTCACCTATACCCGGAGGTCGGGCGCAAGTCCCGAACGCATCAGTTCTCGCTCGGCGCAAACCGCTGGCTGATCAAACGGAAGATTGAACATCGTAAGTATCAGATCAAAGAGACTTGGAAAGTACAATACGTCCTCACGGAAGTCGGCATACACCTTTCCCTGCAAGAGCGGTGGTAGCGACCTCTGCGCCGTCCCCGCGAGCAAGATCGGCAGGATCTTTCGCTTCTGCATCTCCGTACCCAACATCATGTTGTTAACTAAATCCATTTCGGCCGCTACTACCGTCCCTCTGCGAGGCTTCCTATTTAAGTACTTCCGCCTATAAAGAGGCGTACCAACCGTAATAACACTATCGGCCTCTGAAAGCCGGGTGATAAACCTCCCCACATTGCTGCCGACGGCTGCGTTGTCAGTCTGATCCAGTATCACTTCTATTCCAGCACCACGGAGGTCACCTGCAAATCGGCTCACCCATCGTTCGTGTTCTGCATTGCCCCAGGCGTAACTGACGAAACAACTGGGCCTTCGCTTTCCAGCGCTCAATCGGTTAATCGAAACTAGGGCAGTCTCAAATGCAGTCCTGCCACGTGCCAAGGCCTGCTCTTGATGGAGTCTCTCTCTGCGCTCCGCGCCTTGGTACAACTGATCACGGCCCTGGCTCAGTTCGATCCGCTTGCCGCACTCACTACAGAACATGAATGGTCGCCCTTCGCGAATCCTGCGAACAACAAGGTTTCTGTCCTGCCGCTCACTGCACTTCGTGCAGCACACGGGAAGGTAGCGTGTCACCGAAACATTGCGCGTTTTCAAGAACTTCTCAAATAACCCCTGAAACAGTAAACGGCCCTCACTTGGCGTGGTCGTACTGAAGTAAAGGACTAGGGTTAGATCACCCTCGCGCTCTTCGATTTGACGAAACCCGCAGACTTGGCCTGAATCTAGCTCATAACGTGCTTGGTTTTGCCATTGGTCGACGCGAGTGAACGTATTCGTATACCCCAACAATACGACCAAGGCAGCATACACGTTCTCGACTGCGCCGGTAATCGAATACGACACATCTTCAACAGCCCCGTCATCTTCGATTGTAGGACGCTTCTGAGTGATCAAAGCGGGGAATACCAGAAATGTGCGATTTCCTAAGCTCTCACGAAAGCAGATGTGATTTCTTAGAAACAAAGCCACGACGGAATCCAGTAGCGTTTCACACTCTTTTTCTTGCAGGCCCCTAATCTCCGGGAAGTCATAGCCGCGAGATAAGACACGTGCCTCATCGAGTACACCTAATCCCTTTGGATCCCGTCTTGCCTCCAAGATAAACGACGCAGCGAGGTTGTTTAGGCGTGCAGGTTGAAGCAGTATCGCCTGCTCACCCGACGTTCCGCGCAGCGTCATCACGTACCCGTGCTTCGATAGTTGACCAACGGCGGTGGCTGTCTCTTCATCTGTGAACGCAAGATCCGGTCTTCGCTTGGAAGCCATATCCCGTAATTGTTGCAGGGAGAGGAGGCCCGTCCCCGCTGTGGAGTCCTCCGTCAGCTCAAGTAGGATATCTTTTATCGCCTTGAACACTGTAGTAGTGACCGTGGAAGGCATCTTATCCCAAGATATCTCCTGCCTTAGACGGCTCAGAAGTTCCGAGACACCTTCGCCCGTGAGCGCGCTAGTGCTAACATATCCTCCCGAGACTTTATAGACGCGGCAAAAGTCGTCAACGAATTGCCGAGGAAGGCTAGACGTTCCTCTATCAGCGCGGGACTCCACGAGAATCAATCTGCAGCTACTCCGAAGTCGGGTGAGTTGCTTTAGCCAGTATTCAGCGCCCTTCAATGGCTCGTGGCGGTTTGCTGCATCGAAGAGCACGAGCGCAAGATCCACATCGTCCAGGAAAAGGCTATGGATGAGGCGATAGTCTGGCTGTCCGGCCAAGTCCCACAATACGGCTTCGCACTCCGTTCCATCAGGCCGGATCATACCAAGGTCCTTCAGAAGCCAGAACTGCTGGCCGTGGCTTGATGGGTGCTCTTTGTACTCTCCGTGGGTGAGGCGCCAGCCAAGAGCCGTCTTGCCAACACCACTGTCGCCAACTAGGGCAACTTTGGCAGAAGTGTAGTGGACGAAGTCGTGCCGGGGCGTCGTGGCAACAAGCGTGCTAGTGTCAAGTTCCCAAACATCGATAGAGGATTGACGAGGACCCAAAACCGCGAGAAGGGGGCATGTAAGGTTAAAAGCCGCCCGCGTCCAATCCTGCTCGGAGTAACGAATTGACGCCACGATGTCCCAATTTGCCGAGTTCCATATGTGTACAAGTCCTTTCTCCGCAGAGCACAATAGCAGACCGTCGTGTGAAAACTGAACCGACAAGATCATTTCGGTATGGCCTTCGAGGGTTCGCTCTTTGCGTGCGGCATGCAGATCCCGAATGTGGATCGTCTTGTCTCGGTGCCAAGAAACTACACTTTGCCCGTCGGGCGACCATCTTGCTCCCAGGAGCCCATTGGAAGGTGATTCGAAGCTAAAAGGGACTGCATCAGAGAGAGGATCCCATACGAGGAGTCGATCATCGTTGGCCGTTGAGAGTAAACGCGATCCGTCTGGAGACGAGGATACAGAAGTCACTTCGCCACTATGGGCTTCCAGGACCTTGAGGGCCTGACCAGATTGGACATCCCAGATGCGAACTGTGGTATCCTTCGACCCCGAGATGACGTGACCGTTGGGCAACCAGTCAATCGTTCGAATCGGTGCTGAATGGCCCTGGAGCGTTCGAACCCGTTTACCGCCTTCAACGGACCAGAGTTGGACGGAATTATCTTGGGCCGCCGAGGCGAGCGATCGCCCGTCGGGAGACCACGCAATGCTCTCGATCCAACCAGAATGGCCCTTTATTTTCGTAATTGCATCGCCGGTTCTTTGGTCCCAGATCCAAATTGACCCGCGTCCGGCTGCTGATGCTAGGTACCGTCCGTCAGGTGACCAAGCGATTTCGGAAATCATGCCTGCGTGCCCCGCGAAGCATTTATTGAACGCAAGACCCCGGTCCGTGTTCGACTCTCGAATTGGGTGGTCCACGCCGCCTACCGAGCTCTTGGCCATCGCCTTTTCCTAGACTATAGCCGATATAATCGTGTGGAGTGGTAACCGCTAAGCGGAGTGTCTGCTTGTTTGAGCGATTTGCCTTCCTGAGGTGCGACTAGTGGAGGTGCGAAGGAAGTACGTGTACTCCTTCGGGGGTGGTACGGCAGAAGGAAACGGAAGCATGCGCGACACGCTTGGTGGCAAAGGCGCCGGCCTAGCGGAAATGTGCTCTGCCAAGGTGCCCGTTCCTCCTGGGTTCACCATATCCACCGAGGTTTGCAACATCTATTGGCAGCACCAGGGATCGATACCGGCGGGGATCCATGAAGAGATGGTCTCAGCTCTTCGCAAGCTCGAAGAGCGGATGGGCCAGGGATTTGGCGAAGTCGAGAATCCGCTTTTCGTGAGCGTGCGTTCGGGTGCGAGGGTCACCATGCCGGGAATGATGGACGCGATCCTCAATTTGGGGTTGAACGATGACACGGTCAAAAGCCTCGCGGCGAAGAGCGGGAACGCACGATTTGCCTACGACTGCTATCGCCGTTTCGTTCAGATGTATGGCAACGTGGTCCTTGGGATTGCCAAGCATGATTTCGACGAGATCTTTGACGGCCAGAAGAAGAAAGCCAAGGCGAAAGTCGATACAGAGTTGACGGCTGATGATCTGAAACAGGTCATCCTGGGATATAAGAGCCTGGTCGAGAAGAAGACGGGCAAACCGTTCCCGCAGGAAGCCAAGGAGCAACTTCAGGGCGCCCGCGACGCTGTGTTCCGCTCGTGGTTCAATGACCGCGCCCGTCACTATCGCAAGTTGAACCAGATCCCCGACGACTGGGGTACCGCGGTGAATGTACAGGCCATGGTGTTCGGCAACCTAGGCGTCACATCGGCCACTGGTGTGGGCTTCACACGCAACCCAGCGACAGGCGAGAAGGCCTTTTATGGAGAGTTCCTGGAGAATGCTCAGGGCGAAGACGTAGTGGCCGGCCTCGGCACTCCCCGTCCGATCTCAGAACTTGAGAACTGGAATCCCGAGGTGCATAGCCAGCTCCGCGACATCGTCAGCATGCTGGAAAGGCATTATCGGGATATCCAGGATTTCGAATTCACCATCCAGGATGGCCATTTGTACATGCTGCAGACTCGCAGCGGCAAGCGCACAGGTCCTGCCGCAGTGCGCATCGCGGTGGAGATGGTAGAGGAAGGACTCATCTCATCCGAAGAAGCCGTGCTTCGCGTTGATCCTCAGCAACTGGCACAATTGTTACACCCTCGGATCAGTCCTGTGTCCCGGAAGGGGATGCCAACACTCGGAAGGGGCCTCCCTGCTTCGCCCGGCGTCGCCGTTGGCACGCTGACATTCAGTGCCGACGCGGCTGTCCAGAGTGCCAAGGTGGGCCCGGTAATCCTCGCACGAGTGGAGTATGTACCAGACGACATCCACGGCATGGAGATCTCAGCAGGGCTTTTGACGTCTCGGGGCGGTATGACGAGTCATGCGGCAGTAGTCGCAAGAGGCATGGGTACGCCCTGCGTCGCTGGAGCGAACGATCTGAATGTGGACACGACACGTAAAGAGCTACGTGCCAACCTAGACGGCAAAGCAGTTCGCCTCCGTGAAGGGGATTGGATATCGCTCGACGGGTCAACAGGAGAGGTTTTCTTGGGTCGCGCTGAAACTCAACTCCCCGATCTGTCGAGTGGACATCTCGCTCGACTTCTGGCGTGGGCAGATCAGTATAGGACAATTGGAGTGCGAGCAAATGCGGATACGCCAAGGGACGGCCTGCTATCGAGACAATTCGGAGCAGATGGAATAGGTCTTTGTCGGACCGAGCACATGTTCACCGGTGACGGAAGAATTCAGCACACGAGGGACATGATCCTCTCCAAAGATGAGGCGGGCCGCAGGAAGGCACTACAGAAACTTCTCGTGCTGCAGCGCGACGATTTCGCCAACCTATTTCAAGTGTTGGATGGTTACTCAGTCATTATTCGGCTGTTTGATCCACCGCTGCAAGATTATCTGCCCAGTCGGACTGATCTCCGTATTGAAGTGGAGCAAATGAAGTTACGTGGAGACCCGGAGCCGAAGATCAAGAATCGCCTTCAAATGTTGCGGCGGGTGGAGGAACTGCATCAGCACAATCCAATCGCTGGCCATCGTGGGTGCCGTCTCGGTATAAGCTATCCCGAAATTGTTGAGATGCAGATTCAAGCGATTTTGGAAGGGGCGATACGAGTCAGCGGCCAGGATGTGCGGGTCATTCCTGGATTCCTAATCCCTTCGGTTATTGACCGCCGTGAGGTGGAACATCACCGTCGGATCATAGAACGAGTCGCTGAGAGCGTTTTCGAAGGGTCCGGCAGAAGAGTGGACTATATTGTGGGGGTTTTGCTCGAAGTGCCACGGTGCGCACTCGTTGCCAATACGATTATGGACGTCGTGGACTTCCTTAGCGTTGGCACAAACGACCTAACTCAATTGGCCTTCGGGTTGTCCCGTGAGGAGTTTGCGAAGTTTTCGCGGGACTACGAAGACCAGAAACTCTTTGCCAGCGATCCATTCACTGTGATTGACCGAGAAGGGGTAGGGCGATTGATCAGCATGGCGATGCAGAACGGCCGCTCAGTTCACCCTGAGCTCGAGATTGGAGTTTGCGGAGAACATGCCGCAGATCCTGATTCAGTTGATTTCTTCGTCACTTTGGGCGTCGATTACGTCAGTTGCTCACCTTCGCGGGTCCCGATCATTCGCTTGGCCGCAGCTCAAAGCGCGTTGAGGCAGCCCGCGAGAACGTGAATGTACGAGCGCTATTCTGCGAGCGAGCCCCATAATTTTCTCGCCCTGCTCCAATTGGGCACAATCGGCGGGTGATCGCTTTTGGCACGGATGGGGGCCTCCTGTATAGGAGAGTGATTGTTGTCTCCTCAATCGCGAGACAACAACGAATTCGTCCAAGTGGCTACCATGGATACCATCGCATTGAAGGGCAAGGAGATAGGGCAACGGATATGGTCCCCACGATGGCTACCACGGCTACCACGAATGCAGCCGCGACGAGTTTGGACTCCAAATGGACTCCACCGAGGCACTTTTCGGGAGTCCGGTGGCATCGGGAAAGCACCCACAAGTCTATGAAACGGGGAGGTTTAAAAGTGGTGGCCAGGGACGGAATCGAACCGCCGACGCCAGCCTTTTCAGGGCTGCGCTCTACCGACTGAGCTACCTGGCCGGGAATGTTTCAGTCTATCAGCCTGCTCAGGCTTCCTGCAATGCGGCCAGGGCTTCGCCGGTGGCTTTCTCGACAGCGGCATGGAGGCTGTGGCCGTGCGCGTCCATGGTCACGATGGCGGCGAAGCCCTTTACCCGAATGTGCCACATCGCTTCCGGGATGCCGAACTCCAACAGATGGACGCCCAGCACCTGTTCGACGGTGCGCGCGTAATACTGGGCCGCGCCGCCGATGCCGTTGAGATAGACCGCGCCGCACTCCTCGAGTGCCGCCAGCGTCTTGGCGCCCATGCCGCCTTTGCCGATGACGGCGCGCACGCCGTAACGCTGGATCACATCCGCCTGGTAGGGTTCCTCGCGGCTGCTGGTGGTCGGACCCGCGGCTTTTACGCTCCAGCGGCTGCCCTCTTTCAGCATCACAGGGCCGCAATGGTAGAGCACCGAGCCGTGCATATCCACCGGCGGCGGGTTCTTCATGAGGTAGGCGTGGACGTTATCCCGGCCGGTGAACATCTCGCCATGGACCAGCACGACGTCACCTACCTTCAGCGCGCGCATCTGCTCTTCGGTCAAAGGAGGAGTCAATATCACTTCGCGGCCGGTAAGCGGGAATCCTTCGGCGCGCGCCATGCGCTCGATCTTGCGCGCGGGGTCGCGATAGAGCCAGCTCGTGATCGCGCCGTTGGTGGCATCCAGCCGGACTCCCAAGCGACGGAACGCCCAGCACTCGTAGGCGACCGAGACGAAAAAGCTCGCCGGCAGGCGATTGGCGGCGGTCACCTTGCAGCCGATCAGCGAGGACTTACCGCCGAAGCCCATGGCGCCCACACCCAAGCGGTTGGCCTCTTGCATGATTTCCGATTCGAGTTTGGCCAGCGTGGGATGGGGATTGACGTCATCGAGCGTGCGGAGGAGCTGGAGCTTCGCCAGATCGTAGCCATGGGCGCGGTCGCTGCCGATGCAAACTCCCACGGCGCCGGGCGCGCAGCCCTGGCCCTGCGCTTGCCAGACCGAATGCAGGATGCATTTGCGCACGCCTTCCAGGTTGCGATCGGCGCGGCCCAGGTGGTCGAGCGAGCAGGGCAGCGAGTATTGGATATTCTTGTTCTCGCAGCCGCCGCCTTTGAGAATCAAGCGGATCTCGATCTCGTCCTCTTCCCACTGCTCGAAGTGCATGACGGGAGTCTCTTCGCCGAGGTTGTCGCCGCTGTTCTTGCCGGTGAGGGAATCGACCGAATTGGGGCGCAGCTTGCCACGGCGAGTGGCCTCCGCCACGGCCTCCCGGATCGCCTTCCTGATGCGCAACTGGTTGACCCCCACCGGCGTGTGCACGATGAAGGTAGGCATGCCGGTGTCCTGGCAAATGGGGCCTTCGTCCTCCTGCGCCATGTCGATGTTCGACAGGATGATATCGAGCGCCTGGGAAGACTGGGTGCCGGGCGTTTCTCCCGCAGCGGCGAGCGACATGGCGGCGCGTACATCGGGCGGAAGGTTGGTGGCGGTTTGGGTGATGAGTTCCAACAGACTGGTAGCGAGGAATTCCATGCGAATATTCCGGAAACTTCTATTCTACTCCGGCTTGAGGCGCACGTCGGCCACCATACCGGGCCGGATGGCGGGCGTGGGGCTCTGAAAGGCAATCACCACCTGCTTCTCTTCGATGGTTTTGACCTCACCGGGGTAACCAGTGCTTTGCAGGTCGGGGATGACAACCAGCGCGGGTTGGCGCGGGCGCATGCGTTTCAAGACTTCCGGCTGGGGCTCGATCACTACCTCAAGGTCAAACAAGTCGGTGGCAATCTGAAACAGGTTAGCGCCGAGTTCCTGCGCGGGTTGTCCTACCTCGCCTTGGCGGGCCACCACCAGGCCATCCACGGGCGACTCGACGACGGCTGCCAGTACCGCACTCTGGGCACTCTCCAGGTCCTGGTTCTTGCCGGCCAGCACGCGCTTGGCGTTGTCGAGCTCCTTGAGCGTATTCTGCACGTGATCGCGGGCGGAACTCTCCGCTTTCGCCACGGCGTCAGACTCCTGTTGGGCGCTTTCGAAGTCGCGCTCGGTCTTCTCGTAAGTCAGGCGCGGCGTGGCGCCCGCGCGGAAAAGGGTTTTCTGGCGGTCGAAGAGCCGGGTGATGCGGTCGAACTCGGCGCGAGACCGCTCGGCATCGGCATGCGCGCGGGAGGCTTCCAACTGGGCGGCGGCGTACAGCTTTTCGGCGCTTTCCACGTGGTTCTGAGCCTTCTCTACTTCGGCTGCCGCCTCGGAGCGGGCGGCCTCGATGCCGGAGCTTCCGATTTGCGCCAGCACCTGTCCCTGGAACACCTCGTCACCCACATTCACTTCAAATTCATCGATGGAGCCGGGCAATTCGGCGCCGACGGCGGTGACGTGCGCGGCGCGAACTTTGCCCGTGATGGTTATCGAAGGGGGCAACACCAGGGTGGAAGCCGAAGCGGCGACAGTCGCGGGCCGGGGCTTGCGGGAGTGCAGCCAAAAGCCGGCCGCCACCAGGCTTGCCAGCACCGCCGGCACGACCAACCATTTGCCCCGCACGATTGCTAGCGTAACACTCCGACTCCAGCGTCGACGAGGAGGGTGTGGCGGCTCAACAGCTTGCTCTCGATGGCGTATTCGGTCAACTCCTCGCGGAAGCGGGGATGGGCCAGGCGGATCAAGGCTTCGGCCCGCCGGCGCAGGCTTTTTCCATGGAGGAAAGCCACGCCGTGTTCGGTGATCACATAGTGGACATCGCCGCGCGAAGTCACCACGCCGGCGCCCGGCTGCAGCGTGGGGACGATGCGGGAGACCTGTCCGCCTTTTGCCGTGGAGGGGAGCGCGATAATGGGCACCCCGCCTTTGGATCGGGCCGCGCCGCGAATGAAATCCACCTGGCCTCCGATGCCGCTGAACGGTGTGCGGCCCATCGAATCGGAGCACACCTGGCCGGTGAGATCGATCTCGATGGCGGCGTTGATGGCCACCATGGAATCGTTTTGCGCGATGACGAAGGGGTCGTTGGTGTAGGCCGAGGGATGGAACTCGAAGATGGGATTGTGGTCGATGAAGTCGAAGAGCCTGCGCGTTCCCAGGGCGAAGCCGGCCACGACCTTATGCGGGTGGAGCGTTTTGCGCCGGCAATTGATGACGCCCGCCTCGATCAGGTCGATCACGCCGTCGGAGATGAGCTCGCTGTGTACGCCAAGGTCCTTGTGATCGCGCAGGAACTCGAGGACGGCCTGGGGGATGGCGCCGATGCCTGTCTGCAGGGTGGCGCCATCGGGAATCAGGGCGGCCACGCGGCGGGCGATGGCGCGGTGCGCGCTCGAGATTTCCGGCGGCGGATACTCGGCCAGAGGGTGCGAGGTCTCGATAAAGGCATCGACCCGGCTCACGTGAAGCAACGAATCGCCGGAGGTGTGGGGCGCGCGATCGTTGATTTCGACGATGACGTGGTGCGCGCGTTCGGCGGCCGCGAGCGAGTAATCGATACTGGGGCCGAGAGTCATATAGCCGAGGCGGTCGGGGGGCGTGCATTGCAGCAGGCACACGTCGATGGGCAGCGCGCCGGAACGGAACAGGCCCTCGATTTCACTGAGGAAGACGGGGGTGTAGTCAGCGCGGCCGTCGCGGAGAGCCGCGCGGACATTCTCGCCGCTGAACAAGGAGTTGTGGCGGAAATGGCCCTCAAATTCGGGCCGCGTGTAACCGGCGGGACCCATGGTGGCGGTGTGGAGCACCTCGACGTCTTCCAGTTCGGGACCCCGCCGCGTGAGAGCGGCTATCAGCTCCAGGGGTTCGGCGCAACCGTTGTGCACATAAACGCGCTGTCCCGACTTCACCGCCGCGAGCGCCCGATCGGCCGTGGTGATGCGCGCGCGCCAATCTCCGTTCCAATGCATGGTTTCCCCTCCGCGCGCCGTTAAACGACCGTTTCGGCTTCCACCGGCTTGTAGACCTCCAGAAGATCGGTGCGGACGGTGTGCAACCGCTCGACGGTGACGGACAAGGCGGCGCGCATGAAGTGGAAGCCGAACGCATAATCTTCCGCGCAGGCGTGGCGCAGGCGAGTTCCATCGAAGGCCAGGGCGTAGGTTTCCTCGAGTGCGCGCGCCTGGAACTGCTTGTCATCGGCGATGGTGAGGGACGACCAGCCCAGCGCTTCGCCGGAATACAACGTGCCCACGCGCACGGGCCGGCCTGGATCGACGACCTCCAAAGCCACCCTGCCCGAGACCAGGAGATAAAAGAGACTGGAATGGTCGCCTTCGTGGAATATCAACTCCCCAGAGCGGAAGCGGGCCTCACTGGCCATCGTAGCCAGGCGAGCGATATGTTCCGGCCAGAAGGCCTTACAGAAAGGATGTTCGCGCAGAAGATCTTCGAGGTCAGGCATAACTCCACTGTATCATCAGATCTGTTTATCCGCTAACCCACCCGGAGGGGGTGCTGCCTGGCGGGCGGGGCGGGCCGGAAAGCG
>Ga0209698_10003274_pt1 | contig 18112 bp, 12 predicted proteins | sample LitLauG_LLR_2012_FD_187203 | JGI IMG/M metagenome (GOLD analysis project Ga0209698, IMG submission 187203) | Freshwater sediment microbial communities from Pennsylvania, USA - Little Laurel Run_MetaG_LLR_2012 (SPAdes) (version 2) | ecosystem: Environmental > Aquatic > Freshwater > Creek >...
CTACATTCCTAGTCGCGACGGTCAGACCATGCACGAGGGCCGTGGCCGCGATTAGGGCGTCTCGATCGGAGCGAGGGTTAGGTACGTGAAGCGCCGCGCTTCGCTGGGCAACGGTGGTGTCAATCGCTAAGATCCGACCAGAAATGTGGGCAACACGTGCCTGTTCATCCAGGCACGAAGGATCGCACCTTGCTCTTTATCTCGTCGCTCCATAAGCAGAATTCCGATCTCCAGTTCCAGTAGGGAAATCACTGAAATGTAGAGTGTCGCCGACGGCAAGGGGTGAGCCCATTTCGTGACGTTTTGATCTGCCTTCTTCGCTTTCCTTAACTCTGAAACTACGTTGGCATCGAGGATGTACATTTAGGTCAGGTCCACCGGCTTGTGCAGAATTCCCCCTACACGAGGCGGTTCAAACTCGATCTCAGCAGCTGCTGGCATTCCCAATAGGTCGGCAATGTTCTTCTGTCCTGCAGTAATCCTTTGATATTCCTCGACAGTGAGAAACACGTGTGACGGGCGACCTCGATCTGTGATAAAGACGGGACCCCGCTTAGCGGCTCTTTTGGCCCTGCTTGTGTCTTGATTGAAGTCTCGGCTCGACAGTTTTGTGATGGCCATGGTATCCCGCCTTCCTCCGATGTAGCAACGTAGCTACTTATAACAGAGCTTTTGTCCATTGGGTGGCAAAACGATTGACAGCTGGGCAACCGGCAGTCAGGCCGTAGGGTGTTTTGGTATGAATGGCGCCTGACGGCCGAACAGCCATCTTTCCCTCCTTCAGTGATACATAACCGGATCTGCCCAGTCGGAAATGTGCGGGAGATGTGTCTGTCTCCAAGCAAAGCCGCCGCCATTCCCTGTGACTCGCAAGGAAGGCGATAGTTCGCTTCTGGCTCAAATGCCTTGCTCGTTTGTGCCAAATGTTTGTCCGAAAGCGACATGGCCGCTCTGGACCGCTCGTTGTCCTCCCAAACGTGTTTCACGAAGGCAACTTCTTATGGTGCCCTAAGGGCAGCCTATATCCACGACGAACACCAACTGGAGCGTGCAGTTTCCAATGGCGCGGTCGCAGAATTCTCCAGCACTCCAACTTTTGGAGGATTCGGGGCAGGATGAAGGACCGTAAGATCATTGGGATATGTCGCAAGTGCCTGAAAATCGAAGTTGTGTTTCAAAGTAATGTCGTCATACCTGAGCAGATGTTCCCGTCTGATCGTGTCGTGCGTTATCGTTCTCCTCGGCGCACGCAGTGGGCTGGTTGCGGCAGATCGCATTGATCTGGATCGTGACTGGCGGTTCCGGACAGACCCCGACTCCATCGGCCAACGTTCCAACTGGCAGAATCATCCGCCAACGGACACAGCTTTCATCAATCTCCCGCACACGTGGAATCTGGGCCGGCAGGACGGCTATATCGGGAAAGCATGGTACTGCAAGACATTTGCAATGCCACCGCAGTCACCGGATCTGCACGTCAAGTTGCACTTTGGCGCGACCTTCTACTCTGCTCGCGTATGGCTGAACGGAATCGAGCTTGGAACGCACGAAGGTGGTTATACCGCCTACGCCTTCGACGTTACACGTCAGCTTCGGGCGAATAACTACCTCGCGGTTGAAGTGGACAATCGCATTGACGCAACTACGATTCCGGGGCTGGCCCAGCGTGGCGATCCCGACGCCTGGTACGACTGGTGGGATTATGGCGGCATCGTTCGCGATGTCTGGTTAACGGTGAGCGGGGCGGTGGGAGTAAACCGACAACAAATCCGCGCTCAAGTGATAGATGGTCAAGCGTCGATCACCGACCTGATTGTTCTCGAGAATCATTTCTCGCAGCAGAGGCAATTTTTGCTCTCCATAACTGCTTTTGGTCCGGACGGAAAAACCGCTGCCCACGAATTGTGCAGAGTCGACGTCGCCCCCGGCGTCGTGCCAGTAACAATGGCGACGACGGTGCGCGATCCGGAATTGTGGGGAATCGATCATCCGAACTTGTACCGCATGACGGTAGAAGTCGAAGACGAACAAGGGCACGTGCTGGATCAGCAGAGCGACACATTTGGCATTCGCACGATTGAGATTCGCGATCGTCATCTCCTGGTGAATGGAGAGCGAGTTCGCCTCACCGGCGTTGCTCGGCATGAAGACTCCGTTTCGGAGGGGCTTGCCGAGACGACGGGTACGATGCGCTACGACTACGACGATATGAAGTCGTTACAGGTTACCCTGACGCGTCCGGTTCATTACCCACAGAATCCTTTCATCCTTGATTATGCGGACCGCCACGGGATTCTGCTGATTCCAGAGATTCCCGTCTGGCAGTTCAGCGAAGCTCAGATGAAGAATCCGCAGGTAATTGCCCGGGCTGAACAACAGTTGCGGGAGATGATTGAGGAGTCGGGGAATCATCCCAGCATTTTTGCCTGGAGCGTATGCAATGAAAGCGACACTGGCACGCCCGGCGGAATTGCTTATTTTCGTACGTTGCGGGACTACATCCGGAAACTCGATCCCGGCCATTTCGTCACTTACGCCGATGACAAGCTCCCAAAATTGAAACGAGCCGAAGATTCCGCGGCCAACGATGCCGATTTCCTGATGATGAACCAATACTTTGGGAGTTGGCACGGGCCCGAGAGCGAGTTGTCAGAATCATTGGACCGCGTGGGGCAAATGTTTCCCAATAAGATGGTGATCATTTCTGAATTCGGTCTGGCTGGTATCTTTGCCAAAACTCCTGAAGATGCCGATCCAATGAGAGTTGATATTATTCGCAAACAAATGCCAGAACTCGCGCGCCGCGACTGGATTGCCGGCACAATTCTCTGGTGTTATCAGGACTACAAATCCAAGCGCACTCTCAGGCCGGGATGGGACGGAGGTTTCGTGGAGCACGGGCTAGTGGATGAATATCGGCAGCGAAAACCTTCCTATTATGTATGGAAGGAACTCAATGCGCCCGCTGCGATCGACGTCCGTTGGGATGCACCCACGTCGGCGGCACCATCGCGCTTTACGGCCACCGTTACCCCCAAGTCCGTTGAGAATCTCCCTTACTACCCGCTTCACAATTATCGAATAGCTTGGGAGATATCTGACGGGAGTGGAAACCTGATCAAGCGTGGGGAGCAAGCTTTTGCCGATCTGGAACAGCAGCAGGTCATTTCAGGAGAGATTCAGCCGCTGACTGACACGAAACTATTGAAACTGCGTGTAACCTTGCTACGACCCGAAAACACGATAGCCGCGGAAAAGTCAGCGGAGTGGAAAGCCGGCGAATCCATAGATGCTGCAGGATCGAGTGCTTCCAAGGAAACGCCCACGCACTAACATCCGATGTAGAATTAAGATGAGAGCTCTAGGTCATTTCGTTATCTCGTTAATGATCGCTGCGCTGGCTGCTTCCCTCCCCGCAGCGTGTCAGGACTACGCCATTGGAGCTGACGTTTCCTTCCTGGCGCAAGCCGAACAGCAGGGAGTTGCCTTCAAGGACAACGGAGTCGCCAAGCCCGGACTAGAAATTCTGCGGGATCACGGGTATAACTGGATTCGCCTTCGGCTGTTTCATACACCGACAGAACTCCCAAACAATCTGGACTACACCATCGCCCTCGCCAAAAGGGCTAAGAGCCTCGGATTCCGGTTCCTTTTGGACTATCACTACGCCGATACTTGGGCAGATCCCGGTCATCAGCCGATGCCTAAAGCGTGGGAAGGCAAGACGCACCAGGAGCTGGTGGATGCAGTTTTCGCGTATACGAGAGATACGATCGCTGCATTCCGCGATGCCGGCGTTCTGCCTGACATGGTCCAGGTAGGGAATGAAATCACCAACGGAATGATGTGGCCCGACGGCAAACTTCCCGAAAACTGGAATAAGTTCGCGCAACTCGTTTACGCCGGTGTCAATGGCGTGGACGCGGGCCGTGGAAACGGCCGCCGTCCCATGATTATGATTCACATCGATCGTGGCGCGGATTGGAAGGGCACGAAGGCGTTTCTCGACAAGCTCAACAGCTACGACATTCCCTACGACGTAATCGGCCAGTCATATTACCCGTGGTGGCATGGGAGCCTGAATGCGCTGCGTGCCAATCTCCAATCCATGGCACGGGAGTATCACCGAGACATCATCGTCGTCGAGGCAGCCTACAACTGGCAGCCCGGCAACTATATCGGAAAACCCGCACCGTTTCCGGAGTCGCCCGAAGGACAGCGCGAATTTCTGGACGAGGTGAATCGGGTGGTGACCCAAACGCCCGACGGACGCGGCAAAGGCGTTTTCTGGTGGGAACCAGCCGTTACCGGGCCTCTTACCAGCCGTGGATTCTTCGACGAGCAGCATAATGCGCTGCCTGTCATCACAGTATTCGACCGATTCACCCGAAAGTAGGTAGATGTGATAGATTTCCGTGGTTCGGGATGTGAGTCCAGGTTCGCGGGCGAGTAGACGCGACCATCCGCAGTATGTGGAACGGAGTCCATCGGATTCTGCCGGAAGGCGCGCTTCAACTGCTGGGCAGTTGGATCGGCATTCTCCTCATCTCCTCTTCTATGGCGGCCAGGGTTTCGACCTCCGCGCCGCCGCTCTCCTATACACAACGTCTGTGGCAAATGCAGGATGGACTTCCCGAACAGGTGGTGCAGGCATTCGCGCAGACAGCCGATCGCTATCTTTGGATCGGCACGACGGGCGGACTGGTCCGCTTCGATGGAGAGCGATTCCAGACCTTCAATCGCGAAAATACACCGGCGTTCAGCGAGAACAATGTCTTCAGCCTCACAGTTTCGCGCGATCACACACTGTGGATCGGAATGGAAGGTGGCGGGCTGATTCGTTATCGCAAAGGAATCTTTCAGCGGTTTTCCGTGCGGGAAGGGCTGACAAGCGGATTCGTACGCGCTATCCGCGAGGACAGTCAAGGCCGACTTTGGTTGGGCACGGATGAAGGCTTGTTCCGCCTCGATAACTTGCGCCTGCACCGTGTGGACAAGAATGGGGAAATTCCTGCGATAGCCGTCCATGCAATCTGCGAGGACCGCTTGGGACAGCTTTGGGTCGGCGGATCCAAGCTGTTTCGCATCCATGGAGAGTCGTCCACGGAATTCGTGCTTGCTGGGGAAACCAGTCAGAACCGGGTGAAATCGATTGCCCAGACTCACGATGGCACGATCTGGGTCGGAACCGTCTCTGGCCTCCAGAAGTTAGCTGAAGGCGATCGTTCATTCAAAGCTGTCCATGAGGTTCAGGGCACAGTTCGTGTTCTGCATGAAACGTCCGATGGCACACTTTGGATCGGCACCATCGGTCATGGGCTGTTTACCTACCGCGACGGCCACATTTCTCGAATCGCCGTATCTGACCCCCTTCCTAGCAACACAGTGTTGAATCTCTTTGAAGACATCGAACGGAATATCTGGATTGGCACGCAGGGCGGCATGGTGCGGCTCATCGAGACGCCGGTGAGAACGGTCCCTTTGCCCGACGCCTCCGATTCCGACGCCGAGACGATCTATCAAGACACGAATGGCGATCTCTGGGTCGCTGCGGTGAATCTCTTTCGCGTTCACGGGGGCAAAGCGGAGAAATACTCGTTTCCCGGCATCTCCGGTGTGCGCGTTCGTAATGTATTTCGCGACCGCGAGGGGGCATTGTGGATCGGTACCGAAGGCCGAGGAGCCTTCCGTCTGGTGGGCTCCAAATTGATCCGTTACTCGACGCAGGAAGGCCTGGTCAACAATTTTGTGCGGGCATTTCTGCACGGCCGCGACGGGAGCATTTGGATCGCCACCGATGAAGGTGTTAGCCGCTGGCTCGCTGGAGCTATCACCAATTATCGAGTAAGTGACGGACTGTCCTACTTCAGCACCCGCTCCTTGCTGGAAGACCGCCATGGCGACATCTGGATTGGCACCGACCAGGGACTAAGTCGTCTGCACGGCAATACGTTCGAACACGACGGCGCGACGGATGCGTTGAAGAACGAAAAGATATGGGCGATTCACGAGGATTCTGACGGCGGCTTATGGTTCGGCACTCGTACCGGAGGCCTTTATCGTTGGCGTTCCGGCGTTCTGACTCACTACACGACCGCGCAAGGTCTCTCCAGCAACGGCATCTATGAGCTGCTCGAAGATGGCAATAACAATCTCTGGATCAGCGGCCCGAACGGAATCTCGGCCGTCAGCCGCAGGGAACTGGACGACATTGCCGACCATCCGAAGCGTTCCGTGGCTTTGAACTTGTACGGCGTCTCAGATGGCCTGGAGACGATCCAGATGTGCGGTGGGGAGAAGCCGGCTGGCGTCCTGACCAGCCAGGGGGAAGTTTGGTTTCCCAGCAGCCGCGGACCCGTGCGGGTTTCCATCGGCTCACCCATCCCCTCGAAACCGGCACCGGTCGTGATCGATCAGGTCATCGCGGATGGCCTCGAGATTCCTGCCACCTCTGACATTTCCCTCGGACCCGACAATGCGAAGTTGGAAATTCACTATGGCGTGGTGCTGTTGCGCTCGCAGGAGCGCATTCGTTTCCGCTACATGCTCGATGGCTTCGATAAAGGTTGGAGCGATGCTTCGCCAACCCGCGTTGCCTACTATACGAATGTACCGCCCGGCCACTACTGGTTTCGGGTTGCCGCATTCGAAATGAACAATCCGGAGCAGGTCGCGTCGGCGTCACTTGGGATCTTGCAGCGCCCACATTTTTATCGCAAATCATGGTTCCTCGCGGTAGTTGTGGCGTTGCTGGCTGCGTCCGTCTGGGGGATCTATCAATTCCGCCTCGGGCAGATGAGGGCGCGCTTCCGGGCAGTGCTCAACGAACGCAATCGGCTTGCGCGCGAAATGCATGACACGCTGATCCAGGGTTGCGCGAGTGTGTCGGCGCTGCTTGAGGCTCATACCAGCATGACGCAGACCCAGTCGGAAGGCGGCCACGAATTGCTCGACTGCGCCCGTACCCAGCTACGATGCACTCTCGAAGAAGCGCGGCAGGCGGTCTGGGGACTGCGCTCGATTTCCGAATCAGCCAGTGAAGTCGGATCCATGTTGACAAAAGTCGCGCAGCAGTTCAGCCGTGAATTTGCAATTCCCGTGCATTGCTCGATTTCCGGGCGTCCATTTCCCATGAATCAGGTCACTGCGCATGAAGTGGTCATGATTGCCCGCGAGGCCCTGTACAACGCGATCCGCCACGCGCAGCCGAAAAAAGTGCAGCTCACACTGGCATTCGAAGCTGAGAAGTGCAACTTCGCCATTGCTGACGATGGCTGCGGATTCGACGTGAAGAAATTCTCGGATGCCCCCGACGATCACTATGGCTTGCTAGGTATTCGCGAGCGCGTGGAACGCATCGGAGGCAAGTTTACTCTCCATAGCGCCTTTGGCGAGGGAACAGAAATCATGGTTGAGGTGCCGCGCAAGATGGCGACCTCAATTCCGGTCTCCGAAATGACGTTATGAACAATGTTAGAAAAATAGGAGTCATGGTAGTAGACGACCATCCGCTGATGCGCGTCGGTATTGCTGCCATCATCAACGCGCGAAAAGATATGGCAGTGGTCGCCCAGGCTGGTACAGGCGAGGAATCCGTGCAGCTGTTCGGTCGGCACAAGCCTGACATTACGCTGATGGATCTGCGGCTGCCTGGGAGCATGAGTGGAGTGGAGGCGATCGCAGCAATCCGCGCTGTCGAGCCCAATGCCCGTTTTATCGTGGTTACAACCTACGATGGTGATGAAGACATTCACCGCGCTCTCGAGGCCGGCGCCCAGGGTTACATCATCAAGGGCATGCCTTACCAGACTCTGATCGATGCATTGCTCAAGGTCCATACCGGGCGCCGTTTCTTGCCTCCACCCGTAACTCGAGCCCTGGAGTCCCGCGTGCCAGATTCCGACCTCAGCGCCCGCGAACGGGAAGTGCTGCATTTAATGGTCGGCGGAAACAGCAACAAGCAAATCGCCAGCGCCCTCGGAATTACCGAGGCTACCGTGAAGAGCCACGTCAGCACGATCCTGCAACGCCTTGACGTCGACGATCGCACCCAGGCCGTCGTCACAGCTCTGCAACGAGGCTTGGCGCATCTCTAGCCGATCATCAAATTTCATTTAATGGCAGCGGATCCTGTGCGGTCCGGAACTCTGTTGCCCGTTGTCAAGATAAATATTTGCTGGCGTTCCGACTTTTGGAGGATTCGCGCTCATCGCCACAGGCATAGCATTCGCGACGGGTGGCACTATTTGTGTTCTCAGACCGCGAACGAGTGCGTTCGCGCCGAACTTCGCTCCCGGAGGTCTCCGCGATGAGATTGACAACTACCGGTAATCTGGTTCGCTTGGTTATTGCATTCGTCCTGAGTCTCACCACAAGTGCTGTGTTCGCGCAAAATGCCAACACGGGGGAAATCAAAGGCGGCGTTACGGATCCCACTGGGGCCTTTGTGTCGGACGTGTCTGTTTCGGTAACGAACGTCCAGACGGGCGTTGTCACTACAACTAAAACGAATGAGTCTGGACTCTACGACGTTCCTTTTCTGGCGCCGGGCAGCTACAAAATCAAGTTCTCAAAGCAGGGCTTCAAGGATCTGGTCCGGGAGGGAATTGTTCTTCAGATTGAGACTCTCGGAGTCAACATTACGCTCCCGGTGGGGGCCAATACCGAAGAGGTCGTCGTGAGCGCCGCTCCGCCACTGATCGAAACGGAGACGACGGACCAGCGTGTGAACCTCGATACCCAGGCGATCGCCAATGCGCCCATTACTGGCACGGACTGGCGAACCGAAATGACCCAATTGATTCCCGGCGTAAACCCGGGACTCGGCAATGGTTCTCAGGCCGGCGGTCAAGGCGTGGGGATCAACGGTACGCAGGCGTACAACATGAACTTCATGATTGACGGCTCGGCCGCCACCGCCCCGCGCGATTACAACAGCAGTAATTTCTACATGCCCTTGGATTCGATCTCCGAAGTCAGCATCAATTCCAGCAACGCGCCGGCCCAATACGGCAACGGCTTAGCCGCAATCAACGTAATTACCAAGAGCGGCACTAACGGCTGGCACGGCGATTTGTTTGAGTACGATCAAAACACCGCTTTTAATGCCAGAAGCGTATTCAATCCGGCTCCCAGTCCGAAGAGCGTCGAGCACTGGAACATGTATGGCGGCAGCATCAGTGGACCCGTTCTCAAAAACAAGCTGTTCTTCTTTTTTACATACCAGCGCAACCCATCTGCTACTCCGGCCACCGGGACGTACAGCTACCCAACGGCTGCCATGCAAGCCGGGAACTTCTACGGGATAGACGGTTCAACTGGGTCCGATTTCAATTCGTCCGGGATCCTGCAAGGGACCTATTCTCAAGTTGCCCTGAACATGCAGAAATATTTTCCCGCAGCTAACGCCCGGGGGTGGATTGCAGGCTGCCCTGGTCCGGTCAATCCTGGGCCAACAGTTACGCAGACCTGCTCCCCCATCAACAACTACGTGTTCAGTGGCACCAGTTCCAACAAGGCAACCTGGTATACCGGCAGAGCGGATTACAACATTTCTTCCGCCCAAAAACTCTCATTTACTTTCAACTACTTCCCAACCGTCGTTTCTTTTGTTCCGCCGGATCCTCTTTATCCCAACGACGCCTCGGCGTTCTCGCAGGGCAATAACTATAACCTCACCGGGCAATTGTCCTACGTCTACACGATTAACTCGAACCTGTTGAACGAATTCCGCATCGGAGCAGCGCGCGAACTGGATAAATACAAGCCGTGGTCGCTTGGCAAGAATGATCCAACAACGCTTGGTCTATTGCCTGCATACGGTACGAACGTTCCTCCGAATGCCAACGTGTTTCCTCACATATCCATAGACAGCCAGAGTGGTGCAAGTGGCGCTGTCCTGGAGGGAGGCACGGCCTTGGGCGCAGGGACTGGCAACGGGAACATCGACGCCGTACTTGGCGATGGAACCTACAATGTCTCTGACGTAGTTACCCTAATCCATGGCCGCCATACAGTGAAAATCGGCGGCGAGTACGACCGCTCTTACCAGAACTATACAAGCTGGGGCGACTTGGAGTCGGGCCACTTCGAGTTCAGCGGCGCTTACACAGGTATTCCCTATGCCGATTTCCTTGCGGGCGACGTATACTCGTGGCACGTCGGTGAGGCAGTTCCCACCAGCATTCATTCCTGGACCTCGGCGCTGTTCGTCCACGATGATTTCCGGATCTCTCAGAAAGTGACTCTCAACCTCGGCCTTCGCTGGCAGATGGTGTCCGGCTGGGGCGTCAAGAATAATCTCTTTGGCATCTATGATCCCAAACTCCCCAATTCCTGGAACGGTGGCCAATTCCCCGGAGCCATTCTCTTCGGCGGTCAGAGCGACAAGGCCTACGGCGTAAGCAATCTCAGCACAATCGAGAACGGGGATTATAAGGAATTCGCGCCGCGTGTCGGGGTGGCTTGGGCATTTCGCCCGGACTGGGTTTTTCGCGCTAGTTACGGCATCTTCGACGCTCCTCGGGGTGCCGATATCTATGGCGGTGGCAACGGCGGCACACTCGGCCTGGGCCTAAATCCGACCAGCCCCTACTTGGGTTATAGCAGCAGTTCCCCGGCTTTTGCGCTGGATTCGGGTCCGCCGGCGGGTTCGGTCCAGTACCCCACGTTGCAAACCGCAACTCCAGAAGTGGCGAACGGAACGTACATCGCCTTCTACCCACGCAACATTCCGACGACATACGTGCAGCAACTCCTTACGGGCGTTCAGCACCAACTTCCGAAGGCCATCCTGCTGGATGCAAGCTACGTCTACACCCGCGGCAGAAACCTCAACTACACAACAAATGTTAATGCGGTCACGGAAAGCAACCTTGGTTGTAGTGCTGGCTGGTGGGCGTGCAACCCGAACCGGAACTTCCCCTATATCGCCGGCATGAACTTCAACGGGTGGTCGAACTACAACGCCCTGCAATTGCGCCTGCAGAAGAGAATGTCGAACGGGCTTCAGTTCCAGACAAATTACGCTTTCTCCAAGTCTCTTGACACCGGGACATCAAGGGGTTGGGGCTCAGGCGGTGTAGACGTGTACCAGAATCCCTATAGTGCGGCCTCCAACTACGCGCCTTCCGCAACTGACATAAGACACTTCCTGGTTAGTGAGGTGGTTTATGAACTGCCCTTCGGGAGGGGTCGTCAGTACAGACTGCACGGCGTGGCCGATGCGGTCGCCGGAGGCTGGCGTCTTTCCACAATTCTGCAATGGCACACTGGACTCCCATTTACTCCCGCGATTACACAAACGGGAGCGTTTACCGGGGGGAGCGCGCTCGATCCGGGTTTGAGCACATGCTGGAGCTGTACGCTCTATGCGGTCAAAGTCGGCGACCCTTACGCGGGAGGAGGGCATAGCGCTCCGGGTCAGTGGTTTAATCCCGCCGCATACGTCGCCCCAGCGCCCGGCACGTTCGGCCAGACCCTTCGGAACAGCCTCTATGGACCACACTTCCTCAATATGGATCTCGGCATTGGGAAGGTGTTCTCCATTACCGAGCGGGTGAGGTTCGAGTTGCGGGCGGATGCATTCAACGTGCTCAACCACATCGACTACGGAAACCCGACTAGCACGATCGATAGTGGAAGCACAGCGGGCATGATCATCCCTACTGATGTTGCCAACAGCCCCCGCGTTTGGCAACTCGGGGGTAAATTATCATTCTAATTCGCAACTCGCCTGCGGGAGACCGATCTTTGGCAGGAATCCCGCTGGCCGACAGACATCCGGGCCCGAAACCTACAAGAGTTTTGGGCCCAGTTTTTTCCCCGGCTGCTCCTGCAAGTGGCTCGGATAGAATCGGTCGGGCTCTTGACCTCAATTCTCTTGCATGGTGTTTCTGATGTTCGCAACTCCTATTCGAAGCTCATGTTTTGTCAGCTCGGCGCTGCTAGTCGCGAGTATTTTCTGTTCCGCTTTCGCACAAAGCTCAAACCGAACTGGCGCTGAAGTCCGCGACCACTATCAACGTGCTCAAACAGCTTTGCGGACCAACGATCAAACTACCGCACAAAGGGAATTCCGCGCCGTGCTCAATCTGGATCCGAAGCATCCAGGTGCGCATACCGGCCTCGGCATTCTCGAGATGGGCGGTGGCAATTGGCGGGCGGCGTCTGATGAGTTCCACTCGGCGCTCGCGGCTCAGCCGTCGCTTACCAACGCCCTAGCTCTTTTTGGAATCTGCCAGAAACGGATGGGCGATCCCTCTGCCCGAACTTCGTTAGTGCAGGCGTTCCAAAAGCTGCACGAGAAGCCATTGCGCGTTCAAGTGGGTATGGAGCTATCCGGTTTGTATGAACAGCAGGGAGACATAGAAGCTGCCGCGTCTCTCATGGGAAAGCTCGTCGAGCTTGCCCCGGAGAACGCGGACATTCTCTTCGTGGCGCAACGTATCTATTCCGACCTTGCCGAGGACACGCTAAATAAACTCGCCGTCATTGCGCCAGGCTCTGCTCGCATGCAGCAAGCGATTGCCGAAAAGCTTATCAATGTGGGAGATGTGAAAGGCGCCATTGAGCACTACCGTAAGGCGCTGCAAATCGATCCACGGATAGCTGGTATCCGCTATGAGTTGGGAGAGGCCATTCTCGAGTCCGCGCGCACCGACGCTGCCACACAATTGGAAGCGCAAAAGGAATTCGAATCGAGTATAGCCATTGATGGCCAGACGGCCAAAACCGAGTGCGCACTAGCCGAAATCGCGTTATTGCAGTCAGCACCGGACCGCGCTCTTGCCCATTATCAACGGGCCTACAAACTCAATCCGAATGAAGTTCAAGCGCAGATGGGTCTTGCCAGCCTCGCGATGCAAGAAGACCTCCAGCAGGCTGTTACATACCTGCGCATGGCCGTGCAATCTGATCCGCTTAACGGCTCGGCGCATTACCAACTGGCTCGAGCCTACCAGCGTCTTCACATGAATGATTTGGCGGAGAAGGAATTGCACCTGTTTCAGGAAATCAGGAAAGCGAAGGACCAAGTGGAGAGTTTGTATCACCAGATGAACCGCTACAAGAAGCCTGAGGTATACGAAGGGTCTGAGAAGGATACAGCGAAAGTGAATCCCGATGGCAAGAACTAGACCCGTGAGCCGATATCTCCAATTGAGGTCAAGTTTTCTGGCGCTTTTGTGCATGACTGCGCTCGGGACATCCGGGTGTGGCGGAGGAGCCGCCCCCGGCGGTCCACCTCCGCCCAAGACATTGCCTCCTGATATTTCCAAGGCGTTCGGCGCATCCAGCGTAGCGTTGTACGGAAGTACGACCCTGACTTTCAATGTGTCGAATCCAAATACAAATCAAACCTTGGGCGGCGTCGGTTTTACAGACACCCTTCCATCCGGGCAAGTCGTTGCAACACCGAATGCTTTGACGGGCACCTGCGGAGGCGGGACCATAACGGCCGCCACCGGATCGAACAGCGTGAGTCTGTCCGGAGCAGTCCTTTCAACAAATTCCTCCTGTTCGTTCTCCTTGAACGTCACAGGAGTAATGTCGGGCACGCAAAACAATATCACCGGAGCGGTAATTTCGAACGAAGGCGGAACAGGTGGAAAGGCAACAGCTACCCTGATCGTTGCCGGCCCAAGTCAGCAACCGCTTCAACCGACCGACATCACACCGATTTCCGGCCAGGCGTATTACGTTCTGGATCAGTTGAGTGGATTGCAGGTTGACCTCAATCATGGATCGACGGTTGCGGGTGATCACCTGCTTCAGCAGCCGCGCAGTTTTACAGACACAAGTCAGCGATGGATATTCACGAAATCCGGGAGTACCTGGCAGATCAGTAATGTCAGCAATAGCCTTTGTCTCGACAGCGCCAGCATTGGGGGGGGGATGTATGTGGTGCAGAATGTCTGCGGCAACGCCGCCTCACAAGAATGGCTCCTCACCGCGACGGCGAACGGATACTACACGATTCAGAACGGCAGCACGGGTTTATTGATGGATGTGCCCTCGGCTGCCGGCGGCACATTCTTGATCCAAACTGCGCTCTCGGCAAGTGCAAGCCAAAACCAGCAGTGGCTGCTGCGGCCAACGTTTTTTCGTGGCGTTGATAACGCACTTTTGGAGAAGCAGGAATCGGCGCGCATCGCTACCGGCCTGGCTTGGTGGAAAGACGGCAATGGCGTTCAGGCCGACATTCTTCAGATTCTCAAGAATCACGGCATCAATATGGTCCGAGTGCGCCCCAGTTCCGCACCTCCTTATTCCAACCCATCGCAAACTGGATGTACCGGCAGTGCCTGTTACGCCGAGACTGACGTTCAGGATATTGACCTCGCAAGACGCGCGAAAAATCTCGGCATGAGCCTGGAATTAACACTCTTGTTCGATGGCGGCAGTTCCGCGAGCATCCCGGGAGCATGGTCTTCGCACACGTTGAGCCAGTTGCAAAGCGATGTCTACAACTCCGTCAAAGCTGAACTCTCGTCTTACCGGCAGGCTGGAGTCATGCCCGATCTGGTGTCAATCGGCAACGAAGTCGACACCGGATTCTTGGGTTCGATCGGTAGTCCGACAGGAACTGATTTCTCAGGCTTTGCATCCTTGCAGATTCAAGCCATGCAGGCGGTGCAGGACGCAGCCAACGATGCTTCGATAGGACCCGCAATCCCAGCGCCGCTGACATGCATTCACATCACGCCAGCATGGGACTTGACGCAATTTTTTACGCTGGTCAATCAAAACAGCATTCCGTATGACGCGATTTGCCAGAGTTACTATCCGTTTATTCATGGTCCGTTGACCGAGGCACAGGCCGCGCAGTCGAATCCGAATCGTCAACCAGTCGAACAAGACGTACTGGTGAAAGCGGCGAATAGCATTGGCAAGCCCATCTTCATCATCGAGACAGCCGAGCACTACGAAAATGGGTTCGACTCGAATGATCCCTGGTATAGCCCTCCGAGCCAGTCTCTGCAGGCGCAATTTCTGAATGATCTTCAGGCGGTGCAGCAGGCGCTGCCGAATAGTCTGGGGATGGGTATCGAATACTGGAATCCGTCCGGGGTCAACATTCCGAGATTGGGTGGAAGCGGCGGATGGTATAACGGCGGAACGAACCTACCCGATGCGATTTACGTCTGGAATGGCCTCACGATTTTCGATAATGCCGACGCCTCCGGTGACACGAACGTCAACGATCCCAATTACTCAACTCCCCTTGCCGCGCTAGATGCCCTGGGACGGCGGTGAGGATGTCGCGGGATTGTTCCACGATCCTCTAAAATCTGATCTCAGCCGTGTACGATATGCGCGATCCCACCGCACACGGAAAAGCGCGGTATTACCTCCTCTGCGGGGACCTGGATGTGCTACCGATAAAATGTTACAAGGGTCTGACTGACGGCCGATCAGCCGTTGTCATTGTTATCACGTGATCAATTGCCGCTTTACACCACACCGGATGTGCGAACAGTGTGCCTCGTGGGAGCCGAGCACTCGACTCGCCTTCCGCAATAAGGACGGTCTGTCGTGGCTCAAGCAACCGCTAGACGAATTATTGACTAGCGATGACTCCAAATGGAATCCATGCAATCGATCACTCGTGAAAGGTACGCATGTCCCGTCGACAGCCGCAGTCCTTTGGGCGAGCTGGCCAACCTGGTCAAGGCGGATGCAGCCGCTCCCTTTCAAGCTCGTATCGCCGATACGTACCTGGAGAAAACTGGGATTACCGCTGAGATTTATGTTTGCGAGCCTGCGCAGGGTGCGGAAGCTTGGCCGACGGGAGGGGGCGTTCAAGCTTGAAAGTCTTGGACTTGGGAAACCTCTATCAGGAACCTCATCGCCGTTTCAATCTGCTCACGCGCGACTGGATGCTTGTGTCGCCGCATCGCACCCAGCGCCCCTGGGCTGGGCAAGTGGAAGCGGCCACCGCTCCGCCGACTTTGCAATACTATCCCACCTGCTATCTCTGTCCGGGCAATGAAAGGGCCGGCGGAGCGCACAATTCCGACTATCAGAGTACATTCGTTTTCACCAACGACTTTGCGGCCTTGAGGCCCGGGGTTCAACACCAGAGTCATGACGATTCGGGGCGAGGTCTGCAGCTGGCGGAGTCGGAGGCCGGGACTTGCAGGGTAGTCTGTTTTTCGCCCCGACACGATCTGACGCTGGCGCGCATGACTGTCCCGGCTGACCAATGTAGTCAACGTGTGGGCGGCACTGTACGCAGAGATTCGCTCTATACCCTACATCAACTATGTGCAGATTTTCGAGAATCGGGGCGAAATCATGGGCTGTAGCAATCCCCATCCCCACGGGCAAGTTTGGGCCAACCAGACCATTCCCACCGAGCCGCGCAAGGAACAAGAAGCACAAAAGGAGTATCTAGAAGCAAACCGGACATGTTTGCTATGTGAATACTTGCAATTGGAGATCAAAGACGGCGCGCGCGTGGTAATCGAGAACGCAGATTTCGCGGCGTTTGTGCTTTCTGGGCGGTGTGGCCTTTTGAAGTGCTGCTAATTGCAAAGCAACACACCGGAGATCTGGCATCACTCGATTCAGGTGCCCGCAGCCGACCGGCTGACATTTTCAAGCAACTAGCCACGCGTTATGGCAATCTCTTCGAGATTTCATTCCCCTATTCCATGGGCTTTCACCAACAGCCGACTGATGATAAACCGCACCCAGAGTGGCATCTCCACGCGCACTTCTATCCGCCCTTATTACGCTCAGCAGCAATCCGCAAGTTTATGGTCGGGTACGAAATGCTCGCCAGCCCGCAACGCGATATTACGCCGGAAGCGGCGGCGGCAGCTCTACGCAACCTTTCAAGCAACACTATGCTGATTGGGTAAAGCGGGCCGGACCCAGCGTTCGAGTATGCGATGGCAGGCCGGACAGAGCTTAATGCAGTTCAGGAAAGCGAGGTCATCCGCAGTAAACGCATGCGGGTTGAGGCAGCGTGGTGCAATGACTGTCCATTCTTGGATTGGTTAGGCAAGAATTTCAACCGTGCAGAGCCAGTTATTTTCTATCTTGCCGGTCATGTGAAGGCCGCTTAATCTCTCCGGTTCAAAATTCCTGGCCGAAACTCGCGATACGTTACACTCTCGCGGCGTCTCAGTCCGGCGCCCATATCGGTCATACCGCACTACGGATTACGCTACGGCTGTGCTCTCGCTACCGAATTTCCAACGACTTAGAGGTTGTCCGCCTCTTGTAAGTCCTTTAAAGTCGTTGTATCGGCCGTTCTTTCACGGCGGTAGCCATGGGCGGATCGCGATCGGCACCGGAAGAGATCGCCGCACATCGGTATAACCGCAAGGAATGACTTTGGTACGAGAAGTTATTGGACAGGATGCAGGTCGAAGGACTCAAATTGGTTAACATTCTGCGATCGCAGCCGGATCGGCGCTGACTACCCATTTCCATTTGGCAGCCGATTCCGAGATCGCATTCAACACCAGAGGGCATACCAATGGCGGACCTTGCTCGCAAAATGCCAGAGTCGGCTCATGTAACAGCTTATTCATCTCCAGGTGATCTAGCCAATGAGAAACACTATTCGGTTATCGAAATCTCCAAGCTTTGGGCCCTGAGCCAAAAAACAGTACGCCGGATCTTTGAAAGAGAACTTGGAGTGATTCAGTGGGGCTCGATGGAGGTTCGCAACAAGCGCGGTTACCGGACTTTACGTGTGCCCGAAACAGTCCTGCTTCGTGTGCATCGAAGGTTAAGGCGAGCAAGTTGAAATCAGCAGACTCGTCCTCTTTAAGCGGTCTTCACCCGCTGCGGTTGTTTCCGGCGCGACTTCTTGCCACCGCTTTGAAGGACAGTCCACGCCTTGCGAACATTGGCCGCGAGAAGCTCTTGTCGAGCCTTAACCCAAGGCGCGGAATGCTTCTCCGTAATCTTCACACTCTTGTGGCGAAGCAAAATTGAGACCTGTTCGAGAGGTACGCCAGCGAGCAGCATCTCGACCGCAAATGTGTCGCGAAACATGTGCGGATGGCAGCGTTTTGGTGTTCCGTCCTCTCGCCGGAGGTTCGCGATCTTGAAGAGTCGCCGAAAGCTGCGCTGCCAATTGCCAACCACTGATTTG
>Ga0209698_10003275_pt1 | contig 18111 bp, 19 predicted proteins | sample LitLauG_LLR_2012_FD_187203 | JGI IMG/M metagenome (GOLD analysis project Ga0209698, IMG submission 187203) | Freshwater sediment microbial communities from Pennsylvania, USA - Little Laurel Run_MetaG_LLR_2012 (SPAdes) (version 2) | ecosystem: Environmental > Aquatic > Freshwater > Creek >...
GAATACCAGGGCGAGAAACTCGATTTTTCCAATGTGCGCCGCATGTCGATGCGCGAAGCTGTCGGCGACCCGTCGCTAAATGGTCACGCTCTCGTCGAAAAGTTCGAGCGTGAGATTGAACATACGCTGATCCAGCCGACGATGATCTATGACTATCCGGTGGAAGTGTCGCCGCTCTCGAAAAACAAAGCGAGCGATCCGGCGTTCGTCGAACGCTTCGAGATTTACGCCGCCGGTATGGAGATCGGCAACGCGTACACCGAGTTGAACGATCCCCTGGAGCAGCGCCGCCGCTTCGAAATGCAGGTGGCCGAGCGCGCCGCAGGCGACGATGAAGCGCACCAGATGGACGAAGACTACATCCGCGCCATGAGCTACGGCATGCCGCCAACGGGCGGCGAAGGCATCGGCATCGACCGGCTGGTGATGATTTTGACGAACTCGAAGTCGATTCGGGATGTGATTCTGTTTCCATTAATGAGGAAGAAGGAGCCAGCAGCCGGTAGCCAGGAGCCAGAATGAGCGTCCATGCTTGAGCTTTTTATCGCAAAGCGCTACCTCCGCGCGAAGCGTAAGCAGGTGGTGATCTCCGTCATCACGTTTATTTCGGTCGCCGGAGTTGCTGCGGGCGTGATGGCTCTGGTCATCGCGCTGGCCGTCAACAACGGGTTCAAAAACACACTGGAGCGCAACCTGCTCGGCGCAACTGCGCATGTTTCGATTCTCGAAAAGGAACAAGGCTCGGGCATCGACAACTGGCAGGAGCTTGCGGCCAAGCTCCAGAAGCTGCCGCATGTGGTCAGTTCGACGCCGGGCCTTTATGAAAGCGCCTACATCACCGGATCCACGCAGGGTGATGGCGCGGAGATCAAAGGTGTGCGCGTCGACCCCGGAGCGCCTCTGCCCGACGCGTTGAAGCATCTCAAATCCGGCTCTGTGGACGCATTGCGCGATCAGGACGTGCCGGAGATCGTGCTCGGTTCGCGCCTGGCGCAGACTATCGGCGCCAACGCGGGGCAGGTGGTCAATATTCTGATTAGCGACGGCGAAATTACGCCGTTCGGGCCGGAGCCGAAGCGCGTCAAGGCGCGCGTGGCCGGCATTTTCGAGGTGGGATTTTTCGACGTCGACAGCCACTGGGCCTACATGTCTCTGCCGGTCGAGCAGCGTATTTTTCGCCTGGACGACGTGGTCAGCAGCATCGACATTATGCTCGACGATATTTATCAGGCCGACGCTGTGCAGCACGCAGCCGAGGCGATGATCGGTCCCAAGCTCGGGGCCAGCACGTGGAAGGAGCAGTATCACCAGATCCTGGGAGCGCTCAAGATTGAGCGCCTCGCCACCGCGATCACCATTGGGTTGATCCAACTGGTCGCTGGCCTGAATATTTTGATCACGCTGGTGATGATGGTCATGGAAAAGCATCGCGATATTTCCATCCTGATGTCGATGGGCGCGCGCGCTTCGCAAATCCGCAATATTTTCGTGTTTGAAGGAGGGCTGATCGGCGCGTCGGGCACCGTCATCGGCCTCGTCCTCGGCTACACGCTGTGCTATTTTCTCGACCGCTACAAGATGATCCCTTTGGACGAGCAGGTCTACGCGCTGCCGTTCGTTCCGTTCAATGCTCAGGCCATCGACGGCCTATGGATCGCGGCTGCGGCGATGGCGGTCAGCCTTCTCGCCACGCTCTATCCCGCCTACAACGCCACGCGAATCGCGCCCGTTGAAGCCTTACGCTACGAGTAGCGCTACGATACGAGTAGGTGCCGAAGCTCATTGAAGTACCCACGCGCATTCCCGTTCCCATGGGGAAGCTGCTCGACGAATACGTAGGCCGCGTCAACACGGGCGATTCACACGTCAGCATCGCGCATATGCGCAGCCCCGCCGGATGGTCCGAGCCCGGCCAGCGCCCGGAATTTGAAGAAACCACGCTGGTGCTCGCCGGTGAAATGGTTGTGGAGCACGAATCGGGCACGACGTGCGTCCGCGCCGGCCAAGCCATCGTCACCAAGCCGGGCGAATGGGTCCGCTACAGCACGCCGCAGGGCGCCGAATATGTGGCGATCTGCTTGCCCGCATTTTCGCCCAACACTGTTCACAGGGATTCATAACATGAAACTACGTCTCAATGCCGGATCGCTGCGTTTGCGCCTCAGCCAGAGCGAGGTCGCCCAACTGCACGACACAGGCGAGGTACGCGAAGCCATAGTCTTTGCGCCCGGCAGCGAACTCCTTTACAGCCTGGAAACAGGCGCGCTGGCGGAGCCCACGGCGGATTTCACGCACGGCAAGGTCCGTGTCATCCTGCCGACGCGCGTGGCGATGAAGTGGGCGGAGACGGATCAGGTGGGCGTCGAAGTGCAGACGGAGACGCTGAAGCTGCTGATCGAAAAAGACTTCAAATGCCTGCACAGGGAGCCGGAGCCGGGGGAAGACTTGTTCCCGAATCCATCAGAAGGCTAAGCCGGTTCATCAGGTCCAGCGTCGCAGCGTGCATTTCCCTGTCAAAGGCGTCCACGCGAGCGCCAATATAGGCGTGGCCCGAATTCGCGAATACTGCGAGTAGAATGCCAGCCGCCGTAGGCACAACCGCCTGCCCGAGTAGCGCTGCTAAGAACGCCATGATCGCCGATCTCTCGCCATCGAACCCTCGAAACGCCGTGACGATCCCGATCACCGTCGCAAGCGCTCCCAAAAACGCCGCGCTGGAGGCGATCGCCGCGAGGCTCGCTCGCCCCCGGCGCATATTCCACCGCACATCGGCGGCCGCGCGTCCGCACGCCAGTTGAACCGCCTCGATGCGCAAGTCCGCAGTCATGGTGTGGAATTAGACACCGCCCCGTTCGCCAAAGTTCCCGCGTCCATCGACCCGCCGATCGATGCGGCACGCCGGGCGGCGCGCGCCTCATCCCCTATACTGGAGAACATGCGCCCAGTCCTTTTTCCCACTCTGGCAGCGCTCACTCTCAGCGCCCAGGCCATCAGAACCGGACCATCCGTGGGCGACGCGGTCCCCCCGTTTTCCGCCCCGGATCAGAACGGACGCACGCAAACCCTGGCATCCATCGCCGGACCAAAAGGCACGATGCTGGTGTTTTTCCGTTCCTCCGATTGGTGACCCTTCTGCAAAATCCAGCTCGTGGAGCTAGAAAAAAATCTGGACGCAATCAAGAAGCAGGGCCTGGGCGTCGCAGCCATCAGCTACGATTCCGTCGCGGTCCTGAAAAGCTTCGCCGACCGCCACCACATCACGTTTCCGATGCTCTCCGACCCCGATTCCCGCATCATCCGGGATTTCGGCATCCTCAACGAATCGGTGCCCAAAGGCACGGCACAGTACGGGATCCCTTACCCGGGCACCTATATTCTGGACGCCCGCGGCCGCGTCGTCTCGAAATACTTCGAGGACGATTACAGGGAGCGCGACTCCGCCTCCGACATCCTGGCCCGGCAATTCGGAGCGCGGGCCGACGTCCGCAGCGGGGTTCTCGAAACCAGGTATCTGCGCCTGCGTACCACCGCCAGCACGCGCACCGCGCGCCCCGGCCATCGTATTGTGCTGAGCCTGGATATCGAGCTGAAGCCCAAAATGCACGTCTATTCGCCCGGCGTCGAAGGCTACATTCCCATCGATTGGAAAATGGAGGAGGGCGCGTTCTTGAAAACGCTCCCGTTCAGCTATCCGCCATCGCAAAAGCTGCTGCTTCCCGCGATCCACGAAACGGTCCCCGTCTACAAGGGCAATTTCCGCATCGACCGCGAGATCATGTTCGGACCAGAAGGCGCGCTCAAGCCCCTGGTAAACCCCGCCGGCGACCTGGTCCTTAAAGGCTCCCTCCGCTACCAGGCCTGTGACGACCGCGAATGCTTTCTTCCCCAATCCATCCCCGTCGAATGGCGATTCCACTTCGAGGGACTGGACCGCGAAAGGGCTCCTTCGGAGCTACAAAGGAAGCCGAAATAGGGCCCGCTGTCAAGCCCCGCCGCCATTGACACTTCACTCCGAGGCCTTCTATCATATGATTCTACGCTCACAAAGAGCGGTCTCGCTCGTCCTGAGTTATATCTATGATCAAAGTCGAAGGCCTTACCAAGCGATACGCACGCAATGTCGCTGTCGACAACATCTCTTTCGAGATTGAGAAGGGACAAGTCGTCGGTTTTCTGGGTCCCAACGGCGCTGGGAAAACCACGACCATGCGCATTCTGACGTGCTTTATGCCCCCCACCGCGGGCACAGCCAGCATCGCCGGATTTGACGTCCAGCAGAACCCGATGGAGGTGAAAAAGCGCATCGGCTACCTGCCCGAAACTCCTCCTCTGTACCCGGATATGGAGGTCGTGGAGTACCTGGATTTCGTCGGACGCATCAAGGGCATCCCCGCCGCCGACCTGGCCAAGCGCATCAATGAAGTCTCGGAAAAATGCGCCGTCGGCGATGTCCGCACCAAGCTGATCGGCAAATTGTCGAAAGGCTACCGGCAGCGCGTCGGCCTGGCGCAGGCGATTCTGCACAATCCCGACGTGCTGATTCTGGACGAACCCACCTCCGGCCTGGACCCCCACCAGATTATCGAAACCCGCGACCTGATCAAGGGCCTGGCGGGCGACCATACGATCATCCTTTCCACCCACATCCTGCCCGAAGTCGAGCAGATTTGCGAAAAGGTGATCATCATCGCCAAGGGCAAGGTGGTCGCGACGGATTCGGTGGAAAACCTCACCAGCCGTTTGCGCGGCTCGGAGCAGGTGGCCGTGGAAGTGATCGCGACTGACGCGGCAGCCGTTCAATTGAAGCTGGAGCAAGTCGCCGGCGTCAGCCGCGTGATGCACAAAGATACGAAGGACGACCGGCTGCACTTCACGGTCGAAAGCCTGGAAGGCAGGCACATCCGCCCTGGCATCGCCCGCGCCGTGATCGAGTCCGGTTGGAATTTAAATGAACTGCATGGCATGGCGCTGAGCCTGGAAGAAATCTTCCTGGAACTGACGGCGTCAGCGAAACCCCCAGAGGGGGCCAAACCGCAACAAGAGGCGGCCATAGCGCAGGAGGCCGAATCGAAATGAACACCATTACTATTTGCCGTAAAGAATTACAAAGCTACTTCCGCTCGCCGATCGCCTATACCGTCATCGCGCTGTGGGCTTTGATCGGCGGATTTTTCTTCTACTTCGGATTGTCGTTCTTCGTGCAGCGCAGCATGGAAAGCTCCATGATGGGCCAGTCGATGCCGATGAACATCAATGAATGGATCGTGCGTCCGCTGCTGTCGAACGTCAACGTGGTGGCGCTGTTCCTCATCCCGATGATCACTATGCGCCTGTTCGCCGAGGAAAAGCGCAGCGGCACCATCGAGCTGCTGATGACCTCGCCGATTACGGACATCGAAATCGTGCTTGGTAAATGGCTGGCGGCGGTGGCGCTCTACGGCATCATGCTGCTGGTCTCGTTGCTGCATATGGCGATCCTGTTCCGCTACGGCCAGCCCGATTGGAAGCCTCTCGCGGTGGGATATCTGGGGCTGCTGCTGCAAGGCGGATGCCTGCTGGCCATCGGGACATTCGTTTCCACCTGCACCAACAACCAGATCGTCGCCGGAGCCATCGGCTTCGCGATCTCGCTGCTGCTCTTCGTGTTGAACTGGGTTTCCGAGTTCGGCAGCTCGATCACCGAGCGCGTCATCGGTTACTTTTCTGTCCAGAGTCATTTCGAATCGTTCTCCAAAGGCTTGATCGATTCCAAGGACCTCGTCTTTTACGCAACTATGATTATCCTGGGCTTGTTCCTGACTTCCCGATCGCTTGAATCGGTCCGGTGGAGGGCATAATGGCGGACCAAACTTCTAGCCGTAGAGCCTCCGCCCTGGGCCAGGGCCTTTTGTACACCTTAATCGTCATTGCGATCCTGGTGCTGATAAACTTTTTCGCCAACCGTTACAACAAGAGTTTCGACGCAACGGCGAATAAGCAGTTCACTTTGAGCGACCAGACCGTGAAGCTGGCGAAGAACCTGACGCAACCGCTGACCATTACCTATTGGGATCAGCCGACCAAGTTCAAACCGGCGCAGGATTTGCTGGACCGCTATAAGAATCTCTCGCCGAAGATCGACGTGCAGTACATGGACGTCGACAAGAAGAAAACGCAAGCCATCGCAGCCGGCGTGAAGAGCTACGGAACCATCTTCGTCGACCTGGGAGCGAAGCATCAGGAAGCGAAAAGCCTGACCGAGGAAGAGGTGACCGGAGCAATCGTCCGCGCGCTGAAGGGCGGCGAACGCATGGCCTGCTTCGTTCTGGGCTCGGGCGAACATTCGATCGACAGCGCGGAACGCAGCGGCTATTCAAACGCCAAGGACCTGCTCGAGAAGAACAACTATAAGACGCAGACCTTGAAAATGCTCGAAAAGCCGGAGATTCCCAAGGACTGCACCATCGTCGCCTTGGCCGGGCCGAAGCATGATCTCATCCAGCCCGAAGTGGACGCGCTGAAAAAGTACGTCGAGGAAGGCGGACACGCGGTCTTCATGCTGGACCCGCCTTTGAAGTTCGCCAAGGAAGACATCGACGACAACGCGGCACTCACCGCTGTTCTGGCCGGATGGGGCGTCACCGTCGACAAGGACCTAGTGCTGGACACCAGCGGTGTGGGCCAGATTTTCGGCCTCGGACCGGAGTTCCCTCTGGTGACGAGCTACGAATCGCACCCCATTGTCAGCACCATGAAGGAAACGCCGACAGGCTTCCCCATCGCGCGCTCGCTCGAGGTGAAGAGCGGCGACAAGACGACGGTGGAAAAACTGTTCTCCACCACCGAAAACAGCTTCGCCACGGTGAACCTGGCGTCGCCCGAAATCAAGCAATCGGCGAACGATAAAAAGGGTCCGCTGGTCCTGGGTGCGGCTGGCACCTACAACGGCGGAGCCGAAGCCAAAGGCCGCTTCGTCGTCATCGGCTCGTCGAACTGGTGCAGCAATTCGTTCCTGCGCTTCAATGGCAATCGCGACCTGTTCCTGAACATCTTCAACTGGCTGAGCTCGGATGAAGACCTCATCTCGATCCGCCCGAAGGAGCCGGAAGACCGCCGGTTGAACATGAACGCGCGCCAGGTCAGCATGGTGTTTTATTCCGTGGTGATCATGATCCCGCTGCTGATTATCCTGGCGGGGGTCAGCGTATGGTGGAAGCGCCGCTAGTGCGATAGGAGTCTGTGTGAAAACTCGCCGCAAGAGAAAGGCTTCAGTGGCGAAGGGGACAGCCTACTGTGTCCCCAATGCACGAATGCAACAATTTCAGCAAAGCCTCACAGGTGGACGCAGCGGGCTGTCCCCTTCGCTCGCGGGATGCTCGACCGGCGAGTTTTCGCACAGACACATAAGCCAAGGGAATGGTTAAGGACAACACCAATGAAGCTCAGCCGTTTATTGATCGCCGCCGTCGTTCTGGCGGGACTTTCGGCCGCCCTCTGGTGGTCGAACAAGAAGGAAGACGAAAAAGCTAAGAAGCCCGCGGAGAGCACCGCGCCGCAGATCGTGGCCATTCGGGGCGAAACCGTGACCGGCCTCGAAATTAAGAAGCGCTCGGGCGAGGACACCGTGCTCACCAAGGACGGCTCCGGCGTGTGGACCATCACCGCTCCGAAGCCTTATCCGGCGGACCAAAGTGCGGTGAATTTAGTCGTCACTGGCGTTGGCGCGCTCACCGGCGATCGCCTGATCGATGAAAACGCAATGGACCTTACAGGCTACGGGCTTTCGCCTGCCGCCGTCGAAGTGGATTTCAAAATGAAGGACGGCAAGACGCGCACGCTGCTGATCGGCGACGCGAACCCGTCCGGCACCGCCGTCTACGCCAAAATGGCGGACGAGGGCAAGCTGTACACCATGTCATCTTCGTCGAAGACCAGTTTCGACAAAGAAACCAAGGATCTGCGCGACAAGCGTCTGCTGACCTTCGATCAGGACAAAGCCACGCGTGTGGAGTTAACGGCCAAAAAAGAGACGATCGAGTTTGGCCGCATCAACCAAACCGACTGGCAGGTCGTGAAGCCCAAGCCCTACCGCGCCGACGGTTTCGCGGTCGAGGAAGTGGTCCGCAAGCTGAAGGAAGCCAACATGGACTTGAGCGTCGCCGAGGAGGATGCCAAGAAAGCCGCGGCCTCGTTCGCGTCGGCTACGCCGGTAGCGACCGTGAAGTTCACCGATCCAGGCGGCGTGCAGAGCATCGAAATTCGCAAAGTAAAGGACGACTATTACGCGAAGTCGAGCGTCGTCGATGGCGTCCACAAAGTATCAAAGGACCTGGGCACGGGCGTCGATAAGTCGCTGGACGATTTCCGCAATAAGAAAGTCTTCGATTTCGGCTTCAGCGATCCCACCCGCGTCGACTTCAAGGACGGTACGCGCATGGCGTCTTATTCCAAATCCGGGGACAAGTGGACTGCCAACGGCAAAACGATGGACTCCGGCACGGTGCAGGCGTTAGTGGACAAGCTGCGCGATCTATCGGCCGCGACGTTCGTCGAGACCGGCTTCACCACCCCTCAGGTCGAGATCACGGTAGTGTCCGACAGCGGCAAGCGCACCGAGAAAGTGCAACTCGCGCCGGCGGAAGGCGGCAAGTTCATTGCGCGGCGTGAAAACGAAGCGGCTATGTACTTGCTCGACGGCAATGCCGTGGCAGAGATGCGCGGTGTGGCGGCGGATGTAAAAGAAGAGTCGGCTAAACCGGCCGGCAGCAAGAAGAAGTAACTTGCCCATAGGCCTTTCCACCGATCTGTATCAGCTCACCATGGCGGCGGGCTACTTCGAGGCGGGTAAACTCGAAGAGCGCGCCACATTTGAGCTGTTCGTTCGCCGTCTGCCAGCTAATCGTAACTTCGTGCTGGCCGCGGGGCTCGCGCAGGTGGTCGAGTATCTGGAAAACTTCCGCTACACGGCGGAGGAGATCGCCTACCTCCGCGGGCTGCCGCAGTTCGCGCGTACCAGTCCCGCGTTTTTCGAATATCTGGCCGGGCTGCGATTCACAGGCGACTTGTTCGCCGTCCCCGAGGGCACGCCGTTGTTCCCGAATGAGCCGTTTCTTACGCTGCGCGCGCCTTTGGTGGAAGCGCAGATTCCAGAAACGTATCTGCTGGCAACGGTCGGCTTTCAATCGATGATCGCAACCAAGGCCGCGCGCGTGGTGAAGGCCGCTCTGGGCCGCAGCGTGGTCGAGTTCGGCACGCGCCGCGCGCATTCGCCGGAGGCAGGCGTACTTGCCGGACGCGCATCCTATATTGGGGGCTGCGGCGGAACGTCCAACGTCGAGGCCGGCTTCCGCTATGGTATCCCTGTGTTTGGCACGGCCGCGCATTCCTGGGTGATGTCGTTCGAAAGTGAGCGGCTGGCGTTTGAGCAACTACAAAAACTCCTGGGCGAAAACACGGTCTACCTGATCGATAGCTATGACACGCTGGAAGGCGCGAAGCGCGCGGCGGAGTTGGGCCGTCCGTTGTGGGGCGTTCGTCTCGATAGCGGCAACCTGGTGCAGCTCGCGCCGGCGGTGCGCAAAATTCTGGACGACGCTGGCCTGCCCGAAACCAAGATCATGGCCACCGGCGATCTGAACGAATACAAGATTCACGAACTGGTGGCCGCGCGCGCACCCATCGACGTATTCGGCGTCGGCACGGAGCTTTCAACTTCCGCCGATGCGCCGACGCTCGGCGTAGTGTACAAGATGGTGGAGCATGAAGACGCCGGCCGCCGCCGCTACACCGCGAAACTGAGCGAAGACAAGCAAACTCTCCCCGGCGCGAAGCAGATTTTCCGCTCCGCAACGCACGATCTGCTCGCGCGCTCCACGGAATGCCAGGACGTGACGTTCACCTCCGAAGCCCTGCTGCGTCCCGTGATGCTCGCAGGCGAGCTCGTCGAGCCTTTGCCAACCGCAGGCCAGGCGAGAGACCATGCCGCTTCCGCGTTGGCGAAGCTGCCGCCGCGCTGCCTGAGTTTGTTCGAGCGTCCGGACGCATGGCGAGTCGATTTGAGCCCGGAGCTCGAAGGCCTGTACGAAAAAGTGCGGAAGGGAGTCACGCGATGAAGACGGTATTTTTCGATATCGACACACAGATCGATTTTGTGTTCCCGGCGGGCGCGCTGTACGCTGCGGGCGCGGAAACAATCCTGCCCCATGTCGCCAAGTTGAATCATTACGCGGCGCAGCGCGGCATCCCGGTGATTTCCTCCGTAGACGCACATGCGGAAAACGATCCGGAGTTTCGCGATTGGCCGCATCATTGCGTCGTAGGCACGCTGGCGCAGCAGAAGCCCGCCGCGACGCTGCTGGAAAAACGCGCGAAAGTCCCGAACACGCTGGCGGCGATTCACATTGCTGGCGCGCAGCAGATGATCGTCGAAAAGCAGACGTTCAGCATGTTTTCGAACATTAATCTAAAGCTGCTGCTGGATCATTTTGACGCCGACCGCTACGTCGTGTATGGGCTGGTCACCGAAGTGTGCGTGAAGTTCGCCGCGTTCGGGCTGCTCGAAACCGGCAAGCGCGTGGAGATCGTCACTGACGCGATCCGCCCGTTAAACGACACGAACGGCGCGCAGGTGTTGGCCGATTTTCAGGCCACCGGCGGTTATCTGACAACCTCAGACCAGCTTGTCTAGATCACTTTTTTGATTTGCTGTAGACCGAGATTGCGCCACCGCCGGGGCTGCGCAGCCCTCGGCGTCAGTCGAGGGATAAGGCCGCGACTGCCGCACGCTTGCGCATCGCGGCTCAAAAGTATCCCGCCAAACGCGACGAGCTTCACTTCACCCAGGCCGGCATGATATACGCGTAGAACAGCACAACGAGGCCCGTTACCGAGGCAAGAAAAACGCTGTGCTTCAGCGTGAAGCGGAACAGTTTCGATTCCTCGCTCTGTGCCATGCCGGTCGCTGCGGCCGCCACGCAGATGCTCTGCAGGCTGATCATTTTCCCCATCACGCCGCCGCTCGAATTGGCGGCTGCCATCAGCGCCGGATTCAATCCCAGGTGATTTGCCGTCACCACTTGCAAATTTCCGAACAGCGCGTTGGCCGACGTGTCGCTGCCAGTCAGGAATACGCCCAGCCAGCCCAAGAGGGCGCTGAAGAACGGAAACGCCGCGCCGGTGGCGGAAAATGCCAGCCCCAGCGTTGCCGTTTCGCCCGAATAGTTCATCAGGAACGCCAGCGCCAGCACGCTGCAGATGGTGATCATTGGCGTCACCATTTGCTTCGCGGTGCTCAGCGTATACGACGCCAACCGCGCAGGGGAAACGCGCAGCACGATCGCCGAGGCGAACGTCGCGAAGAGGCACGCCGTGCCGGAGGCGGCCAGCCAGTTGAACGCGTACGTCGCGGAGTAGGGCGATGGCTTCGCCGCCACCGGAGGCATGCGCGCAATCAGATTGTGCAGGCCCGGCCATTGGAATGTGACCGTCGCGCGGTTCACCCACCCTTTTACCGGCAAGGGATCAAGCCCCCACAACAGCACGAACACAACCAACAGCAGGTAAGGCGACCACGCCAGAAAAACTTCCTTCTTCTCCCGGCCATGATGCACCGGCCGCTCCGCGCCCTTGGGTTTCCAGAAGCGCAGTAGCAACACCAACGCTCCCATCGCCGAAAGCGAACCGAGAATGTCGGTCAAGTAAGGGCCAAGATAGCTGGAGACCAGAAGCTGGGCGCCGGCGAACGCGACCCCGCAGACGGCCGCTGCCGGAGCGATTGCGCGCAGCGCGGGAAACCCTCCCATCACCAGCGCGAGATACGCTGGCACGAACAACGATACGGGTGCGCAGATGCGTCCGACATTTGCCGATAGAGGGCCGAGCGGCAATCCAGTGACGGTCGCGAGCATTACCAGCGGCGTACCAATCGACCCGAACGCCACGGGCGACGTGTTGGCCAGCAGGCACAAGCTCGCGGCGTAGAACGGACGGAAGCCCAGGCCGGTGAGCATCGCTGCGGCGACGGCCACCGGCGTCCCGAATCCCGCCGCGCCTTCAATGAACGCGCCGAACGCGAAGGCGATCAACAGCGCCTGCAACCGTTGGTCGGCGGTGAGGCTCCCGATGGAGTCTTTAATGATGTCGAATTTTCCCGTTTCGACCGTGATGCGATAAAGCAGCAGCGCGGTGAACACGATCCAGCCGATGGGAAGAATTCCGTATGCGGCTCCGTAGAGGCAGGAGGAAGCCATCAGCGCTAATGGCATGCGATACACCGCGAGCGCCACGATGGCGGCAATGCTCAATCCCGAAAGCGCGGCCATCCACGCCGGCCTGCGCATCACGCCCAACAAAATCAGGACAACAAAAACCGGAGCAGAGGCCACCAGCGCGGACAAAGGAAGGTTGGAGGAGACAGGAGTATAAGATTGCGCCCACATGCCGAGTGCTTCATCTTATCCAACTCGGCAACCGTTTGCGAGAATTACGCCGTTTGCCTTCGACGCAGCAGTTCCAGTAGCCCGAGCGCGGCAAGTCCCGTGGCTACCAGAAGCACGGAGGTTGGCGCGGGCGTCGGCGCGGGGCCGTTCTGCGTGATCTGTAAGCTGCTGACCGTCGCGAAATTGACGAACACGTTCAGTTGTGGGCTCACCAGGCCGTATTGTGTCGGGTAGGTGCCAGGCACGATGGTGGGACTGCCGAGGGGCCCGGAAAACAGCGGCGAGAGCGTATAGAGCGCGAATTGGACACTTTGGGCGCTGTCCAAGAAAAGGTCAAAACCGTCCACCACGCCGTTGTTCGTGATCGCCAAAGTGGAGCCGGCAACTGGGATTTGGACACCGTTCAACAGGAACACAGGATTCGTGTAGGCGGTGTCAAAATAACCGGGGCCGGCGATGGCCGACGGTGGATTCGCCACCTGAAACGTAAAGGAAAACGGGGCGTTCGGCGCGGTGTACGTGGTTGTGGACACCGAGGGCCCGTACGTCCCACTGACCGTGAAAGTGACGTTCGCGAAAGCGGCTGCCGCGAAGAGAGAGATCAAACCGAGCAATTTCATGTGTTAGGTCCTTTGCGCCATGCGGCGCCGCAGTCTGATGTTCAGCAATCCCACGACAGCGAGTCCAGTGAACGCCAGCAACCCGGACTTTGGCTCCGGCACGGCGCTGCCCCCGGTGATGTCTAGAGTGCTGAGGGTGGCGAAATTGGCAGCCGTCCCGGCCAACAACTCGCCGTTCTGAGTGGCATAGTTGCTGGGAATCAGCGTCGGGTTGGTATTGGAACCAGAGTAGATCGAAACGAAGGTGTACACCACGAGTTGCGTGCTGCCGGTGTCCAGGAACACATCCACGGCGTTGACGACTCCATTGCTCGTGATGTCCAGATTTACACCCGTGGTCGAAACGGAGGCCCCGTTCAGGATATAGGAGATGTTGTTGTAGGTCGTCTGAAAACCGCCAACGCCAGGGCCCGCCAAGGGCGGATTCGCGACCTGGAACGTCAGGCTCCAAGCCTCGTTTGGCGCGGTGTACGTTGTGGTGGGCGCGGCGCCGTCGAAGGTCCCGCTGACGGAGAACGTCAGGGTTCCAGCCCCGGCACTGGCGGCGGATAATGCCGTTAATGCCAGCCATTTCAGGTACTTGAATCCAATCGGTATTTTCAGGACGAGGTTCACTTAGCAATCTCCTATGAAGTAAGGCGCATTTCGAGCCCGTTTTTGGGGGTCGTGTACGCTTTTTCTTTCGCGGGCGATCGATTGGGTTACAGTAGAGAACATGGCTCTCGGGACCATCGACTACCTAGTCCTGGCTCTCTACTTCGCGTTCGTGCTCGGCATCGGCTTCATGATGCGGCGCAAGGTGGAGACCAGCGAGGACTTCTTAACTTCCCACCACTCTGTCCCTGTATGGATCACATCGCTGGCGTTTATCGCCGCCAATCTCGGCGCACAGGAAGTGGTTGGGATGTGCGCCTCGGGCGCAAAGTATGGATGGATGACGGCGCATTTTTACTGGGTGGGCGCGGTGCCCGCCATGCTGTTCATCGGCGTGTTCATGATGCCGTTCTATTACGGCAGCAAGGCGCGTAGCGTACCGGAATATCTGCGCATGCGGTTCGACGAAAAGACCCGCGCGCTGAACGCCGCATCATTCGCGGTGATGACGGTTTTCTCCTCCGGCGTTTCCATGTACGCGCTGGGCAATCTGTTCCACTTGGTGCTGGGCTGGAACTTCACGGCCTGCGTGATCCTCTCGGCCGCCATCGTGTTGGGCTACACCTTCCTCGGTGGACTCACCAGCGCCATCTACAACGAAGTGCTGCAATTCTTCCTCATCGTACTGGGCTTCGCGCCCCTCTCGATTCTGGCCGTGATGAAGGCCGGCGGATGGGAGGGCCTGAAATCGCGCCTCCCGCAGGCCATGACCCACACCTGGCAGTATCTGGGACACCCGGATCAGAATCCGATGGGCATTCAAGTGTTCGGCATGGTGGCAGGCCTTGGGTTCGTTTTGTCGTTCGGATACTGGTGCACGGACTTCCTGGTCGTCCAGCGAGCCATGGCCGCCAATTCCATGTCTGCCGCGCGGCGCACTCCGCTGGTCGCGGCATTCCCCAAGATGATCATGCCCTTCATCGTGATTGCGCCTGGATTGGCCGCGCTGGCGCTGGGGCAGATGAACTCCGGCTATGCTTTCCCACTGAAGGAATCGGGAGGGCCGGATTACGATCTGGCGCTCACCACATTAATGGCTAAGTTCTATCCATCCGGCATGTTGGGCGTGGGGCTGACCGCGCTGATGGCTTCGTTTATGAGCGGCATGGCAGGCAACGTGACGGCGTTCAACACCGTCTTCACTTACGATCTCTATCAGAGCTACATCCGCAAAGGCGCTCCCGATTCACACTATCTGATGGTCGCCCGCATGACCACCGTCGGCGGCGTCGCGCTCTCCATCGCGGCGGCGTATCTGGCGCGCCAGTTCAACAACATTATGGACCTGCTCCAACTGGTCTTTTCCTTCGTCAACGCGCCTTTGTTCGCCACGTTCCTGCTCGGCATGTTCTGGAAACGCACCACCGGCCACGGAGCCTTCTGGGGCCTTCTTGCCGGAACGGGAGCCGCCGCCGCGACGCACGGCCTGACCATCGCCGAGGGCAAAGGTGGATGGATCACGCCTCTGGTCAGCTTCCCGTCCACCATGGCGCAAAATTTCTGGATGGCCATCTTTGCATGGTCGGTCTGCTTCGTTTTGACCATCGTCGTGAGCCTGGCGACCCCGCCCAAGCCTGAATCCGAGCTCACCGGCCTGGTCTACAGCCTGACCCCCAGGATCAGCGACGCGAACGAGCCCTGGTACAGGCGCCCCCTGGTGCTGGCCGGCATCGTGATCGTCTGCCTGGTCGGATTAAACGTATACTTCTGGTAACGGAACATGAGCGATCTACGAATTCCTATCGCACTGTTTTTCGGTATCACCGGATGCCTGCTGCTGACCGTCACCGGTAACCACGCGGCGCTGACGGATGCGCCCGTGAACCTGTATGCGGGCGCGGCGATGCTTCTGTTTGCGGGAGTCATGGTGTGGTTAGCACGGCGTCCCTCCTAAGCCGGTTCGCCGCGCTGTATCCGCACTCGGCCCGCCCGCGCGTGTGGCGAGCACCGGGGCGCGTCAACCTGATCGGCGAGCACACCGATTACAACCTCGGCCTGGTTCTGCCGATGGCCATCGACAAAGCGTGCTTCATCGCCGCCGCTCCCTCCAACGACGGCTTCCTGCGCGTCTTCTCCGAACAATTGATCCAAGGCTCGCAGTGGCGCCTCGGCGATGTCGCCGGCGCATCACCAGAGGGCGATTGGAGAGACCGCGTCGTGGGCGTGGCGTGGGAGCTGTCGCGCCGCGGCGTTCAGTTGAAAGGCGCGAACCTGTTGATTGATTCCGAAGTGCCTCTGGGCAGCGGCCTCAGCTCGTCGGCGGCGCTGGGCGTATCGCTCACCCTGGCCTTGGGTGCCGCGCGCGAGCCTCTGGAACTGGCCAGAATCGCGCGAGCCGCGGAGATGGATTTCGTCGGCGTCCCCTGCGGCATCATGGATCAGTTCATCGCCGCCAGCGGCCGCGTGGGCTCGGCCGTATTGCTCGACTGCCGCACTTTGGAATCGCGCATAGTGACTCTGCCCGCCGGAATCGCGGTGGTGACTGCCAACACCATGGTCAAACATCAGCTGGGCGATTCCGCGTACCGAACGCGCGTCGAAGAGTGCGCCGAGGCGGCTCGGAGACTGGGTGTCCGCAGCCTGCGCGACGCCGATTTGGCGAGCCTGACGAAGCTGGACGGTGTGTTCCTGAAACGCGCCCGGCACGTTGTGACGGAAAACGCCCGCGTGGAGGCATTTGTCCGGGCGTCCGAGGGCGGGAACTTGGCCGAAATGGGTCGCTTGATGAACCAGTCCCACGCGAGCCTGCGCAACGACTACGAGGTGTCCTGCGAGGAACTGGACTGCATGACCCAAATCGCGGCCGACGTTGAGGGAGTCTACGGGGCCAGGATGGTGGGCGGCGGATTTGGCGGATCGACCGTGAATCTGGTGGATGAGGGGGCCGTCGCGGCACTGACATCGGCTTTGGAGGTGGAATACCGGGAAGAATACGGTCTGACGCCGGAGGTGAACGTGTGCAAAGCGTCGGCGGGGGCGTCTGAAATATTTTTCTGAGAATATTCCTCCCCTCGGAGTACTCAATAACCAAAGAGCGAAATATATCCTCCGCACCGTGTGATAGGCGTCCCGTCCCCGTCCTGGGTGGGACGCTTATTTTTTTGCTGGCTGCGCCATAGAATAAGGTGTGCGAGTACACGAATTAGCTGCCTTTCTTGGAGCCGTCTATGAAGGCGACTCCGACGCGGATATTTTACAGGTTGCGCCCATCGAAGAGGCCGGACCCTCCGACCTTTCCTTCGCCACGGGCAAGGCGCTCAAGCTGGCTGCGGATTCGCCGGCAGCTTGCCTGCTGGTGCCGCTCGACTTTGCCAACCCATCGGGGAAAAATGTCATTCGCGTAGCCGATCCGAGAGCCGCAGTCGCTCGCGTCGTCTTGAAGATTCATCCGCAGAACGCTCCGGCGCCGGGCGTCCATCCCACTGCGGTGATTGGCGAGCGCGTCACCATTGGCGAAGGAACGTCCATCGGCGCGGGCTCGGTGATCGGTGACGATGTGACCATCGGCGCGCGCTGCGTGATTCACCCGCGCGTAACCGTCTATCGCGAGGTCACCATTGGCGACGATTCCATTCTCCATTCGGGCTGCGTGATCGGCGCGGACGGGTTCGGCTTCGTGATGACCAACGGCGCGTACGAAAAATTCCCGCAAGTGGGCCGCGTGGAGATTGGCAACCAGGTTGAGATCGGCGCAAATTCCTGCGTGGACCGCGCGGCGTTGGGCGTCACCTCCATCGGCGACGGCACCAAGCTCGACAACATGGTGCATATCGGGCACAATTGCAAGATCGGCAAGCACGTCGTCATCGTAGCGCAGACTGGCTTGTCGGGAGGCGTGATCGTCGGCGATTACGCGGTGATCGGCGGGCAGGTGGGCATCGGTGATAAGGCGCGGATTGAATCGAAGGCCGTGATCGGCTCCGGCGCGGGGATTCTCACGTCGAAGATTGTCCGCGCAGGGCAAGTGATGTGGGGCACGCCGGCTAGGCCGTTGAAGGAATATCTGGCGCAGTTGGCGATGCTTTCGAAGCTAGCCAAGAAGAAGCCAGCAGCCAGGAGCCAGGAGCCAGAATTACTCTCTTGAGCTTCGCATGGACTGCGCATATGCGTCGATCATCCTACTGCACTCGTCGATCTTTGCTTCCAAGGAGATCAGTTCGGCGATGCCAAGATCGGTCGCCAGCATCAGGTAATATCCACTCTCTTCAAGCGAGCCCTGCGCGATGTTCAGGTAGCGCAGTTTGTCCGCAACGCCGCGCTTAACAAAACTCTCCGCGATGTTCGCCGGTATCGAAACCGCGGCGCGGCGCAACTGACGGGTCAATCCAAATCGCTCGTCTGCAAGGAAAGCCGCGTGTCTCTTCATACACTCGCAACACAAACGAGTGAGCCTTCTGCCACATCAACAAATCCCGAAAAAT
>Ga0209698_10003276_pt1 | contig 18109 bp, 16 predicted proteins | sample LitLauG_LLR_2012_FD_187203 | JGI IMG/M metagenome (GOLD analysis project Ga0209698, IMG submission 187203) | Freshwater sediment microbial communities from Pennsylvania, USA - Little Laurel Run_MetaG_LLR_2012 (SPAdes) (version 2) | ecosystem: Environmental > Aquatic > Freshwater > Creek >...
TGCAGAAGGCGTGGGCCGCTGTGAACGTCCCGCAGTGCGGATATTGCCAGACGGGGCAGATCATGCAAGCCATTTCCCTGCTCTCTTCGAAGCCGCACCCTACCGACGCCGACATCGACGATGAGATGTCGGGCAACATCTGCCGCTGTGGAACCTACCAGCGTATTCGGGCCGCGATCAAGGAAGCGGCGAAGGAGCGGGCATGATCACCCTCGAGAAGGCCTCCGATAAATTCGCAGTCGTCAACGTGACACGCCGCAGTTTCCTGCAGGGGGCGCTTTCCGCCAGCGCGTTCGTGCTATGTGTGGGGAAAGCTCCCCTTCTCGCGAAAGCGGCGGAAAATGCGGCACTCGCGACATTAGGCTCCGTGCCGGCGATTGATGCTACCGCCTTCCATCCCAGCGTATTCCTAGGGATTCAACCGGACGGAACGGTGCTGATCGTTGCCCATCGGACGGAGATGGGGAACGGAGTGCGCACCAGCCTGCCACGCATTGTTGCCGACGAACTCGATGCCGACTGGTCCCGCGTAAAAGTCATCCAGGGAGACGGTGACGAGCGCTACGGCTCCCAGGACACCGACGGGTCGCACTCGGTGCGTGAGTTTTTCGACACATTGCGTGAGACGGGAGCTACGGCAAGGCTGATGCTGGTGCGTGCGGCGGCCCAGCAATGGGGTGTGCCCGAGGCCCAATGCGTGGCCGATCCAGTACATGTGGTATCGCATAAGGCCTCCAACCGGACGATCGGCTATGGTGAACTCGCGGCTTTGGCCGCCAAGCAACCGGTCCCCAAAAAAGACGAGTTGAAGCTGAAGTCGCCTTCCGAGTGGAGATACATCGGCAAGCCGGCTCCGGGGTACGACGTCACGGATGTCTGCGCCGGCAAGCCGCTGTTCGGCATGGATGTTCGAATCGACGGGATGCTCTTTGCGGCAATCGCGCATCCGCCGGTGCTGGGCGGGAAGGTGAAATCGGTCGACAACTCCGCCACGCTAAAGGTGAAAGGCGTGAAGCAGACGATCCCGATCGATCCGTTCACTCCTCCGCACCATTTCCAACCGCTGGGCGGCGTCGCCGTCATCGCCGACAACACGTGGTCGGCGTTCAAGGGACGCGATCAGCTCAAAATCGATTGGGACAATGGGGCACACGCCATCTACAACTCGCCGGACTACAAGAAACAGTTGCAGGATACTGCGCGGCAGCCGGGCAAAGTCGTCCACACGATCGGCGATGCGGACGTGGAATTTGCCAAGGGAGGAAAGGTTATTGAGGCGGAGTACTACGCCCCGCATCTGGCGCACGCTTCCATGGAACCGCCGGTTGCGGTCGCCGATGTTCAGGGCGACAAAGTCACCGTCTGGTCGCCGACGCAGAATCCGCAGGGCGTACAGGAAGAGGTGGCCAAGAAACTCGGCCTCAAAAAAGAGAACGTTACTTGCCACGTCACGTTCCTGGGTGGAGGCTTCGGCCGTAAGTCGAAACCGGACTATGCGGTCGAAGCAGCAGTGTTGTCCCAAAAGACCGGCAAGCCTGTGAAAGTTGTTTGGAGCCGCGAGGACGACATCAAGTTCGACTACTTCCACTCGGTCGCGGCCATGTACATCAAGGCAGCGGTCGACGACAAAGGCATGCCGAAAGCATGGCTACAGCGCTCGGTATTTCCCTCGATCTCATCGACGTTCGACAAGGACGCTGTCTACGGCGATGGGGAGATGTCGATGGGCTGGAACGTCATTCCGTTTGATGTGCCGAATTTCCGTTCGGAGAACGGAAAAGCTGTGAACCACGTGCGCATCGGATGGCTGCGTTCGGTGGCAAACATTTATCACGCCTTTGCAGTGCAGTCATTCGCGAACGAACTGGCTTACTCGGCGGGCCGCGATCCGTATGACTATTTGTTGGCGATGATCGGTCCCGGGCACACCATCGATGCGAAACAACCTCCTGACGTCGCGGCCAAGTATCCGTACGATACAGCGCGTCTGCGGAATGTGGCGGAACTGGCAGCCGAGAAGGCCAACTGGGGCAAGAAGAAATCTGGCGACGGATGGGGGATGGGCATCGCCGTGCATCGCAGTTTCTTGACCTACGTGGCATCGGTCGTCGAAGCGGAAGTCGACAAGAGCGGTACCGTGCGCATCCCGAACGTCTATACCGCCGTCGATGCGGGGATCGTTGCCAATCCGGATATGGTGCGCTCGCAGTTTCAGGGAGCTGCCGTGTTCGGGACCAGCATCGCCCGAACGGGGGAGATCACGGCTACGAACGGCGTCATCGATCAGTCAAATTTCCATGACTATCCGGTGGCGCGGATGAATGACGCGCCCCTGCACGTGGATGTGCAGATTGTGGACAGCCTGGCCGCACCTGCCGGAGTAGGAGAACCGGGGGTTCCGCCATTTGTGCCGGCCCTGTGCAACGCGATATTTGCGGCGACGGGGAAACGGGTACGTGAACTGCCGCTGACGCGGAACGGGTTCGCGTGAGTGCGCTGCTAAAACCGGAAACCACGAAGGGCCAAAGTGTGACGAAGGATTGAGGGGCCCAGTTTTTCTTCGTGAACCTTCGTGTCCTTTGTGGTTATGGATTTTGGGTAGCCTCACTTGAAGTCCCATAGCATCCGCGCTAGGATGGCGTGCTGCACCGAACCATAGCCATGCCGCAAAACTACGTCCCAATCTTCATCTTCATCGTGATCGTCGGCACGCTTCTTCCGATCACCTTGCTTCTGGCCAAACTAGTGCGGCCCAACAATCCCAGCAAGACGAAGCTGATGCCTTACGAGTGCGGCATCGATCCTGTCGACAACGCCCGCGGGCGGTACACCGTGCGGTTTTACATCATCGCCATTCTGTTTGTGGTGTTTGATGTGGAGACGATCTTCCTGTTCCCCTGGGCTGTAAAGTTCAAGGCGTTTGGCCTGTTTGGGCTGTTGGAGATGCTGGTCTTTCTCGCCATCCTGATCGTCGGATATATCTGGGTCTGGAAGAAGGGCGCGCTGGAATGGGTCTAGCTCAATTGAGGCGTTGAGTCATTTAGCGATTGATCTTTGGCCACCCCAACACTCAATCCGATGGATTCTTCGCCAGCCGAGACTTTTGCCGCTTCGCGCTGGACACAAGGGAACTTCCTCTTCCCTACCAAGCTGGTCATTAGTCCGCAGCGCGTCTCGCGCCTGAAGGGGCGGTTGTTCGGAAGTAACGAAGAGAGCATTGCCATGTCGAAGATCGCCTCGGTGCATATCTCAACCGGCGTCTTCTGGGCCGAGATCGTGATTGAGTCCACCGGCGGCGCCGATCCCCTCACCAGCCATGGCCACCGCAAGCGCGATGCCCAACGCATCCGCGACCTGATCGAGACCTACCAGGCCCAATCCCGAGCCTAGCGTGGCTTTCAGATTCGATTCATCTGCGGTCGAGCTTCCCTGAGTGTGATCTCGATTTGTAGTTCTACAACGAACTGCCCAGCAGCCCGTTTTGCTCTCTCCGTGACAATCTGTCATTCTGAGCAGAGTTGTCACGAGCGAAGCGAACGACAACGCAGTCGAAGGATCCCTTTAACAATTACAAAGCCCAAGGCCCGGATGGAATTCCCGCCACGAGCCGCTCCCAAGGGGATTTTTGACAGTTCCTCTCGTTGACACTGTCCCCTCAAGCTGATAAAAGTGAACGTTCTTTCGAACGCAACCTGCGCCGGGGTCTGCGCCGTCGCTTTATGCCAAACGAAGCCAAATCCCCCACTCCGCCGCCGCCGGAGAATGAGAAACCGACGGCGGATACGCCCGTAACCCCGGGCGGAGTGAAAGCTACACCCTCCGGGTCCGCTCCATCAGACACAACAACCCCGGGGAAGCCTTCCCCGCCCTCAGAGACTTCGACGCCGCCGAAAGCGGCAGCGCCCGCCGTCCCAGCCAAACCCCCTGCACCGGCCGCAACAGGCCACCCTGCGCCGCCGAAACCGGCTGGGCCGGTTCCGACTCCATGGGACTCGCCCATGGTTGCGAAGTACAAGCGGGAGTACGGTTCGGGAATCAATGCGCTGACGTACCTTGGGCAGAACTATCTGGAGGTGGATCGCTCGCTGATCCCGGAGATTCTGCAGCTTCTGCGCGATGACGAGAAGTTCGATTACTGCGTGGATTTGACGGCAGTGCACTATCCGAATCGCGAAAAGCAGTTCGATGTAGTCTGGGTCCTCTACTCCTTCCCGCGAAATGAGCGCATACGCGTAAAGACGCAGATCGCGGACGGCGAGTCCCTGCCGAGTTCTGTGCCCCTATGGGCGACCTGCAACTGGCTGGAGCGCGAGGTCTACGACATGTTTGGCATCAAGTTCGACGGGCATCCGGATTTGAAGCGAATTCTGCTACCAGAGGGGTGGAAGGGATTCCCCTTGCGGAAAGATTACGGGATTCTGCAGCAGGACAACGAATGGGTGCAGATCAACCTCGGCATCGAGAGTGGGCAATAGATTTGGGCAATAGATTGAAGACTGAGTCCAACGACCAGCGACCAACGGCTAAATACGATTCATGACCGATCCCAAGACACTCTCGCCGCTCGATCTCGAGACGCCTGATAAGACGTTCCTCGACGCGAACGAGCTTGTCATCAACATGGGGCCTCAGCATCCGGCGACTCACGGTGTGCTGCGCGTCATCCTGCGACTGGATGGCGAGAAGGTCCTGGGCCTCGAGTGCGTCATCGGGTACCTGCACCGCGGCGTCGAAAAGATCGCCGAGAACCGCACCTATACGATGTTCAATCCCTACGTCGACCGCATGGATTATGTGGCAGCGGTCTCAAACGGTCTGGGCTATTGCGAGGCGGTTGAAAAGCTGCTCAGCGTTGAAGCCCCGCCGCGAGCGCAATACATCCGGGTCATCCTCACCGAACTCAACCGCATCGCCAGCCACCAACTCTGGCTCGGCACGCACGCGCTCGACATTGGCGCCATCACGCCGCTCTTCTACACCTTCCGCGACCGGGAAGAGATTCTCAAGATCTTCGAAAAGTACTGCGGCGCGCGGCTGACCACGCACGCCTTCCGCATCGGAGGCCTGCAGTACGAGGCCTACGACGGCTTCGAAAAAGACGTGAAGGGATTCTGTTCCTTCGTGAAGCCCAAGATCGATGAGTACGAAGAGCTGCTGACCACGAATCGCATCTGGCTCGAGCGCACGAGGGGCGTAGGCGTCATCTCAGGTAAAGATTGCATAGCGCTGGGCGTGACCGGGCCGGTGCTGCGGGCGAGCGGAGTCAGGTGGGACATCCGCAAAGCGCAGCCCTACGCCAGCTACAAGAATTTCGAGTTCGACGTTCCCACCGGTGAAAACGGCGACACATACGATCGATACATCGTGCGCATGGCCGAAATGCGTCAGTCGCTCCGGATCATCGAGCAGGCGGTCGAAGGCATCCCCGAGGGGCCGATCATGGCCAAGGTGCCCAAGGTGATGAAGCCTCCCGTCGGCGAGGTCTATCACTCGATCGAGGCACCCAAGGGCGAACTGGGGTATTTCATCGTGAGCGACGGATCGACGCAACCTTACCGCGTACGCGTGCGTCCGCCCAGCTTTGTGAACCTGCAGGCGCTCGATCTCATGTGCCGCAACCAGCTTGTCGCTGACGTTATCGCGGTGATCGGCACGCTCGACATCGTTCTGGGCGAGGTAGACCGCTGATGCACGACTTCGTGCAGTACGTCGAGTCTTATCTCGGCAGCGACAAAACTCCCGGGGCCGCCGGTAACATCTTCTGGGCTACTGTGTATGTGCTCCTTGTCTTCGTCGGTTTGTCCATCGCCGTGATCGCGATGAACTGGCTGGAGCGAAAGATTCTGGCGCATATGCAGGTTCGCCTGGGACCGATGCGCGTGGGGCCGCACGGATTACTCCAGCCGATCGCGGACGCCCTCAAGCTTCTGCTGAAAGAAGACATCATCCCCGACGGAGCCGACAAAGTCGTCTTCTGGGTCGCGCCCTTCATCGTGGTGCTCGCGGCCTTCACGGTGTTCGTGGTCGTTCCCTTTGGGCCAACCCACGCCATTACCGACATGAATATCGGCATTCTGTTCATGCTCGGCGTGTCATCGCTCAGTGTGCTGGGGATTGTCACCGCAGGATGGGCCTCGAACTCGCACTATCCGCTCATTGGAGCTCTGCGTTCGAGCGCGCAGATGGTCTCGTATGAAGTAGCCATGGGACTAGCGGTGGTTTCGGCAATCCTGATGACCAGCCTGGGATCGAAAGACGGCACGCTGAGCATGATTGAGATCGTGCAGCGACAACAGGAACAGGGAGTCTGGTTCCTCTTCAAGTTCTTTCCTCTCGGCATCATTGCGTTTGCCATCTTTGCCGTTGCGATGGTCGCCGAGACCAACCGCGCTCCATTCGACCTCCCCGAAGCCGAATCCGAACTAACCGCCGGATTCCATACCGAATACAGCGGCTTCCGCTGGTCTCTATTCTTCCTGGCAGAATATTCGGCGATGATCGCCGTCTCGTCGATCGCGGTGACGTTATGGCTCGGCGGATGGCTGCGCCCGTTCCCGAATTTGCTGCATGGAGCAACCTGGGATCTTGCTTTCTCGTTTATCCCTGGCCTCACATTCCTGTTTCTCGGCGTCATTTGTTTCTACAACACCGCCCGCATGCCCAAGCACCCGCTGTTCAAGATTCAGACCATCGGGCTGGCGGCATTCGGAGCGGTGCTTGCGCTGATCGGCGTCGTGATGTTCATCCCGGTGGTGCGCGACCGTGTGGGCGACATCTTCTGGTTCTCGGCCAAAGTTGCCGGATTCATGTACCTCTACATCTGGTATCGTGGCACGTTCCCGCGTTATCGCTTTGACCAGCTCATGAAAGTGGGATGGAAGGTGCTGCTTCCGACTGGATTGGCTTTGCTGATCTGTACGGCACTTTGGGCAATGCGCTCTGAAGTGTGGGCTGGCGTAATCGTGCCGGTCTGGCTCGGATTTGCGGATTTGCTGCGGAGGATTTTCTGACATGAATCTCCCTCCTGTCACGGGCAATCCTCCAGTCGCTACCCCATACTTCTTTTATGGACTCGCCGCCATCATGGTCATCGGCGGCATCCTGGTCATCACGCGCAAGAATGCCGTTCACTCCGCGCTGGCGCTGATCACCACTCTGCTGGCGCAAGCTGCGCTCTACCTGATGCTCTACGCCCCATTCGTCGCTGGCGTGCAGATCATTCTCTATGCGGGCGGCATCATGGTGCTGTTCCTGTTCGTGATCATGCTGATCTCGATCGAGCGTGCGGAAAAAGAGCGCCAGTTCAACAAGCAATGGTTGGTGGGGATCGCGGCGGCGGGCGCGCTGGGCGGGTTGTTTATCGCCGTCTACACGACAGTGACGCGAACCGGATCGGGTCAGGCCAGCACGATCTTTCCTTCCGTAGGCCGAGACTGGTACGTGGAAGGACAGAACACGCAGGGCATCGCTTCCCTGCTCTTTGATCAGCATTCCGGGACTTATATGTTCGCTTTCGAGATCGCATCGTTGCTGTTGCTGGTGGCGATCATCGGAGCGGTGGTGATGGCGAAAAAGAGGATTTGAAAGAGGAAGCTACTACCTGCTAGCTCTTAGCTTCTAGCAAGACTCGGAGCGAATTTGGCTAGAAGCTAGTAGCTAGAAGCTCGAATGCATGCAATGCTCGAAATCTCGACTCTGCACTACCTGGTCCTGGGCGCGGCACTGTTCCTGCTGGGCGTGATCGGCGTGCTGACGCGGCGCAACGTGGTCATCGTGCTGATGTCGATCGAACTGATCCTCAATGCAGTGAATCTGAATCTGGTGGCATTCTCGCGTTACTGGCAGAGCATTCATGGGCCGTCGGCGCTGCATGGACAGGTATTCGCAATTTTCGTCATCACCGACGCGGCGGCTGAAGCCGCCGTCGGACTGGGAATTCTGATCGCCTTCTTCCGTAATAAAGAGACGGTCAATGTGGACGAAGTGAATCTGTTGAAGTGGTAGAGGAGCAGCTCTTAGCAATTAGCACTTAGCATTTAGCCATCGCGGAATCGTTTCGTGTTCGCGAGGAATTTGGGGCCAAATGCTAACTGCCAAGTGCTAAGTGCTCAGCCGACGGGCTGAGTGCTGAATGCTGAGTGCTGAATGCTCTTTCTAGATCACATCTACCTAATCCCGTTGCTGCCCGCCTTCGGCGCGGCGATGATGTTCTTCTTCGGCCGCAAACTGACCAAGCAAACCGTCAGCGCGGTTTGCGTCGGCGTGGTCGTGCTGGCTTTTCTGTTCGCCTGCGGGGCAGTCCTGCAATACAACGTGTGGGCCGACGCGAACCAGCATCAACCCTTTCAGAAGATCGTCTACACCTGGCTCGGTACCGACACTGGGCACCTGAACTTCTTCAAGCAAGACGGCTCTGCCGCTAATTTCCAGATTGATGCCGGGTTCTTGCTTGATCCGCTCTCCAGCATCTGGCTTCTGTTTGTCACCGGCGTCGGGATGCTCATCCACATTTATTCCATCGGCTACATGGGACATGAGGGCGGGTACTACCGCTTCTTCGGCTATCTCAATCTCTTCATGTTCTCGATGCTCACATTGATCCTGGCGAACAATTACGCGCTGATGTTCGTGGGCTGGGAGGGCGTCGGGCTCTGCTCGTATCTGCTGATTGGGTTCTACTTCCACCGCAAATCTGCGAGCGACGCAGCGAACAAGGCATTCATCGTCAACCGCATCGGCGACGCGGGTTTCATCCTCGGGATGTTCTTTATTGCCTGGTTGATGGGATCGTTCCGTTACATCGATGTGAACTCCGCAGCCCGGTCCGGGCACTTTCACATTGGCGATCCGCTCATCACCGCCGCCACGCTCTTGCTCTTCGTCGGCGCCTGCGGCAAGTCGGCACAGCTTCCTCTTTATGTATGGTTGCCGGACGCCATGGAAGGCCCCACGCCGGTCAGCGCTTTAATCCACGCCGCGACGATGGTAACGGCGGGCGTGTACATGGTGGCGCGGTCAAATGCGCTATTCCTGCTCGCGCCCACTTCGATGAAGACAGTGGCTATCGTCGGTGCCCTTACAGCGATCTTCGCCGCTTCGATCGGCCTGGTGCAGAACGACATTAAACGCGTGCTCGCTTACTCGACTGTCTCGCAGCTCGGGTATATGTTCCTGGCGCTGGGGGTCGGAGCGTTTGCGGCCGGCGTGTTCCATGTGTTCACCCACGCATTCTTCAAAGCTCTGCTCTTCCTTGGCGCCGGGTCAGTGATTCACGCCATGTCTGGCGAGCAAGATATGCGCAACATGGGCGACCTGAGCGGACGGATTCCCACGACTTATTGGACGATGTTCATCGCGACCCTGGCGATCGCAGGGATACCGCCCCTCGCCGGATTCTTCTCAAAGGACGAAATCCTCTGGCAGGCGTGGGCAACCGAGAGAGTGGCGTATCACGTGTTGTGGTACATCGGCTACGCCACAGCCTTTATGACGGCGTTTTACATGTTCCGGCTGATCTATCTGACGTTCTGGAGCAAGCCGCGCATGAGCCACGAAGTCGAACACCACATACACGAGTCGCCCGCATCGATGACGATGCCGCTGGTGGTGCTGGCCGTGATGTCGATTTTCGCGGGATTCCTGGGGTTCCCGCAGAGCCTCGCCCGGCTGGTCGGCTTTCACGGCGAGACGAATCGGTTTGAAGCGTATCTCGCACCAGTGTTCGCGAAAGAAGCCCCCGTACTCGCGAAGGAAGAACCCGGACAACTCGCCGCCGGAACGAAGGAAGAAGAGAAGACTTCCGGAGCGGAGTACTTGCTCATGCTTTTGTCGGTTGGAGCTGCCGCCTTCGGCTGGTTCATGGCTGGCCGTTCTTATCGTGAGGCCGACAAGGGCTACGTCGAGCCGATTGACGCACTGTCTCCGCCCGTCTACAACACCTTGTTGAACAAATATTACGTGGACGAAGGCTACGACTACATCTTCACCGGACGCCGAAAACTGGGCGGTGTGCGCCTAGGCGCGATGGGACTCGGCGAGGCCAGTTCGTGGTTCGATGCCAACATCGTCGACGGAGCGGTAAATGCCAGCGGATGGCTAACTCGCGCAGTCGCCACGCTCTCCAGTTGGTGGGACAAGTGGATCATCGACGGCATTGGCGTGAACGGCCCCGCCATCCTGGCGCGCATGCTGAGTTATCCCGCGCGCCTCCTCGAGTGGGGCCTGGTGCAGTGGTATGCCCTGGTGATGACCGCCGGGCTGGTTGGGTTCGTGTTTTATTACGTGTATCACTGAGAGCTTCGACTTTGAGCAGGCGAGACCAAGTTTGCTCGAAGCTCGCAGCTCGAGGCTCGTAGCTGAGAGTTCAAAAACAATGCAATCTCACATTCTCTCCATCATTCTCTTCACGCCTCTGGTGGGCGCGATCCTGCTCTTGTTCGTCCCCAAGGAGAACAAGGACGCGATTCGCTGGATCGCCAACATCTTTGCCCTTGCCGGCTTTCTGATTTCGCTGCCGCTGGTCTCGATGTTCTGGGAGAAGGTCAAGAGCGGGGACACGGCTCCCTTCAAGTTTATTGAAGGCACAGCGAACAACTGGATTCCCTCCATCGGCGCAGGTTACGTGCTTGGCATCGACGGCATCTCGTTCCTGCTCATCATGCTGACCACACTGCTGGGCTGGATCTCGATTCTCTCGTCGTGGACCGCCATCGAGAATCGGGTGAAGGAATATTACGTCTGGTTCCTGGTGCTGCAGACCGGCATGCTTGGCGTGTTCATGGCGCTCGACTTCTTTCTCTTCTTCGTTTTCTGGGAAGCCATGCTGGTGCCGATGTACCTGCTGATCGGCATCTGGGGAGGCCCGCGCAAACTCTACGCCGCAATCAAGTTCTTCCTCTACACGCTGGCCGGATCGGTGCTGATGCTGCTCGGCATCCTGTTCCTGTATTTCCATCATCACTCAGTGACCGGCGTTTATACGTTCGCGATCCCCGAACTCTATAAGACAGCTCCGCAGATTTACTCCGACTATGGCCCGTATGCAGCCACGCTGTTGTTCCTGAGCTTCTTCTTCGCGTTCGCGATCAAAGTTCCGATGTTCCCGTTCCATACCTGGCTTCCGGACGCTCACGTCGAAGCGCCGACCGCAGGCTCGGTGATCCTGGCGGGGGTCCTGCTGAAGATGGGGACTTACGGTTTCATCCGCTTCTCACTTCCCTTCTTCCCCGACGTGTTGCACCACGGGTCCACGCGTTTCTGGGTGATGGTGCTGTCGATAATCGCGATCATCTATGGCGCTCTCGTTTCGCTCATGCAGAAAGACATGAAGAAACTGGTGGCGTACTCTTCGGTAAGTCACCTGGGTTTCTGCACGCTGGGAATTTTCGCGCTGTCGCCGATGGGGCTGAGCGGATCCGTCCTGCAGCAGATCAACCACGGAATTTCTACCGGCGCACTGTTCTTGATTGTCGGCATCCTCTATGAACGGCGGCACACGCGCGAGATCTCCGAATACGGTGGCATCTCGAACGTAATGCCGATCTACGCCACCATCACGATGATCATGTTCCTCTCTTCCATGGGACTCCCGCTGCTCAACGGCTTCGTCGGCGAGTTCACCATTCTGGGCGGAACATTCCTGCAGAAGGACATTGCTGGCCACTCCGGCTGGTTCTGGACCGCGTGGGCTGTGCCTGGAGTAGTGCTCGCGGCAGCGTATTTGCTTTGGCTCTATCAACGTGTCTTCTTCGGCACGGTTACGAATCCGAAGAACGAGAAGCTGCACGATCTGACGCCGCGCGAAGTGGCTACGTTCGTTCCGCTCCTGATCATGGCGTTCTGGATTGGCCTCTATCCCAAGCCGTTCTTCCAGATCCTCGAGCAACCGGTGAACCATCTTGTGGCTACGGTGAATCGTGAGATGCCGAAAGCAGAGACCACAGCCTCAGTTGCAGGTGAGGCGGCCCCAAGCGAATGCGCAGGATGCGGCTCATCGGCCGTGCCCAACCCCACGGCAGTAAAGACCGGCAAGGCCCCGGCAATGCACCCGGCCACTGACACCGCGCCGGCCACGACTCCGGCAAAGGGGGAAAACTAGTGGTCTGGACTGACTACCTGCTCGCGCTGCCGATCACGCTGCTGGTGCTGTTCGCCCTCGGCATCCTGCTGATCGACTTCATGCTCCCCCAAGAGAAGAAGGGTTGGAACGCCGGGACAGCATTAGTCGGTGTGTGCTTCTCTGCGGCCGGAGTTTGGAAAATTCAGCGTTGGTTGGAAGAAGTCAAAGCACCGGGCACCTTCGGGATGCTGAACACGATGGTTGTGGATCACTTCGCCATCTACTTCTTCTATCTTTTTCTCGCGGGCACGGCGGTTGCGATCCTGATGTCGGTGAGCTATCTGGAGACTGAAAACGAAAACCACGGGGAATACTACGCGCTGATGCTGCTCTCGGTCGCCGGCATGATGTGCATGGCCGCTGGATTCGACATCGTCCTAATCTTCATCGGGCTGGAACTGATGGCAATTTCGACATATGTCCTGGTCGGTTTTCTGCGCCGCGATCGGCGCTCGAATGAAGCCGCGCTGAAATATCTCTTGCTGGGCGCATTTTCTTCCGGAATTTTCGCTTACGGGCTTTCCCTGATTTACGGACTAACCGGGAGCACCAATCTGTTCCAGATTCACAATCAACTCCTGCACCGCGTCTTCGATCCACAGTACCGGCCAGTCGCGATCATAGCGCTGGCCACCACTCTAACCGGTCTGCTTTTCAAGATAGCTGCGATTCCATTTCACCAATGGGCTCCTGATGCGTACGAAGGGGCGCCGACCAGCATCACGGGTTTCATGTCGGTCGCGGTGAAAGCGGCTGGATGGGCCATGCTGCTGCGTATCCTGTTAGGAACGCCGCTGCACTTTTGCGGACTGATCTCGATGCGTTCGGTGTGGCTGCCGATTCTGGTCTTCGTCTCGATTGCGACCATGACCGGAGCCAACTTCGCAGCCCTCACCCAGACCAACACAAAACGCCTGCTCGCTTATTCTTCGATTGCGCATGTCGGATATATGCTGTTGGGGTTAGTCGCCGGAACAGCGACCGAACTGGACGCGAATGGCATCAAGGGCATCCTGATCTATCTGCTCGTTTACACGTTCATGAATCTCGGCGCCTTCGCGGTCATCACCTCGCTGCGGCATCGCAACATCGCCGGCGACGACCTTGACGACCTCAACGGCCTCTACTCACGTGCGCCTGTCGAAGCGGTGCTGATGCTGGTGTTCATGCTGTCGCTGGCAGGGATTCCTCCGCTGGCCGGATTCTGGGGCAAGTACTTCATCTTCCTCAGCCTGATCGAGACCAAGCACTACGTCCTGGCCGCCCTCGGCGTGCTCTACTCCGTGTTCGGCCTCTACTACTATCTGAAGATCGCTAACGCCATGTTCATGCGCCAACCGGAAAAGGGAGAAGAAAGACTGGCGGTGAGCTGGGCGATGCGCCTGGCGCTCGGGCTGACAGGATTGGCGACGCTCTATATCGGCATCATGCCGAACTGGTTCATCGAGACAGTGAACTGGGCGTTGGGTATCGCGCAGCAGTCCAACGTTGCGAAGATAATGCATTAAGCCTCTGACGCGAGGTTGTGCTCCGGCGGATCGGCTTCGCTCTCGCTGGACCGCCGAGGCTGTCACCACATGGCTTGGGCTCGCCATACCATTTTCTTCTTATTTGGCTTTCAACATGACTTCCACTCCCGAAGATCCTGACCGCAAGAAAAGCCCCTGGGTTCAATTCGGGCGATATAGCCAACTCGCGTTCATGCTTCCGGCGGGGACGGTCGCTGGATATCTTCTTGGATCGCTCCTGGATCGCTGGCTGCACACCGCATGGATAGCGGTCGTCGGACTACTGCTCGGTACAGCCGCCGGCCTGATTGAACTAATCCGCACCGTTTTGCGGGAAACGAAGTAAGATCAGGTCGGAAAATCGGACTGTGATTGCGCCCTGCAGGCGTGGCCTGAAGGAGCCGCTTCGCTACAGTTGTCCGTCACACGATGGCTGACCACCAACCCAGCCCTAATGCCCCGAGCGCTGAACCCGACGCGGAAGAACGGTTTTATGCTGCCGCACTTCCGCGAATCCGCACCTTTATGCTCGTCCTCGGCCCCGTTCTGTGTGCCGTGGCCTGGCTGAAATTTGGGCTTCGCTCCGCCGTCGGATTCCTGCTCGGTTGCACCATCGCCTATCTCAATTTTCAGTGGCTCAAAAGCGGCGTCTCCGGCCTCGCAGATCGCGTCACCAACACCGGCAGGCCTCAGTCCGGCAAGGGAATCGTGGCCCGATTCCTGCTTCGCTACGTGTTGTTGGGGCTGGCTGCGTATGCTATATTAACGAGTTTCCCCGCGAGCCTGAGGGGTCTGTTCGCGGGTCTGTTCCTGCCCGTGGGGGCCATCGTCTGCGAAGCTCTCTACGAGCTGTACGCAGCGTTCAGGTCTCGGCAGGCTTGAGTTTCCGCTAGAAGCCGGGAGTCGGCAGCTAGAAGCTTTCATGCCCGAACAACTTTGGTTCACTCAAATCCTGAATCACCTGTTTGCAGGGCCCGTCACGTGGCTGCTCGCGCACTTGGGAGTTCCGCCAAAGCACGCCGAGGCCCCTATCACCAACTCCTTCTCGATGGAGTTGCTGGTTTTCGGTTTTCTATTGATCATCTTCCTGCTCGTCCGGTCGCGCCTTTCGGTGGAATCTCCGGGAGCGCTGCAGCATGTGTTCGAGGGCGTTGAAGGATTTGTGCTCGGCCAGAGCCGGGAGATCATTGGCCACCATAGCGAGCCGTACACGCCATTTTTCGCCATCATTTTCATATTCATCCTGGTCTGTAATTTGATTGGGCTGATTCCAGGATTTGAATCGCCGACGGGAGTTCCGATCGTGCCCCTCGGCTGCGCGATCTGCGCGTTCCTCTACTATCACACGCAGGGATTCAAGCACGCCGGCCCAAAGTATCTTCTGCACTTCTTCGGACCGCCGATGGAAGGCATGCCGCTGGTTGCGCGGATTCTGCTCGCGGCCTTGATGCTCCCGATTGAACTGGTCAGCCACTTTGCGCGCTTGCTCTCACTCACGGTGCGTCTCTGGGCAAACATTTTCGCCGGAGACCTGATCACCCTGGTGTTCTTTTCCATGATCCCGATCGGCGTGCCTATCATCTTCAGCGGGCTTCATATTGTTGTGGCGATTCTGCAGGCGTACGTCTTCATGCTGCTGTCGATCATTTACGTGTCGGGTGCAGTAGCGGAAGAGCATTAAAGGCAGTACGCAGTACTGAGCACTCCGTACTCAGGTCTCAGGCATTCAGTACTTGGGCTGCGTCACAGATGGCTTTGGGTAGGGCACGGGTTCAGCCGTGACGTTTAGGCCCGAAAAGGACGCGGGCTTTAACCCCTGAGGGAACGCGATGCATGATCAGTTCTTTGTTGTCAGCAGTTGGGGCAACTCGGCGGTTTCTTGCTGAGCACTGAGTGCTGAAAACTGAGTACTGACTGGCTTCCAGCGTGAGGACGCCTGCACGGTCCGGCGTCAACCACCTCCTGGCGGCAATTTCATAAAGGAGCAACAACCATGCGTCAACTGAGCCGTTTGTTTATGATCCTCTCCGCGCTTTGCTTTGCCATGCCTGCGTTCGCGCAGGGCGGCGGCACTAGCGCAGCAAGCTGGGTCGCCATCACCGCAGGATTCTCCATGGCGATCGCGTCCGCCGTTTGTGGCCTTGCCCAGGGCAAGGCGGTCGCGGCCGCGACCGAGTCGCTAGCCCGCAATCCCGCCGCCCGACCTGGAATCCAGTTCGCTCTGATTCTTGGCCTGGTGCTGATCGAGTCGCTGGCGCTGTACACCCTGGCGATCATCTTCTTGAAGGTAAAGTAAGTTTGAGCATTGCAGGCAAGAAAAAGCCTCTGCGAGAAGCAGAGGCTTTGATTTTGGCTGGAGCTAAAGGCTAAGAGCTAAGAGCTGATCGCTACACCTTCCGCTCTCCGCCCCACTCGTGTCCCTTGTTCTGCGGGGCCGAATTCAACGCCTCCACCAACAGCCGACGGAGTTTATAGCGGCTCTCGAGATCGGTGTTTACGATTTCGAATCCAACTTCATTCACCCGAGCCCGGCGCAAAAGCACATGCGCGCGGATCTTAGACCGCATGCCCATCGAGATTTCAAGATCCGCTTCGCTGCCGATACGCAGATTGTCTTCCTTCGTTCCCATGCCGCCACCCAGGCTCAATTCGCGGATCATGATCTTTGACTTGCCCCAGGAGCTGCCGATCGTTCCGGCCACCGTCTTGGCCAGGATCAGCCGCTCGTAGCGGCGCTGCCGCACCCAGGGACAGGCCGGAGCCGTATCGAGCGGTGCTATGGCCAGTTCCGCCGCCTCCAATCCGCTGTCATGCATGACCTGGGAACTGTAGCGCGGATCGGTTTTCGACAAGGCTTGTGCAGCGGCAATTCTCAATTCGCGGTGATACGCCCAGCCGAAAGTCTTCTTATTTTCCAGGATTTCCCGGAGCGTACTCACGGCCTCGGCATCCTTCAATCGCCCGAGCGACTCAATCGCCTTCAACTGTACATACGGGGAACGCGAAGCCGCGTCACCGGGACGAGCCATGGCGATCAGCGGAGGCGCTGCAGTCAGGTCGCCGCTCATTCCGATTTCGTCGACCGCTTCGGCCAGCACCAGAGGATCGAGCACTTCCGCCAGTTCCAGGAGCGTGCGCCCGCGGTCGGGGGCGTTTCCGTAGGCGATCTGGCGCACAACAATGTCGTGATAGAAACGGTTCCACTCCGGCAATCGGACCGGAAGCAGTTCCAACAAAGTGCCTACATCCAGCCTGCTGATCAGTCCGACTCCGCCGGAAGCTTGCCGGGGCTGGCCCGTACGCAAGATCTCACGCAACTGCAACAGTACTGGCGATCCCATCTCTTTTACCAGTTCGATCATGTGATCGCACTCATCGCGCCGCATGCAGCGGAAGAACCGGTCGGCAAGATGCTCGGCTCCAGCCTGGCTGGTGCGGCGCAAGACGGACAACAAATCGGCCGGCACTGGTTCCAGACGGATCGCTTCTTCGATGAATTCGGGCAGGCGGTTTTCCACACCAACCCGCGGGCGAAGATCGCTCATCAACACCGGGCGCTCCACGCTGATCAGCTCCATGCCGGCGCAGACTTCGTTGATGGCCGCATAGTTCTTGGCCGCGCTCGACTCCTGGCTCAAGCGCACGAACGCGGCGCTGAGCAAGCTCTGCATTTCGGCATCTTTTTCGGCAATGATCTGTTCGCTCAGCTTGCGGACGGCTTGCGCCATGGGCTGGCCACCGAGGCGCGCATAAAGGTCGGCGATCTGGCTCAATCCGATCGCTGCGCGGCGCCGCGGCTCGACGTCCTTTGCACTAAGGCAGCTCGAATAGTTGTTCAGGATGTCGGAGGCCAGCTGCTTGTCATCGCGCTCCAGCAATGCTTCCACGAACTGCCGCAGGTTGCGCGGCGGAACGCAAGGCGCTTCGTGCGACAGCAGCACACTCTTCTTGCCCGCTTCCGGAACTTCTGCCCAGAACATGCGATCCAGGATGTCGGCGTGTGACTCCACCAGGATGCCGGCTTTGCTCATCTTCTCTTCCTGCATTTTGAGAATCTGGCGCAGCGAGTCCATCTGCCGGCTCATGTGTTCCATCATCTGATGGACGGCATTTACCTTGACTTCGCCCTTCTGGTACCGCTCGAGCGCGAAGCGGATGGCCATGTGCTCGGCGGCCTTCATCAACAGCGGGGTATCTTCTTCCTCGGCGGACGCGGCTCGCGCCGCCAGGCTGCCCAGCAACTGTTGCAGGTTCAGGCGAGTATTGGGATCGGTCTGACTCAGTTCTTTCTGTAGGTCTTCTTCCTTGATTGTGGGATCCTGCTGCACTTGACCAAAGCGCGTCAGCAGCCGGATAGCCTGGATGACCTCCTGCTCCTGCAGCGGTACCATGCCGCCCTTCCACGCCGGAGCGACACCAGTACCTGTTCCAGTCCCACCACCGCCACCCGTTCCACCGCCCCCACCCACTCCGCCGGAACCTG
>Ga0209698_10003277_pt1 | contig 18106 bp, 17 predicted proteins | sample LitLauG_LLR_2012_FD_187203 | JGI IMG/M metagenome (GOLD analysis project Ga0209698, IMG submission 187203) | Freshwater sediment microbial communities from Pennsylvania, USA - Little Laurel Run_MetaG_LLR_2012 (SPAdes) (version 2) | ecosystem: Environmental > Aquatic > Freshwater > Creek >...
CAGCGGCCTTGAGGAGCAACAGCCAAAGCAGTGGAGACGGCGGCGGTATTCCGAAGAAAGCGGCGGCGTGTAGTCATCGCGGCGCAAGTCTATCTGCGCGCTTGCGCGGAAGTAAAGGGATCGCGACAAGTGGAGTGTCGGCTGCAGCGTGCCGGGTGCCCCATTCTAACGTCGCGCTGTATGCGACGTTAGAGTGGGGATTGTGGAAGTGGGCCCTCACTCCACCCCAATCACCGCCACAAAATTCTCGTTCTCTACGAAATGAGAAGTCTCCCACTCGACCTCGTCCACGCAAGCGTGAATCGAAATCTTCCCGCCCTGCAACAGATCCCAAGCCTCACGATACTTCCCATACTTCTGCCGCCCACCCGACGGAGAAAAATGCAGCGTCAACTTCTCCCCCAAGGCCTCATACGGAATGATGTACCACTCATCCACCGGAATCAGATACACCGCGAAAAAGTCCACCGTCCCCGCCTTGTACTTTTTCCGCTGCGGACCCATCACATTCAAGCTGTACTCACTCCCCCGCCGCCGATAAATCGTCGACTTCACCTGCACCCGCAAAATCCTCCCGCCAGCCTCCACCAAAACGTCATAGCGCCGCGATTCGCCCAGCGGCTTCGACACCGCCATCCCCAACCCCGCCGCCTTCGCCATAAAACAGAGCTCCGCCCACTCCCCGCGTTCCTTGCATCCCGTGACCCATTTTTTCTTGTTCATAGCCCTCTCACGCCTTGTCATCCTGAGGCGGGCGCCTTTTGCCCGCCGAAGGACCTGAGCGGGCCGCGCGATGCGTCGCGTTTTTTGCGACGCAATAAAGCGCGTTTGGCCCGCTTCCTAATTCCACTATTCCCAAATCAGAAATCTCAGTCCAGGTCATCCGTCACACACCCCCTGTGGAAAACTGAAATTGCGCAGATCGAGGGGGCAGCGAGAAGACCGGGAAGGGCACGGCTTAAGCCGTGCCAATAGAGGAGGAAGAGAGGAACCGGCTTCAGCCGCTGAGGGCTTCGCCAGTCGAAGCGACGCGATATAAAATAGCCCCGACTTCAGTCCTGGTCCAGCCCACCGGCAATGGAACCGAGTCTCGCCGGGACGACAGGAGCGGCAGACGTGGGCCGCATGGCCCGTAGAACGGAGGAACAAGAATGGCCGCTGAACTTGAGTATTACAAAGAACAACTAACGCATGGCCGCCACATCGAGGTCCAGCGCTCGACGGTCGCCGGTCTGGCCGCAACGATCTCTGGCGCGATCATCGGAAAGCTGTTGGAGAAACCGCTTACTCGTGAGCAACTTCCCTACACCGTTACCCTATTTTTCGTCGGCTTGGTCGCATGGTTGCTCAGCGCAAAGCTTTACGAGCGTTTCAAGCTCCACAACGAGATCGCAAAGTTGGCACGAAATAAGCTAGATCCCACCCTAGCGGCTTTGCGCACAACGGCTGAGGCAACGATAAGAACGAAATACCCATTCCTTTTCCGGTTGCCACTTCACATTGTTTGGAACTCTTTGTTTGGCTGCATATGCGCCCTCGGGCTTGTTGTCACGCTGCTGATTTTGTGTCGTTAGCAGTTGAGGGCGTGGGACACACCGCGCCTCAACCCGCGGAGGAACCACCCGCAGGCCGACGATGGACTGCTTCGTCCGCCTTCTTTCGACCCTGTGTGGCGAGGTATCGAGCACCGCCCCCTACCTCACCAGCAAAGATCAGGAAGGAGACGGCGACTCCGGCGGCGATGCATGGTTTGTAGCCCATCGCTGGGCGCAGCGCGTATGCCATAACGCCGCCAAACACCGACGATATCAGGGCAGCGCCCAGGAGCTGAAAAGTGTGCACACTGAACGGCTTCAAGGCCGGGAAATCGGTCGAAGTGTACATCTGGTTGTCCCTGAACCCTCCGGCGGCCACCCTTATGAGGTATCCGCGGATGGCATTGATCTGGCGAGCGACATAGACAAAGTACAGGCGATTCTGCAGCATTGCCATCGCCAACAGCACAGTTGAGAAAAAAACAAGCCCCGAGAGAAGAGCCAGAGACCAGAAGAAGGCTATGTTCGCGCCGTGTAGATACTGGTAGATTGCAAACTGCGCAGTCGCAGCCGCCGACGCGAGGCTAACGATGTACTTGAGGATGCTCTCGTGCCTCTCGTCATAGAACCTGAGCTGCTCGAAACATAGCTCGTATTCCTTCAGAAGATAGTCATGTCCCATCTCTGCATCCCATTCTTAGAACGTCCATTTCCACGTGCCGTCGACATCGGTTCTCCTAACATCGTGGGCGGTGTTGTCCTGATACCTCTTCAGCGCCGTCGGGTGAGGTACATTATCGTATTTACCGCTCGCGGTCGAAATTAGCGTGTACTGCGCGCCGCATTTCCTAATGAACTCAAGGTTAGCACCCTGAAGGCTGGCGTGGTGGCTAGCGTGCAAAATGTCGTCGCAGATATGGTTTATTGTCGCAACGTCGGCAAGGTTCGCGTCGGAGGCGTCACCGGTAAACGTGCATTTCCGCTCGCCCATGTCGGCGCGAAAAACGAGGCAAGCATCGTGAAGTTCGCGGGTCTCGCTGGCTGCTATGCCCCGCCCGGGACCCAGCATCCAGAATTTTAGGCCGTCCGGGCTCCAGTACGGTTTGTCCCAGCTATCCTGTCGATAGGGGCAATATAGCTTGGTTCCATTCTTCTCGAAGTAGTCACGGTGGTCGTTGAACTCATTCCACTCGTCGATGGTGACGCTCTTGTCGCCGTACCTCCGATCATATGGGCTGTAGATCAGATACTCGATGGCGTACCCCTCATCCCGCAGGTGTCCCAGCCCCGAGTAGTGGTCGGAATGTTGGTGAGTAATGAATACGCCCCTAAGTTTCTTGCTCGACGGGAGAAGGTGGCTGTAGTCGCCGATGTTGTGACAATCCACCAGAAACGTCGCGGTATCGGTGATGATGACGCTGGCGTCGGCGCAGCCTACGTTGAGGCAATATAGGCTTCCCATCTACAATCCCTTCGTCGGAATAGCCTCGATCTCGGCCCATTTTTGAGAGGGAGCAACCCGACGGAAATCCGGACTCCGTCAGATCTTGGCGGGAAGCTTCGCGGGATCCTTTTCCGCAAAGACCCTAGGCGCCCCCGAGCCTTCAAACACGATCAGGATGTGGTGCCCGTTGACGGTGGTCAGTCTGCGCCTTCCTGGATCTTTTTTCCCGTCGACCTCAACGTCGAGGCCCGAGGCTCCAACGTCTTTTGAATAGTTATCGTGAATCTTCCCGGCGCTATCGTCGTCCTTCTTTTTTCGTCGCTCCGAAATGATAACCAGTTGGGGTTTGCCGAGCCGCATTGCAGCGTAAAGATCAGGGGAGTAGCAGGATTCGAGCCCATGATGGGGAGCCACCAGGATCGAAAGTCCGCGGTCCCTCAGAAGGGCCTTCAGGCCGGGCTGGTCAAGGGACTTGGTGTGCCACTCGGGGTGATTAGCGGTAGCCTGTCGATCAAAGACGGTGTACCGCTTCTGTGTCCCTTCCCTCTCTCCAAGGATGTGCTGCATTCCTTCCGGGGTCATGTCCCCTGGGAACAGTATGGAGTTGCTTCCGTGCCGGAGGTAAAACATGACGCTGGTCGAGTTGCCGTATGCATTGTCATCCGATGGATGGAGCGCTTCGCACTTTGGCGGCTGAATGTAATACAGCCCATACTCGATGTTCGGGATTGTCCGCTTGGAGGCAAACTGGATGGTCTGTAGCGGTGGATGCCTATCCTTATCCTTGTACAGCCCCTTGTAGGCGTCGACGGCAGCCGTGTCGGTCGCCCTGTTCTTGATCCTCTTCCAGTTCAGTTTCTCTTTGCTGTCGCTGCCGTCGCTGAAGTTCTTGTCGTGGGGGCATGTCAGCAGCGTAGGATAGAGCTGCTTTCCTTTCTGCAACCTCTCGCACTGGGCGATGTGATCGCCGTGCGGGTGAGATAACACGGCCTGCGCAATGGCGTTTTCTTTGTACTTATCGAGCTTCGGCACAAAGTTCCTCTCGATAAAATCGGCTACGTCAAAATCCGTGGCGTTCATATCCAGAACGAAGCCCTGGTTCAGCCCGGTTCGAACGAATGCTGCGTTTCCGCGGCCCACGCTGAAGATCCAAATCTGAGTAGAGTTCTTGTAGCTCCAATCCATTATGCCCCCTCCTTAATCACGGGCCCAAAAAAAAAGGCACGGCGTTTGCCGTGCCCCTTCACAGCTTGCGTCTTCTTACTGCTTACGAATTGTTGGCCTCAGCGGCTGAAGCCGGTGAGGGTTGGTTCTTGTTTCGGCACGGCTTAAGCCGTGCCCTGATACGAATCGTCAACAGCAGGTTCCTCGGTCGCGCTTTCGCGCTCGGTCGGAATGACAAACCTTAAATCCCTAGCTGCAGCCGCTGGTGCTGCCGCAGCTCATGCATCTGTAGCAGCTGCCGTTTCTGGTCATGATGCTGCCGCAGAAGCTGCAGCTGGGGGCGTCTCCCAGGTCGACTATGTTGGAGAGCGCGTCGGCGGCGTGGACGGGACCAGTCCTGAGTCGCGAGTCGTGAGTCGCGAGTGGTTCTTCCGGACCTGAGATCTCAGGGCTCAGGACTCGGGACTCGGGACTCGACTTCAGTCTCAGATTCTCGAACAGCATTTGCTGCTGGCCGGTCAGGAAGCGCATTTGGAGCCAGCGGAAGATGTAGTCCATGATGCTCTTGGCGTAGCCGATGTCGGGATTGCCGGACCATCCGCTGGGCTCGAAGCGGGTGTGGGCGAACTTTTCGCAGAACAGTTTCAGGGGCACGCCGTGTTGCAGAGCGATGGAGACGGCTAGCGCGAAGCTGTCCATCAGGCCGCTGACCGTGCTGCCTTCTTTGGCCATGGTGATGAAGAGTTCGCCGGGGTCTCCGTTGGGATAGAGGCCTACGGTAATGTAGCCTTCGTGGTCTCCTACTTTGAATTTGTGGGTGATGGAGGCGCGCTCTTCCTGCAGCTTGTGGCGGATGGCGCGCGGCGGAGCATTCAAATCCTCTTCTTCAACCACAGAGGGCACAGAGGCTACAGAGGACTTATCCGACAGCGCGGTCTTTGTTCCTGCGGCGCTTAGGGGTTGGGCTTTCTTGCAACCGTCACGATAGACGGCTACCGCCTTCAGGCCCAGCTTCCAGGCTTGCAGGTAGGCGTCGCTGATGTCTTCCACCGTGGCGTTCTCGGGAAGATTGACGGTCTTCGATATGGCTCCGGAGATGAAGGGCTGGGCTGCGGCCATCATGCGGAGATGGCCGAGATAATGGATGGAACGCGTGCCCTTGGCCGGCTTGAAGGAGCAATCGAAGACGGCCAGGTGATCGTCCTTCATGTGGGGCGCGCCTTCGATGGTTCCGGTGGCGTCGATGTAGCTGACGATGGCGTCGGTCTGCTCGTGGGTGTATCCGAGCTTGAAGAGAGCGGTGGGGACAGTCTGGTTGACGATCTTGATCATGCCGCCGCCGACCAGCTTCTTGTACTTCACTAGAGCCAGGTCAGGCTCGATACCCGTAGTGTCGCAGTCCATCATGAAGCCTATGGTTCCGGTTGGGGCCAGGACTGTTACCTGGCTGTTTCTGTAGCCGTGCTTTTCTCCGTGGGCGAGGGCTTCGTCCCAGCATTGTTTGCTGGCTTCGTAGAGAGCTTGCGGGACGTTGGCTTTATTAATTCCGTTCACTGACGCTCGGTGCATGCGGATTACGTCCAGGAACGGCTCGCGGTTGATGTACCAGCCGGGGCAGGCGCCGCCGGGCATGGTATTGGAGCCGAGATTGGTTTCGGCGAGATTCTTCTTCGTGATCTCGGTGGCTGGGGCTAGCGGTTCGCAGGATTCGGCGATTCTGGAACTTTGAAGATAGGCTTCGCCGCACATGATCGCGGTTACGCAGGAGGCGTAGTCGCGGCCGGCGTCGGAGTCGTACGGTAGGCCTGCGGCCATCAGGAGCGCGCCTAGATTGGCATAGCCCAGGCCCAGCGGGCGGTAGTCATGCGAGTTACGCATGATCTGTTCGGTGGGATATCCGGCGTTGTCGACGATGATTTCCTGGGCGGTGATCAGGACGTCGACCGCGTGGCGGTAGGCTTCTACATCGAAGGTGCCGTTGGGCGCGAACTTCAGCAGATTCAGGCTGGCCAGGTTGCAGGCGGAATCGTCCAGGAACATGTATTCGCTGCACGGATTGCTGGCGTTGATTCTGGCGGTGTTCTTCGAGGTGTGCCAGCGGTTGACCGTGGTGTCGTATTGCATGCCGGGATCGCCGCAGTGCCAGGTGGCTTCGGAAAGTCTGTGCAGCAAGTCTTTGGCTTTGTAGGTCTTGATCACGCTGTTGTCGAGAACGGAGCGGGTGGAGAAATCGGTGTCGCGAACCACGGCGTACATGAAGTCGTCGGTGACGCGGACGCTGTTGTTGGCGTTTTGGAAGAAGATGCTGGAGTAGGCCTCGGCATCGGGCCCGCCGCCGTCGTATCCCATGGCGACGAGAGCGTGGGCTTTGGCTTCTTCTTTCTGCTTGCACTCGATGAATTCGACGATGTCAGGATGGTCGACGTTGAGGATCACCATCTTGGCTGCGCGGCGAGTCTTGCCTCCGGACTTGATGACTCCGGCGAAGGCGTCAAATCCTTTCATGAAGCTGAGCGGGCCGCTGGCGGTGCCTCCGCCGGAGAGAGTTTCGTTCGATCCGCGGAGCGTGGATAAATTCGTCCCGGTGCCGCTGCCCCACTTGAAGAGCATGCCTTCGGTCTTGGCCAGAGTGAGGATCGAGTCCAGCGAATCTTTGACCGAGTTGATGAAGCAGGCGGAGCATTGGGGCTTGGTGTATCCGGTGACACCGAATTCGACTTGCTGGGTCTGCGGATTCCAGTGCCAGTTGCGGCCGTCGGAGTTGGGCTCGATGCGGTCGCAGCCTACGTTGAACCAGACCGGGGAATTGAAAGCGGCATACTGCCGGACGAGGATGTGGACCAGTTCATCGTGGAAAGTGGCGCCGTCTTCGGGCGTCTTGAAGTAGCCCTGGGATAGACCCCAGTCGCGGATGGTTTCGGCTACGCGAGCTACTAGCTGGCGAACTCCGGTCTCGCGCTCGCTGGTGCCTAGCTTGCCGTGCAGATATTTGCTGGCCACGATGTTGGTGGCGGTCATGGACCAGTCTTTGGGGATCTCGACGTCTTTCTGCTCGAAGATCACGTTGCCCTGGGAGTCGGTGATCTGAGCGAGACGGAGTTCCCATTCGACCTCGGAGTATGGAGAAACACCCGGCTTGGTGAAGAGGCGGCGGAAGGAGAGGCCCGGAGCCTTCTTCTTGTGGACGGAGGTCTGGGCGGCGGGCGTGGATACGGCGGTGGTTTCGGGGGTGATCTTCTCGGACGTCTTCAATTCGGGCATTTCGGGGCTCTCCTAATTAGATTCTATGCGGTGGTGCGCCGATTCGAGCGTCGGGCCAGCGGACGCGGGACCAGGGATTGCGTGGTTCGGGGCCGATTTGGAACCGGATTTCGGTGGTTTCGAGTTCGCGATTTCGATCATGTTTCAGATATCTGTGTCGTCCCTACGGGACTCGGTGCTATCAACCGTCCTGACCCGGGACTTACGTCCCTTCGACTTCGCTCAGGGCAGGCTCCGGGCCAATGAATACCGCCCCTTCGGGGCTCCATTTCAGAAGCCGGAGGGAAATAAAGTCGGACAGTGAATGTTGGAGTTGGCTCCGGAGTGCAGTTGCGGCGCTGCTGGCGACGAGTTTGGGCCGGAGCTGCCTGCTGCCTTGCCGTGGCCGCTCCCCTGCGCTTCGCCCAGGGTTCGCGGGACAGCCGAGGCGGCTGTCGCCACCTGGGTGTCACTTAGTTCGAGAGAGGTGGCGAAGTGGGCGCCTATGCCTGTGGCCTTTTCGGTGGAGTTGGCGATCCATTGATTCAGGGACGCGCAGATGGAACGGCGCTGGGATTCGTCCTCGAGGACGACGTACCGGATGAAATAGCGGCCGGACTCCAGGCGTGCGCGCATGGGGTTCTTCCAGGTCAGCATGCGATCGAGGACGAAGGCCATGTCGTCGTCTTCGAAGAATTGGGTTACAGCGAGCATGCGGCGGGGGCCCTCAGCGGCTAAAGCCGAGTCCTCATTGTGGGCCTTATCGGCACGACTAAAGTCGTGCCCTTCCCGGTTCGTAGCGGGTTCCGCTTCGCTTTGCTCGGCGGAACAGCCGATGGCGGCTGTCCCTACATCGGCGCTCCCTACCTGCGCTACCTCTTCGGCCAGGGCGAAGACTCCTGGCTTGCTGGGGACGTGCAGGAGGCTGTGATGGGACTCGCAGCGGAACCAGCGGGACCACTGCAGGCGCCGGTAGTCCACGGGACGGTCGAGGCCGTGGCGCGCCAGCGATTCCGAGACGAGGCGGGTTAACGTTTCCATGCGGGCTCCTTAGCCTTGCCGATCATTACAGCCGAAAACTTTCGCCAAGTTCAGGGGAAATGAGCCTGCCCCTGGCTGCCTGGCGGTACTGCAATTTCAGTTGTTTCACAGCTTGCGCGTTCGTTCGTGCTCGTACCCCGGGGGAGGGACGGGGAACGGCCACCGCGTTTCGGTTCTGGCTTCGGCTTCCGGAATCCGAGGAACCGGAAGGTTGATTTAAGGTTGCGGGCACCCGGCCACGGATCTGGACGCGGGCGCTCGGTTGACCTCTGTGCTGGACGGCTTCCGGTCACCTCTGCCGGAAGCGGGCCAGCTTTCTGTTTGCCTTCACTCGCGAACTGCGCTCATTCCCGTGAGCGGCAATTCGTGCTCTGGGATTGCAAAGTTACTCCCGCAGATTGTGCATGTCAAGAGGGAAACCCCATATGTTGTATCTCCAGCAATGACGGGCTAGATGCGGGATGGTTGCCAGGTTTTCCACATCCAGTTGGAACGGGTGCGCGGAAGTGAGAGACAGGAATGAGTTTGGGGACGAATAGGAGTGAAGGCAATGGGAAAAGAGATGGGGGGAGTTGATTGGCTGTGACAAAGTGCAGAATCTTGTGAATGGCTGTGGGAAGTGGGGTGGGAAGGTTGGAGGATGGGGTGCGTTGGCTGGGTTTCTTTCGCTCCTTCGGGGCGCCGCTTCGCGGCTGAGTTTCAGACTTTGCCCACGCTTCACCGCAACCGACCCTTTGCAAACCGCGAAGGGTGGGGCAGCCACCTTGTTGGTATTACGGGGAATCCGACAGGTAGCGGTATTCTTCGCCGCTTTCGTCTGACAGCAGGACCCAGAGGGTGTAGACGCCCAGGCCAGTGCCGAGTGGGGGGTGGAACAGGGCGAGGACGCCAAGAATGATGGCTGTTATGCGGGCCCAAGATTGGCGCTCCCTCAGGCCGAGGCCGACGCAGATGCCGCCGAAACCTAGAATGAGCAAAGTGGCGCCCAGGGCGTAGATCGCCAGAGGGATGAAGGTGGCGAAGGGTTCTTGATTGTGCACGACGAGGTGCAGGCCGCCGCCGAAAAGGATCAGCCCCAGCGCGGGGATCAGGAAGAGGCCACCGAGGATCATCCACAGAATGCCTAGCGTATGGAGATGGCCTTGGAGACGGGAACGGGCTACAGCGCTGGTGGGGTCTCCTTGGCGGCGGCGGCATTGCGGGCAGGCTACGGCGTTGGGTGGAAGCTCGGTTCCGCAGCGGTTGCAGAACATGGGGACCCTCCTAATGGTGATACGTAGAAAGCTGGGTAGAGTTCCCCAGACTGTCGCAATCTTCGCCGGTTCCCACGTCTCGCAAATTCGGCGAGACGTGGTGGGGCACCCCCTGGTATTTCTGATCCGGAGGTACATGGTCTTTGTGGCCGTTGAGACATTGTCCGAATTCCGGGAAAATCAGCGCTGGGCGGAGATCGCCCTGGGAGAACGTGTGCGCTATCTTCGGATCGTAATTGTGGGTTTGATTTTTTCGGTGTTCGTCACACTGGCGGCGGCGCGCGACCTGGCGCTGGTGGCAAACAAGACGAACAGCGTCACGGCGATGACCATGGCCGATCTGGTGAAGGTGTGCAAGGCGCAGACAAATCGGTGGCCCGATGGGCGGGCGGTGACGTTCATCATGCGCGCGCCTTCGACGCCGGAGATGAAGATGTTCCTGGCGAAAGTTCTCGAGATGCCGGAGTCGCAGGTGAACGAGATGATTGCGGCGGCTAATCACGGGCGCGTGAATCATCCGGCGATTCTGGTGGCGGAGTCCGATGAGGACCTGGTAAACAAAGTGGCGTCGATTCCGGGGTCGGTGGGAGTGGTCGACGTTTACGCCATCAATAGCAGCGTCGCGGTGATGAAACTGGCGGGAAAGTTGCCGCTGGAGCCGGGATATTTGCTGCACGGGAATTAGGTTTGGCGTTCCCCTAGTGATCACTGAATGCTTCACCACAGAGGACACTGAGGAACACAGAGGGATATGGGAAGTATTACCGACAAACAGGCAGCGGGCCACGCAGCGAAAGTTGCTCGAGACGGTTCTTTCTCGAGAAAGGGTTCTGCCAAGAATTTTGCGGTGATGCGGCGGTATCCGCGGTTCGGGTTGGATGTGCGGCTGCAAGTGAAGATGTTTCAGAACGGCGAGCACTGCACTTGCTGGGGACGATCGACGGAGATCGGTCAGGATGGGATTGGGGCGACGCTAACCGGGAGCCTGGAGAACGGCGAGATTGTGACGCTGGAGATTCCGCTACCACTGACGCCGTATCCGATTAAAGTGCGGGCGATTGTGCGCTACCGGCAGGGGTTGCGGTACGGATTTGAGTTTCTTACCTTGAGGGAAACGCAGCGGGACACGCTGCGGCGGGTGTGCGATTATCTTGCCACCAAGGCGTAGCCCCCGGGGGCTGAAGCGCCGCTCTGCCACCAACGCCGTCCACGACGGGAATCAACCCAGCGGCTGACTTTCAAGGGGCATCCCACCTAGAATCATTCCCAGAATCCCACGAACATGCTGCGCGTTTTTGTGCTCACGGTCGCGATCACGCTGGGGCTGAGTTCCGGTGCATCTGCACAGACTGCGCCGCCTCCGACGATTTCCGTTAGCGATGAGAACGGAGTTGCGGTGGGCGGGGCGCGCGTGTTTCTGCAGGCGCAGCAGGCGGCGACGGCGCTGCCAACATTGCGATGTCAGACAGACTTCAGCGGGCGTTGCTCGTTTGCCGGGCTGGCGGCGGGAACGTATCAGCTGCGGGTGGAGAAGGAAGGCTTTTATGCGCTGGCGCAGGCGAGCGTGCAGATTGCGCCGGGATCGACGGTGGAGGCGACGATCTCGCATCAGCAGGAGGTGCGGGAAGTGGTAGATGTGCACGAGTCGCCGCCGGCGATTGATGCGGCGCAGATTGCGGGGCAGGAGACGATCAGCGGGATTGAAGTGATCGATATTCCGTATGCGACAACGAATGATTTCCGGAATGTGCTGAACTACATTCCAGGCGTGGTGCAGGACCAGGCGGGGCAGCCACATGTGGCGGGGGCGGAGACGTATCAGACGATTACGCTGCTCGATGGTTTCAATGTAACGCAGCCGGCGAATGGGCAGTTGCTGGTTCGAGTGAGCACGGATGCGTTCCGGTCGATTCAGGTGGAGCCTTCGCGGGAACCGGCGGAGTTCGGCAAAGGATCGGGCGGAGTGTTGAGCCTGAATACGGGGATTGGGGACGATCACTTCCGATTTCTGGCGACGGATTTTATTCCTTCGGTGCAGATGAAACATGGGCTGCGTTTTGACGAGATGGTGCCGCGACTTACGTTTTCGGGGCCGCTGCGCAAGGGAAAAGCCTGGTTCTACGACGCGTTTTACGGGGGGTTCAGCAACTATGTCTATACCGAGTTGCCGGTGGGGCAGGACAACGATCACGTAATACGGCTGGCGAATCTGTTGAAAGTGCAGACGAACGTGACCACTCGCGACATTCTGACGACGAGTTTTCTGGTGAACGGTCTGGATGATGAGTATGCCGGTTTGTCGCCGCTGAGCCCGCAGAAGAGCAATCCGGAAGATACGGAAGCGGTGTATGTGGGAAGCGTGAAAAATCAGCATTATTTCAAGGGCGGAGAGTTGCTGGAAACCGGGTTCGGGTTCGATCAGTACCACGTGAGGCTGAGGCCGTATGGAACGCTGCCGTATGTGATTCCGGCGGCGGCGGCGGTTACAGGCAGCTATTACCTGAGCGACTCGACGCGGGCGCGGCGATGGCAGGGGCTGGCGAATTTATTCTTGCCGTCGCATTCATGGCATGGGCGGCATGACTTTAAGGTGGGAGTGGATCTGGACCGGATCTCGTACGATGCTACGTTTTCGCGGCAGCCGATTTCGTTTCTGGGGCCGAGCCTGATGCTTACGGGTAGCGAGACTTGCCTGACTGCCCTGCAGGACGGGTCGTTTCCTTGCACGCGGTATTCGACGTTTACTGCCGCACCGCTGCATGAACAGTACAACGCGGAGGTCAGCGCCTATGCGGAGGATCGGTGGAGTGTCACGAACCGGTTGTTGATCGAACCGGGAGTGCGGCTGGATTGGGATCAGATTGTGCGGAGTGCGGAGGTGGCTCCGCGGCTGGCGGGGACTTATGTGCTGGATGACAACGGGACTACCAAGATTTCTGCGGGGATTGGGCTGGTGTATGAGGCGACGCCGATTTTTCTGATTGCGCGGCCGTTTGCCGGGACGCGAGAGGACACGTTTTACGCGGTCTCGAGCACGACTTGCACAGCGAACTGCGTGACGGTGAGTGGGCCGGTCAGGACTACGTTTAATTCCAATACGAGCCGGTTGCAGGCGCCACGGTTTCTGAACTGGAGTCTGGGGCTGGAGAAAAAACTTCCGAAGGCGATTTACTTGAAGGCGGAGTTTCTGGAAAAGCGCGGGACGCGGGGATTCGTCTACGACACACCCTACGATAGTGCAGGCGGAAATTTCTTTTTGGAGAATTCGCGGCGGGACCAGTACGACGCGCTGCAGATCTCGTTGCGGCACAATTTTCGCGAGAACTATATGGTGATGGGGTCGTACACGCGGTCGCGCTCGCGGTCGAATGAGGTGCTCGATTTCAATGTGGACAGTCCGATCTTGAGCGCGCAGCAGGCGGGGGCTTATCCGTGGGATACGCCGAACCGGTTTCTTTCGTGGGGATATTTGCCACTGTTTCAGTTGCCGCTTATTCATCGCCTGCAGGTGGCCTGGGCGATGGAGGCGCGCACGGGATTTGCCTTCAGCGAGGTTACGGATCAGCAGCAGATTATTGGGGCGGCGGATGGGTACCGGTATCCGGAATATTTCTCGCTGAATTTGCAGCTGGAGAAGAAGTTTCATTTCTTTGGTTACTATCTGGCACTGCGGGGAGGGTTCGACAACATTACGGGGCGATGCAATCCGTATATCGTGAACAGCGTGATTGACGCGTCTCATCCGGCGCCGACGTTTAGCGCTTGCGAGGGGAGAGCGTTTACGTCGCGGATTCGGTTGTTGGGGAGGAAGTAGGGGAGTGCGGGGCCTGAAGGCCATCTTTTTCGGCCCTTGACGCGGCGCTAAAGCGCCGCTCTTCCACGTTTTCGTTTCCCAAATTCCCCAATTCCCCACTTCTCGCGCAGAAAACGCGCGAGAAATGGAGCACCCGGCTACGGTTCCACCTGGCAGATCGTTTGGCGATATAATCGAAACTTCCTGGATTGCATCGAAAGACTGTCACCCGTCATCTGAACCTTGGAGGACCCAATCATGGCTCATCAAGTACCCCCGCTGCCTTACGCCTACGACGCTCTGGAACCGATTATCGATAAGCAGACCATGACTCTGCATCACGACATGCACCACGGCGCCTACGTGAAAAATCTGAATGCCGCCCTGGAGAAGCATCCTGAACTCGCGGACAAATCCGCGGAAGATCTGATTCGCGACCTCAATGCCGTTCCGGAAGACATCCGCGCCGCGGTTCGCAATAATGGCGGCGGCCATGTCAACCACAGCATGTTCTGGAAGATTATGAAGCCGCAGGGAGGAGGGGATCCGACCGGGCCGATCGCCGAGGTGATCTCGAAGACCTTCGGCAACTTTAAAGATTTTCAAACAAAGTTCAACGATGCCGGCACGAAGCAGTTTGGGTCGGGATGGGTTTGGCTGGCCGGCAAGCCGAGCGGCGAAGTGCAGATCGTCAGCACGCCGAACCAGGACAGTCCGATTTCGCAGGGAATGTATCCCATCTTTGGCAACGACGTTTGGGAACACGCTTATTACTTGAAGTACAACAACCGCCGTCCGGAATACCTGGCGGCATGGTGGAACGTGATCAACTGGGATGAAGTAAATCACCGCTATGCGGCGCTGAAGGCGGGAAAAGAAGTGCACGAGATGGCGCACCGGTAAGTTGCTGGGTTGAACTCGACGCAGAGGCCCTTGCGGATGGCAAGGGCCTTTTTTTGCTTGGGGCTGAGAGCTTCAACCACAAAGGACACGAAGGTTCACGAAGGAAGGTCTTTGTACAGGCTCTTAAGGGGAACCGAGGGAGTCGGCGCTCCGTATCGTTCATCAGCGCATGACTTTGAGCAAACGATCGCCGCTACTTTTACTGGCTCTGATCTTGTACGCCACGTTGTGCACTGTTGGAGGAATGTATGTCGCCGATGGGACTCTCCGTCCGGCTCGGCGACCACTTACCGACTTTGAGATCGCGGCGATGCGTGAGACCGCAAGCTCGGTCGGGGCTGAACTTCAGGACGAATCGATTACAACTGCTGATGGCGTCCTCCTTCGTGCATGGACCGTTCGTCCGCGGCGGAGCAATGGAGACAGCGTCATCGTTCTGCACGGGCTTGGGGACAACCGAGTGGGGATGAGGGGGTATGCGCAACTGCTTCTGGCACATGGATTCACGGTGCTCATGCCGGATGCGCGCGCCCACGGCGCTAGTGGAGGCGAACTGGCCACGTATGGTTTGCGCGAGCGCGAGGACATTCATCAGTGGTTTAGTTTTCTGAATGCGCACGATCATCCGCGCTGCATTTTTGGTTTTGGAGAGTCGATGGGAGCGGCGCAGTTGCTGCAGTCGCTGGGGACAGGTTTGAATTTTTGCGCGGTTGTGGTCGAGTCGCCGTTCGCCAGTTTCCGCGAGATCGCGTACGACCGGATGGGTCAGCCGTTTCATGCCGGTCCTTGGGTCGGACGAACGTTACTGCGGCCGGTGGTTGAGATTGGGCTGCTGCGCGCCTGGTGGAAGTACAAGCTGGATATGGGGCAAGTTTCTCCCGAAGATGCCGTCGTTGCATCCGCGGTTCCGGTGCTCCTGATTCATGGGCAAGTAGATGGCAACATTCCAGTACGGCACTCGCGGCTCATTCATGCGCGCAATCAGAAGACTGAGCTTTGGGAGGTTCCCGGAGCGGACCACTGTGGCGCAATCAGCACTGCCCCGGGGGAGTTCGAGGAGAGGTTGTTGGGGTGGTTCGCAGAGCACTCCGCAAAAAGGGCGCCTGTCGCCCTAAACCGCTGAACGACATTCTGCATTTCCTGTGTATGGGCTGTGGAGAATGCGGCCTCTCAACGGCTGAAAAGTTTTCCTGCGAGTTGCGGCGGCGGGGAAAGGCCTCACTGCTGGGCGGCTTGGCTGCGGACGTTTCAGACTTTCTTGATGGGTTCTGAAATGGAACCAACCCTCGCCGGATTTTTCCTCATGTGCACCAAAAATATTGGATTGACCGCGGCGGGTTTCGCTCGTAGAGTCAGCCTCGCTCTCATACAGAAATCGGCGAACAATTTTCAGCCGCGCCCGCCGAGCGAGATCAGAATTCTGGAGTCGCGGCGACAGGGTAACGAGAAATCGCGCCATGAAATGTGAAGAATGGAAAACCTATCGCACGCGCTTCCTGGTAAAAGCCAAACAACTCAACTCACCTCTGAGCTTCATCGATCCCCTGGGCCGCCAGCATGTGGGACGAAAAGGAGATTACCTGGTGGAGTCCACCGAAGGGGTGATCAGTATCGCGCCACGTCGGATTTTCGAAGACGTCTACGTGCTGATGGGCGTGGAGGTCGAAGGCTCAGGTGCGGTCTCGAACGAGCCGGGCTCCGGAGTCAGGAAGTTGCCGCAACCCTGCCGCGAGCGGCGCGGCACCCGCCCCAGCATCGGTTATATGTGAAGGGCATTCCCGAGAAGACCTAGGTGTCCAAAATGGGCTGAGTTGGGCCTTCCCTCTTTGGGGGGAGCCGGGGATACCCCTAGCATGGAATAAATGAATCCGGGGGATGGGAAAATTTGCGGCCATCGGGTAGACTGGGCCTTCTTCAAATGCCGTCTTTGGAGAGAGGACCAGCCCCCCATGACAAATCGCATCAGTTATTCACCGCAAGATTTCCAGAAAATGTGCGAGCAGGCGGACAGGGACCACGAATCGCGCAAGCTGAAAAAGCTGATGGAGCGAGTCAAACAGCAGATTGCGCAGCGGGAAAATCCCGGGTTGAGATTGGAACCGCCGAGACAGCCTGGGCCGGCGGTGATGGAGAAGATGCCGAGCCGGCCAGCTCCGTTTGATCGGTAAGCGGGCGTGGGGATTTCGGCTGCGGAAAACTTTTCAAGATTCACAGCTGAAATTGCGCTAGAATGCCACAAAGTTAGCCGGTAGACCTCCAATGCGGCCACAGCGAGGTTGCCGGTTTGCCTTCCCCCAGGAGGTAGTGGATGTACCGGCCTTATTCGAATACCCAAGTGGATCTGCGCCCACTGCGGGACGTGGAGTCTCAACTCCGCGATGCAACCCAGGATTTTGCAACTTCCTTCAACACAGGAAATTACGATCAGGCGGCTGCACTTTTTTCGCATGATGGCGTGCTGATAGCGCCGCGCCTGGAGTCTGCCCACGGGCAGAAAGCGGTAGAACGTTTGCTGCGCCAACTGGGCGAGGCCGGCTACAGCGATCTGCGGCTGGAGACCACGCGCATCGACCATTCCGGCGATATGGCGATGGAGTTGGGCCGGTTCACGGCGGTGGTGCGCCATGCGGATGGAAAGAAAGTTCCAGAGCACGGAAAGTACGTGAAGGTATGGCGACGTCTGGGGGCATGGCTGCTGGTAGCGGATTGCTGGAGCCCAACGATCGTGGCTGCGAATGAGCTCGCAGCGTAGGATGCCTGAGATCAGGCCGGTGAAACTCGGCCAGCAGACATTGCCCGCCAGCGAGCGCGGACATGGGGCGGGAGTACAGTCCACCGATCCGGGGCAATACTGTCCGAACTGCTCGGCGAAATTGCGCGAGAGCCGGTGCAAGTTGAAATGTCCGCAGTGCGGGTTTTATCTGAGCTGCTCGGATTTTTACTGAAGCAGCTTTCAGCTTTCAGCCGTCAGCTGTCAGTAAGATCTCAATCCCATCTTCCACACATTTCTTTCTTCTCCGTCTACAATTACAGGCGGGAATTCATCTCAACAACTTTGTAAGGAGAATTGCATGCAACGCAAGGCTAGCGCAGTTTGGAAGGGTGGATTGAAGGACGGCAAGGGAACGATTTCGGCTCCGGGCGGAGTGCTGAACAATACGCAATATTCGTTTACGTCGCGATTTGAGAATGGGCCGGGGACGAATCCCGAGGAATTGATTGCGGCGGCGCATGCAGGATGCTTTTCGATGGCGCTGTCGGCGCAGCTGGGTGGGGCGAATCTGACGCCGGAGAGCATTTCGACCAACGTGACTTTGACGATGGAAAAATTGGATTCGGGATGGACGATTACATCGAGCCACATCGATGTAGTGGGCAAGGTGCCGGGCGCGGATGCAGCGACGTTTCAGAAGTATGCCGAGGCGGCGGAGAAGGGCTGCCCGGTGTCGAAGGTGCTGAACGCGAAGATTACGATGAACGCGACGCTGGAGTAGCGCTCCGGACGATCAACAATCATTCACCACAGAGGACACAGAGGAAAGACCGGCATCTCGTTTGACAGCAGTTTGAGTGTCTGTAGAATAGAGATGCAGGTCTTCCTGATACGGCGGCTTTCGGGCCGCCGCTGCAATGCAAGTCCACTTGCCATCGTGGCGGAATTGGCAGACGCGCATGGTTCAGGTCCATGTACCGGCAACGGTGTGGGGGTTCGAGTCCCTTCGATGGCACCAAA
>Ga0209698_10003279_pt1 | contig 18103 bp, 14 predicted proteins | sample LitLauG_LLR_2012_FD_187203 | JGI IMG/M metagenome (GOLD analysis project Ga0209698, IMG submission 187203) | Freshwater sediment microbial communities from Pennsylvania, USA - Little Laurel Run_MetaG_LLR_2012 (SPAdes) (version 2) | ecosystem: Environmental > Aquatic > Freshwater > Creek >...
GCGCTCTCGTCGAATTCCCACAATTGCCACTTCGCCGCCGTTGGGTGCAGATGCACCATACGCTGCTGCGTCAGGGCCGCCGTACCCTTGGGCACGACCATCACCAGTCCTTCCACGGTGCGGCGCTCGGCCTGGGCCAGGCGGCACGCATCGAGCCAGAGAATTCCGGTGGTTAAAGCGCCGTCCACAGTGGCTTGTGTCTCCTGCTCATTCACGCCGAGCACAACCAGTCCGCGTTGTCCGTGGCGCATGAACCCGCGCAAGTGTGCGGGTCCGAAGGAATGCTCGAGGTCGAGACTCGTAGTCAGCCGCACCACCGTCCAATTAGGGAAGTGTCGTTCCAGCGCCTGCCGCAGACGAGCCTCGTAGGCCACCCGCGCTGATCGCCGCGCGGCAGGAGATCGCTGGTCGCGATCGCGGCAGAAATCAAGCCGGGTGGGCAGTCTCTGGCCCATCCGTTGCACGCGCAGGCGAAGGGTAGTGGCCTTCACTTCCGCGTCGAGCACGCGCCGAACAACGTTGCGCTCGCTCGACCACAGATGCAGCAGGCACTTGTTGTACTCGCCCGAGATCGAATACTTCGACTCCGCCAAGTCGAATGCGACGGCTCCATCTTCGATCACCACCGCCGCGCGCGATCCATTAAGAAAGTCGGACAGCATCTGGCTGAGTGAGTCGGGAGTCATAGTGGAATTCTTCGACACAGCCGACGATTCGTCTGTGAGCCGTGTACAGCGCCTTTGTGTTGAATTCGTCGAACCGTTCGACCGGGCGGCTGAGTTTAGGCGAGTGGCATGACTCCGAACCCGCCGACGGCAAACCTTTCACTGGCACCTTCCGGCAGACTGACCCCTTCGTAAACCCTCGCGGCTTGTCTCCTTCGGCAGGTTTGCGGGAAGAAGTGCTACGGCCCGGAAGAGATGAGGACAGGTACAGGCCAGCCAACGTTGCCTGCGAACACTACAATGCGAACACAGGGATTTTGTAGGGCTCAAGGAACAGCATCGCGGCTCCTCCGCTATTGGGCGTAAAAGCCTTTGGGTGCCCGGATTCGAATTTTATCTTTCCCCGACATTTTCAATTCGATCCGGTGAAACCCTTTTTCGCCAGTGACGGAATTGAATGTGACAACGTACATGTTATCGAGGGCTTCTGCAATTGCCGAGAAACTCTGTTCGATCTTCTTGCGGTTTAGGTGGTTAAAAGCTTCACCGCCGGTATCGTCTGCAAAATGCTCGAGTGTGCGGTCGCCCTTCCCGGTATTTGCGTAAGGAGCCGACGAATCATCGGCGGTACTTACCGAAAAAATTACAACGCCAGACTCCAACGCCTTCTTAATAGCTGCGTCTCGCGGGATATGGCTCATAGTATCGTCGCCATCGCTTAAAACGATGAGAACTCGGCGCGATGCTCGGGGCTCATCAGCTCTCATCCTGGAATCGCAGGCAAAAGCGACGCCATCATAGAGCGCGGTTCCACCTTCCGGTGCTGCATTGAGTCGATAACTCCGTAATTGAGCCGTGTTCATGAAGTCCGAAGCCTGGGACTCCTCTGTTACCTTCTCCACGAAAGCCTTGTCATCAGGGTCTTTCAGAATCCGATTCAGGAAGTCTGTAGCTGCCAACAATCCCGGGTGATACAAGGTGCTCCTCAGCTGCGAGTTGCTGGTATCTATCAGAAAACCGAGTCGAAGAGGCAGTGCGGGCGCTTTTTTGAGGGAAATGATGGACTGCACGGGGTGTTTATTTTCCAGAATCGTGAGATCGCTCTGTTTCAGATCAGCATAGGGGTGCTTATCGCGATCTAGAGCAAAAAAACCGACTGTCACCGCGGGCGGCTTAGACGAGGAATCCGTCGGTGCTACTTGGCTCAAGGCGACGGCTGAAACGCAAAATACCGCGAGAACATACGGCTGTATTCGAGCCAGACTGTTCATATCGGACTCGATTATAGTCCCGCGCTCTTCTGCGCAATCAGCTTCTTGATTTTCTCCACGAACTCCGCCGTCGGCATGTCTTCGGTCTTCTCTTTCCCGCGGGTGCGGACGTTGACTTTGTTCGCTTCTGCTTCCTTGTCTCCCACCACCAACAGGAACGGCACTTTCTGCATGGCATGCTCACGGATCTTGGCGTTCATCTTTTCGTTGCGGGCATCGACTTCAACGCGCACGCCGACATCTTTCAACTGCTCGGCTACTTTTTCGGCGTAAGCGGAATGCCGCTCGGCGATCGGGATCATCACCGCTTGTACAGGCGACAGCCAGACGGGGAACGCACCCGCATAGTGTTCGATCAGCACGCCGAAGAAGCGCTCGACCGAGCCGTAGAGCGCGCGGTGGACCATGACGGGTTGTTTGCGCGTGCCGTCTTCGGCGACGTATTCGAGTTGGAAGCGTTGCGGCAGGTTGAAGTCAAACTGCACAGTTGAGAGCTGCCACAGGCGTCCGATTGCGTCCACCAGCTTGACGTCAATCTTCGGCCCGTAAAACGCCGCTTCGCCGGGGATGGTCTTGTACTCGATGTTCAGCTTGTTCAGAGCGCTTTCGAGCGAATGATTGGCCGAATTCCACTGCTCTTCGCTGCCCAGGAAGCTCTTCCGGTGGCCCGGGTCCCAGGTGGAAAGCTCGGTCTGGAATTGGTCGAAGCCGAAGTCTTTCAATACTTCGAGCGCAAACTCCATGCATCCGACAATCTCGCCTTCAATTTGCTCAGGAGTGCAGAAGATGTGGGCATCGTCCTGGGTGAAGCCACGGACGCGCAGCAGGCCGTGCATCACGCCGGAGCGCTCATAACGATAGACCGTGCCCAGCTCGCCCAAGCGCACCGGCAGGTCGCGATACGATTTCAGCGAATCCTTGTAAATCAGGATGTGCCCGGGGCAGTTCATGGGCTTCAGGCGATATTCGGCGTCATCGAGTTCCATGGCGTCGAACATGTTGTCGGAGTAATAACCTTCGTGGCCCGAAACGTGGAAGAGCTGGCGGCGCACCACGTGCGGGGTATAGACCAGCGAATAGCCGCGGCGCAGGTACTCCTCGCGCATCCAGTCTTCGATCTCCTTGCGGATGATGCCGCCGTTGGGATGCCAGAAAATCAGACCTGGCCCGGCAAGTTCCTGGATCGAGAACAGGTCGAGTTGCTGGCCCAGCACGCGATGGTCGCGCTTCTTCGCTTCTTCGACTTTGTGCAGGAAGGCTTCGAGATCCTTCTTCGAGAAGAACGACGTGCCGTAAATCCGTTGGAGCTGCGGGTTCTTCTCGTCGCCCAGCCAGTAGGCGCCGGCGATATTCAGCAGCTTGAACGCTTTGATCTTGCCGGTCGAAGGCAGGTGCGGGCCGCGGCAGAAATCGAGAAACTTGCCCGTCTTGTAGATCGAAATCTTTTCATCGGGCTTGGTGAACTGCTCGATGAAGTGGCACTTCATGAAGTCCCCTTCCTTCTTGAAGCGCTCCAGACCTTCGTTATGCGGCAGGAATTCGCGGGCATAGGGCAGATCCTGCTGCACCAGTTCCTGCATCTTCTTCTCGATTTTTTCGAGATCTTCCGGAGTGAACGGCTTCTCGCGGTAGAAGTCGTAAAAGAATCCGGTCTCGGTGGCGGGGCCGTGGCCGAGTTTGGTCTCGGGGAAAAGTTCTAGTACAGCCGCGGCCATCAAGTGTGCCGAGGAGTGCCGGTAGACCTCGAGCGCCTCCGGGTCTTTCTCGGTCAGGATGCGCAGGTCAGTGTCCTGTTCAAGCGGGCGCGTGAGGTCGATCAGATTGCCATTCGTTTTGGCGGCCAGCGCCGCGTCGGCCAAACGCGGGCTGATCGACTTGGCAATGTCGAGGGCGGTGGTCCCTTTCGGAACCTCTTGGGTGCTGCCATCGGGAAGCTTTACGTGAATGCTGTCAGACATGATTAGGCCTTGTATTCTGCTGAATCTCTTGAGTTTAAAGGAGCGAGTTGCGGAGGGTCAAACAGGACGAGCAATCTGGAAGAGCATCGCAAAAACATTGAGACCAACCCGAGGGGTTGGTCTCGCGCCCTAGTCCCGAAGCACTAGGGGGGATTATTCCAATCAAAGCGTACCGCTACGCAATGACGCTTGTCAATACCTACCCGACACTCTCAGTAATGCTAGGATCTAAGTTACTGATAATACAGTGGCCAAGGCAAACGTCTATATCGACGGTTTCAATCTTTACTACGGTGCAGCGAAAGGAACACCGTACAAATGGCTGGATCTTTCGAAACTTTGTCAAATCATGTTGCCTGGCGACTTGATCCAGGAGATCAAGTACTTCACCGCACGCGTGAGTGCCCGCCCACATGATCCCGGTGCGCCAACCCGACAACAGATCTACCTAAGGGCACTGCGCACGATACCGAACCTGAGTATTCACTACGGACACTTCTTAACGCACTCCTGTCGCATGGTGCTAAGCGGGAGCAACCCAGTTCAGAAGGTATGGGTGGACAAGACCGAAGAGAAGGGCTCAGACGTGAATCTGGCGGCACATCTTCTCAGGGACGCCTACAATCGAAAGTTTGAGGTTGCGATTTTGATTACGAACGATTCCGACCTGCTTGAGCCAGTGAGAATCGTTAAGGACGAACTGCGATTCCCAGTTGGCATCCTCAACCCGCACCCCGGGTCTCATAGCAAGCAATTGCAGCAGGTCGCGACATTCATCAAGAGAATCAGACAAGCAGATCTAGCAGCCGCGCAGTTTTCACCGATTGTTACCGACAGTAAGGGCTCCATTCACAAGCCGCCTACTTGGTAGATCCACTGAGCCCTATTCCCGTCCCACGCCCAGCGCATCGGCCACGCGGTTGATGTAGTTAAACCAGGCGGCGATCAGAGTGATCTGCAGAATTGCCTGATCGTCGAAGCCGGCGGCCCGCAATGTTTCGTGATCTTCCTTCCAGACTTTGGTGGCATCTTTGGTGAGCTTGACGACGTAGTCGAGCATCACGCGTTCTTGTGGCGTGATTGGGGCAGTTGTGTAGTCGCGCTCCAGCGCTTCCACCAGTTTCTTATCGAGCGTGACTCTACGCAGAAACTCTGCGTGCGATTCGATTCAATACACGCACCGGTTCGTCACCGAAACCATGGTGGCGATCATCTCGTGCTGGCGGCGCTGCAGCGGCAAGTCGGGGGACATGAGCGCCCCGAAGGTGGAGAAAGCGTGGTGGAGGGCCTGGGGAATCAGAGTGTGCGAGGCCACGATCTCAGAGCCCCCGCCCTCGGCCGGATGGATCGGGGTGCCGTATTCCACCGGGTACAGCGCCTTCTGTCCTTCCACGGCCTGGCGAAGTTCTTCGTTGGCCTGAGAGAGTGGTATGGTTCGAATCCAGGTCATGAAAAGGCTTGCCCCCGATCTCAAGATTGCCTACAATTCCGGCGTTCCGACACGCTACACGCATGGGCGTATTTGTGCCAATAGCTGGAATGCGCTAGGCGTGAGAGGTGGATAGACCCGATTCGCTCGCCCGATCCCCCACGGAGGTTCGAATCGATGACCTACATTCTGTACCAAGTCTTGCGGCGTCTGCCACGGCCGGTGATGGTGGCGGTCCTGGTGCTGCTGATGACGGCGCTAGCCCGAGCGGGAGTCCGCTAGGTGAACATCAACATGTGACGTAGCTCACCGCCAGATTGTGCTTTCGTCGCTACTTTCAGTGCGAGCGGGTTTCGTGTTCGGCCTTCTCCGCAGCTCTCGGCCGCTGGCTTTTGTCCCGCAACTGCTTCAGGAGATTACCTATGCCGCAAAACACCGTCACTATTACCGATAACCGGACCGGCCAGACGTACACCCTCCCCATCGAGAATGGCACCATCCGCGCCATGGATCTGCGCAAGATCAAAGCCGACCCCGATGATTTCGGGCTGATGACGTACGATCCCGCCTTTATGAATACCGCTTCCTGCAAGAGCGCCATCACCTATATTGACGGCGACAAGGGTATTTTGCGGTATCGCGGATACCCGATCGAGACCCTGGCCGAACACTGCACGTTTCTGGAAGTCGCTTACCTGATTCTGTTCGGCGAGTTACCCACCGAGAGCCAGCTCAAGGATTGGGTCCACGAGATCACCCATCACACCATGCTGCACGAGACCACCAGAAAGTTCATGGAGGGCTTCCGTTACAACGCCCATCCGATGGTGATGCTGGTGAGCACGGTGGCGGCCCTCTCGAATGTATATCCGGATTCGCGCGACATCGGCGATCCCGCCAGCCGCCTGATGCAGATCAAGCGGCTGATCGGGAAAATGCCGTCGATTGCGGCGATGTCATACCGGCACATGGTGGGATTCCCGTACGTGTATCCCGACAACGACCTGACCTACACCGAAAACTTCATGAACATGCTTTGGAAGATGGTTGAGCCGAAGTACGCGGCGAACCCGGTGATCGCGCGCGCGCTCGACGTTTTGTTTATCCTGCACGCTGACCACGAGCAGAATTGCAGCACGAACGCGATGCGGGCGGTGGGCAGCGCGCACACCGACCCTTACCTGGCCACAGCCGCGGCGGCGGCCGCTCTGTCCGGCCCGCTGCACGGCGGCGCCAACGAAGAAGTGCTGCACATGCTCGATGAGATCGGGTCGAAGGCCAATGTTGCGGCTTACGTCAAAAGGATCAAAGAGGGACACGGAAAGCTGATGGGCTTCGGGCACCGCGTCTACAAGAACTACGATCCGCGCGCCAAGATCATCAAGTGGGCGGCCGACCGTGTCTTCGAGGTCACCGGGCACAATACCAAGCTGGAGATTGCTCTCGAACTGGAGCGCATCGCCCTGGAAGACGATTACTTCATCCAGCGCAAGCTCTATCCGAACGTGGATTTCTACTCCGGGATCATGTACCAGGCAATGGGCTTCAAGCCGGAGATGTTCACCGTGCTGTTCGCCATTCCGCGCGCGGCGGGCTGGCTGGCCCAGTGGCAGGAAATGCTGACGGATCCGGAACAGAAAATCGCCCGCCCACGCCAAGTCTGGATCGGGAGCGAAACGCGGCAATTCGTGCCGATTGAGAAACGGGCGCCGGTGGAAGCCGCGGCGCGATAATTGAGAATCGTTCGCAGAGGCTGGCAATTTTCGGACGATTTTGATAGTTGGTTGGCGTGGCGAAGTTGTGTCTCAATCGACCATCGTCCGTGATCATTTGACGGAGTATCTCGCCCGCGTGGACGGCACAAACACCTCGCGATCCGATGGCTGAGGCTTCTAACGGGTTGCGGTCACGGGGCGCGGCGGCGCATTCTTCACGTATTTGTCAAACCAGCGAAGCATCTCGTAAATCAGCTGTTCGTTCGACTCCAATGCCGTATACCAGTGCGGCTCGTGCGGGAGTATTACCAGGCGAGTGGTACCGCCGTTGCCTCGAATTGCTTCGTAGAGCTTGGTCGCTTGCAACGGCGTAGTGCCGGGATTCGCGTCTTCCGCGCCGTGCAGGATGAGCAGAGGTGTTTTCAATTTGTCGGCGAAGAAAAATGGGGAGACTTTCAGATAGACATCGGATGCCTCCCACACTGATCGCCGCTCGTTCTGGAAACCGAAAGGCGTGAGCGTTTTGTTATAGGAGCCGCTGGTAGCGACACCGGCGCGGAACAAGTCGGCATGAGCAACCAGATTGGCCGTCATTAAAGCGCCGTGGCTGTGTCCGGTGACTCCGATGCGGTCGGGGTCGGCTACGCCAAGACGAACCGCCTCATCGACCGCGGCCTTCGCATCGGCGACGAGCTGTTCCAGATAGGTGTCGTAGGCTTTCTTCGGATCACCGATGATCGGAAACGAAGCGTTGTCGATGATCGCGTAGCCCGCGAGGAGCAACAGTCTATATTGTCGCAGCTGCGTGAAGGTTTCCTGCGAGCCTGCAACCTGGCCGGCGGTGGAAGCGTCGGCGTAGTCGAGAGGGTACGCATAGAGAATGGTGGGGACGCGCGTGCCCTCTTGATAGCCGGGCGGGGTATAGAGTGTGAACGACAAGTCCAGCCCGTCCGCTCGCTTGTACTTGACCAACCTCTTCTTGATCGCGCGTACCGCGGGCGCGGGATCGGGAATGTGGGTGAGCGCGACGCTGGTTGAAGCAACCGTCGTTTCTCCGGCTGGCGCATCGACGGACTCTCCAAGCGTTCGCGTAAACGCATTTGGCGGGTCGGCCGGCGATTGATGCCAGGTAAGGAATGTCCGTGTGTCTGGTCCGGTAAACGAAAGGAATCGTTCATAGGAAGCCTGATCGCTGCGAAACAGACGGTCGGATTTTAGCGTGTTGAGATTGAGGCGATCGAGGAACGGCCGATCTCCGTCAGGCGAGGAACCGGTTCCTGCAAGGTAGATTGAATCACCGTCCTGGCGAATCACCCAAGACCCGCTCGCAAGCTGGCGTCTCACTGGCGTGCCGGGATTCTTGTACCTCTCGTCAGTCGAGAGATCCCAAAGCAGGCGAGGCTTTGGTTGTTGATCATCAACGTTGGCGACGAAAGTCCTTCTCCAGTGCCGGTTGTTATCGTACTCGGTCAAGAGAGCGACGCTCGATTGCTCGCTCCAAGCGAAGCCGACATAACGCTGCTCGGTCCTCGTGATTTCCGTGGGTGAGTTAAAGGGCGCCTTGAGAAGCAGGATCTTGTCGCGAGCCGGAACTTTCACATTCCAGTCGCCGCCATCCAGCGCTTCCGCCCAGACGAGCGTTGCCGGATCGGTAGCACGCCAGGAAAAATCGCGCGGACCTACTGGGACGCCATGGATGGGAACGCGGTCCGCCAGGGGAAGCGACGCGATGGTGTGAGCAAGAACGTGTGAGGGCTGGGATACCTCCCAGACTTCCACTTCCTTTGGGAAGCGATCGTAAGTGGTGACATACGAGTACGGCTTGTGGATCGCGGTGACGAGGATGTGCCGCCCATCCGGCGCGGGATCAAGCGATTCGTAATTTGCGGGCTTCCCCAGCAGTGTGATTTCCGCGGTGGCCGCGTCGACCAAGGCGAGCTGCGAGGCCGCGAAGTAATCGAAGAGATCCTCGTCGTGCTTGTTGCCGAGTGTGTCGCGGTTTTCATACGTACTGCTCTGTCCTTTTTCGCCTTCGGTCTCCTGGATGCTCGGACCAATCGGCACAATGGGTTCGGCCGGCGGTGCGCCCATCCCCTTGGGCACCAGCTTGACCAGAAGCGTTTTCTGGTCAAGCCATTGCATCTCGTCGTCGAACATCGGGTTGAGACGTGCTCCGGGTACTCGATGCACTTTGCCAGTTTTGGCATCGCCGATCCAGAGTTCGACCGACTCGGGAGCGATATTCACGAAGGCGAATCGTTTTCCGTCCGAGGCCCACCTGGGCTTGCCAGGGCACGCACCCGCTGGAAGAGCGACATGAATTTGCGCGTTGTCTGCGATGTGCACCAACTCGAAGCCCGTGGCGCAGGGCGTGATGCCGTAGCCGCCCGGGGTGTCGTGCTTACTGTGATTCTTGGGCTCGACGCGCGCTCCGGCAAGACGCAAGAAAGGTGTCGCCACGCGAGAAATCGGCGGGTAGTCCTGCCAGGATACCAGCAGAATCGTGTCGTACGTCGGGCTCACGTCTGGAACTGGCGTTGAGGGCGCGTGCATTACATCCAGAATGTTTTTCGGGGGCTGGTTATATCCAGATGCACCCCCGACCGGTGGCGCCGATGCTGATGTCACTTTCCCTGAAGATGAAGGTGACTGCGCTGCAATCGGCACACACGTTGCGCAGACCACAAGCGCACCGATCAAAAGATAGTTGGAGGTTTTCTGGACTGGCATAAGTTCTCTCCACTTCAATTCACGAGTGAAATCCGATATAGAGGATACTCCCTGGCTTTGCGTAGCCGCTCAAGGGACAGCAGTCGCCGCCAGCGGAACAGACTCGAAGGGCAAGAAGGTGACGAGCGTCGCGGTGTGCAACAAGCAGTAGCGGGATCGATCTGACCGCAAAAAAGATGCCCGTTAGCTCGCTCGATTTTGGACGGGTGCATTTGCGGATAGCTGTAGTTAGTGAAAAGTCGTTATGGCACCAACTGAAACCAACCTGTCGCAACTGTCCCCCTCCCGAAGCGTGATTCCTCCCCCGTGCCTTCCGTAACCCGGACGTACACTCCCTTTCGGTAATCCTGGTAATCGTCGGTAATCATCGGGAGACCCGTAACCAGCCGTACAATGACCTTACTCCGTGATCCCGTTCGCGCGGGAGCGGTGTTTTGTCGGGGAGTCTTCCGGCGAAAGCAGTACCCGTTGGGCAACGCTCCCAGGAAGCGTGGGCGTTCGGCGGGCCGGGTCCCCACCACTCCCGCTTTTGGCGGGATGGGGTGAAGGAAATTAAGGCTGGAGTCCGCAATTTTATGGCGTTTGGTTTCGGCTTCAACAAACAAAAGGTTCTCAGCGCTGCGGAGAAGTTTGTCCAGCAGGGCAAGCTGCAGAACGCCATTGCCGAGTACGAGAAGATCCTCAAACATGATCCCAAGGATCTTACGGTCACTAACACGGTGGGCGACCTTTATGCCCGCCTGGGCGATACGGGCAAGGCGGTCGAGTGCTTCAAGAGCGTCGGGGACGCCTACGCGTCGCAGGGTTTCACCGTTAAAGGCATTGCCATGTACAAGAAGATCACCAAGCTCGTGCCGAGCGTGGATGGATCTTTGAAACTGGCCGAACTCTATACCCAGCAGGGCCTGTTCAACGACGCCCGTGCCCAGTACCTGCAAGTCGCCGAAGATTTCATGAAAGGCGGAGAATTCGGACAGGCCGTGCGGCTTTTCCAGAAGGTTCTGGAAATGGACCCGGAAAACGTCTCGATGCGGGTCAAACTGGCCGAGGTTTATATCCGTCTGGGTAAGAAGAAAGAGGCGTGGGAGATCTTCAGTGCGGCCGCGGAATCGCTGCGCTCGCGCGGTTCGCTGGCCGCGGCCGAGGACATTCTGCAGCGCATGCTTGCGCTCGATCCCGGCAACAGCTATGTGCTGCTCCTGCGCGGACGCGCGGCCCTAGAGAGTGGCGATCCCAAGAATGCGATTCAGTTTCTGGAGAAGGCGGCTGACCTCGACTCTCATCCCGAGGGTTTGCGCGATCTGCTGAAGGCGTACCTTCAGCTGGGCAACGTAACCAAAGCGACTCCCCTGGCTGAGAAACTCCTCTCGGTGCACAACGATCCGGAAAGTTTGTTCCTGCTGGCGGAAGGGGCGGATAGCAACGGGCAGTATCACGAAGCCTTGGACGTTTACACGCGGCATGCGGATCGCCTGCTGTCCACGGATTCCACCAAGCTTCTGGCGAGCCTGCACGCGATGATCGGCCACGTCCGCGACGACGCAGAGGGCCTCAACACTTTGCTGCAACTCCTGAACAAGGCGGGCGACAGCACGCACGTGGCGGAAGTCCTCGAATTGCTGGCCCATGCTTCGGTCAAAGACGGGAACTACACCCGGGCGCGCGACTTGTACGAAACGCTGGCCACTACCGAGCCCCAGAATCAACTGCACATGCAGAATCACCAGCAGATGGTGGAGCGCCTGAGCGGGGCCACGCCCGTCAGCCACATCACCCCCGAAGAAGGGGCGGTGATTATTGAGGAACTGGAAGCGACGGCGCCCGTGATCGACCAGTCGTATCCTGATCACCTGGCGATCGCGGTGCGCTCGGCCGTGACGGATGCGGACCTCTTTCTGTCCTATAATTTGCCCGAAAAAGCAATCGTGCCCCTGTTGGGCGTACTGCCCCAGGCCCCGTCGGATGTGCGGTTGAATCAACGCCTGGTCGCACTGCATACCCGCGCACGTCATTTCGCGGAAGCCGCAGTTTGTTGCCGCGCTCTCGAAAGCGTGTACCACGAGTCAGGTTATCCAGACGAGGCGGTACGCTACGGAGAACTGGCCACGCGCTACGAGCAGAGTGTTGCTCCCGGCACCGCTGCTGTCGCGGCACCTGTGAAGAAGGATGCCGCCTCTTCGCAGGCCGTACCCTGGCCGGTGGCCGCTGCGCCGGCAGCGCAACCGGAAATCGCCGTGCCTGCTTCTTCCCCTGCCGCACAGCCCGAGTTCGAAGTGCAGAAGTCGTCCGTCGAGCTCGAACATGATGCTCACGATGTCTCCTCGGAGTGGGAGGATTCGCTCTCGATCGAGCCAGCGCCATCTCTCAAGCAGCCAGCCGACGAGCCTGCCGCACAGGCAGAAGATCTGGTTTCTGACAACCCGGAAATCGCCGAAACGGTTGAAGAAGCGCGTTTCTATCTTGAGCATTTCATGACCGACCAGGCCCGGGCCGCATTCGAAAAACTGGAATCACTCACCAGCGATCCCCGCATTCTGGAGCCTCTGCGGGCCCAGATCGAGGCCGCCGCGAGTGGAACAGCCGCCGAGCCCGAGGCGGAGATCACGGAGATCTCCGCGGACGAGACATCGGAGGTTCCAGAGTTCGAGCTTGCCCCGGAATCGCATGCGGAACCGGAGATCGTGGCGTCTCCCGACCTGCTGGCTGGGTACCATGATGCGGTTCAGCCGGCAGGCCCTGCGGAACACGAGTCCGAACCCGTCGAGACCGGCGACCTGTCGTCGTTTGTGGCAGATCTGGAAGCTTCGCTGGGAGATTCCTTCCCGAAGGCCGAGCCACCCGCCCCGGAACCTTTGCGGGTGTGGCCTGCGATGCCAGCACCAAAGGCGCCTGCGACGCCCGCTCCTGTTGTTGTCAAGCAGCCAGCGCCGCTTGAGCCTGCGCTCGAGCCCATGGCGGCGAGCGCTGATAGTTTCTCTTCTGCTCCCCTGGCCGCCACTGCGGCCGCTCCCGCCCTGAGTTACTCTCCAACACCAGTGCGTCCCCTGGGGGCGGGCGCGCAAGCCATGCATCCCTCGGACAGTGTCGATCTTTCGGAGATGTTCGGCGAACTCAAGCAGGAACTCGAAGAGGGCGTGGCCTCCAGCGACGAGGATCCGGAAACCCACTACAACCTGGGCGTCGCGTTCCGCGAAATGGGATTGCTCGACGAAGCGATCGCGGAACTGCAGAAAGTTTGCACGGCCATCGAGCACGGGCATCCGTTCACGCAAACCGTCCAGACCTATACCTGGCTGGCGCAGTGTTTCCTCGATAAAGGTGTGCCCCAGGCTGCCATTCGCTGGTACGAGAAGGCGCTCGCCATTCCCGGTCTTGATCAGGAATCGCGGGTTGCCATCAACTACGAACTCGGTTCGGCCTGCGAAAGCGCCCAGGACCGGCCCGCGGCACTGCGCTATTTCACCAATGTCTACGGCGCCAATATCGATTACCGCGACGTGGCCGAGCGAATTCAGGCTCTGAAGTCGTAGAATGCACGAGTGGGTTGCAAACCTGTACTGGGGATGCCCTCGGGTCTCTGGTCCACCTGACTACGACGCCAGCGATGATGTCCGATCCCAAATTACCCCTTGCCACCGAATCCGCCAGCTTGGGAGAAATCAAGCCGGCTGCCGAAACTCCGGACCGCCCCTCCGCTCCGCCTGCTTCAGGGGTTTCGGCTTCGACCGCACACTTGTGGCTCCGGCGCATCGGAGTCCTCTTATTTGTGTTTCTGTGCGCGACCGTTGGAGTCATGCTGATCATGCTGCCCTGGCGTCCCGAATGGGCCGACAATCACCTGCTACTGCCCTATCCCACGCTGCGATCGATCATGAGCAACGGTTTTGTGCGCGGCGTCTGCACCGGACTCGGCGTGCTCAATGTATGGGTTGGATTCCAGGAGGCAATTCAATATAGGGAAGACTAAAGAAAGTCCTGGTTGCCTGCCCTCGGCCGGTGACGAAACGACGAACGGCCAGCGACGATCAAGAACGCCTCTATGGATACCAAGAAGCCTCAACCCGCGCCTCTCGCATATAAGAACGAACCGTTTCTTAACAGTCCCGATGGCCGCATTCTTCGCCTGCTTTCGGAGTACATCGAGCCGCTCTCCCGTTTCCGGCGCGAGCAGATCCAGGACACAGTCGTTTTCTTCGGGTCCGCCCGTTTGCCTAGTCCTGGCGCCGCCGAAGTCCGCCTCGCTGATGTAAAAGGAAACGGCGTTCACGTCACGGCCGAGCAACAGGCCAGCGAGATGAAACGCGCGCAGGCCGCCGTGGACATGGCGCGCTATTACGAAGATGCTCGCCGCCTTGCCTACATGCTGACCGAATGGTCCAGCCAGATTCCAGCCAAGCGACGCCGTTTCGTAGTCACGACCGGGGGCGGTCCCGGCATTATGGAAGCTGCCAACCTGGGCGCACAGCAAGCTGGCGGCAAGACCATCGGCCTGAACATCAATCTGCCTTTCGAGCAGAACCCGAACCCGTACATTACGCCGTCGCTTAACTTCGAGTTCCATTACTTCTTCATGAGGAAGTTCTGGTTTGCGTATCTGGCCAAGGCACTGGTGATCTTCCCCGGCGGCTTTGGCACTCTGGACGAACTGTTCGAGATCCTGACCCTCGCCCAGACTGAGAAACTGGCCAAAAAGATCCTGGTTGTGATCTACGGCAGCGAGTACTGGAAGAAGGTCATCAATTTCGATGCGATGGCCGACGCGGGTGTGATCTCACCCGAGGACCTTGATCTGTTTAAGATTGCAGATTCACCGGAAGAGAGCTTCGAGTACCTGAAAGAGGGCCTGACGCGGTACCACCTCGGACCGCAACTGCCAAAACGCGGACGCGAAGCCGCCATGCCAGAAATCGCGAAGACCCGCCCGTAGCCCGTGTGGCGCGGACGCTCTTGTCCGCGTGTTGGCTGTACCGGAACCGCATGCAGGCGCGAACAAGAGTGTCCGCGCTACACTCGTAGTACGTTGATGGCTGACGGTTGTCTACTCTACTACATCACGGACCGAACTCAGTTTCTTGGAGACGAGCCGACTCGGCGCCGCCTTCTGCTCACCAAAATCGCTGAGGCCGTACGCGCGGGATTGGATTACATCCAGCTCCGCGAGAAGGACCTGAGCACCCGCGAACTGGAACACCTCGCTCGCAAAGCTACGCAAATCGTTCAGGAACTGAGAACTGAGAACCGGCAACTGAGAACTCGCCTTCTGATCAATTCCCGCACTGACATCGCGATCGCCGTTGGCGCCGACGGTGTCCACCTGCGTTCCGACGATATACCCGTCCCAGAGGCGCGCAACATCTGGGCACACGCGCTCTCTGGTGGCTCGCACCCCTCGGCTCGCAGCCCGCTCATCGGCGTTTCTTGTCACACTCAGGCCGACGTCCTTCGTGCCCAGTCGCAGGGCGCTGACTTCGTGGTCTTCGCTCCCGTGTTTGAAAAGAAGGATGGTGCCGCCACCCAACCCGCCGGCCTCGCCGCTCTGCACGAAGCCTGTCAGGCGAAAGTTCCTGTGCTCGCGCTCGGTGGCGTAACCCTGGAGAACGCCCGTTCGTGCCTCCAGACCGGGGCCGCCGGCATCGCTGCGATCCGTTTGTTTCAGGAGAATAAAATCGAAGACATCGTCCGCGGGCTGCGGGCACTCTAAAACCATGGCGACAATCGCCTCGCAATCTGGAGCTATCGAGTTTGCACCACCGCTGGTTCGCATTCCGGAAGGCTGGTTTCTGATGGGATGCGACTCGGGCCAGGACAACGAGAAGCCAGAGCATCGCGTCTGGGTCGACGAGTTCCTGCTCGCCGCCTGCCAGGTCACGAACGCGGAATACGCACCCTTCCTCCACGACACCGGGTCCCAACCTCCACCCTTCTGGAGCGACGCCAACCTCAATCACCCCCAGCAGCCCGTCGTCGGAGTGTCGTGGCATGAGGCAGTTCATTATTGCGAGTGGCTGAGCGCTCGCACCGGCCGGCCATTCCGCCTCCCGACCGAGGCGGAATGGGAGCGCGCGGCGCGTGCAGGCAGCGACAGTCGGCTTTATCCATGGGGTGACGCGCCACCGCAGTACGTAGCGAACAACGCTGGCCGCTGGCAAAACGGCCCCGAAGCCGTCGGCCAGGCGGAACCCAATGGATACGGCCTCTACAACATGTGCGACAACGTCCACGAGTGGTGCAGCGACTGGTACGGCGCCAGCTACTATGCTGTGTCACCCGATCGGAATCCGAAGGGGCCTGATTCCGGCGATCGTCGTGTCTCGCGTGGAGGGGCCTGGCGTCATCACATCAAAATGTCGCGCTGCGCCGCCCGCTCCAGCATTCCCCCGAAGTTTCAGTATGCCGATTACGGCTTTCGGGTCGCCTGCAGCAGGTGAAGTCAAAAAAGAAAGGATGGGATGTACTTCCGAATTTTGACTTCTAAGTTCTGCGATTAGAGGATTGGCTCCTGATTTATGCCGGACCTAGCTTCGCACTACCTGGATGAGATCAAGCGCCAGATCCGAGGCCATAAACGCATGGCAGAAGCGGCTATCGCGCAACTGGAGGACGATGAGCTGTTCACGATTATTGATCCCGAATCGAACTCCGTGGCCCAACTAATCAAGCACATCGCCGGCAACGCCCGCTCCCGCTTCACGGATTTCCTCACCACCGATGGCGAAAAGCCGGATCGCTTCCGCGACCAGGAATTCGAAGTCTCTGCGACCACTACTCGCGAAGAAGTCATGAAGTGGTGGGAAGACGGTTGGTCCCGAGTCTTCTCGACCCTGGACTCGCTTATGCCCGAGGATCTGATGCGCACGGTGACGATCCGCCAGGAACCGCACACGGTGGTGCAGGCGCTCAACCGCGCCCTGGCCCACTACGCGCAGCACACCGGGCAAATCGTGTTCCTCGCCAAACATCTGCGGTCCAAGGAATGGAAGACGCTCAGCATCCCGCGGGGAAAATCGGAAGACTACAAGACCGGCAATCGCAAGGGACTCAGTCTCGGCACCTACGGTACCAAAGCCTGATTGCTCCGGCCTCAGCCGCGACACCTCATCGTGGCCCGTAGTACCGAAAGTGCCCGGTGATTTTCCAACTAAAGAGTACATCCTCGATCCTAGGTCCGTGTCCGATGTTGTGTTCGAGCATGTACCGCCCACTCGCACCCTTGCGGTCGACGACGATGCCAATGTGCGGCACATTGCCGCCAAGATCATAAGTCACAAGATCTCCCGTGCTATAGTCTTCTGCGCGGGTGCTAGTGGGCAACGACTCACCCTTGCGCTGAAAAAATACCATCAGATTCGGAACGCGGCGGTGGTCGATGTTGCTGTCAGGTTTCCCCAACCCCCACCTCCACTTCCGCGGATAGGCTGAAAAGTTCTGAAGCATATCCTCGTGGACTTCCCTCTGCAGATCGATGCCCAAGGCACGATAAGAACGGATGACTTCGTCAGTGCAGACGCCCGTGTCCGATGGAACGTCCCCGCCCGGATAGGGGATGCGCACATATCCCGGGGCATAGCGAACCGTGTGGGTCGTGCCTTCGATCGCCGCGCTCACCAGGCGCCGAAGGAAGTCTCGCTGGGATGCAGACACGCCAGTGGCGCCCTGCGTCCACGCGCAAGAACAAACGGTCGCGACGAAGGAAAAAAGCAACAGGGGCGGCACCAGCCAGTGCTGAAGGTTGGCAACCCAAAAGGATTTACCCGCGCTACGCCGATAGGTAGCGCCGGCGTCTCGCCGGCTCTCTCGATAGCGCACTTTCGTGCTCCGTAATCAACACGTAGTCAGGCCGCACCGCGCCAGTCGAGGATCACTTTTCCGGTGTTGCCTGTCTTCATTGCGTCGAACCCCTGCTCATAATCTCCCCATGAGAAACGGTGAGTGATGACGGGTGAGATGTCGAGGCCGGATTCCAACATCACCGTCATCTTGTACCACGTCTCGTACATTTCCCGTCCGTAGATGCCTTTGATCGTCAGCATATTGAAGATCACGCGGTGCCAGTCAATCGACATCTCGGAGGCTGGAATTCCGAGCATGGCAATCTTCGCGCCATGGCTCATGTTGGCGAGCATTTCGCTGAAGGCAGCTGGGGAACCTGACATTTCGAGGCCCACATCAAATCCCTCTTGCATGCCAAGCTTCTTTTGGACCTCAGAGAGAGGTGTTTTTCGTGGATCAACCGCCAGCGTGACGCCCATCTTTTCAGCGAGCGCCAGGCGATAAGGATTCAGATCGCTGATTACCACGTAGCGGGCTCCTGCGTGTCGCACGACTGCCGCTGCCA
>Ga0209698_10003281_pt1 | contig 18101 bp, 14 predicted proteins | sample LitLauG_LLR_2012_FD_187203 | JGI IMG/M metagenome (GOLD analysis project Ga0209698, IMG submission 187203) | Freshwater sediment microbial communities from Pennsylvania, USA - Little Laurel Run_MetaG_LLR_2012 (SPAdes) (version 2) | ecosystem: Environmental > Aquatic > Freshwater > Creek >...
GAACGGCCGTGCGTCGCGACCACGAGGTCATCGCCATGAATGGTCAGATCGCGGATGGAAGTCGTGGGCGAGTTCAGTTGCAAAGGCTGCCAGTGGTCCCCGTCGTCGAAAGACAGATAGACACCTAATTCCGTTCCGGCGAATAGCAGCCCCTTCGACTGAGGATCTTCGCGAACGGCCCGTAGGAAGGCACGATCCGGAATTCCATCGGCGATACTCTGCCAGCTAGCCCCGTAGTCGCGAGTTCGATAGAGGTGGGGGGCCTGATCATCGAGGCGGCTGCGATCCACTGCGGCATAAGCCACCGCTGGATCGAAATGCGAAGCTTCGATCAGAGAAATCTTGCTCCAGTCGCTGAGGCCCCGAGGGGTGACGTTGTTCCAGCTTTTTCCGCCATCGCGCGTGAGATGAATCAGTCCAGTGTCGCTGCCAGCCCAGATCAGATCACGGTTGAGCGCCGAGGGCGCGAGCGTGAAGACAACCCCATAGCCCCGCTGCTTCGCGTTTTCTACCGTGGCTGGCCCTTGCGCCTTCTGGCTGCCCGCATCCGGAGCGGCTCCGGTAAGATCGGGACTAATGGTCTCCCAGTGCAGACCGCCATCCACCGTTTTCATCACAAACTGTGTTCCGAGATAAAGCACCTTGGGATCGGCCGCGGAAAAGAGCAGAACCGGCGCCCATGGCGCGCGATACTTTCGCTGTTGGATCGCGGTTTCATAAAACGACACTGGCCATGGAGTGACATCCTGGCTGAGGCCCGTGTGGCGATTGAATCGGGAAACCGTCCCGTAACTCCCGCTCAGATAAATGATGTTGGGATCGTCCGGGTCGAGGGCCATGTATCCGCTCTCGCTCCCGCCCGCCGGAAACCAATCCCGCGGCGTGATTTGGGCATGGTCGGTCCGGCTCGGGACAGCCGCACTGCCGCTATCCTGTTGCGTGCCGTAGACGACGTAGGGAAACTGGTTGTCGGTAATCACGTGATAAAGCTGCGCCGTAGGCTGGTTGTACCAACTGCTCCAGGTCTTGCCCCGATCAAGGCTCACCGTGGTGCCCTGGTCCGTTCCCAGGACCAAAGCGGACGAGTTCTTGGGATCGATCCAGATCTGGTGGTAGTCATCCCCACCCGGCGCGCCACGTACGACCGAAACCGTCTTGCCGCCATCTTCTGAGCGGTAGAGTGCGACGTTGGGCATGTAAATCACATCCGGATTCTGCGGATCGACGGTGATGCCGCTGAAATACCAGGCGCGGCTGGTGAGTCGCGGATCAGAGTTCGCGAGCGCCCACGTACTGCCTCCGTCGTCCGAACGGTAGAGGCCCGCTTTCTTGGCTTGAATCAGCGCATACACTCGCCGGCCATCAGGCGCAACTGCAACGCCAACGCGCCCCCAATCACCTTCGGGCAGCCCGTTGCCCGTGAGGCGAGACCAGGTTTTGCCAGCATCCTGTGAGCGATAAAGACCTCCGCCCGGTCCGTCGATCGGCGCGTACGTACTCCACGGTGGACGCCACGTATGCCACGTACCTGCGAACAGCAGCCGGGGGTTCGTGGAACACAATGTCACATCCGAGACACCTGCTTCGGGTCCCGGATCCAGAGATTTCGTCCAATGCACTCCCCCGTCTACAGTTTTGTAGACGCCGCGCTCCGGGTTGGATGCGTAAACATGTCCCAAAACACCTACGTACACGACCTTCGAATCCTGCGGATCGACCACGATCCGACTGATGTGGCGCGTGTCGTCCAATCCCAGGTGGGCCCAGGTTTGGCCGCCATCTGCGGACTTGTAGACACCGTTTCCGAAGGAAAGGCTGGAACGAATGTCGGATTCACCCGTTCCGGCATAAATGGTTTTCGGATCCGAGGGCGCGATGGCGAGGGCTCCAATCGACGCGACCGGTTGGCCGTCAAAAATCGGCGTCCAGACTACCCCGGCATCGGTCGTTTTCCAGATACCGCCATTTACCGACCCAAAATAAAAGGTTGTGGGGTCGCCGGGCACACCCGCCACCGCGACCGCTCGGCCGCCACGAAAAGGCCCGATCAGTCGCCATTTAAGCCCGTTGAACAGTTCCGTCGGGGCCGGCTGGGCCATCGCTGAGGTGGCGGCAAAAAGAAAAAGCACTATAACGAGGCGGCGCTGCAAACTTGAGAGGAAGTTATGCAATTCTAGGGCTCCCGATTCAGTCGACTAGTTTAAAGGAAGACGATGGTTTCCCCTCAATCAAAGCCCAGCCCGCCAATGAAATGAACTTGTTTCGAGGTTGACACGTATACTTTGTAGCCCACGGCGGAGGTCGGCATGGAACTGCAGATCGCAAGCTTGTCCAAACGCTATCCCAATGGTACCCAGGCGCTTCAGAACGTTTCGCTCACCATTCCCCAGGGAATGTTCGGCCTTCTGGGGCCGAACGGCGCGGGAAAATCCACGCTCATGCGAACCCTGGCAACGCTGCAAGAGGCGGACAGCGGGAAGGCCGCGTTGGACGGGATCGACGTCTTGAAGCAGAAAGATGCCGTACGCAAGCTGTTGGGCTACCTGCCACAGGAATTCGGCCTGTATCCCAAGGTGTCGGCGGAGGACCTGCTCTCACACTTCGCGGCACTGAAGGGAATTACTAACTCCAAGGAGCGGCGAGATACCGTAATCGCCCTGCTGCGCCAGACCAATCTTTACGAGCATCGCCGTAAGGCGCTCGGAAGCTTCTCCGGAGGCATGAAGCAGCGCTTCGGGATCGCACAGGCGCTGATCGGCAATCCGCGGCTCATCATCGTCGATGAGCCCACCGCAGGTCTCGATCCAGAAGAAAGAGTGCGCTTCCACAACCTGCTCAGCGCCATTGGTGAAGATGTCATCGTCATTCTCTCGACGCATATCGTTTCCGACGTCAGTGATCTGTGCCGCTCCATGGCCATCATTCATGAAGGGCGAGTTCTCGTAACCGGCGATCCCCTTGCTTTGGTTAAGGGCATTGAAGGCAAGGTCTGGAGCAAGTCGATTCCTCAGGCGGAAGTTGCTGCTAGCGGCCAAAGCTATCGGGTGATTTCTATGCGCCTGTTTGCTGGGCGCACGCTTATCCACGTGCTGAGCGACGAAAAGCCCGGGGAGGGCTTCGAGCCCGTCGTCCCCGATCTGGAAGATCTCTACTTCGCGACCATCAAGGGTTTCGTTCACGGACCCGCTTCTGCGGCGGGAGTGAACTAGCCATGGTGGGAGCGATTCTTGGTTTCGAACTCCAGCAACGGCTGCGCCGCGTCTCGACGTACGTGTACTTCGCAGTCTTCTTCGCCCTGGCTTTCCTCTTCGTGCTTGCCACGGGCGGAGCGGTTCCCAGCACGACCATCGACTTTGGAACCGGCGGAAAAGTGCTGGTCAACTCCCCCTATGCCCTGAACCTGATCATCACCTTCTGCAGCTTCTTCGGGCTGGTGGTTACCGCCGCCCTCGCGGGACAAGCCACGTACCAGGATGTCGACAGCAACTCTGCTGCGTTCTTCTATACGAAGCCGATCACGAAATTCGATTACCTGATGGGCCGGTTCCTGGGATCGCTGATGGTGCAGCTAGTGATTTTTTCCAGTGTAGGCCTGGGGGCCTGGGTGGGCGTGCACACGCCATGGCTGGACCGCACACGCCTCGGTCCGGAGCATGCGTTTGCGTACTTGCAGCCCTACCTCATTCTTGTTTTGCCCAACCTTATTTTGACCACGGCAATTTTCTTCGCCATCGCCGCGCTCAGCAGAAAGATGCTGCCCGTTTATGTCAGCAGTGTCATTTTGCTGATCGGTTATTTCGTTGCCTCACAGCTCTCCACCAGCGGAACGGCGAGAGTTGCGTCGGCACTGGCCGATCCTTTTGGCGGAAACGCCATCGACAGGCTCACGCAATACTGGACTCCCTTCGAACGAAACACACGCCTGCTTCCCTTTACCGGGATCCTGGTGGCGAACCGCGCACTATGGATCGGCATTGCGGCTGCGGTTTTTGCCTTCACGTATTCGCGCTTCTCGTTTTCCTACGCCGCACCTGGAGGAAAGCAGCAGCGACAGCTCACCCTGCAGCCAGACGAGGCTATTCTGCCGGCACTCGGCAAGCTTCCGGTCGCGCACCCAACGTTTTCGGCCGGCGCCTCTTTCGGGCAATTCTTTTCGCTCACGCAACTTCAGTTCTCGGAAACGATAAAGAATGTCTTTTTTGGCGTATTGGTTCTCGCCGGCTGGTTGTTCGCAGCTTTCTCCGCCAGCGGCATTACCGATCCCATTCAGAATCCCGTCTATCCCGTTACCGCCCGCATGCTCGATTTTGGCACCGGCGGCTTTTTCATTTTTGCTCTGGCCATCATTACCTTCGTCGCCGGAGAACTGGTCTGGCGCGAGCGGGACGCAAAACTCGACCAGATCACAGACGCGTTGCCAGTACAACGTTGGGTGCTCTCGGCCTCCAAGCTCGTCGCGCTGATGCTGGTTCAAGTCGTATTGGTGCTGGCGATCTTCGCCGCCGGCCTGACGGTCCAGATCGCCAAGGGCTACTACCATTTCGAATTCGGTTTGTACTTCTCCTATCTCGGAATTCGCCTGATCGAATTCTGGATTCTCTGCGTCCTGGCTTTCTTCATCCACACGCTGGTGAATCAGAAATATCTCGGCCACTTCGTGATGGTGCTGTACTACGTCGCCCTGATCGCGCTGCCGCCGCTCGGCTTCCAGCACTATCTCTATCGCATCGGGCAGATACCGCAGTTCACCTACTCCGACATGAACGGCTATGGGCCCTTCGCGACGCCTATGGCCTCCTTTCTCCTATATTGGGTGATAGCCGCGGCGCTGCTCGCTCTGATAACGAACCTTTTGTGGGTGCGAGGCACCGAAACCGGGTGGCGTGGACGTTTCAAGCTCGCTCTACAGAATCTCTCTGGCACGACTCGCGCCGGTTTGCTCGCAGGAGCCCTGCTGTTTATCGCGGTCGGCGGCTACATCTTCTACAACACCAATGTCCTTAACAGCTATCGCACCAGCTTCCAGGTCGACGAGGAAAGAGCGCAGTATGAAAAAAAGTACCGCCAATATCTGACGTTGCCACAGCCGCGCATTACCGACGCGAACCTGCAGATCGATCTTGACCCCATTCAGCGGACGGCTGAGGTGCGCGGCACAATGTGGCTGGAGAACAAAACGGACGCGCCGATCGATCGCGTGGCACTCACCGTTTGGCCAGCCGACCTGCAACCTTTGCCGCGCCCTCATATCATGATCCACGAACTGAAATTCCAAGGCGGCCAAACACCTGTGGTGGAAGACCCCGCGCTCGGGTTTAGTCTGTATCAGCTAGCCACGCCGCTGCCACCGCATGGCCGGATTGAGCTGGACTTCTCCTTCACCTTCCCCAATCCCGGGTTTGTGAATTCACGTCCCAACACGGACATCGTGAGCAACGGAAGCTTCCTCAACAGCAGCTACGTGCCCTTCGTCGGGTATGCGCCTGACGCTGAACTTGGCGACGACAGCACGCGCCATCGTCACGGTCTGGACAACGTGAAGCGCCTGCCGAAGCTCGAGGACGTTGCCGCCCGCCGAAACAATGCCATCGGCATCAATGCCGACTGGGTCAACTTTGAAGCCACCGTCAGCACCATGCCCGATCAGATCGCGATCATGCCCGGCTATCTGCAGAAGGAATGGACAGAGAACGGGCGTCATTACTTCCATTACAAGATGGATGCGCCGATTCTGCCGATCGCATCTCTCAATTCGGCGCGCTATTCGGTGCGGCGTGATCATTGGCACGACGTTAACCTCGAAATCTACTACCACCCCGGCCACGAGTTCGATCTGGATCGCATGATGAAGAGCATGAAGGCGACGCTCGACTATTGCACCAGCGCGTATAGTCCGTTCCAGTATCGCCAGCTGCGCATCATCGAATTTCCTCGCTACGGAACCTTTGCCGAATCGTTTCCCAACACAATCCCCTTCTCGGAGGGCATCGGCTTCATCACATATGTCGATCCCAAGAAGCCCGACGCCATCGACCTGCCCTTCTACGTGACCGCGCACGAAGTCGGCCATCAATGGTGGGGACATCAGGTGGTGAGCGCTTATACCGAAGGTGAAACCTCCATCATCGAAACACTTGCTCAGTACACCTCCTTCATGGTGATGAAGCACACTTATGGCGCCGAGAGCATGAAGAAGTTCCTGCGTTTCGAACTGGACGGTTATCTGCGGGGCCGGGCCCAGGAACGCAACGAAGAAAAGCCGTTGTACAAGGTCGATGCCGAGCAGGGCTACATTCATTACAACAAGGGCGGCCTGGTGATGTACGAACTCCAGGACTACATCGGCGAAGCGGCAGTGAGCCAGGCGCTCTCCGATTTCACCAAGGCATATGCTTTCAAAGGAGCACCGTATCCCACATCGTTGGATCTGATCGCTTCTCTCAAGAAAGTTACGCCGCCGGAGTTCCAGTACTTGTTTGACGATCTCTTCGAGAACATCACTATCTATGACAACCGCGCCCGCACCGCCACCTACACGGAACAACCGGACGGCAAGTACAAGGTGCACCTCACCGTCGAAGCGAAGAAGTACCGTGCTGACGGCCGTGGCCAGGAACATGCCGTGCCGCTTCACGACCTGATCGACGTCGGCGTACTCGACTCCGATGGGCACTTCCTGTATCTGAAGAAACAGAAGTTCGATCAGGAAAGCGCAGAATTCGATCTGATCGTGGACAAGCGTCCGGCGGAAGCGGGGATCGATCCCCTCATCAAGCTGATCGACCGCAATCCCGACAACAATGTGATGAAGGTCGAGAAGCAGTAACCGCCGCGCTTTCGGAGCCTCCCACGCATGAATAAAGAGCGAGGTCCCAATTTGCAGAGCCCATTCCTGGCACTGTCATCTTGAGCGGAGCGACAGGATGCGCTTGCGCATTCTGCCGCGCAGTCGAAAGATCCCATATCTGTCGGTCTTCTTCGACGGCGTGTAGAGGAGTTTTTACCACTAAGGTCTTTTGTAAGGGCGGTTGAGAGAACTCCTTGCCGGGCCTGTGGGGAGGTCGGGCGGTTTGGGGTCCCTTGGCTGCGCATATTTCGTTCGTGAGCGAACGAGTTAGCTTCGCTCGGGATGACAAGCAGAACAAGGCTCCTTGAAGCTCAAAGCGCCTCTAAATTAGGACACCACCGAATGAAGCTGGGGTTGCGAAATCCGCCCCGCACATGCAAGCTGATCTTCATGCCGGAACTGCCGGATATTAGCGCCTACATCAGCGCCCTCGAGCCTCGCATAGTCGCCCAGCCATTGAATCGCGTGCGGATCGCGAGTGCCTTCCTCCTTCGGACCGCCCAACCGCCGGTAGCAAGCGTCGAGGGCCGTGCGGTACGCGAACTCCGTCGAATCGGCAAGCGCATCGCAATCGGAGTCGAGGGCGACCTGTGGCTCGTGCTGCACCTCATGATTGCCGGCCGGCTGCACTGGCGGGTCCCTGAAGCCAAGCTGGCAGGGCGCAATGCTCTGGCAGCCTTCGATTTCCGCATGGGCTGTCTCGTCCTCACCGAAGCCGGTTCAAAACGCCGGGCATCGTTGCACGTCGTCAGCGGCGCAGAAGGTCTGCGTTCCATGGACCCGGGAGGGATCGACGTCTTTGCCGGTGATGTCGGCATGTTTCGTGCAACCCTCACGGCCGAAAACCGCACGCTCAAGCGCGCTCTGACCGACCCGCGCCTGCTGAGCGGCATCGGCAACGCCTATTCGGATGAGATCCTGCATGCCGCGCAACTATCGCCCATCTCCCGAACTCACAAGCTGGGGCCAGACGAGTGGAAGCGTCTCTTCGCAGCCACTCGCGAGACGCTCAAGCTCTGGATCGACAGGCTGCAGAACGAAGCCAAGGCCCGTTTTCCGGAGAAAGTCACCGCATTTCGCGAGGGTATGGCAGTCCATGGCCGCTACGGCCAGCCATGCCCGAGGTGTGGAGACAAGGTTCTGCGTATCCGCTACGCGGACAACGAAACTAACTACTGCGCTCGCTGCCAGACCGGGGGAAAAGTCCTTGCCGATCGGAGTCTGTCACGGCTGTTGGGGTCGGAGTGGCCGCGCACTCTGGATGAACTCGAAGCTCTCAAGCGCCGGTAACCCCAGAGTCGTCCCACATAACGGCCCGGGTCTGTCAGGGGTGAATTGGCGCCTGGCCGAGCTTTCGGGTTCTGGATACGCCAAAGCACAAGAATGACCGTGCGCCACCCACCGCTATCCGCTAGAATGCATGTCCGAGGAAGGGAGCACCATGGCCAAGAAAATTGATCCGCTCAACAAGAAGCAGTATGGCGCCGTATCCGCAATGCTCACGGTCGCTGACATACCAGCTGCTGTGAGCTTTTATCAGAAGGCTTTTGGTTTCACCAAACGCGGGATCATGAACGGACCCGACCGCAAGCCGATTCATGCCGAGCTTACCTTGCGCGGCACCACGCTCATGCTGGGACCCGAGAATGCTGAGATGGGCAAACGCACCGCCAAGACTCTCGGTGGCTCGCCCGCCAGTCTCTTTATCTACGTGGAAGACGTCGACAAGATTGTCGCGAAGGCCGTCAAGCTCGGAGCCACATCAGATCATCCTGTGATGGATATGTTCTGGGGCGACCGCTGCGGCACCATCACAGATGCCAACGGCTATTCCTGGATGATCGGTACGCACAAAGCCGAGCCAAGCACCAAAGAGATGAAGGTGAAAATGCTGGAGATGATACGCCAGCAGGCGCCGCCGACAGCAACCGCGGCTTGAGGCCTGTGCTGCCACAACGCTTAACGCGGGGCGGAACTGCTGTCACTGCCCGGTGGAATTGTTTCCATTTCCGTCCCCGCGTAATGTGCTCGACCCGCGCTCTGGCTCGAAGGACGTGTCACTAACTCTGATGAAGGGTTTCTGTGGCGGCAGACCTCGCACAACTCACACGAGAACTTTGCCGATTTTATGATTTTACCGGCAAGGTGGTCGTGTACGTGGGAGCTGGCAGTCGTCAGCTGCTCGACCCGGCTGTCCACACCCGCAAGAAAATCTACATCGACCAGGATTCGCAGGCGCTTGAGCAACTAAGAGCGAATCTCGTAACCACTGCGAATGAAGAATCTGAGGTCATTGCCTCCCGCTTCGAAGATGTGAATCTGACGGGCGATGTGGTCTATTTCGAGTTCTCTCTGCACGAAATGGACGACCCTTTCAAGGCACTCAACCATGCCCGCTCGCTTGCGCCCGACATTGTCGTGTTCGACCACGCTTCTGGCTCAAAGTGGATCTTCTACGGAGCCGAGGATGAGAAGGTTCGTGATAGCGCCGATGCGATGCTCTCCCTTGGTATTCGAAAGCAGGAAACCTATCGCACGGAACAACGTTTCCACGAATTCAGCGAACTCCTCACGAAGATGGAAGGGCAGGGTCCAGTGGCTAAAGAGAGAATACAGTGCTTCGCGCGATTTAAAGACATTACTATTCCGATGAAATGTGACTTGGTCCTCTTATAGAAGCACACCACACGGATGCCTGGTTCCACCGTGGCCGATGATATTCTGATAGCCACTCGAACTGGACTCTAAACTTACATGCCAAATTCAACTGCTCCGGAATCCCAGCCCTTACCTGAAACCACGGAATCATTCGAAGAAATTTTCTCCCAGTACGAGAAGAGCCACGCTCGCAAACCATCCGCAGAGGGGGCCCAGCAACTCGAGGGTACGGTGGTCTCGATCACTGCCGATTCGGCTCTGCTGGACATCGGCTTCAAGAGTGAAGGTATCCTGCCGCTTGCGGCCTTCGGAAATGATGCGCCAAAACCTGGGATGAAGTTCCTGGTGACCGTCAAAGGGCGCGATCCGGAGGGTTACTACGAGCTTGTCCGCGGAAAAGTGAAGCGTCCCACTGACTGGGCCGGGCTGGAGAAAGCTTTCGCCGACAAAGCAACCATCGTGGGCACGGTGACCGGCGTGGTCAAGGGCGGGTTGAGTGTGGACGTTGGCGTGCGAGCCTTCATGCCGGCCTCCCGCAGCGGCGTGCGAGACGCAGCCGAGATGCAGAAGTTGGTCGAGCAGGAGATTCGCTGCCGCATCATCAAGTTGGACTCAACCGAAGAAGACATCGTGGTGGACCGCCGCGTCGTCGCCGAGGAAGAAGAACTCGCCACGAAAGAACGCCGGTACTCTGAAGTGAAGGAAGGCGCTGCCGTGAGCGGCGTAGTTCGCAGCCTGATGGACTACGGAGCCTTCGTCGATATCGGCGGAGTGGACGCGCTGCTGCACATTTCCGACATCTCGTGGAGCCGGGTTCAGAAGGCCGAAGACGTTCTGTCGGTGGGGCAAGCGATCGAGGTCAAAGTCCTGAAGATTGATTCCGAGAAGCGGCGCATTTCGGTTGGCCTGAAGCAACTTCAGGCAAATCCGTGGGATTCCGCGGTGGAGAAGTACAAGGCCGGCGAGCGCGTGCGGGGCCCGGTGACCCGCGTCGCGGACTTCGGCGCGTTTGTGGAATTGGAGCCGGGAGTGGAAGGGCTGATCCACATTTCGGAAATGTCATGGGCCAGAAAAGTCAGGCACCCGAGCGACCTGGTGAAACCCGGGGACACAGTGGAGGCTGTCGTGCTGGGTGTCAACCCTGCGGAGCGGCGCATCTCGCTCGGCCTCAAACAGACCCTGGGTGACCCCTGGGCAGAAGTGGCGCAGAAGTTTCCCGTCGGCTCCGAGGTGGAAGGGCCGGTTACGAATCTGACGAAGTTCGGTGCCTTTGTGCAACTGGCCGAGGGCGTCGAGGGCATGGTTCACATCGGCGATATCTCCGCCGAAAAGCGGCTCAATCACCCGCAGGATGTTCTGAAGGTTGGGCAACGCGTGAAGGCCTTGGTGCTCGAAGTCGATACCGAAAAGCGGCGATTGAAGCTGGGAATGAAACAGCTGATTCCCACCAGCATCGACGAATATCTTGCCGACCGTCACGTGGGAGATGTTGTGAGCGGCCGGGTCGTCGAGATTTCGGGAGGCCGTGCCACTGTCGAAGTAGGCGAAGGGATCCGCGCCGACTGTCGCCTGGGTACGAGCACTGCGAAAGTAGCTGAAGAAAAGACAGAACCCAAAGTCGACCTCTCGTCCCTGAGTTCCATGCTGAGCGCGCGCTGGAAGGGTGGATCGAGTAGCGGACCATCCAAGCCGGAGCCAGTGAGCGCGGGCCAAATTCGGAGCTTCAAAGTCGTCAAGATCGACGTCGCGGCGAAGAAAATCGAAGTGGAGCTGGTGTAGCCAGGGACTAATCGTGAAATTCTCGCAAGGCGCATTCGCGACCTTCATCGTTGTAGTCGTCACGCTTGCATTCTCGTTGGCGAAATCCTCTGAAGTCGCTCCGCCCGGCGAATCGCAGACTAGCGCGAACCCTGCAACAACACTCAACGGCTACGAACCAAGGTGGTGGAAAGAGGCTGTCGTCTATCAGGTGTATCCCCGCTCGTTCAAGGACTCGAACGGCGATGGCATTGGAGACCTCAAGGGAATCACATCGGAACTCGACTACATACAGGGTCTTGGCGTCAACGTCATTTGGCTGAGTCCCCACTACGACTCGCCGAATGCCGACAATGGTTACGACATTCGCGACTATCGCAAGGTCATGACCGAGTTCGGCACCATGGCTGACTTCGATGAGCTGCTGAAGGGCATCAAGCAGCGGCGCATGAAGCTCATCCTCGACTTGGTGGTGAACCACTCGAGCGACGAGCACCGCTGGTTCGTGGAGAGCCGGAAGTCGAAGGACAATCCTTATCGCGGTTACTACATCTGGCGGCCTGCGAAGAATGGCCATGAGCCCAATAACTGGGTGTCGTTCTTTTCCGGGTCCGCGTGGAAGCTCGATCCCGCCACCAACGAATACTATCTTCACCTTTTTGCGGAGAAACAGCCCGACCTTAACTGGGATAACCCCAAGGTTCGCCAGGAAGTCTTCGACCTGATGAAGTTCTGGCTCGACAAGGGAGTCGACGGTTTCCGCATGGACGTCATTCCATTCATCTCGAAAGACCAGACCTTTCCTGATTTTCCCGGAGATTTTCACGGCGAGCCGCAATACGTGTACGCGATGGGTCCGCATCTCCACGAGTACCTGCAGGAGATGAACCACGAAGTGTTGTCGAAGTATGACGTGATGACGGTGGGTGAGGCCTTCGGAGTCACGCCGCAGCAGACGCCTTCACTGGTAGACGAACGCCGGCACGAGCTCAACATGATCTTCAATTTCGATGCGATCCGGCTCAACCGCAAAGGCAGGGAGTGGAGAAACTGGACGCTGCCTGAATTGAAAGCGATCTACACGCGCCTGGATCAGGAAACGGATGTCCATAGCTGGAACACGGTGTTTCTCTCCAATCACGACAACCCGCGGCTCGTCTCCGCTTTTGGAGATGATTCCCCCGCGTATCGCGTGGCGTCAGCGAAAGTGCTGGCCACGATGTTGCTCACCCTGAAGGGGACAGCGTTCATCTACCAGGGTGACGAGCTGGGAATGACGAACTATCCCTTCACTAAGATCGAAGAGTTCGACGATATCGAAGTGAAGAATGGATGGAAGGCTGACGTACTGACGAACAAGGTGAGCGCAGCCGACTACATCGCCAATCTGCGCAAGACGAGCCGCGATAACGCGCGGACTCCGATGCAGTGGGATAGTTCGCCGAACGGTGGGTTTACCACCGGTCCGAAGGCATGGCTGGCAGTCAACCCGAATTACAGGGACATCAACGCAAAGCAGGAAGCTGCCGAACCCAACTCTGTCTATGCCTACTACGCGCGGATGAATGAATTTCGCAAGAAGACTCCGGCGCTGATCTATGGCGATTACCAGGATCTCGATCCGCAGAATCCCAAGATCTTCGCTTACACGCGGACCTTGGGGAAAGAAAAGTACCTGGTCGTACTGAATTTCTCAAACGACGCCGTTACCTACACTCTGCCTGCAGGCCTTAAAGCCGGGAAATCGGTGATTTCCAATCTTGGCCAGCCAGAGGAGCACACACCTGTGCTCAGGCTGAAAGCTTGGGAAGCGCGGGTCTATAAGATCTGAAGGTGTGCGGGGGAGTTGGACTCCCCCGGTCCAGACCTCTTCAACGAGTCCGTTCGACCTTCTTTTCCATCCTAACAATCGGCAACGACAACCCATCCGCTAGTGGAACCTCGAGGTCTTCCAGAGCGACGTATCCTCGCGCCCGATAAAGCGGCACTCCCGTAAGCGTCGCTCCCATCTCAAATCGTGTGAATCCCGCAGCCATCGCTGCGTTTTCGCAAGCCTCAAGGATTAGAGTACCGATGCCTCGCCGGGCCCAGTCCGGATGAATGAAGAATGCGCGAATTTTGGCGGCGTCCTGCCGTGGGTCGAGCAGGGTATCCTCCCGGCCCGTCCATTGATCGGCACCGTAGAGTGTTTTCCGCTTGCTCCAGCCTCCACAACCCACGATCACCGGCGCTTCACCCGCCGTGTCAGTTTCGGCGACTAAGTACGTTCCGTCGGCGATCAGCTGGGTGTCCACGCCAAACACCTTTCGCAGAGCGATTTCGATTTGTGCGGGCGTGTAGTCTTGCGCCTGCAACCCACGGACGGAGGCGTCAATCAAGACGCGCAAGACGGGAGCATCAGCCGGCACAGCTCTGCGAATGCGAAAGGTCATGGGAAATTGAATGGCCGTACTCGGCGAAAACGACGTACGTGCAGTATATCGAGGCAGGGAGCGGCTGGCTAAGTCAACTCAATCGACTTGATCTTGCCCGCGATTCGCGCGGCGAGTTCTTCCTGTTCGGCAGGGAACTGGCGGCGCTCGGGTGCAGGCAGTTCTTCGAGCAGTTCTTGGTAAGTACGAGCATCGATCGACCGGGCAACGCTGAAGCCGAGCGTTTCTGACATCATGCAGCTGAAGCGAATCGCCGCCAGCGTGTCAAACTTGCCGCCGTGTCTGGGGCCATGATGATTTGCCGCTACGTCGATCAGGTCCTGGGGAAGGCTCCATGATGTCATCAGCGCGCGCCCCGCCTCGCAGTGATCGACGCCGAACAGTTCACGTTCCCGCGCCAGAACGTCGCAAGGCGCCCCTTCGCTACTTTTCACAAATTCAGCGTAGCTTTTGGAATGGACGATGGCCAGCGCCAGCCTTCCCAGGTCATGAATCAGTCCCGCAGTGTACGCGACTTCCTTGTCCGCCAGGCTTAACTTCGCCAGTTCTTCCGTCACCAGGGCGCAGGCCAGGCTATGCCGCCAGCAAGCACTCAGCGCCGGAAGTTCGAGCGCATCGCGCAGATAAGACTTGATGCCGATGGTCAGCAGAAGCCCCTTCACCCGTTCGAAACCGAGCAGCATGGTGGCTTGCAGGGTGCTCGTGATTTCCACCCGAATGCCGTACAAAGGCGAATTGGTCAGGCGCAGCAACTGGGCGGCAATGGCCTGGTCGGAGGAGATCAGATCGTTCAGATCGCGCAGCCGGCCTTCATCCTTCGAGACCAGTTGCAGCGCCCGCAGCGCTACGGCAGGGAAAGGGGGAAGGTCGACCAATGCCAGAGGCATTTCTGCTGGTGCAACTTGACGTGAAGTGATCATATAAGCAAAGCGCTGCGATCGCTCGCGCGCTTGCAGAATCGCAAAGTCGTGGCGATCAGGCGAGATGCTCCGCCGGGCCTGGGCCGCCCAAACGGTTTATTGCAGCTCTCCTCTCTGGATTTAATCGGAACTTGGGTCAGGGGCCAGCAGGTGCCTTTGGTAATCGCGAAACGCACGTCGAAACTAAAGGGCTGAGTCGGACTTCCGCGCAACTGGGCGCGGTTTGTGCTCACAGCGTTCCGTATTGATGCACGCATCGGCCAGAATCAGGCGCTCGACCGGCTTGCCGCCCACGATATGACTGTCAATGATTTCGTCCACGTCTGAAATCGAAACGTTGCCGTACCAGACACCCTCGGGGTAGATCACCAGGTTCGGGCCGTGCTCGCACTGGTCGAGACAGCCGGCTTTGTTGGCACGCACTGTAGCGTGCAGACCGCGCGCCTTCAATTTTTCTTTGAACAGTTTTTGCAGCGCGTTTTCACCGGTAGGATCGCAGCACCCACGTGGATTGCTGGCCGGCCGCTGGTTGCCGCAGACAAAGATGTGCTTCTCGAATTTCGGCATAGACACAATTTACAGGATGGTCGTTTTAGGCGGCGCGGAAAAGGCGAAAGAATCTTGGCTCCCTCTGATGAATCCGGCTTCCCGCTTCCTCAGGAGTGCCGAGGCGATCGCACTGTAAGCACGGGGCAGCGCGCCTCGCAAACCATCGGATAAGCATGACGCCAACGCAGGTGCTCGCTCAGGCCGTGCGGGGCATGCAGGCCCATCACAATCAGATCTGCGGCCAAGTCGTCAGCCACTTCAAGAATGGTCTCCACGACGGGCCCCATTTCCACTTTGCAATTGGGAGCTTGTTGTGGCTTCGGCTCGGCAGGTAGCTGCAATCTCATTTCCTGTTCCAGTTCACTCAGGACACGGTCCCAGTCGGGCACCTGCTTTCTCCCCGGCTCTACTACGTGAAGGCATGTTAATTGTGCTCCATGCTCCTTAGCGATGGAGGCCGCATATTGCGCGCCCAGCGCCGATCCCGGTGAGAGGTCGGTGCAATAGAGCACTTGCCGGAGATGCAGACTCGCAGGCGGATTCAGCGTGGCGAAGGGGCCTACCGTGAGCACGGGACACGAAGCATGACGGAATATCTGTTCGGCCACCGATCCCAGCACCAGTTTGCGCAATCCGGTCCGGCCGTGGGTGCCGAGGACAATGAGATCGATTTTCTGCCTTTGTACGATTTCCTGGAGTTCCTGCCAGGGCTCGCCCTGACATACGATCAGGTGGTGAGGAACGGTAGCCAGTGCGCCGTTCTCCACCAGTTCCTTCTCGCGCCGCAGGGCGTCCTTAAGAGCGGCGACCTCCGCCATCGCGATGGCCTCACCCCCCGCCAACGTAAACCCCAGCGATGAGACCACGTGGGTCAGGTAGAATTCCGCCCCATAATGCTGCGCGATCGCCACACCGTGGCGCACAGCTTTTTCCGATGATTTCGAGAAGTCGGTCGCAACCAGAACGTTGCTGAAGCCGACTCTTACCAGAGGCGCAGCGCAGGACATAGAAACCTCCTTGCCACGAGCGCGGGCGAGCGCTCCAGCCCGCCGGGTAACTCACTACATTCCGAGAGCGAGAGCGCGCTCTTACCACCTGTCTGAATTGTCGGTCTCCGCGGTTGCCAGCGCAGTGATGAAGGTCACCGCCAAGAAGAGGGGAAGAGTGCCTTGAAAGCCAGACGACGGAGAAATTCCGGGCGGGAATTGACCTGCGAGGAATGACAAAACTAGCGGCCTATTTGTGATTAGACGATCTCGATGCAGGGCTGCCGGAAACGCGAAACCTTACGGTCACCGGCTAGGATCCCTGGCGCACTTCATCGCAGCTCACTTCTTGAAGTACATCCACGCGCTGAGCGCAAGCAAGGCAACGGTGAAGATCCACAGAGACGAATCGCTCATTCCGGTTTTCTTTGCCATGACAATATCTTAAGCCAAAAAGCTGCCCGGTTGCGAGACCGGAAAGTGCTTGTGGAATTGTTTTTCTAGACACTCCCCACAATGGGCAACAGTACATGCGCCACCGAAAGCCCCTGTCCGCCCCGGTTCGCGGCTAGTCTTTCAGCGGGACGACAGGCTTTTCGCCCTGGCAGAAGGTGGCCACTCTTTGCAGACCGCCGGGCACCTGATTCACAAACAACACAGGTCCGTAACAGTAAACGGCATGTCCCGTGGCGGTAAAGTACCAGCGGCCGCCCTTACGAGAGTGTTGCGTAAGCATCTCAGCCGGTTTGCGAGGTGGCGGAGCGAGTTTGGGAATGGGTAGCGAGAGCAGCAAGGCTAGGGTCAGGGCCTTCATAAAACTCCAGGTCTTCCTACATCGATTGCCAATTACTCACCATCAGTCGAACGATACGATCGCCGAGTCTAGCGGGCTTCTTAGATCGTGACCAGCGCCCGGCGCTCGTCGGGAGTATCAGAGGCGGCCTTCGGGGGTCTCAAAGGCAACCGCTTCTGTACTTTTCCCGCGCTGCTGTTGTTCTTGTTATCTCCCGAGGGAGGAACCTGGGATTTGGGAGACGCGGCCTGGGAGCCGGGTTTTGCGAGTTTTTCCTCGCGTGCAATCTTGACTTTCAGAGCGGTCAGTTGCGAGCTGTCTTTCAGCATCTCAACAATTAAAGAGCGCTGCGTGGTGATAGTGCTGTTCTGCTCGACGACCAGCAGGGTCATCAGTCCATAAGAGACCAGAAAGAGCACAATAAGGATCGGAAGCATGGTGTTCTTCCGGTTCGGCAATACAGTAGCTTGGGCGAACAAAGTCGTCACGCTGCACCCCGGGTTTTTGCCCCATGTCATCAAGGCAATGGGAGAATTGCAGCTTGCGCGCCACTAATGGGAATGTAGCTAAGTGCTTGTCAAAATAAGGCTTGCAGGGGAGTCACGAAGAACTGACAGGGAGCAAGGCTGCAACCTGATGCACATAAAGGGTAACAAAATGTTTGTTACCAAAGGGTGGGCGCCGCTCCCGCCGAAACTGGCGTCTGGCAAGGGAATTGAGGGTTTGCCCGCTGCGGGCCTGGGGACTATTTTCCTCCCATCACCAGCTTCGCAATGGTCTGCAGCTGCATGTTGGACGTGCCTTCGTATATCTTGCCTATTTTGGCGTCGCGCCAGTACTTCTCGACCGGGTAGTCCTTGGTAAAGCCGTAGCCGCCGTATATTTCGATCGCCAGCGAAGTCACCCGCTCCGCTACCTGGGAACAAAAGAGCTTCGCCATCGCGGCTTCCTTCACGAAATTCACGCCGGCATCCTTCATCCGGGCTGCGTTGTAGACCATGAGCCGGGATGCTTCGATCTCGGTTGCCATCTGCGCCAACTGGAACTGTATTCCCTGAAACTCGCCGATCGCTTTGCCGAACTGCTTGCGCTCCTGGGCGTACCTGTTGGCGCATTCCCAGGCCCCCCTGGCCACACCCGCCATCTGCGCTCCGATTC
>Ga0209698_10003282_pt1 | contig 18100 bp, 14 predicted proteins | sample LitLauG_LLR_2012_FD_187203 | JGI IMG/M metagenome (GOLD analysis project Ga0209698, IMG submission 187203) | Freshwater sediment microbial communities from Pennsylvania, USA - Little Laurel Run_MetaG_LLR_2012 (SPAdes) (version 2) | ecosystem: Environmental > Aquatic > Freshwater > Creek >...
CATGTACAACTGGCAGCGCCGCTCGCAGATCCTCATCAAGCCGCTTTGATATCGAGGACAGCACATGGCACGCATGGTCAATTGCATCAAGCTCGGCCGGGAATCCGAGGGACTGGATTTCCCGCCGGTCCCGGGCGACTTCGGCAAGAAGCTCTACGAGAGCGTGTCCAAGGAGGCCTGGTCCCAGTGGCAGCGTCACCAGACCATGCTGGTCAATGAAAACCGGCTCAACCTCTCCGACGTCAAGGCGCGCCAGTACCTGCGCGCGCAAATGGAGGAATACTTCTTCGGCGCCGGCGGCGACGTGCCCGCAGGCTATGTCCCGCCTGCTCCGGGCTGAGGGGCGCGCTGAACGCGGCCGCGCTGTGTCGGCTGCGCACGTAACAGGCCATCCACGGCCTGACGTATACTTTCGGCTCAACGCTAGGGGTCCCGCACAAATCCGCGAACGTTTCGCGGTCCACCTTCGCTCACTGACTTTCCTGCGCAATGCGCGCGGTAAAGTCAGGAGCTACGGCGGACGGGTGAGAAAAACCCTTGGAACCTGATCAAGTTAACTCTTGCGCAGGGAAGCGTACGGCCGACTCCAGGGGTGGTACTTGCATCCACCAATGCAATGCCTGCGGCCGCGCAGCTCCCTGCCATCGATGCAAGGAGGCATGCGATGGCATTGCGGTACCTCACCTGCGCGGCCGGGTCACCCCGGCTCAGCGCCTCGTCCAAAGGAATTTGCCTTTTGCCGCTGCTGGCCGTGCTGGCAATGGCCGCACTGCCGGCGCGCGCGCAGGCTCCGGCACGGGGATCTGCCGCGGATTCCGCCGGCAGCGAAGCCGCCGCGCTCGAGCCCATCGTGGTCGAAGCGCACGGCGCAAATCCGGCGGCCTCGGGCAGCCTTGGCGGCTTTTCAAGCACACCGGTGGAGAGCTTGCCGCTGGCAATCGACACCATCCGCGCGGCCGATCTGCTCGAGCGCGGTGTCAACAGCCTGTCGAGCGCGATCCGCACCGATCCCTCCGTGGGAGACAACTACAACACCTTCGGCTACGTCGAGGCCCTGCAGGTGCGCGGGTTCACGCTCAACGAACTGCTCAATTACCAGCGTGATGGCATGACCGTGAGCAGCCACGTGCCGGTCGCCCTGGAAAACAAGGAAAGCATCGAGATCCTCAAGGGCGCATCGGGCATGCTGGCAGGCAGCAGCGCGCCCGGGGGACTTGTCAACTACGTGCTCAAGCAGCCCACCGCGACGACACTTGCGCAGATCGACAGCACGATATCCGAGCGCGGCTCGGCGCTCGTGCACGGCGATTTCGGCGGGCACCTTGGCAACCAGCCGGACTTCGGTTACCGCATCAATGTCGCGGCCGAAGAACGGCGGCCGGAGGTCGACCACGCCTGGTCCAGGCGCACGCTGCTGAGTGGTTTCTTCGACTGGCATGCTGCCCCAGGCACGCTGGTGCAGGCCGAATTCGAACACCAGAAGGTGCGCGAAATCAGCGTTCCGGCATTCGCCCTGGTCGACAGCAACAACAGCCAGACGGCAACCACCCTGCCGGCGCCCATCGATCCGCGCATCAACCTCAATTCGCAGCCGTGGACCCAACCCTTCGAGAGCACGGCGACCAGCGCCTCGCTTCGACTGGAGCAGGCGCTGGCGCCGGACTGGGAACTCGCGTTGCGCGCGGCCACCCAGCGCAGCACCACCAATGACCGCATCGCGTTCCCCGACGGCTGTTCCTACGTCAACGCCGGCCTCAACAGCAACCTGCCACCGCCCAACACGTACTACCTGCTCAACGGACTGTGCAGCAACTACAACGTCGACATCTACCAATACGTGAGCGATGACGAGGTCCGCAACACCAACGCCACCGACGCGCATGTGCACGGCCGCGCCCGTCTCGCCGGTGCCAGCCACGAGATCACCTTTGGCATCAAGGCGACACGCTACAGCGAGCGTTACCCGCCGTTGCAGGTCTACAACTACGTCGGAACCGAGAGCGTCTTCGCCCCGGTGGCGTTTGCGGCCAATGCCACCCCGATGAATCCGAACGCCAACCTGGATACAAACCTGTACGAACTCTATGCCTTCGACGTCGCGCATTTTGCACAGCGCTGGTCGAGCTGGCTGGGAGCGCGCTACACCCGGATCACGGAGGACAGTTCGCTCATCCCAAGCGCGTACACCACCACGCTGCAAGCGACGTCGCTCCAGCAGCACCTCGCCACGCCCTGGGTGGGACTGGGGTATGCGCCCTGGATCGGTGGATTTGTCTACGCCTCGGCGGGGAGCGGCGTGGAAGTGGCCAATGTGCCAAACAAGCCGGCCTTTGCCAATCCGGGCCAGGCGCTCCCCGCGCAACGCAGCCGCCAGGCCGAACTCGGATTCAAGCAGCATGCGGGCGGCAACTGGTCCTGGGATGCCGCGCTGTTTCGCATCACCAAGCCGTTTGCCGACAACGTGGCAACGGCTGCCGGACTTTTGCAGCTTGCTGGCGCACGCGAGGAGCGTCACCAGGGACTCGAACTGGCCGCCGACTGGCGGCCATTGGCCGCCCTGCAATTGCGCGCCAGCACCGCCTTCATCGATGCCAAGACCACGCGCGCGGTAAACCCCGCGTGGGTGGGCAAGGGGACGAGCAATGTCGCGCCGGTGAGTGCCAGCGTGCAGGAGACCTGGTCGCCCGGTCCGGTGCCCGGCCTGGCGTGGAGCAATATCTGGACGTATGCGGGCCACAAGACGGTTCTTCCGGATGGGTCCGTGGACCTGCCTGCGTACTGGCAATGGGACACCAGCCTGCGCTACGCCGTGTCGGCCGGGAATTTGCACTGGGTCTGGCGCGCCGGCGTCGACAACCTGACAGCACGCTCCTATTGGCGTGAGGCGCCGACGGCTTCCTGGGGATCGATCTACCTGTTTCCCGCCCAGGCACGCAGCGCGCGCCTGGGCGTGAGCATCACCTGGTAACAGGCGTTGCCGGGCGCACGTCAAATCGGGGAAAATGCGGCTGGCCGGCAGTGCGCTTGGGCGACGATCCACTGCCGCTGGCAATTGGCACCGCTGCGGACGCACGAATGCACAGCACCATGGAAACGGCCAGCCGATGAGCGGCGCGACGGCGCACGCAGCGCAATTGCCCGGCGAAGGCGTGCCCGCGGCGATGCCGGCAACCCGCGAGCCCGGTCCGCAGCAAATCCTCATCGAGCAGGCCTATGCGCGGCTGGGCGTATGCACCAGCGATGCCGCGCGAGTCGCGGCCTCGGCTTCGCTCATCCTGGCGATATTCGATGCGTTCTACCTGCGGCTGTGCGAGTACCCGAATGCCGCGCAGCGGGCCTTCGAGACCATGGACGCCCACGCGGCGGTGCGCGTCAGCCGCGAGCGCCTCGACCTGTACAGCGCCTATATCACGGAACACGGGCCGCGCCTGCGCTCCGTCTTTGCCGCGCTCTCGGAAAGCACCACGCTGTGGGATGCCATCGACGCCCAGTTCGTGGCGATGATCGCCGATCGCTACGAGGCCGATATCGCCTTCAGCTTTGCGCACTCGCTGCGGCGCAATGTGGCCCACGAGCTGTGGCGGCCGGTGGCGTACTCGTTTCCGCCGCCCAGCAAGCGCCGCGCCCATTCCATGGCCTCCGTGCATCGCCGGCTGCCGGTTCCGGGACGCGTCGACGCGGCGCTGTTGCGCACGGCCCTGCAGATGACAGGGCTCACCGTCGCCTTCCGTGACCTCGACGGCGACGCGGAACGCGTACGGGCACGCGTTGCCGCGATCCTGCGCACGATAGCCGCGCAACCGGTGGCCTTGGACGTCGTGCAGGCCGGTTTCTTCCGGGACCGCACGGCATTCCTGGTGGCGCGCTGGGTGCTCGACGACGGCAGCCTGCTGCCGATGGTGCTGGCCCTGCTCAACAGCGCATCCGGAATCACCGTGGACGCACTGCTGCACCGCAGCGCCGACATCCACAACCTCTTCAGCTCGGCGCTTGCCAATTTCCACGTGACCACGCGCCTGTATTACCAGACCTGCGTCTTTCTCTACAGCATCATGCCGCTGCGGCCGCTGGGGCACCAGTACTCGACAATCGGCTACAACCATGTCGGCAAGGTCGCGATACTCAACGAGATCGCCCAGCAGATGCGCGATTCGGGCCAGCGGTTCCAGCGTTCGCCCGGCGTGCCGGGCACGGTCGCACTGGGGTTCACCTTCGATGCCTGCTCCTATCACCTGAAGGTGATACGCGACCGGCCAACGGCCTCCTACAAGTGGGGCGCCTATCCGGGAATGACCGCGGTCCTCGAAAAATATCGCGCCGTGCACGAGATCAACCGGGCCGGAAGCATGCTGGACAACGTCATGTATTTCAACCTGCGCCTGGATCTCGCGATGTTCGATCCCGCGCTGCTCCAGGAGATCTGCGAGCAGGCCGCGGGCAGCGTGCAGGTCGATGGCAACGGCGTGCTGTTGCGCTCGCTGATCGTGCAGTTGAAGATCGTGCCGCTGCCGGTCTACCTGGAGGGCGCCACCGTCGAAGAGACCGGCGCGGCGATGGTGAGCCTGGGCAATTGCATACGCAACAACGCGGCCACCAACATCTTCAACCGGGACCTGGATTCGCGCAATTACGGGGTCGGCCGCTACGGGCGCGTATTGCTCTTTGACTACGATGCCGTGGAAAGGCTTACCGACGTCAAGATCCGAACCAACCGCGACCGGGAGGCCGGGGAGGAAGCTCCGCCGGATTGGTTCTTCGAAAGCGGCACCATTTTTCTGCCGGAAGAGCTCGAAAGCGGCATGCAGTTCCGCACCCGGCAGACCCGCCAGAGCTTTCGTGCGGCCAATGCCGACCTGCTGGAAATCGGCTACTGGCGCGGCGTGCAGGAGCGCTTGCAGCGCGGCGAAATCCCCGAGCTCAGCATGTACCCGGACGACGCGCGCCTGGGCCGCGACACGCCCGCCGGCAGCGCCTAGGTACCAGCCGGCCCCGCGTAGTCGTCCTCGAAGAAACGCGGCACCGTCAGCTGTTGTTCAAGCATATCGTCGTTCCAGGGATCGGGGGCGGGCGGCGCGGGCGGCAGGCGCGCCGCGCGGCCCGGACGCGGCCCAGGCGCTCCGCTTTGGGGTGCCGCGTGCCCGGCCGCACCCGGCAAGGGGGGCAGCGACCACTCCTGCGCGGTGTCCGCCGCCAGGGGACGGCTGAAGTCGCGGTTCTGCGTGAAGGCGCGCAGTATGTCGCCGGGCAGCGAGGGGCGGCCCAGCAGGTAGCCCTGGCCGCGATCGCATCCCAGCGCCTTGAGCAGTTGCAGCTGCTCAAGGCGCTCCACGCCCTCGGCAACCACTTCCTTTTGCAGGGCGTGGGCCATGTTGATGATGGCCGCAACGATCTTGCCCGTGCTGTTGTCGGCACCGAGGTCGACGATGAAACTCATGTCGAGCTTGAGCACCTGCGCCGGCATCACCTTGAGGTAGCTGAACGAGGAGTAGCCGGTGCCGAAATCGTCGATCGCGATGTGCACCCCGTCCGAGGACAGATGGTCGAGGGCCGCCATGGCGGCGTCGCCCCCGTCGAGCAGCATGGTCTCGGTGATTTCGATCTCGAGCACTCCGGCGGGAACCCGCGTGGCCGCGACGATTTCACGAACCGTGGCAACGAAATTGCTGCGCGGCAGCTGGCCGTTGGAAACGTTCACCGAAACCCGCGCGACATCGAGCCCCGCGGCCCGCCAGCGCCCGTGCTGCAGGCACGCTTCGCGCATGACCCAGGCGCCGATCTCCGGTATCAGGCCCATCTTCTCGGCGTCGTCGATGAAATCGCCGGGCGGCAACAGGCCCAGCACCGGGTGCTGCCAGCGCAACAGCGCCTCGACGCCCGCCAGCGCGCCGGTCTTCAGATCGATCTGCGGCTGGTAATGCAGGACGAACTCATCGCGCTTGAGGGCGTTGCGCAACTCGGCGTCGAGCTGCGAGCGGCGCCGGCTCTCGGCGTTCATCTGCGGCTCATAGAAGGCCAGGCGGTTGCGCCCGGCGGCCTTGGCGCGGTACATGGCGCTCTCGGCCATCTTCAGAAGGTCGGTGTCGGCGTCGCGGTCGCCGCGAAAGAGGGCGATGCCGACGCTGGCGCCGGTGTAGAGGGTATTGCCGCCGATATTGAACGCACGCGACAGCGAGCGGATCAGCTTGCGCGCCAGCAGCGCGGCGTCGCGCGGCGACGAGACGTGCGACAGCACCAGCGCAAAGGCGTCGCCGTCGACCCGCGCAGCGACATCGTCCTCGATGAGATGGATCTGCAGGCGCCGGCGGGCTTCGACGAGCAAGTGATCGCCCAGGGCGTGCCCGTAGGTGTCGTTGACCTCCTTGAAGCGGTCAAGATCGACCAGCAGGACCGCCACCATGCTGCGATCGCGCTGCGCGGTGGCCAGACGCTGGCCAAGCACCGATTCCAGCGCCGTCCGGTTGGGCAGGCCCGTCAATCGGTCGACAAAGGCCAGCGAGTGGATGGTGCGATCACGCTCGGCATTGCGAAACCCGGCGATCAGCCGATGGCAGGCGCCGCTCAGCAGCTTGACCCGGTTGCTGTTGACCGTCATGGCCGCGCGATGGCCGGAGATGAGGTAACCCCAGGTACGCGCGCCGCGGATCACCGGCATGGCGAAGTAATGCTCGACGCCGTGTTCCTTTCGCAGGCGCTCGGCCAGGTGCGCGGGAAACGGCGATGCGGCAACGGTGGCAAAGCCGATCCCCGACGGCAGGTGGCGCCGATGTTCTTCATCGAGTTCGACGCGCAGCGTCTTGATGCTGCCCCGCTCCTGCCGGTGCATGATGTACAGCTTCAGAGCATCGTCGGAATCGGTGTCGACCAGTGCCAGCACCGACACTTCGGCACGGGTAACCGTGGCCAGGCATCGCAGCACGCCCCGTATCAGGACCCGCATGTCGGACTTGCCGTAAAGCGCCTCGTCCATCTGGGCCAGGATGCGCGCGATGGCGTGCCGCAGCGCGAGCTGGCGGGCCATGTCGTTGAAGGCGGTGGCAAGGGTGGCGTATTCGTCGTCGCCGTGCGCATCCAGGACCACCGGGAACTTCTCCCGCGACAGCTGGCCGCTGGCGTCCGCCAGCGCGGCAAACCGGCGCAGGACCGAGCCGGCCTGGTTCGCCGCAATGGCAAAACCGGCTGCGGCCGCGGCAGCGACGACCACGGCCACGGCGGCAGCCGCGCCCGGCGTCAGCTGCGATCGTGCCGCCAGCCATGCCGCCAGCGCCAGCACCGGCAGGACTGCCAACGCCACCGTCTGCCGGGCCCAGCGGCGGCCTAACGCGCCTTTCATCAGCTTCGACAACGCCAGCATCATCCGTTTCCCGCCCCGGCAATAACCCTGCAGAGCCAATGTGGCTTTGGCCGGCGATCGGCGCGCCGCATTTGCGTGCCCGGCTGCAAAAGCAAGGGAACAGCACCGGCACGAACCTCGCCGGACATGTGTCCGGCCAACGGTTTTCGTATCGGCAGGGATCGGGGCAGACTTGAATGGCAGGGCCGACGTGCGCCGGAATTAGGGCGGTTTGCGCCCGCAAATCACCCGCGGCCGACAAACGGCATGCCGCGGGCCATGATGGTCATCGAGAGCACATTCGTATCCAGGGGCAGGTTCGCCATCTGCACGACCGCCTGCCCCACATGCGCAACGTCCATGCGCGCCTCCACCTTGCGCGAGCCGTCGGGCTGCAGGGTCCCCTCCGCCATGGGCCGGGTCATGCTGGTCTCGGCATTGCCGATATCGATCTGGCCGCAGGCGATATCGAAATCCCGTCCATCGAGGGCGGTCGATTTGGTCAACCCGGTGATCGCATGCTTGCTGGCGGTGTAGGGGGCGGAGAACGGCCGCGGCGTCTGCGCGGAAATCGAACCGTTGTTGATGATGCGGCCGCCGCGCGGCTGCTGCTGCTTCATGATGCGCAGCGCCTGCTGGGTGCAAAGGAAGGCACCGGTCAGGTTGGTGTTGATGACCGCATTCCATTGCTCGAAGGTGACATCCTCCATGGGCACGGCCGGCGCCGCTACGCCGGCATTGTTGAACAGCAGGTCGAGCCGGCCAAACCGCGCCACAACCGCATCGAAGAGGCCACGCACGGCTGCGGGATCGGCAACGTCCGCCGCGTGCACCAGCGTGTCGGCCGATGTGCCCCCCATGGCGGCTACTGCCTGCTCCAGCGGTGCGCATCGGCGGCCGGCAAGCACCACGCGCCAGCCGGCCGCGTGCAGTGCGGCGGCAACCGCCCGGCCGATGCCCGAGCCGGCGCCCGTGACCAGCGCAACGCGCGACGCGGCCTCAGCCACCGGATCCGCTGGCCGGCCGGGCGTCGTCGAAATGCATGCGCATCCCGCGGCGATAGGTTTCGGCAATGACAAACATGTTGCCCTCCGGCGTGGCGATCGTGTACGCGCGGGAGGCGCTCGCGTCCGGCATCCCGACTTCGCCCCAGAGCTGCTCGCTCAGGATGTGCGCCACCTCCGCCGGCAGGGGCTTGCGGCGCACCCACAGCGATTCGAGCAGCGGACCAATGGGAATGGCGCCGCTGTCGAGTCCCTCGCGCAGGAGTTCCGGAAGCCCGTCGAGAGCCACGTATACGAGGTTATCCATCATCACCTCGCCGGCGGCGGCGAGCGAGGTGACGCGATAGATGAAACGCTGGCCCGGCAGCACGCCGCGCACGCAGCCGGGCACGGTTTCCGTGACGGTCTGCTGGCGCACCTGCAGCGTAAGCGGCACGGCGGCAATGGCCTGGCACAGGCGCGTCGTCGAGCCGTCCTGCGCCAGGAGCAGGCGCAGCAGCCAGCGCTGGCGCGCCTGCGCGCCGGCATCGGCGCAACTGTCGATAAAGCTGGCCCGCGCAATGGCATTTGCTGGCGCAGCGGGCGCCGCCGGTACGTTCTTGTCGGTGGGTTTCACGGTATGCCCAGGATCTTGTGGGTTTGCAGGCTCAAGTGCCAGCGCGGGTCGGATTTGCAGTATTCGATCGCCCGCCGGGTATTTTCCTCCAGATCCGGTCCGTCCATGGGCTGGAGAAAAAAGTGGCGAAAAACGAGATCCGTGAACTGTCCGGGCATGGCGCCGGTCTGGGGATAGACGAGCTTGAGTTCATCGCCGCTGCGCAGGACGAGCGGCGCCCCGGCCTTGGGGCTGACGCAGACCCAGTCGATGCCGGCCGGCGCCGGGCAGGTACCGTTGGTCTCCACGGCGATTTCCCAGCCCTGCGCGTGCAGGATCGCCACCAGCGCATCGTCGACCTGGAGCAGCGGCTCGCCGCCGGTGCACACGAGGAAGGGCCGCACGCCCGGCACGGCGCCCGCCGGCCACAGCGCGAGCAGCGCGTCGGCCAGGGTCGCGGCATCGCGGAACTTGCCGCCACCCGTACCGTCGGTGCCCACGAATTCGGTATCGCAGAACCGGCAGACCGCCGTGGCCCGGTCGCGCTCGAGCCCGGACCAAAGGTTGCATCCGGCAAAGCGGCAGAACACCGCCGGTCGGCCACGGTGCGCACCCTCGCCCTGCAGGGTGTAGAACATTTCCTTTACCGCGTATGCCATGTGTCCTAGCGCCTGCGATCCGGGTCAGGCCGGCAGCGCCGGATGTTGCGCGCCCCAGTTCAGGATCACGCCGCAACCCGGGGTTTCATACAGTTCGATGCGATCGAGCTGCGGCAGGGCCGCGACGGCCTGATCGCGCGCCCAGCGCACGATACCCAGCGCACCGGACTGCGCAACGCCCGGCAGTTCGTGCAGGGGATGGTGGTCCAGGCGCGCAAACACCGGCGCGAAGATATCCTTCACGTCGCCAAAATCGATCGTCCACCCCAGCATCGTGTCCAGGCTGGCGCTCAGGACCAGCCGCAGGCGGTAACTGTGGCCGTGCAACTGCCGCCGCGGGTCGCCCTCCGGAGCCAGCGCCAGCCGCACCGCGCTGTCGAACCCCAGATCCTTCCAGATGCGATAGCGGGCACCGTCGAAATGCGCGCCGCAGGTGGCGGTTTCACAGACCGTCACCCATGACAGTTGCGGCACTAGCGGCCGCAGGCGTGCCCAGATCCAGCTGGCGATGATCTCGCTGGTCGGGTTTTCCAATCCGGGAATCTCGTTGAGGCAGGCGTGATGGAGCTGGGACTGCAGCGGCGCCCAGGTGCGATCGAGCAGTTGCGGCGTCGCCGCGCTCGCATGCAGCAGCACCGCGAAACCGTGGCCATGCATGCGGCCGCATTTGTGGCCCGCGGCGACGCGTGGCAGGCAATGGGCCGCCTCGAACTGGTAGCGTCGCCAAACGCGCGCGACGCGCTGGCCGTCGACCTCCGCTCCCTGACAGCGCGTGCTTTGCACACCAACCTGCACCTCGCCTTCCAGCGCCAGGCGCGCCGCCACCCAGCGCGCCAGGTTCTCGTCGCCCGGCGTCTCGACGTGCTCGTTGAGCAACTGATAGTCCAGGGGGGCAACGCAGGCCTGCAGGCGCTCGCGCAGCGCGTCGACCTCGCCTCCCGGAAAGGGTGCCCACGGCGCAGCGCCCGCAATCGGCGCAGGCGCCCGCACGGTGGCGAGGAAGCTGTGCCCATGCAGTCCGGCCGCGCGCGCTGCGCCCGCGCCCCCTGGCGCAGCATCGGGCAAGCGGCGCGCCGATTCGAACGGCGCGCTGGCCGCGTACAGGACGTGTTCAGCCATGGAACGCCCCGCGACCGGCAAACAACGTGGCTTGACGGCCACACCGTCCGCGCGCCTCAGGCACGCACGGTCTCGCGCACGCCCAGACCGGAGCCCACGAGCAGGATATCGGCGCCCCGGGCGGCGAACAGGCCCACGGTGACCACGCCGGGCCATTGATTGATCTGCAGCTCGAGTTTGCAAGGATCGGTGATCTGCAGGCCGTGAACATCGAGAATCAGGTTGCCGTTGTCGGTGACGAAACCCTCGCGCAGCCGCGGCTGGCCGCCGATGGCGGCCAGTTCGCGGGCCACGTAGGCGCGGGCCATGGGAATGACTTCTACCGGCAGCGGAAAGCGCCCCAGCACGCCCACCAGCTTGCTCGCATCGCAGATGCAGACAAACGTGCGCGCAACGGCCGCGACGATCTTCTCGCGCGTCAGCGCGCCGCCCCCGCCCTTGATCATCGCCAGGGACCCGTCGATCTCGTCGGCACCGTCGACATAGACCGGCAATTGCTCCACGTCGTTGAGATCGATGACCCGGATGCCGTGGGAACGCAGGCGTGCTGCGCTGCGTTCGGAACTTGCAACGGTGGCGGCGATCGAATCGCGGTGCGCAGCCAGTTCATCGATGAAAAGATCCGCGGTAGACCCGGTGCCGATGCCGATCGCCGCCGTCGTTCCGAACCACGGCGCCACCTTCTGTACGGCGGCCCGCGCAACCGCCCGCTTGGCCTCATCCTGGCTCGACATGCTCAACCTCCCCTTGCCCATGGCGCGTAAACCCGGATGATAAGAGGATGTGGCTGTTGCGCCTAAAAGAGCGGATCGGGCATTTCCTGTGGTCAGGGGTGGTCGGGGTGGCCACCCTGGTCTTTCTCATCGAGGAATGGCTCTGGGACACCCTGCAGTCCGCGATGCGGACGCTGGGGCGCCTGCCCGTGATCTCGCAGCTCGAGTCCTGGATCGCGCGTCTGCCCCCGGCCGGCGCGGCGGTATTTTTCGTGCTGCCCACGTCCCTGGCGCTGCCGGTAAAGCTGATCGCACTGCACAGGATCGCCAGCGGCCACATTCTGGAAGGCGGACTGGTGATCCTGGCCGCCAAGCTGGCCGCCACCGCACTCTTTGCCCGCATCTACGTGCTGACCCAGCCTGCGCTGATGCAGGTGCGCTGGTTCGCGGCCATGCGCGGCGCCGTGCTGCGCTGGCGCCACTGGGCCTACGCGCAGATTGCGGCGCATCCGCTATGGCAGGCCACGCGCGAGCGCGTGGCCCGGTGGCGGTCCGACGCCGCCGCCTGGCGGGGAAGGACGGGGCGGTGGAAACGGCGGACCCGGGCGTGGCAGCGGCTGGAGCGGATGCGGCGCAGGTCTGCGCCGCCGCATTGAAGCCCCAACCCGACCCTCTGCCCCAACGTTCAGCGCTTGCGCGCCGGCGGCACGTCGGTGCAGACACCTTCGGCAACTTCTGCGGCCATGCCGATCGATTCACCCAGGGTTGGGTGGGGGTGGATGGTCCGGCCGATGTCGGCGGCGTCGGCGCCCATCTCGATGGCCAGCGCAACCTCGCCGATCAGATCGCCCGCTCCGGTGCCAACAACGGCGCCCCCGACAATGCGGTGGGTTTGCGCGTCGAACAGCAGCTTGGTGAAACCTTCGTCCCGGCCATTGGCGATGGCCCGGCCCGATGCCGCCCAGGGAAAATGGCCCTTTGTGACGGCAATGCCCTTCTGGCGGGCTTCATCCTCGGTCAGGCCCACCCAGGCAATCTCCGGATCCGTATAGGCGACGGACGGAATCACCCGGGCATCGAAATGCGATTTGCGCCCGGCTGCGGCCTCGGCGGCCACGTGTCCTTCATGCACCGCCTTGTGGGCCAGCATGGGCCCGCCGGCGATGTCTCCAATGGCGAAGATGTTGGCAACATTGGTGCGCATCTGGCTGTCGGTGGCAATGAAACCGCGTTCGTCGACCGCCACACCGGCCTGGTCCGCGCCGATGGTCTTGCCGTTCGGACGCCGGCCCACGGACACCAGGATCATGTCGTAGTCCTGGGCAGATGCTGGCGCCTGCTCGCCTTCGAAACGCACGCGCAGGCCCTCGGGCAGGGCCTCGACGGCCGCCGCGCGCGTGCGCAGCATTACGAGATGGAGGCGTTTCTCGTTGTGCTTTTGCCAGACCTTCACCAGGTCGCGGTCGGTACCGGGCATCAGGGCGTCGGTCATTTCGACGACGTCGATGCGGCTGCCCAGGGTGGAATACACCGTGGCCATCTCCAGGCCGATGATGCCGCCGCCAATGACGAGCATGCGCGCCGGGATCGACGGCAGTTCCAGCGCGCCGGTCGAATCGACGATGCGCGGATCATCGGGCAGGAAGGGCAGCGCGACGGCTTGCGATCCGGCAGCGATGATGGCCTGCGCAAACGCGATTTCGCGCGGCGCGGCGTCCGGCCCGGGGGCGACGAGCCGCAGGTGACCCGGATCGATGAACGTACCCACGCCCCGCAGCACGTCGACCTTGCGCATTTTTGCCATGGCCGCCAATCCACCGGTGAGCTTGCCCACCACCTTGGACTTGTGTGCGCGCAGTCTTGCCAGATCGAAGCGCGGCGCGGCAAAGTCAACGCCCAGATCGGCGAAGTGCGCCGCCTCGTCGACCACCGCTGCCACGTGCAGCAGTGCCTTGGACGGAATGCAACCGACGTTCAGGCACACGCCACCGAGCGTCGGGTAGCGCTCGACCAGCGCAACGCGCAGCCCCAGGTCGGCGGCGCGGAAGGCGGCCGAATAGCCGCCGGGCCCGGCGCCGAGCACGAGCACGTCATAGGTATCGCCCTTTTCGGAGGTGTCGCTCATGGTGCTTCGTGACCTTTCCTCATTCACTGCGTTGCCGGCGCCGGCCGCCCGCGCCCGCCATCAGGCCGGGCTGCGCACAGGAGCTTGCGCCGCCTGCGGCGCAAACAGCGCCATCAGGACTTCATCTTCCGGGCCGGCATCGAGTCGCACCGCATCGCGCCGGCGGCCCTCCTCGACGAATCCCAGGCGGGCATACAAGCCGATCGCCACGGTATTGGGACTGCGCACCCACAACTCGATGCGCGCGAAGCCGCGCCGCCAGGCCTCGGCAATGGCGATTTCCATCAGTTGCCGGCCCAGTCCGCGGCTGCGGTAGGGCGCGCGCACGCCTACGCCCAGGGCACCGCTGTGCTCGCGGCCCGGCAGGGCATCACGGCGCACTTCGCACCAGCCAACGACCCGCTCGCCGTCGAGGGCAACATAGAGCGGATTGCCCCGCGCCCGGTTGACCGCCACCCACATGGCATTTTGTTCCGCCGGAAAGCCATCGACGATGGCCAGATACCTGCGCTCGCGCGCCACCTCGCCCACGCAATCGCCGAAGCTCTCGATGTGCCGCATCTCGATCGGCACCACCGGCCAGGTCATACCAGTACGCGGCGAAAGTCGGCCAGCAACTGGCCGAGAAAGGCATTGAACCGCGCGGCGCCCGCGCCGTCGACGACACGATGGTCCCAGGATAGCGAGAGCGGAAGGATCAGGCGCGGCACGAACTGCGTGCCGTCCCAGGTGGGCCGCATGGCGGCGCGGCACACCCCCAGGATGGCCACCTCCGGCGCATTGATGATGGGCGTGAAATACGTGCCGCCGATGCCACCCAGGGAGGATATCGAGAAGGTTCCGCCCTGCATTTCGCCCGGCGAGAGTTTGCCGTCGCGCGCCTTGGCCGCCAGCGCCGAGGTCTCCCGGGCCAGTTCCAGGATGCCCTTGCGATCGGCATCGCGCACCACCGGCACCACGAGGCCATTGGGTGTGTCCGCCGCGAAGCCGATGTGGTAGTACTTCTTGCGGATCAGCGCATCGCCGGTCGCGGCATCGATGGAACTGTTGAAATCGGGGAAGCGCTGCAGCGCGGCAACGCAGGCCTTGATGAGGAAGGCCAGCATGGTGACCTTGACCCCGGACTTCTCGTTCTCGCGGTTGAGCTGGAGGCGGAATTCCTCGAGCGCCGTGATGTCGGCATCATCGTGATTGGTGACGTGGGGTATGGTCACCCAGTTGCGATGCAGGTTGGGGCCCGAGAGCTTGCGGATGCGCGACAGCTCGACGCGTTCGACCGCGCCGAACTTGGCAAAATCCACCTGCGGCCACGGCAGCACTGCGAGGCCGCTGCCGCCGGCGGCAGCGGTGCCGGCAGCCAGCACGCGCCCCGGGCCCGCCTGGAGCGCATTCTTGACGTAGGTCCGTACGTCGTCCTGGGTGATCCGCCCCTTGGGGCCGGTTCCGCGCACCAGCGTGAGGTCGACGCCGAACTCACGCGCGGTCAGGCGCACCGATGGCGATGCGTGCGTGCTCGCCGCGGCGATGACCGCGGTTTCCTCGGCATTGGGGCGGGCGCCCATTTCGACGGCATACGCCGTTGAACTGGGCGAAGTGGCGATTGCGGGCGCCGGCGCCGGGGCGGGCGCCGGATCGGGCGCCGAAGCCGGGGCGCCTGCACTCGCGGGAGCCAATTGGGGAGCGGATGCCGCCGCCGCTTGGACAGGTGCTGCCATCGATGCACCGGCACCTGCCTCCAGGAGCAGGATGAGCGAGCCTTCGGAAATCTTGTCACCGAGCCGCAGCTTCATCTCGCGAACCACGCCGGCTGCCGATGACGGGATCTCCATCGAGGCCTTGTCCGATTCGACGGTGATCAGCGACTGCTCCGGCGCGATCGTGTCACCGGGCTTGACCAGCAGCTCGATGACTTCGACCTCCTTGAAGTCGCCGATGTCCGGTACGCGTATCTCGACCATGTTTCCCATATTCCTCCCGCTTCAGCGGCGGCGTGACTCGCACGCCGCCGGGCCATCGCTTGCAGTCAATGGAATCCGCACGCCCTGTCCGGCAGAGCCTACGCCGTTGCCGGATTCGGCTTGTCCGGGTCGATGCCAAATGTCCGGATGGCCTCGGCCACCCTGGCCGGCGGGAACGCGCCCTCATCGGCCAGCGCCTTGAGTGCGGCGATGACGACGAAATGGCGATCGACCTCGAAGAAACCGCGCAGCGCTTCGCGCGTGTCCGAGCGGCCGAAACCGTCGGTGCCCAGGACCGTATAGGAGCGTCCGTGCGGAATGTAGGGCCGTATCTGGTCGGCGAACGAGCGCATGTAGTCGGTCGAGGCCACGATGGGGCCGGCGGTGTGGTCGAGCTGGCGCGTTACGTAGGGCTTGCGCGACTTCTCGGTGGGATGCAGCAGGCTCCAGCGCTCGCATTCGATACCGTCGCGCCGCAGCTCCGTGAAGCTCGTGGCGCTCCAGACGTCGGCGGCCACCGCAAAATCGCGCTCCAGGATTTCGGCCGCAGCAAGCACCTCGCGCAGGATGGAGCCGCAGCCCATCAGCTGTACGCGGGCGATGGATTTGCCCTTGCCGCTGCCCGCGGGCCCTTCGCGCAACAGGTACATGCCGCGCAGGATGCCCTCTTCCTGGCCCTTGCGGATGCCCGGCTGGGGGTAGTTCTCGTTGAGCAGGGTGACGTAGTACCAGACGTTCTGCTGCTCGGCAACCATGCGCCGCAGTCCGTCCTGCAGGATGACGGCGACCTCGTGGGCGAAAGTGGGGTCGTAGCAGACGCTGTTGGGTATGGTGGCCGCGATGAGATGCGAATGGCCGTCCTGGTGCTGCAGGCCCTCGCCGTTGAGCGTGGTGCGTCCGCTGGTGGCGCCCAGCAGGAAGCCGCGCGCCTGCATGTCGCCGGCGGCCCAAGCCAGGTCGCCGATGCGCTGGAACCCGAACATCGAGTAAAAGATGTAGAACGGCAGCATGATGCGGTTGTTCGTCGAGTAGCTGGTGGCCGCGGCGATCCACGAGCACATGGCGCCCGCCTCGTTGATGCCTTCCTCCAGAATCTGGCCGGCCTTGTCCTCGCGGTAATACATGACCTGGTCGCGGTCCACCGGCTCGTAGAGCTGGCCATGCTGGGCAAAAATGCCCAGCTGCCGGAACATGCCTTCCATGCCGAAGGTGCGCGCCTCGTCGGGAATGATGGGCACGACGCGCGAGCCCACCACCTTGTCGCGCACCAGCTGCGTGATGAAGCGCACGAAGGCCTGGGTGGTGGAAATCTCGCGGCCCTCGGCCGTGGGTTCCAGGATGGCCGAAAACGCATCCAGCGCCGGAACCGCGAGCGTTTCCTCGGCGCTGCGGCGGCGCTGCGGCACGTAGCCGCCCAGGGCTCGGCGCCGCTCCTGCAGGTACTTCATCTCCGGCGAATTCTCGTCGGGCCGGTAGAACGGCAGATCGGCCAGCTTGTCGTCGGCGATGGGGATGCGGAAGCGGTCACGGAACTCGCGCACCGCCTCGTCGTCGAGTTTCTTGACCTGGTGCGTGGGATTCTTGCCCTGGCCGATCTTGCCCATGCCATAGCCCTTGACCGTCTTGGCCAGGATGACGGTGGGCTGCCCGGCGTGGCACGTGGCCGCGGCAAAGGCGGCGTAGATCTTGTGCGGATCATGGCCGCCGCGATTCAGGCGCCAGATCTCGGCATCGGACATGCGCGAGACCATCTCGAGCAGCGCCGGGTACTTGCCGAAGAAATGCTTGCGCACGTAGGCGCCGTCGTTGGCCTTGTAGTTCTGGTACTCGCCGTCGACCGTCTCTTCCATCAGGCGCAGCAGCAGGCCATCCTTGTCGCGGGCTAGCAGCGGATCCCAGTACGAACCCCAGATCAGCTTGATCACATTCCAGCCGGCGCCGCGAAACTCCCCTTCGAGTTCCTGGATGATCTTGCCGTTGCCCCGCACCGGGCCGTCGAGGCGCTGCAGATTGCAGTTGACGACGAAGATCAGGTTGTCGAGGTTCTCGCGCGCCGCCATGCCGATCGCACCCAGCGACTCGGGTTCGTCCATCTCGCCGTCGCCGCAAAAAGCCCAGACCTTGCGCTGCGCGGTGTCGGCAATGCCGCGCGCGTGCAGGTACTTGAGGAACCGGGCCTGGTAGATGGCCTGGATGGGCCCCAGGCCCATCGATACCGTGGGGAACTGCCAGAAGTCTGGCATCAGCTTGGGGTGGGGGTAGGAGCTGATGCCCTTGCCGTCAACTTCACGGCGGAAATTGATGAGCTGGCTCTCGCTGATTCGTCCTTCCAGGAAAGCCCGGGCATAGACGCCGGGCGAGGAGTGTCCCTGTATATAAAGGACATCGCCGCCATGCTCGGCGCTGGGCGCACGCCAGAAGTGATTGAAGCCGACCTCCATGAGCGTTCCGACCGAGGCATAGCTGGCGATATGGCCGCCCAGGTCGCCCTCGCCGCGGTTGGCGCGGACCACGGTGGCCATGGCGTTCCAGCGGATGTAGGAGCGGATCCGCTCCTACATCCGCTGGAACGCCATGGCCACCGTGGTCCGCGCCAA
>Ga0209698_10003283_pt1 | contig 18092 bp, 10 predicted proteins | sample LitLauG_LLR_2012_FD_187203 | JGI IMG/M metagenome (GOLD analysis project Ga0209698, IMG submission 187203) | Freshwater sediment microbial communities from Pennsylvania, USA - Little Laurel Run_MetaG_LLR_2012 (SPAdes) (version 2) | ecosystem: Environmental > Aquatic > Freshwater > Creek >...
GATATCTTCTATATAACCAATCTAATTCTTTTCTTTCGATGTTTTTTTCATACCAACCATCTTTACCATGAATGTTCAATAACGAATTGAAATATTCTTCATACATATAACCAACTTCGTCATATGAAAAGTTTTCTGCCCATTCACGACATTTTCTGTTTTCTATTCTATCAATATTCCTTGCCGCCCAAACAAAATGCTCAAAGGTTCTACATCTGTATCCAGTAATACCATGAAGATTATTTTCAGCCAATGCGCCCCAATCCGTTGATATTACCGGTGTTCCTGAAAGCATACATTCAATTTGCACACCAGCAAAAGGTTCATTATATAAAGATGCAACAAAAGCGCCTTTTGCATTTGACATCAATTTTCTTCTAATTTCGGCATTAGCATAACCAATTTCTGTAACATGACTTGGTATTGATTTATAACCCATTTGTTCTAAAGAGCCCTGACCAGCAATAATCAGTTTAACACCAATCGCCTCCGTTGCTTGAATAGCAATATTGACGCCCTTGCCATCATATACTCGGCCCAGATATAAAAAGTAATCCTCTTTATTTTCGTTGTAATCAAAGTCATTCAAATTAAAATAGTTAGGTATTACGACATCATACCATTTTTCATTACATACACCGACAGATTCCAATCCATAAAACGCCGAATGCATAGCATAAGATTCGAATACCTTGTATGGAGCAAAATGTCCCCAAGCATAGCCAATTCCTGGCTCGACAACGATCATATCGGAATGTGCATCACAAATTGGCTTCATTGGATTTCCCCAAAAAGGCAATAGAAAATCTTGATTCTTTTTTCTTTTTTCTATTTCTGATATTGTGTTTTTTATAAAAGTTTGGTAAACTTTATCATTTACATCATATTTAAAAGTATTCTTTTTCCAATCATGTGTACCATAAACTTCTTGCCAAGTTTGATTGTCTATGACAGAAACATGTTCATTACAAATAACATCCGAATCTTCATGCCCATAATGTATAATTGTGTGCCCTCTAGCACTCATCATTTCGCAGAATTTAACCACTTTCTGTGTAAAAGCACACGCCACAAATTCTTTTGATGACACTGTATGTGGGATTCCCAACACATGAAACGTAAATTTACTCATACCCAATGTGGACCTTCGAACCAAACCGCTAGACTATATCTAGTGCCTTTTGTTACCGGTAGTGCTGCGTGGGTTACGAATGAAGGGATGAATATTGCTGTCCCTTGTTGTTTTATAGAATTTGCATCTGGATATTCATTTAAATCATAAACTTCAAACTCACCACCTTCATATTCGGATGGATCTGTCAATTGAATTAAACAAGTCAATTTTCTATGATATTCGTTGCCAGAAATGTAGAATACATCTTGATGTTTTTTATATTCACCTTGATACGATTCATCATATTCTGCCAATTGAATATATGATAGGTTAGTAATGTGAAAATTAAACCATTCTCGATTTACCCGCAACCCCATTTTCCAAATACGATCAAATACCCATTCAAAAGTGGGATCGGTAGCTTGTATAAATCTAGTCTTACTTCTTCGATAGTTTGTGTTGGTATTTTCGGTCATACCAGAGACACCTAATGTGGCATCTCTACCCTCTAATTTCAAGCCATCTTCTAAAATTTTAGAACATTCTTCTGGTGTAAAGGCACCAGCCCAAAAACTCCATTCACCATTCATAATATATCTTTCAAATTTAAACGCTTATCAGATCTTTCACTATATTTATTGTCATCGAATTTGCGCTCGATGGAGTCAATAATAGACTTAATGTTCCTGATGTTATTGATGCGTCAAATGTCCCAAGAATTACACCCGTTGTAACTTCATTATATTGTGACATAAAAGCGGTGCTTCCGTTTTGTACTATCAATGATTCAATGACATGATAGTTCAATCCTTGCGTCATTTGTATCATATATTTCGCAGAGCGATATGTGTTTGTCGGCCAAGTATCAATTACATTTTGTGTGGTCGCGGCTGTCGATGTTTGTATAATATATTTACTTGATGTAGCATTTGTTGTGGTATTAGAAACAACCAATCCATTAGCGTAAACGTTGCCACTAACACCAACACCACCAACAACAACCAAAGCGCCGGTTGTTGTGCTAATAGAAGGCGAACTATTTTGATATGCGGTTGTTAATGCTGTATTTGATGAATAAGTGACACCGTTGTGATTTGTTAATGTAAGATTGTTAACACTAGAATCGCTGATATATGTTGATGGTGTGGAAACATCTAACAACAATTGTGTATTAGTAACTGCTGGTAATGGTGATGTGGATGGTGTGAAATTGCTGGTATATACTGCGGTACCTTTAACCACTCTCAAATTGGTAATATTTCCGGTCCACAAGTTTGCACCACTGTCAGTGCCAATATAAACACCAGTTTGGCCGAAGTTAGATGTATCCGACGCTTTTGTGCCTACTGCTGTACCATTAATGTACATTGTACTAACACCACTAACTCTAGCAATGGCCAAATGTACCCATGTGTTGAGTGGTACTGTTGTTGATGAAGTTATGTTTGTTCCGATACCATACTGTCCATACGTCATATTTCCGGATGAATTTGGATATATGACAATACCGCTGGTATAGCAAGAGAATAATCTAGTTGTTGTTGCGTATGAACCGGACCAATATATCCACATTTCTACGGTAAAATCGCCAGTACCGAATGCAAAACCTGTATTGCTAGGTATGGTTAAATACTGGTTCGTTCCGTTAAATTGTAAACTACCACCTGGGGGTGTTGAAGAACTTACACCAGCTACAGCGAGTTGTGGGACGGAAAGTTGATCTGTATTTGCATTAAATGTAAAGTTAGAATTGGCCGACAATTGTGATTGTCCGTTGCTACTACTTCCGAACTTGACAAAGTAAATTCCAGTATTTGGATTTGTAATATTTAAAGTATTAGCAACGTTGGCGGTATTTGCACTGGTTGCTGTGCTTGCAGTGATACCAGTTAAATAGATACCATTACCACTAAAATAATTGGCTGTTAGTGTCTCGCTGGCTGCATTATATGTTAAATAAGTATTTGCATATACGTTAGATGCACCGGATGACTGATCACCCATTTTGATAAAATATGTTCCGGTATTTGCGTTGGTAACAATTAATGCTTCTGATACGTTAGATGTAATAGCCGAAAGAGCACTATTGGACACTACTCCAGTTAAAAAAGATCCATTGCCGATAAAGTATGGCGCAGACAAGTTTCCGGATGCTGCGTTGTATGATAGGTTTATATTGGCACTTGTATTAGAAATGCCGGATACGGTGTTTGCTAATTTAAGATAATAAGTACCAGTATTTGCTGTTGTAACGTTGATAGCCAATGCAACATTGGCAGTTCCTGCTGTATTTGCACTTGATGCTGTGCTTGCAGCAATACCGGTCAAATATATACCATTACCGCTAAAATAATTAGCTGTTAATATTTCCGATGCTGCGTTGTATGTTAGATAAGTATTGGCGTATACATTCGATGAGCCAGATACGTGATCTCCCATTTTAAGGTAATAAGTACCAGTATTTGCTGTTGTAACATTGATGGCTAGTGCAATGTTAGAAGTTAGTGCAGTGATAGAGGTATTTGAAGCCACGCCAGTTAATAAAGATCCATTGCCAACAAAATATGGTGCTGCTAAATTTCCAGAAGCGGCATTATATGTCAGTAAAGTATTTGCGCTGGTATTGGCTGTACCGGAAGTGGTATTCGATAATTTTAAATAGTATGTTCCGGTAGATTGATTAGTAACATTGATAGCCAATGCAACATTGGCAGTTCCTGCTGTGTTAGCATTCAAAGCTGTCAAAGACGCAACATTAGATAATAAAGAACCATCCCCCACAAAATGAGGTGCTGATAGATTACCAGAGGTTGCATTATATGTTAAATATATGTTTGCGCTTGTGTTTGCATAACCAGATGCTGTATTTGCAAGTTTTAAATAATACGTTCCATTAGACTGTGTTGTTATTTGAACTGTATTTGCTATATTTGAATATGTAGCTACATTAGCAAAATTTACAGAACTAACCGAGTTGGCGGCGGCATATGCTGCATTTGCTTGGTTAAATGCGGCATTAGAAAATGCATATGATGCCGCTGCTGTATTTTGTTTTGAGCCATCGGCGAATGTAATTGGATACTGAGTAAGTACAAGATTGTTCAATACATTTGTTGAACTTCCTGTGAAAACTGTGACAATATTTGATTGGTTAATACCACCAGCAATTATTTTTAAAACTGTACCGGAAACAGAAGTTCCGATAACTAGATTTCCACCAAATGAACCAGGATTTCCTTGTACATATAAGTATCCATCATTTGGATATAGAGATGTTCCTAGACTATTGTTTGGATTTGTGCCATCATATGTTCCACTTGCATAACCCATATCGATATAATATTGGGTATTATTACCGCTTCCCGAAGTAACAACATAATCACCGGTTGCTTGGTTTCCTGTATTAATGTTCTGCTGGTTGATCTGAGCATAACCATTATAATTCGTTGATACCTGGAAAGAAGTATCGGGCTCTACAACGTAACCAGTTGGGATGCCAGCATATAATGCATTAAAACCGGTTGTTGTGTTTCCAAAAAATTGGCCAGAATTTCCGGAAATTTGATTAATATTTCCTGTGATTGCCACATTACCAGAAACAGTTAATGAGCCAACAATAGATACATTTCCTGATATTGTACCACCACTAGTATCGAATTTCGCATTGGATGAATTGAAAGCTGATTGGGCTAATGATTCTGCTAAATTTGCTTGATTAAACGCAGCACTATCATCGATAGTTATAACTTTTGTTGTTGTACATGCGGCGATTGATATACCATTAGCACCAACTATAGTTAAAATATCTGTTGGTGAAGACGCAAGAACTAATGTGCCGCTTGCATTAATAGTCGCAAATGAATTTGTAGTCGGGCCACTAGAAGAAATAGAAGTAATCGCTCCCGATGCAGATTTGTAATACAACTTTCCATCGGCATAATTAATTGCCAACTCCCCATTGGCAAGTGTTGTAGGTACATTGCCGGGAGTTGCTGATTTTTTAACTACAATTGTTGTATTAGCTATTGTCATTTACTTAAAAAGTCCCACCGTCTTTTATTGTTGTTTCTGTTTCGGTAACTATTTTGGTCGCAGCAATCTTTTTGCGTTTGATAGGAGGATTTTCTAAAATATCAATTTTTTGCTTTAGAGAGTCAATTTCCGCATTTTTTTCAACCAACAATTTTTCTGTGTCTAAAAGTTGATTTCTAAAAGTATCTAAATGATTGATCTGGTGTTTCACCTGATCGTATTCATTTTTGCTTCTACGAAGTTCATCTAATTCTCTGTCTTTTTGTTCTAAAAAGGTATTTGAACCGGATACAATCTTTGCTAATTCGGAATTTAAATCTTCTATACGTTTTTTTAAGGAATCATTTTCTTGCGTCAATTCTCCGATTAAATCATCTACTACCTTAGCGGTGGCTTGTAGTGATATATTTCGAAGAATTGTCTCGTTTAGTGTGTTTCCTAGATACTCTACATAATAATTCACGTACTTTTCATTATTCATTTCAATCTCCTATTGATCAATTATATATCTAACGTATTTAGAAGGTTCCTCCATCCATTGTAGATGACCAAACAGGAACTCCAGCATTGGTTACTGTAAGAATTTGATTGGACCATGTTTGATCTGATGTACCTGCGGCGGCAGTAACACCCATCGCGCCAATGCCATTACCAAATGTTACGCCATTTTGTGTAAGCATATTTACTCCGGTACCACCTTGTTGAACTGTCAACCCGGATATTGCCGTGAATGTAGCAGCGGTGAAACGTCCATAAGCATCTACAGTTACAGAAGAAATTGTATTATTGGATGCACCAACACCATTTTGTATGTATGATGTATTAGCAAGAGAACTAAATGCGTTAGTTCCATTACCAATCAATACTTGTCCAGATGTAAAAGATGTACCGCCAGTACCACCAGAAGGCACACCCAACGCAGAAGACAAATTAAGAATGCCGGTAGCACCATCGATCACCATTGCATCTGTTGTTCCATTATTGACTACAAAGTGAATCGAATTTGCCAATGAAGTACCAATCACCAAATCTGATGATGATGCATATAAGTAAACTGCATTCGCTAGACTTAACGAACCATTACCTTGGAAATTTGGTCCGTTGATACCAAAATCGCCATACATAAAGTTGTCGGCAGAGACTGCATTAGAAACAACATAATCAGCAGATGCTTGCGTACCGGTGTTTGCGTTTTGTATAACAATTTGAACATAGCTATTAGAATTTTGTTCAAATTGATTAAACGCATTAGTGGCTGAGTATGTTAATGAACCGATGTTGTATTGTATAGCATTAGCAACACCAAGATTAGGAGTAGTAAATGACGGGCTGTTTGAGAATACTAGATTTCCGGTTCCGGTGTTTCCTTGCACTAATGCTAATAGATTAGCTGCTGTGGGTGTTGCTAAAAAGGTATTAGCACCAGTTGCCATATTTGTTATATTTGCCAATGCATAACCAGAAGACAAAGATAAATCAGCAATCAAAGATGCACGAGTCAACCCCGAATAGTTAACAGTATTTCCTGTTGGACTTGATGTTAAATTTTTGAACAGGTAAAAATTACCAGCAGAAGAACCACCAGAACCTTCACGAATCAATCCATGATATACATTAGCACCAGATACATTTGATTGTCCATAAAAACCAATATCTACAACATCGGAAATAGTATTGTTACCGGCAAGCTCAATTAATGAGGTTGCTGTCTCAAATGTAGAAGTGTTTACAAAAGTTTGTGTTCCGGAAACAACCAAATTACCAGCAATAGTAACGTCGGTAGAAATAGTTTGAAGTCCAACTGTTGCTGTATTAGAACGAAGAACTGTATTGTCGGTTCCAAAAGTTACAGTATTTGCTGAAACATTGGTTGTAACACCTTGTGTTCCGGTAAAATATTCTGTAGAACCAGAATAGATAGTATTGCTATTGGTGCCATCGGAAATGTTGAATGAACTTGTTACTGTCGTGTTGGCGATCTGCATAATACGACCATTTGCAGCAACAGTAACAACTGGAATTGTTGATGAACTTTGTGAAGAGCCACCATATGTGCCAGAAACCAGTCCACCAACATCATTTAATGATGCGTTCAACGTTACCGGCGAAGAACCATCAAAACTTATAGCGGCGGCGGTAATGTCACCACCAGAGATTGAAAAATTCTGTGCGTTTGCTAAGTAATTTGCAACATTTGAACCGCCACTAATACTACCAACAACATTAGCAGAAATGTAGTTAAAAGATGCGTTTCCTGATGCATCTCTTCTAACTAAAGTTGATGCTGAATTGCTATTTGTTGCGTTGTCTATTTGTGATGTATAAAACACACCACCAACATTCATCGTACCAGACCCATCAACCGTACCAAAAAACAAAGTGTTTGATGCATATGAATATGCCAATTCACCAGATTTTAGTGTTCCTGGGTTTGATGTTAGACTAGAACGTTTGATTAAAATTGCGGTGTTTGTAGACATTAGACAGTCCTCTTATTATTCTTATTCTTATATTTATTAAAACGTTCCGGCATCTATAATAGCGATATTCCCATAAATTTCGCCGTCTACTTTTAAATTGCCTGATATCTCACCACCAGTTATTGGTAAAGAGTTCGCCGCCAATGCATATGCAGAATTCGCCTCTGCGTATGCACCATTAATTTCGCCTAATGCGGCATTGGCGGTTGCTAGTGCTAGATTTGCAGTATTTTCTGCTTCTTGAATTAGTGGCAGTTGATCAGAAGCACCAACAAAACTAGCCGTTGATTGTACTTGTGCTGGTGTGGCTGGGCCTACCCTCACAGTAATAATTGATGGTGGCGTTACGATTACATTTGGCATTATACATCGGTACCATATGAAGTAATAATTCCGGTAACACCGGGAGACACATAAACTTTACCTTCCAGAACTCTAGAAACGGTGTTTGCTGTGTCTTTTACTATAACGTCATAAACGTATCTACCAGAAGGAACATTTGCGGATGTTGGGGCGTCTAGTCCAAGTGTTATAATGCCTGTATTAGCATTAAGAACCGTGGTAGAAAAAGAAAACGCAACATTGGATGTGATGTAAGATTTCTTGGCATTACTAGCAATAACAAATCCAGTTAGGTTATAGGGATTGCCATATGCATCAGTTAATGTCAGTTGTGAAGAAAAGGTTGATCCTTGTTCTAGATATTGGTCTGAATATCCTGCTGCCATTTTATTTACCTGCCTTCAAAAAAGCAACTTCTTGTGCCAATTCTTTAATAGCTTCGATAAGCAAAGGAACAATCTTTTCATAATGAACTGTTAAGTAGTTCTTATCAATTGGCGCTGGAACAACAACTTCCGGCATAACTGCTTTTACTTCTTGTGCAGAAACACCAACTTCGGTTCTTAATGGATAACCCATCGATTGTGCAATATCATTAGGCTCATAATAAAAGCCATTCAATGATAATACTTTGCTAAGTGCGTTTGTGATGTTTCCTAGCTTATTCTTTAATCTTTCGTCAGAATAGTATGCTGTGATATTTCCTGTTGCTAAAATATCACCAGTTGTTCCATCAGCGGCGACACCAACACCTAATGAATTATGTTGAACGTTGCTGTTAGTGTTTAATGATTGATTTGCTCCTGGTCCGGATGGGCCTGTAGCACCGGTTGGTCCTGTTGGGCCTGTAGGCCCTGTAGGACCAGTTGCTCCAGTAGGTCCAGTAACACTATTTCCTTGCGGTCCTGTAGCACCGGTTGGTCCTGTTGGGCCTGTAGGACCAGTAGCGCCGGTAGGTCCGGTAGGTCCTGTTGGTCCTGTTGGTCCTGTTGGTCCTGTAGGCCCTGTAGGTCCTGTTAGTCCGGTAGCACCAGTAAGTCCGGTAGGCCCGGTAGGTCCTGTTGGGCCTGTAGGCCCTGTTGGTCCTGTAGCACCAACCAATCCACTGTTCGGACCAACCCACGCACCGCTCGAATTAATAATAGTTGTAGCGCCAACTTTTACTGTGCCGTTTAGTGTTGATATGCCAGAAACCGTTAATGCACCGGAGATAGTACCACCAGCGGCTGGTAAAGCATTATTAGCAATCGTAGTTGCGCTATTTGCTTGTGAATATGCAGAAGCTGCAAAATTATTTGTGGCTGCTATGTTTGTGTTAAGTGTGTTTGCTGATTGTGCAGAAGCGGCCATAAATGGTGCTGCATTAGAAAGACTACTTGTGATGTTATTTGCAACTAAAATTTGAGAATAGTTTGCGCCATTGTTAACGTCAAGAATTCCCCAATATTTGTTAGTTTCATCCCAACGAATAGACGAGTTTGCATTTCCGGGACCACGATTTACTGTATATGCCGCATAGTTTCCTGATGTAACAGGAACAATGGAATCTAACGTAAATATGTTACTACCGTATTGTGTTGGTGCTGTTTGCACAAAGTTACCATTGATAACTAATGATCCACCAGCGGGAATTGTCAAACTATAAATGTTGGCAGAAGTTCCTGTGTAACCTTGTAAGATTGTTTTTGGATAGAAATTTCCAGCAACACCAAGATCATTATTTGTATTTGCTTGTCCAACAAGAGTCGTTGTTCCCAAAGAAATTAATGATGTATTCGAAATAACATTACTGGCGATTATATTTGATGTAACAGAAATTGTTGAAGCGTTTATACTATTGTTAGCTTGTAGATTGTTAACATAAGCATAATTAGAAACGGAAAGTAATGGCGTATTGATCAAAGTGTTGGCTTGAACCAAACCGGTGATGACATTTCCATTGATATTTAAATTTTGATTGCCTGTGATATTTTGTGTAACCAAAAGGGTATTTGCGACAGTAGTCGAACCTTCAATAGTCATCACACCATTTACTAATTCATTACCGACAATTTGAACATTTCCACTAATGATAGCATTATTAGAAACCAACAAACCAACATTTGGTCCGGCTGCTAAAATTTGGCCGTATACATTAGCAGAACCAAAAGAATAAATTCCTAATGCTGTATTGGTAAGGTATAATTGACCAGCGATGTTTGCGTTGTTTTGAATATACGCAGAAGATCCTACCCCTTGAACTTGAAGTTGACCCCCAACTTGTGCATTATAAGCAACAGTCAATCCAGGAACGGGAGATACACCACCATTGCCCCCATTTAGAATCAAAGTTCCCGAATCTTTGGACCAATTTCCATAACCAATAGAATTGATTTCATTCCCCGAAGCCATAGTGGCCGCAGCCCAATCACCGAATGTATTGGCGTAACTTATAATAGAAACTGTATTGGCCATTTTTATTTTTTACCTAGTAGTTGTAGCATTAAATTTTTGATGTCATTCATGTCAGTTTTAATGCTATCTATTTCTGATCTTATTGTATTTATTTCATCTTTTTGGTTCTTAACAACACGCAACTTTGCGAGATATTCATTCTTTTCTGTATTATCAGATGGCAATAAAGCCATGCTGTTAATATCTCGCACCATGTTGGTTCCGTTAACCTTAACGAATTGCATATTAGATTCCGGTTCCTGCTGGCAATGCCAATGCTCGAATGTCTGTTAAGAATGGAACATTGGTATTATCGTTTGTCGCCAAAACAACTTTAATAGCGAATTGAATATAAGAATTAAATGTTTGTCCGTTTGCGTTTGTGTAACCGATAGTATTATTGGCTTGGTTGCTACTAAAGATACCCGGAGCACATTCATATTCAATTAAATCGGCTCTAGATGTTGAGTACGCACCGTTGTTGTTGACAGTTGTCATTAATTGCCAATTGCCAGTTTCAAATACTGAAGTATCCTGGGAACTCAAAATTTTATAGTAAACATATACAGCAGTTCCTAGTGGTTGGTATGCTGTGTAATATACACGCATATCGCCGGAATCATTTCCTGGGACAAGAACAACCTTTTTGGTGAAATATTTAGCATAAGAGTTACCACCCTTAGCACCAGTTTCACCGGTAATGGTGATCACCGCATTAGCATTGCCCGAACGAGTATTTCCGCTTGTTTCGGTAATAGTTACTGTTGGAGTGGTTAGATATCCAGAACCTGTATTAATCACGTACAAAGAGGTAATAGCACCATTAGTATTGGCGGTGAAACCTAGGGTGGCTACATTAGAACCAATGTCTGGGTTAGATACTGTTACAGAAAGAGTATTTGCATTATATCCCCAACCAGCATTGGCAACTGCAATCACATTGTTACCAATTCCCATGTTATTAATGATATACTTAACTGTGTATAATGTTACACCATCATCGGAAATAATTGGTGAAACATTAGGATCGGTAGATGACATTGTTGCATATAACGCAAATGAACTATTAGAATTTCTTAATAGAACACGTTCGCCTTGACCATCATTCAAATAAACGTGATCAGATGTTGGTGAACCGTATGAACCCGGAGTAATATTTACTTGACCTGATGGGACATTACCAGCGGCCAATGTTGCGGTATAGCTGTAGTCAATAGCAGAACCAGTTGGTGTAAAGTCTGTTGTTGAAACGTTAATGGCATCTACTTTTTTATTATTTTTTGCAAATCCCGCAGAAAGATGTGATACACTATCTGGAGAAATACTGTGTAAAATATCGTTTGTTCCAAGTTTTCTATATGGAAGATTTGATGGAACCACAAATTCTACACTAGCTTGTGAATTGGTTGCAAATACACATTGATCAATAACGAACATTAAATCTTTATTTTGATCGGCGGTCCATGTAATCGAATTTTGAGATTCAAATAATGAACCCACACCACCAACGGAACCAATTTTAGTTGGATTTGTTGGATTTGGATCTGAAGGCAATGCTTTTGCTGTTGATGGAACCGCAGTAGTATTTTGTTGTGCGAAGAATAAATTGTAATCTGTTGAGCTAGATTTAACCATAATCGCATACAACACACCCGGTTGAATATAAACTGGTGCTTCAAATTCAAATTCTGTATATGTATTTGGGTCTAAGTAATGTGGTGTTGTGCTGGCATTGACTTGATTTGGCGTCAATGTAACGGTAGAATATTGTAATGCGGTTCCACCTGGATAACCATTCACTGTTGGAATGATAGAAACGGTTACTGGAGCATTTGATGTTGTTGGTTTAGATTCAAAGAACAATTTAACAGAGTATAAAAATACACCATTTGGATAATTATTTTTGGAAACCATAAAGGTTTGTGCGACAGGATCATAAGGTGTATTAGAAGAAATCGTACTAACTAATTGATTTGCTTGCTGATTTACCTGAATAAAGGTTTGTGAAGAAGAGTCAACAGAAGGAGCGAAGTCCAATTGTTGAGATTGTGTGGACAAACCAGACGCGACAAAGGTAGCTTCGGCATATGTTGTCGCCGAATTCGGATCTGATGGTGTTGTTCTGTTATCAATACGGAAAACTCTAGAACCCGTTTGAAAAGTTCCCGGAGGTACATTAAAGATTCCCACAAAATTACCAGCTTCATCAGTGGATATTTGTGGCAATGCAGTTCCATTTGTAATGGAATTTAAAATGTTGGTAACAGTACCAGAGATGGAATACTTTGAAGTAATATCATGAGCAATACCATCACCAGAAAGCAATGAGTTAGACCCCATTGAAATGTTGACCGGTTTATCCAAAGTAACCACATTGGTTACTGGATTATATGCTGTGATATTAGCTGAAAAGTTGTATTGGCTAGAAAGAGTAAGTGTTGTCATTGATTAGTTTCCTTTGCTCACAGATTGTAGTGCTTCTTTTGCTGTGACAGCCAATCCTGTCGCCGCCATTACTACAATCCAAGCAGAAGTATTTAGAATAGACAATGGATTGAATTTCTTACCTTGTAACATGTTTGTGGCTTGATTGAAAGACCACTTGATGTATTTTGCGGAAACAGTTCCACGTTTCTTAACGATTGGTAGCAAGAATTTAGGACCAATAACTTGATAACCTTTGTGAATGATTTTACCAGTGGTGGTTTGATCAAGGTTCTTAAATGACCAACTCATCAAACGTAACATATCACGTTTCGACCATCCGTTGTTTTGTTTGGCCAATTCTGTTGCAACAACACATCCATAACCATGATTGCTTGATGGTGCTGGAGAAGGTGGAACATAAGTTGCGGCAACATTCAATGTATAAACATACAAAGATTGAATTTTAATTGTCGATCCCGCATAATAGTTGGTAATACTAGATGCTGCCGATGGGTCTAATCTAATTTGAGTAGCACCTTGGAACCACGAACCGCCACCGGGCATGACAACTTCTGTACCGGCATTCAAATAGTTTAAATTTGGTGGATTGGTTGATGCAAAAATTGGTGTAGGATCATTAGTAGGGTTGACAATTGTCATAGCAAATGCTGAAGTTGTTGCTCCAGAACTTGTTGCTGACCATCCAATGTTCGCTGTCACTCCACCAGCAGGAATCGACAAAGTTAGTGTTTGTGTTCCAGAAGGTGTATTTGTCAAAGAACTTCCGATAGATGTACCATTTGAAGTAATTGTTGCGGAGCCAGAACATCCGACAGTGATTGTGTAATTGCCGGAAGTTGGGAAATATACCGGGAATACTGCATGATATGCTGTGCTATTGTTTATATCGCCCCAGATACCAAAGTTATTCAAGAATGAAGAGTAACCTTGTACGATTGGTGAAGCATAAAATTGGGTTGTTGTATTTCCAGATATCACATTAGCGTATCCACCACCAACACCACCAACATCACCAGATGGATGTAATGATGTAATACCGGAACTGATTGTACCGGTTGCTGTAGCAGAACCAGGAATGTAATTTCCAGAGGTATCGAACAACGCATTTTGAATTGTGGTGGAACCTACAGTATTTGGTGCACCAACAATATCGGAAACATACAAACGTGATTGCGTTCCGTTTGGATAATTATAAACAGAGATTACACGAGCGATAGGATAAAATGTGCTTGATGCCGCAATATAGAAACCAACTACATCATCTTGATTAAATTTACCAGCTACATTAGATATTTCGATAGTGTTTGGTGCTGTCATATAAGAAGCAACATTGGCACCATCAAAATATGTTGACACTGGTGTATTAACCAATAATCCACGAGCACGAACAACGATTTGTTGTGGTCGAATATATGGCAACACCGCAATGTTGGTTAGATAGCCATTGTTGTTGCTAAATGAAGCTGATGTTGGATTGTATGCACCAGAAGTTGTATTATTCAACTGGCTCACATACGTTTGTGTGGTTGTCTGTGTAAATCCAACAGTAGCACCAAATGGACTATTTGTGATAGTTCCGTGGTTAAAATTGTTGGTTATTGAAGAACTTGTAGAAGAAGTTCCAGGAATTGTTTGTGGATCGCCAGCGTTCAAGTAATTAACACCAGCAGACGCTTGATAAATTTGCAATGCTGGATCGGTAACCAAGATAGCTGGCGCTTGTTGATTATCAACCCAATTGTCCATAGGAGGATTCAATTGAGCCACGCCTTGTTGGACAACAACAGAAAATGGATTAACAGAAATTGTGTTACTTGCCAATGGCTGTGTCACAACATTTGCTGTGGTGTATGGCAGTGTAAAAATGTTTGTCTGTGTTCCGCTGATGCTATTGATTTGGTATGAGGATGTTGCTGGCAATGTACCCAAAGAATTCAATACAACAGGATTTTGCAATTGGAAGTTATCAACCATTTGCAATGCCGTCATTTGATTATTTCTAATGTTGATATTAGCCGCATAATCTGCGTTGCTTGTATCAGCAGTAGAATATGAAGAAAAATCATCAACCAAAATACCATTCTTGAAACGATTCAGGCCATTTTGATCTGGTACTTGTAGAGATTGTGCATTCTGTTCTAGAATGCTCAATGAAGTATAGTATTCTAGATTATTAACACGAGTTTCTAGATCTGTAATATCAGATTTAGCCCAACGTTTATGGATAACCTTGTTAACAGAAAGATTAGATACAACACCCGCTGGCGCTTCACCAGGAACATATGCGGTATACGGATCGTGCAATAAATTGGCAATTACCAATGAACCACTTGGTTCTGTCGGTAATGATGGGTTTGTTGAAGGAGTTCCTTGAACAATTTGGAAACTCTTATCTTTTGTTAAGACAAGTTTATCTTGGCGACCCAGATAATAATAGTAATTGCTTACAAAATTGTAAAGGTTGGCTGGCAACAACATACCAACATCAGAACTTCCGGTTGGTTGTGATTGAGAAGAGTATTCCCAGATGTATGATGTTTGGCCATTTACACGACAAGGACGGAAGTCAATACAATCCGATAGTTTATAAATGTTACCATCTTTTGCGGTGTATGTTGGGATTTGTGGATATGCTTCCGGAGAAGCTGAAACACCTATACCACCACCGAAATTGGATGCGTTGTTTGCATATGATTGAACACTGAAATAACCGTCACCAGAAGTTTGTTTGGTGTGTGAATAGTAATCGAATACCACTAGAATGTTACCAGTTGGCATTGGAGCACCGGCTTGTAAAGTAACAGCGCCATGATCATAGTAACTATCACGTTGACCATTGTCTAATGTAAAATAATTAGTAATATCTTTGTAGTTAGCCAAAGCACCGGTAGGATTGGTACCAGCAGTTCCGCTATCAACAATCTTACGAATTCTTTTAATGTCATTAACGTATAATGACATTTTAGTTCCAGAAACGATATTTGCTCTTGGAATAATAACTTGTGCATTGGTTAAATCTTGGGAAACTCCGGTAGAACCAACAGCAGTGAATGAACCTGTGTATGAAGTGTTTCCAGTAATTAAGTTTTTGGTTTTTAATGTATATGCCGGTGCATCTCCAGTAGAAACATATACAGTAGCAATAACGGAAACATTTGATTTTCCGCTATACGCAGCAGAAGAAAGATTAGCTTGTGTCTTGTCTGATGACAAGGTAATGGTATTTCCAGATGAGGTGAAATCTAAGATATTACCGGTGGTGTTATCCACTACAATGAAATTACCTTCAGCAGAACCATCAAAACGCAACGGACTGCCACCATTTTGTGAAGTTGCATATAAGGTCAAAGTAGAACCAGAGAACGCATGACCACGATATACACGTTGTGAATAGTAATTTGTGTTTACAATTTCAGAAACGAAAGGATAACCGACGGGGAAAATTAATTCTGGTGTACCTGGGCTATACAAAACTGAATCGCCGGTAGGTTGACCATTAACTTTACCAGAACCAGAATTGATATTAACGTTAGCGCAAATGTTATAATTACCATTACCTACGATTTTAATAATGGATTCGGTGTCTATATTTTGGAACAACAATGTGAATGTTGAAGAACCGGTAGGAACAACAGTAAATGCCTTGTCAACATTGATGGTTTTTACTCCACCGGTTGTTGTGTATGAAACGATATTTCTTACATCAGTAATACCACCAGTGGTGACACTAACCGACATATTGTAATAAGCATTTGCCGAAGACGAAAACGAACCATTGGTATCATTGATAATAAATGATGTTGAGGTTGGTGTTGTTGATGAAACATTACCAGTCAATGTGTTGGTATTCAAATCCGAAATATACGCATTGAAAATGTAAGACTTGGTATTTGATCCAGTACCCGAAACATAAGTGAAGTTACGCATATATGCCGAACCAATTAAGGTGGAAGCATATGTAACCGCATTAGCAGAAGAACCAGTAATAATATTTGCAGCAGGAACGCAATGGAAATCCACTGAAGGCATTGTAGAAATATCAAATACACCATTTGCGGTATCTACAACATAGTAGTTACCATAATCGATTGCGATATTATTGTTGTTGATGTTGGCGGTTGTTTGTGCTCTTTGATTGGTTAGAACAATTTGAGATTGGTTCTCTACTCTGTAACCGTGAACATACGCAACACCTTTACCAACACTGATGTCGTATTCTGTTGTATTTCCACCAGCATTAGGCCCTGGTGTTAACTTAAAATCATTGACAATGTAATCACCGTTAGTTTCATAATCGCGTTTAGCAAAGTAGTCATCAATTGTAGAATATACCGTTCCATCAACTTGTTTGGTAATATTACCATTTACGATACGGCAAAGTTCGATAAACCCGTCATCATTACCTAAAGTAATAGGCAATGTAACTAATGATAATGTAATTACATAACGATCAGCACCAGGGGCTTGATAGTTAGATGCACCAATTGCTGGATCTAGCAAAGAAGCATCATTGACATAATCATAGATTGTTTCTGTGATTTGCAATCCAATACGGAATGATGGTGTATTATCATACTTATCAAGAATGATAGTTTGTGGGTTTACTTGTACAAAATTACCAATAGAATATTGTGTATATGAACCATCAGCATTTTGTGTTGATGATTGCGAATATCCATTTACAATGTAGAATGTACCAGAAGCAACAGAAGCGGTAGAAGAAAGGCCAGTTGATGGATTTCCTACTGTGGATGTTGCTACTGTCGCACTAAATGTAGAACCGTCTGTTGGTGTGATGAAAGTGGCATCAGTAAAATGGATACCAGACAAATAGGTAACAATCAATGTTGGTGGATCACCAACAACAGAACCGGCAGAAGTGGTTTCAGCGGTTGCAACAACCGAAGCTAGAATAGTTCCTGTTGGATCGGTAATAACCTTGTTTAAAAAATTGGAAGCCTTAACAGTAGCGCCATTTTGGTCTGTATTGTTAAGTTTAATAAAATAACAATTTAAGTTTGTTGTTACTTGACCGCCAGATACAGGAGTGTTCTGTGTAAAAATGCTACTCGCAAAATTAGAAATTTGATTTTGCAGGATAGTTTGTGATTGTGTAAGTTCACGAGCCTGAACAGCAGATCCCGGTTTAAAAAGGATTCTGTGGAAGTTTTTAGTTGGGTCGAAGTCGTCGTAATATGGACCAACGTTAAAATTTAAAGACATTTAATTAACCTTTATTAATC
>Ga0209698_10003285_pt1 | contig 18082 bp, 13 predicted proteins | sample LitLauG_LLR_2012_FD_187203 | JGI IMG/M metagenome (GOLD analysis project Ga0209698, IMG submission 187203) | Freshwater sediment microbial communities from Pennsylvania, USA - Little Laurel Run_MetaG_LLR_2012 (SPAdes) (version 2) | ecosystem: Environmental > Aquatic > Freshwater > Creek >...
CATCTGCACGCTCCACGATGTCGGCAGCCAGGATGGAACCTCCAGATAGGAGGTTCCATCCTGGCTGCCGACATCGTGGAGCGTGCAGATGTTGGGATGATTCAGCGAGGAAATCGCGCGAGCTTCGCGCTCGAAGCGTTGCTTGGCCTCGGGATTGTCGGAAAGATGAGCGGGCAGGATTTTGACGGCGACGGTGCGGTCGAGACGCGTATCGCGGGCGCGGTACACTTCGCCCATTCCGCCGGCACCGAGCGGTGATTGGATTTCATAGGGCCCGAGCTTGGTACCAGAGGTGAGTGCCATCGCGTCGCGACATTATAGTATGGGCCGCACGTTCCCACTCAAGCCAAAGGAAGGCTTGAGTGGGGCACCCGGCTGTACAAACGGTTACAAGGGTAACGAGAACAATAGCGGAGCGACTTCTAGAATTAGGGTGTCTGCCCGGAGATTCTGATGTCAGAATGGTCCTCTCGCGTTCCCCTGTTGGCTTTCGTTCTTCTCGTTTGCTCTCTCAACACAGCGGGTGAAACTTCCGTCAAGGCGGTACCAGCGAGTGAATTGCTTGCCTTGGTGGCCGGGGGCGCTCTCCCCCAGAACATCGTCCGTGAACTCGGCCGGCGCGGGGTAAACTTCCATCCCTCTGAGACTTACCAGAAACAACTAAAAACGGGCGGCGCCGATACCACTGTCTTAGCCGCACTGAGTCAAGCCAAGGTAATTGCGGCGGTACCGGACGAACCACTGGACAAAGAGCTGCTTCAGCACCTCTCCGCCGCCGCGGCGCTCATGCAAAGCAAAAAGGACGACGAGGCGGGCTTGGAGCTCAGTGCAGCTCTCAGTTCCAGCTTCGCCCGCGCCGAAACAGGCTTCGTAATGGGTGAGTTGCTGCGCCGGAAAGAGCAATGGTCACGTGCAATGGGGATCTATTCCGAGGTCCTGCGGGTAGATCCTGAGTTTCCCGAGGCGCACACGAAACTGGGTTTTATTCTTTATAAAATGGCGGACTCCGAAGGCGCGCTGCACGAAGCCCGCGAGGCACTGAGTCAGAATCCTGAAGACGCCGAGGCTCACAAAATTGCAGGGCTGGCCCTGGACAATGCGCAGAAATTTGATGCCGCCGTCGCCGAATATAAGGAAGCGCTCCGACTTAAGCCGGACTACGCGGTCGTGCATTTTGACTTGGGGCTGCTCTTCGACCACATGCACGACTACGACAACGCGATCGGGGAGTACAAGCGAGCGATCGCGCTGAATCCGACCGACGCCGATGGCCACAAGAACTTGGCGGTTGTCTACCAAGAGAGCGGAGACATCGAATCGGCTATTCGACAGGGACGCGAAGCCAAGAGGCTCAATCCCAACGATGCTTACATTCGACAAAACCTAGCTTCGGCTTTGATGTTACGCGACACGCCGGGAGCCGTTCTGGAGCTGCGCGAACTGGAAAAGATTTTCCCTGACTTTGAAACCGCACACGAAATGCTCGGGCGGTGCCTGGTGGGGTATGGGGACATAGCGGGAGCCGAGAAAGAGTTTCGCAGAGCGGTCGAACTTGAGCCCTCTGATGCGGGACCTCACTCAGATCTTGGCAAGATCCAAGAGGACAAGAAAAACTACGATGCGGCCCTGGAGGAATACCAGCAGGCTGAGAAGTTGTACCCGACTTCCGGGTGGGCACACGCGGACGTGGGAAGGATTCTGGCCAGCAAGAAGGATTTTGCGGGCGCCATCATCGAGTTAAAGCAAGCAGAAGCTCTATCGCCCAGCGATTCACGAATCCATGAGCTTTATGCCGAAACTCTGCAGGCATCCGGCGACAACGGTCTTGCCATCGCGGAGCTTCGGGAGGCTACGTCGCTCGACCCGAAGAATTTTCAGGCGGGTACCAAACTTGCGGCTGCTCTGGAGAAGAAAGGCGACTGGGTTGGCGCGATGGAGCAATACAGGCGGGCCGCTCTAACCGAGGCCGCCTCGAACCGGGGACATCTGCCGGGAGAAGCCTTCCGCCAGAACATGGGTTGTCAGAAGGAGTACAAGGCGGCGCAAGCACGCTTAGAAGAACATCTGGCGGCCCTCACAGCGAATGGAAAGTCGAGCGAGGCAGCTGAACTGAAGAAGAAACTCGAATCCATGGAAGTGTCTCCCGCAATCGAAGAAAAAGTGCAGTTGGTGATGCAGAGTGCAGCGCAAGCCTATAAAGAGAGGCGATACGAGGACGCGGAAAAGTCTTACAAGGAAGTGGTTGCGCTTGCCGGGCAATTGCCGCCAGGGAACGAGAATCTCATCGAAGGTCTTGGTTGGCTCGGGAAGACCTACGGAATGCGGCAGAATTACAAAGATGCGGAGACAACTCTCCATTTGCAACTCGCAGTCGTGGAAAAAACGTATGGGCCAGAGTCTCCTCGAGTCACCGAGCCCCTCGTTTCGTTAGGGGGACTGGCGGGCTGGTTGAAAGACTACGTTTCCGCCGAAAATTACTATTCCAGGGCACTCGCAATCAACGAGAAAAACTTTGGAGAGAACAGTTTCAGGACTTCGGAAAGCTTGAAACTGCTCGCGGGCATTTACGTCCTCCAGAACAACTACGACAAGGGGGAGACGTATCTGATTCGAGCGGTAAAGGCAAATGAAGTGATGGCCGGACCGGAAGAGTATGAGGTGCTGATTCCGTTATGGGGACTTTGCTCCCTCTATGATCGCTGGAACAAGCCGGAGAAATCTCAACCTTGCTGGCACCGTTCGACGGCAATACTTGTGAAGCAATATGGTGAGCAGAGTCCTAACATCGTCTCGGCGCTAACCAATGAAGCGCAGGCCCTTCGCCGGATTGGACGAACGAATGAAGCCGTCCAGCTGGAAAAAAGGTCGGATTCGATTCGGGAGACGGCGGCAAAGACATACTGAGAAGCGGACCCGCGTCGCCGGCCTCCGATACCCGCGCATTGAGGAGCACCTGCGTGTGCATTGCACGTTCCCACTCAAGCCAAAGGAAGGCTTGAGCGGGGCACCCGGCCGACCAAGCGTCAAGACTTCAACAGTGACGGCGTCCGCCTCTGAACCCAATGCGTCGCCTGCTCGTGGGCGTACGCGATCTGCAGGACAGCTAGGTCGGCGTGGTTCTTTCCGATGATCTGCATTCCCATGGGCAAGCCGGCCGCGTTGAAGCCTACGGGCACGCCAATCACTGGACAATTCAACAACGATGCGGGCACTACGACTTCCATCCAGCGATGATAGGTATCCATGGCGACGCTGTTGATCGTCTTGGGCCAGTGCATCTCGGCGTCGAAGGGAAATACCTGCGCGCTCGGAATCAGCAGGTGGTCGAAACGCTCAAACAGCTTCAGGACGGCGTGGTACCACTCGGAACGAGCGTCAAAGGCTTTCGCCACATCCTGCCCGCTCAAGGGAAGTCCGCCCTCGACTTCCCATTGCGCCTCCGGTTTCAGCTTGGCGCGCTTCGCCGGGTCGGCGTAGTACTCGCCTAACTCGGCTGCGGTGGCCCAGTGCCGGATGGTGAGATGGGTCTGCCATAGGCGGTCCATGGAAAAGTCGGGCCGCGCCTCTTCCACTGTGCACCCGAACGACTCAAACGCCTTGAATGACTCACGGCAAAGATCGAGGATGCCCGGCTCAAACTGCAGTCGCCCGCCAAGGTCCCCCAGCCAGCCCAGCCTCATGCCATGAAAGTCACGCTCCAACGCGCCCGTGAACACGGACGGATCCTGCTCGATGGAGAGCGGCGCACCCGGATAGGCACCGGCGATTACGGAGAGGAGCATGGCTACATCGCGCACGCTGCGGCCCATTGGCCCGGCCGACCACGGCTCAGACCAGAACGCTTCGCCGCCGGGGCCGGACGGCACGCGTCCAACCGAAGGACGGAAGCCGATCACATTGTTGAACGCCGAAGGATTCCGCAGCGAGCCCATGTAGTCGCTGCCGTCTGCCACCGGCACCATGCGCAAGGCGAGCGATACGGCCGCGCCGCCACTGCTGCCTCCGGCCACCTTCGACGGCATGTAGGCGTTGCGGGTGACGCCGAAAATTGTGTTGTAGCTCTGCGAGCCCAGACCGAACTCCGGGACGTTGGTCTTGCCAATCAGGATCGCGCCGCTCTTGCGCACGCGCTCCACCAGCAAGGCGTCGTGATCCGGAACCCCGTCCTTGATCGGCGATCCGTAGCTGGTGCGGATGCCTTTGGTCGCTTCCAGATCTTTGACCGCATGCGGAAAGCCGTGCATCCATCCCATGGACTCACCGCGCGCCAGTTGCGCGTCGCGCACGTCGGCCTGTTTGAGAAGCCCGTCGCGATCCTGCAGAGACACGATGGCATTTACTTTGGGATTGATCTGCGCGATGTGATCGAGATAGGCCGTCATCACCTCGCGGCAGGAGACGGTCTTCGAGTGGATGGCTTGGGATAGCTCCATGCCATCCATCATGATGATCGAAAGAGCGTTGGGTGCAGCGTTGACAGCATTGCCACCGGCCAGTTCATTTGCGATCAAGCCGGCGCCGATCACACCGGCCGTCTGCAGGAAATCGCGTCGGGTCGTCATGGTTGTCCTGTTGAAAGGTACGAAGAATGTTACACCCTGGACGATCCGGAATGGCCCGCCGGCATTATTTCGGGAACTTGGGATAGACGACGGGATAACCAGCGGAGTGGAGATTTGGTGGACCTGGTCGGGATCGAACCGACGACCTCTTCCATGCCATGGAAGCGCGCTCCCAGCTGCGCCACAGGCCCACGTTGGTGGGGGAAATTCTTGCTGCAGTTCAATTCTCGCTTAGCTTGGCGTTGCCGTCAAACTCGACTCCGATGGTTCATCTGAAATAGGATACCTTTGGCTAAATTGCCGAAACACAACTGGAGCCCATCGTGATCCCCCAATTCGCCTTCTTTCAATCGGTCCGCCGATCATTTATTTATTTCTTCATTGTGCTCATCCCGGCGCTCGCGGCCGCGCAAAGCACAGGCACCACGCCGGCGGCGCAGAGTCCCGTGGCCTACGCTTCGGTGAGCGAACTGAACGATATTCTGGCGCAACTGCAGAAGACGACGCAGAGTATGCAGGCTGATCTGAAAAACAGTCGCGTCGAAAAATGGAAGACTGACGGCGGCACGAAGAAGCAAACGATGGCGGATATCGATTCCATTCAGCGGAATCTGCAGTCATCGCTTCCGGAAACAATCGCACAGTTGAACAATTCCCCAGAGGATTTGGCGGCGAGCTTCAAACTCTATCGCAATCTCGACGCGCTCTACGATGTTTTTGGGTCAGTGGCCGAAGCAGCGGGGGCTTTTGGATCGAAAGATGAGTTCCAGAATCTGGACAACGACCTAAACGGACTGAAGGCGGCGCGCCGCGCTTTTGCCGAGCGCATGCAGAAGCTGGCTGCCAGTAAAGAAGATGAACTTGCCCGCTTGCGCACGCAGGTGAAGACGCTGACCGCCGCGCCGCCTCCGCCGCCGAAGAAAATTGTTGTGGATGACACTGAGGCGCCGAAGCCCGCTAAGAAGAAAGCGGCAAAACCAAAACCCGCGACTGACACGGCGCCGAAGACTCCACCGACGCAATAGCAAATTTCTACCTGGTGGCCGCGTTAAGTTTTCCGTTTCTACTTGCTCCACCTTCGTGCCACTTTTCTGCCCTTTCGAATTGCGGTAGCGTATCATCGTGGCGACGTGCCGATCTCATATGTTTCGGCGCTTCAATTTGCTGCGCGTTGGGGTAACTCCCCAGTGGGGGACGCTCGGTGTCTGACTCGACCGCCACTTTGTCAGCGGGAGATGTCGTCGGCAAGTACAAGATCCTCGGCCTGGCCGGTGCCGGGGGTATGGGCGTAGTTTATCGCGCGCTCGACACGAAACTGGAACGCACCGTAGCCCTCAAATTCCTTCCTGAGCACCTTGTCTCCAACCCCGAAGAAAAAGATCGTTTCCTGCGCGAAGCCCGCTTCTCTTCCTCGCTCGATCACCCCAATATCGGAGTGATTCACGGACTGGAAGAGGTGGACCACCGCTTCTTCATCGTGATGGCGTATTACGCCGGGGAGACGCTCGCGAGTAAGATTCGGCGCGCGCCTCTCTCTCTTGCCGAAGCCGTCGATATTGCCATCCAGATGGGAGACGGCCTCGCGGCTGCGCACGCGGGCACAGTCGTGCATCGTGACGTGAAACCTTCGAACGTGATCCTGACGCAAAACGGCGTCGCGAAAATTGTTGACTTCGGGTTGGCTCGGCTGGCGTCCGGCACGGGCAGCACACAGAGCATCAGCACCGCCGGGACGATCGGCTACATGTCGCCGGAGCAGACGGTCGGCAAGTTTGTGGATCAGCGAACTGACATCTGGTCGACCGGAATCGTGCTGGCAGAGATGGTGACGGGCAAGAATCCGTTTCAGCGTGATACGCCTGCCGCGACGATCTACGCGATCCTCAACGAGCCCCCCGCTCCGATGGACGATCTGCCGCTCGATCTTCTGCGCGTGATCTACCGATCCTTGTCGAAGGACCCGGAGACGCGCTACCAGAATTGCCGGGAGATGGTGGACGATCTCAAAGAAGTCCGGGGTCATCTCGAACCACCGCCACAACCTGCCAGCGGCTCGTCATCTCGGCCCATTACTCGGCCAATCACGCGGCCGGTGACGAAGCCCTCGACCAGGCCATCGACTTTGAGTGCGGCGGACCTCCGTAAGCAGATTGAACAGGCCTCGCGGCCAATGTGGGGAGTGCCGGCCGCTCCGACATCGAGATGGGCGCGCTGGGCGATCGGCGTGAGTGCGGTTGCGGTGGTGCTGGCGGTGCTGTCGTTCCTGCCTCCGGTGCGCGACCGTTTGTCGGAATTGTTTGGGCGCCAAGAAGAGCACATTGCCGTGCTGCCGTTTGAAAATGTGGGGAACGATCCGGCGAACGCCGCCATTTCCGACGGGTTGATGGACAGTCTCTCTGGCAGGCTGACCAATCTTGAAAGTGACAAGCAGTCGTTGTGGGTAGTGCCGGCCAGCGAAGTACGCCGCCGCAAGATTACTGACGCGGCATCGGCGCTGCGCGACCTGGGAGCAACCATGGTGGTCGAAGGCACGCTGCAGCGCGACGGGCAGACGATCCACATGACGGTGAATCTGGTGAAGACGAAAACCATGCGTCAGGTCGGATCGGTGCCGCTGGCGGATCAGGACTTCTCGACGCTCGAAGACGAGGCGGTGGCGCGGATCGCCAAGATGCTGCGTATTGAGGTGACTCCGGAAACGCTGCGCTCCACCGGCGGGGCCGTCAACGCTGGGGCATACGAGCTGTACCTGAAAGCTCTCGGGCTAACGCAGCGGTATGACAAGGCCGGGAATCTGGATCAGGCGATCAATGCTCTCGACGAGGCAGTCAAAACCGATCCCCGCTTTGCTCTCGGTTTTGCGCAACTCGGTGAAGCGTACCGGCTAAAATATCAGCTCGACAAAGATACGAAGTGGATCGACGAAGCGCTGGCGAATTGCCAAAGAGCACAGCAACTGGACGATCACCTGCCGGCGGTCTATGTAACGCTGGGCAACCTTCATCATGCCGCCGGGAAATATGATTTGGCCCTTCAGGAATACGAACGGGCGTTGCAGCTCGATCCGCGCAGCGCCGACGCCCAACTCGGATTGGCCAACTCCTACGATAGCGCGGGCCGCACAGCCGATGCCGAAACGGCATATCGCAAGGCGATCGCCCTACGACCCGACTATTGGAGCGGGTACAACGCTCTTGCCAACTTTCTGGACGACCATCAGCGCTATGACGAGGCCATTGCGCAGTTCAACCATGCCATTCAACTGACGCCCGACAACGCGGCTCTTTATATCAATCTAGGCGCGGTAAACGTAGACAGAGGCGATCCGAAGTTTTTTCCCGATGCCGAACAGGCTCTGAAGAAGGCAATTGCTCTCGAGCCCAGTTATGGGGCGTACGCAAACCTAGGTTACTTGTACATCCAGGAGCATAAGTACGATGAGGCCGCCACCGCCGTCGAAAAAGCACTCCAGATGAATGACAAAGACTATTTGGTCTGGGGAAATCTCGCGATCGCGTATGAAGGCCAAAAGAAGTGGGACAAGCAATCCGATGCCAGGAATCGCGAGATCGCGATCCTCGAACGCGACGTGCAGGCAGCACCTCGCGATGCGGTAAAACAAGCAGTCTTAGGCCTTCTGTACGCTCAAAAAAAATCTCGCGAAAGCGCCGTTTCTCACTTAGAATCGGCACTCGCTCTTTCGCCGGACGATCCGAACGTCCTAGAGTCAGCTGGCGAAGCCTATGAGGACATGGGGGACCGTACTCAGGCGATACGGTGCATACAGAGGAGCATTCAGAAAGGCTACACACTTGCGAGCCTGAAAAACATTCAAGCATTGCAAGGCGTGCTAGCGGATCCCAGCTTTCGGCCGGACGCGAAATAGAAGTGAACTCAATTCGAAAAGGAGCCAGCCATGGCCACAGCCCGCGTTCCATTGGAAGATGACGTACTAGCCCAGGTAATCACGATCGCCAGCAACGGCGTATTGTCGCCTGCGACTTGTTTCATCGCCAACGCGCAGCAGGTAACCTTCGTCAACAATTCAGGAGGTTCCATACCTATCACGTTTGAACCTGATGCCTTTGGGGTAACGGTGTTCAACAATGTTTCCGTCGGCGGGAATGGCGGCACTAACACCCAGTCACCGCAGGTGAATAACCGCACAGTGAACTACAACACCGATGGCTCAACCACCTATCCGTATGCGATTCAGGTAGGCGCTGGAGCACTGTTCATTAAAGTGACCTACAACCAAACCTCGGGGAATGGAGATTGCACACCAGATCCGGCGGTAATCCCACTCGGCGGAACCATTGAATTTATCGGCGACGCCAACTACAGCGTCCGTTGGAATGCGGCGAATGGAGACCCTTTCACTCCACCGCTGACGAATATCTATACTGCATCGAATCCACTAACGGTACCCCATACGGCCAGCAGGCCAAGCGGGAACTACGGCTACACGATCACGAAGCTCGCAATCACGGACGGCACAGGACACGGAGGCGGGACTATCAAAATTGGTGGCTAAGCACGGAGCAGTTGTGTCTCACATAACCCCGCGGCAGGTTGGTGCTGCGGGGTTAATTTTTGTGGCGGCAAGAGCGCTATGCTTCCCTTTGCCTCTGACGCGGTTCCATTGACGCTGCCTGCCTGCGTTTCTCCCCTCTCCCCCTGTAAACACAGCACTTGCGCCGGGAACTCTTCAGCGCTCTCCAGTGTCTAAGTTATTAAGCGGGAAGGGTCTCTGGGGATTGCTTTTCCCCAAACAATTAAGGTTCCCGCCGGGGCCGATGTGACTTAGAATTGAGGGAACGCCACCATGGCGGGAGCTACCACATTGGGCGATCTTGCCAGCGCAATCGGAGCCAGGACAGAAGAGTCGGCCGTCATCGCTGAACTCAAGGCCGGTTCCGAAGAAGCGTACGCCTGGCTGATCGGGCAATTTCATCAGCCCATCTACGGGCTGATCTACCGCATCGTGAATGACCCGTCCGACGCGGCCGACACCACGCAGGATGTTTTCCTCAAAGTTTTCCGCGGGATGAAGCATTTCCACGGCGAGTCGAGTTTGAAGACTTGGATCTACCGCATCGCGCTGCACGAAGCAGCGAATCGCCGGCGCTGGTGGTTCCGGCACAAGGCGCAGGAAACGCCGATTGATCCGATCGAAACCGGGGAGTGCGAATTCCCTGTGGGAGAACGTCTGGTCGATCCGGGTGATTCTCCGTTTGAAAACCTGGCTCACGCCGAGGTGCGTGCCGCCGTGGAGAAGGCGCTGCAGCAAGTCCCTGAGCCGTACCGGACGGCACTGGTGCTGCGCGATCTGGAAGAGATGTCCTATGAGGAAATCGCCGAGGTGCTGGCGATTTCGCTGGGTACGGTGAAATCCCGCATTACGCGAGGGCGCGACGCGCTGCGCAAGAAATTGACGGCCTATGTACGCGAAGTGGGCCCGGAACTGGGACTGCTCGCTCCCGCGGAAGCTGGCGGCTCGCGGAGCACGACCCAGATTTCACAAGAACGTTCTCAGGAAGGTTCGCGTGGTGGTAGACAGGTTGAGGTGACACCATGAACTTCGAGATCAGGAGCAGTGAGATGAAATGCGCTGCCGTCCAGCGGCTGTTCTCGCCATATCTCGACGGCCGGGTGAGCGGGTCGGAGATGCGCGCCGTGACGCGCCACGTGGAGCAGTGCGGCCGTTGTGCGCACGAGTTTACCGCGATGCGAAGCACGCAGCAGTTGTTGTCGAATCTGGGACCGAAGAAGGCGCCAGCCGACCTGGCCTTGAAATTACGGCTCGCTATCTCGCGAGAAGCCTCTCAAAAGCGGCGTCCGTACGAGGGTGCACTGGTGCGTCTGCAGAATGCGCTGAATGCCTTTATGGTTCCGGCCACAGCCGGACTGGTCAGCGCTGTTCTGTTCTTTGGATTGCTGCTCGGCTTCTTCGCTTTGCCGGCGGAGTTGCGCGCCAGCAGCGGAGACGTTCCGCTCATGCTCTACACCGGGCCGCAGCTTCAGCAATCGGCGTTCGGCACATCTCTGGGAAATGTGGGCGACGATGCGCTGGTGATTGAGGCGTACGTGGACGCCAATGGCCGCGTCGAGGATTACCGCATCCTGTCGCAGCCCGACGATGCGCAGGCGGTGCTGCCGCAGTTGAAGAATCTGCTGATCTTTACGACCTTCCGTCCGGCGCTTTCGATGGGGCGGCCTACAGCGGGAACGGCGGTTCTCTCGTTCTCAAAGATCAGCGTCAAGGGATGATGATTCTCGTAGAAACGCAGCTTGCCGCGTCTCACGCCATGCCACGATATCTGAGGGCGAGCAGGAGGCGGGGCAAGCTCCGACTCTACATTTCATAATCTCTGTCCCTCCCGGTTTGACCGCGAATTGACCAGTTCGTACACTACTTCTTAGCTCATCCGTCTATGGTAGGGATGCGAAGGAAATTCTTGCGACAATCCGTCTTATTGAAGTTTGGTGTGAACGCCGGGATCGTCCTGCTCGCGACCTCGATTTGGGCCCAGGAGCGTCCCCAAGTGGCTCTTGAGACCAACGAGACTCTGTTCACGGTGCTGACCGCTATCAATACTTGCGGGTATGACCAGGAACTGAACACTTCCGACCCGCTGCGGACGCAGATCCGGGCCGAAGTTGCCAAGGCCGTGAGCGATACCGCCAGCGCACAGGAGGTCATCGCTCCTATGTGCACGTATTACCGGCAACATGAGGTGCCCGATGCCTCGCGCGATTTGTCGCAATATGTGTCGCTGGCCCTCTATGCTGGAGAGCCCCCCACGTTCGCGCTGAAGGTAAAGGAGGCGGAACTTCCGCCCGACGCGCAAACCGTCGCCGGGATACTGCCCATGCTGCAGGCGTTCTACGGAAAAGTTGGGTTGCACGCGATCTGGGAGAAGCATCGTGACCGCTACGCCGAGCTGCTGGAGGTTTATCACTCTCCGCTGGCGAAGATGACCTTCGACACGGAGATCTACTTGAAGATGCCGTCGGCGGGATATCTTGGGCGCCAGTTCACGGTTTATCTGGACGCCATGGGAGCACCCGGACAGACGAACGCCCGCAACTACGCTGCTGATTATTACGTCGTGATTTCGCCGACTTCGGGCACCGCGATCAAGATGCAACAGATCCGGCACACGTATTTACATTATCTTTTGGACCCGCTGGCGCTAAAGAACGGCGGATCGTTCAAGCGTTTGGAGCCGTTGCTCGAGGATGTCAAGGAAGCTCCGATGGACGACGCCTTCAAGACCAACATTTCCCTGCTGGTAACCGAGTGCCTCATTCGAGCGATTGAAGAGCGCTCGACCAAGGAATCGGATGCCGAGCGATCGCGAACGCTCGACGAATACGACAAAGAAGGGTTCGTGCTCACGCGCTATTTTTACGACGCGTTGAACAAGTTCGAGAAAGATCCATCAGGAATGCGCAATGCGTATCCGGATCTGGTGGGCCAGATTGAGATCGGCAAAGAGACGAAGCGGGCGTCGCTGATTCAATACTCGGGCGAGGCGGCGCCGGAACTCCTGCACCTGGCAACGCACCCCAGCAAACATCTACTCCTGAACGCTGAGCGGCGGCTGGCGGCGGGTGATCCGGAGACGGCCCAGAAACTGGCGCAGCAGGCGCTCGATGAGCAGGAAGAAGATTCAGGCCGTGCGCTTTTTATTCTGGCGCAGGTTGCCACGGTGAACCGTGACATGGATGGGGCGCGCAAATACTTTGAACAGGCCTTGCAACAGGCCCGGGAGCCCAAGGTGATCGCGTGGTCCCATATTTACCTGGGCAGGATTTTTGATTTAAAGGAAGACCGCTTTGCCGCTTTGGATCAGTACCGCGCCGCGATGAACACGGCCGGCACAACGCTTCCAGAAGTAAAACTGGCAGCGCAACGAGGTTTGGATAAGCCTTATGAACCTCCAGTAGCCAAGCAGCCAAACTAGTGAGGCAGGCAACGCGGCGTTTTCTGTACCAACGAGTCTAGGTTTCGAAATCTTGCACTACGGGAGACAGCATGAAGCGAACAGCCATCATTCTCGGAATATTGAGCTTCGCGATCTGGGCCGGGGCCCAGACCAGCGGACAAGCGGCGACCCAAACTCCGCCAGCGGCAGGAGCTACGACACCAGCGGCCAAGCGTCCTCCACAGGCTAAGACTCAGCCGGAGTTTGACGCCTATAAAGCAGCTGCGGCCAGCGCCGACGGGGCCACGATGGAGAAAGCGGCTGACGATTTCGCGACCAAGTTTCCGGATAGCGAATTGCGCGTGCTGATCTACAAGAACACGATGCGGCTTTATCAGAATGCCAACAACGCCGAAAAGACAGAGGCCATGGGCCGCAAGGTGATCGGCCTCGACGGCGACGATCCCGAAGCGCTGGTGACGGTTGCCGAGGTCATAGCCGAGCGCACTCACGACACCGACATCGATAAGGACCAGCGCTTTGCGGAAGCCATCGGCATGGCACAGAAGGCGACTACGACGGTTGATACCGACCTGCAGGTTCCGGCGGGCACGCCGCAAGACAAGGTCGACGCCTACAAGGGTCTGCTGCGCTCGAATGCGTATTCGGTGATCGGAACGATTGAGTTCAAAAAGGATAGCTTTCCGGCGGCACAGGAGAACCTGCAGAAATCCATTGATGCGTATCCGAGCAATCCCGATCCGGTCGTCATTCTCCGCCTGGCGTTGACGCTCGACAAGCAGCAAAAATATGCTGAGGCGCTCAAGGTTGCTAATCGCGCGGTTGAAATGACGCAGGACAATACTCCCATCGGAACTCCGGCGCGTCGCGAGCGAGACCGACTGCAGCAACTCACGGGTGGCGCGGCACCGGCGGCGCAGACTCCTCCGAAGAACTAGACCGAATTCGTGAAGACGCGGCCAACCCGCGTCTTCGCCCCAACTGATTGATCGAAGAACCCATTGGCCCCTCGCGGGGCCACATTTGTGATGAACTCACCCGAAATCACGGCGCTGGAAGAACGGCTGGGCTATCAATTTCAGCGTCGCGAACTGCTCGATCAGGCGCTGACCCATAGCTCGCAGGCCCGCGAATTGGAGTCGCAGTCTGCAGGCGGCGGTGTTTCTGCCGGAGACAACGAAAATCTCGAGTTTCTGGGTGACGCTGTCCTCGGGCTGGTGACGAGCGAGCTTCTCTTTCACCGTTTCCCTGAATTTCAGGAGGGACATCTCTCCAAATTGCGAGCGCACCTGGTCGGGCAGCGGCATTTGTTGCACGTCGCCGAGGAACTCGAAATCGGCAATTACATGCGCCTGGGCCGCGGCGAAGAAAAAAGCGGCGGCCGCAACAAGGCCAGCCTTCTGGTCGATGCGCTGGAGGCGATTCTCGCTGCTCTCTACATCGACGGCGGTTGGACGGTCGCGCGGGACTTCGTCGTGCGCACGATTGTGGAGCCGGAACTGGCGCACATGAAGCTGGAGACAAGCGCCATTCCGGTGATGGACTTCAAATCCGCATTGCAGGAAGCGTTGCAGGCACGCGGCGTTCCGCAACCGGTTTATGCACTGGTGAAAGAAGAAGGTCCGGAACACAAAAAGACTTTCACGGTGGAAGTTCGGTTGCCCGCGCCGGAGATTGGGCAGTTCGTGGGGAGGGCGCAAGGCGCAACCAAAAAACGCGCGGAGCAGGAAGCGGCCCGGCAGGTTCTTGAGCATCTGGCATCCTTACCGGGCCAAGGCTCGTCCAACCATGGGAAGAACGATGGAGCCTCCAGTTGACGTCGTGGAGCGAAAAAATTGCGGCTGGAGATTGGCCGGCGACCGTGCAATCGGTTGCGGGCACGATCGTCATCGCGGTTTTCGTAGTCACGTTTCTCGTGCAGGCGTTCACCATTCCGTCCGAATCGATGGAGTCGACGCTGCTGACCGGCGACTATCTGCTGGTCGATAAATTCTGCTATGGCGGCAAGACGGGATGGAACCGACTCATGCCGTATCGCAAGATCCGGCGGCAGGACGTCATCGTATTTCATTATCCGGTAAACCCGGCGCAGGACTTCGTGAAGCGCGTGGTCGCTCTGCCCGGTGATCGCTTGCGCCTCATCAACAAGCGCGTCTATGTCAACGGCACTCCGCTGCAGGAACCCTATACGCAATACGTCGCGGCCGGACGCAACTACTATCGGGATGACTTTCCGCGTACCGAATCTCCCGACTACGGCGTGGATGCGCGCTGGTGGAAGGAAATGCCGAAGCTGGTGGAGGATCATCAGCTGATCATTCCCGAAGACAACTATTTTGTGCTGGGTGACAATCGCGACGACAGCCAGGACAGCCGGTACTGGGGCTTCGTGCCGCGCGAAAATGTCATCGGACGTCCGCTGCTGATCTACTGGTCGTCGGCGAACCTGAACAACGACCTGCCGGGATCTCCGACGGTGGGTGATAGAATCTACCACCTTGCTTACGCGGTAACGCATTTGTTTCAGATCACTCGGTGGGAGCGAACTTTCAGGCTGGTTCACTGATCTTGTTCGTTGGAGTTCGCAAGAACAAATCTTTTCTAGATGGTGCCAAACGTGCCGAAGAAGCAAAAACAGGAAGAAGTGGCTGTTGTCGACGAAAAACCTGGCGAGACTCCAGTGGAATTTCTGGCGTCGCTAGCCGGAGTGCTGGTCACCGGCCTTTTTATCATTACGTTTGTCTTGCAGGCCTTTGCCATCCCGTCCTCTTCCATGGAGGACACACTGTTGATCGGCGATCACTTGTTCGTGAACCGCGTGGTGCTTTCCGATCCGACGCATTGGATGGGGCGGTTGATGCCCTATCGCGATCTTCATCACGACGAGATTGCCGTGTTCATGTCGCCGGAGCAGCCGGGGCTTTTCCTGGTAAAGCGCGTCATTGGCCTGCCCGGCGACCACATCCACTTGCGCGATGACGTGGTTTATCGCAACGGCGTGAAACTCGATGAACCGTACATCCGGCACAAACGCGAGCACAGCCCCTACACCGACAACTTCCCGGCCGTCGCGCCCTCGGAGATATACGGCGTTAGAAACGACAAGTGGGCACAAGAATTGCCCTCACACATTGTGGGAGAGGACATCGTTGTACCTCCCAACAGCTACTTCGCCATGGGAGACAACCGCGAAGTGAGCTATGACAGCCGCTTCTGGGGCTTTATTCCCCGCGCGAACCTGATCGGCAAGCCCATGTTTATCTACTGGTCGTTCGTGACTCCCTCCGATCAATACGAGATGAACGACTGGAGCGACCGGCTTGGCTTCATCGCGCATACCATCTTCCATTTCTTTGACGAAACGCGCTGGTCACGGACCTTGAGACTGGTACGCTAGTATTTTGACTGCAAGATTGCCGTCGTGGCGCCGGGGTTCCAGCGCTACGTTTTAACCCGGGCTAATCTTGCGGTCAGAGTAAGGGAATGCCCACAGTGACAAAAGACCCGAAAGAACAAGACGAGAGCATAGACGAAAAGCCGCGGGAAACCGCGCCCGAATTCCTGGCTTCGCTGGCGGAAGTGCTGGTCATCGTTCTTTTCATCATGACGTTCGTCCTGCAGAACTTTGAAATCCCTTCCAGTTCGATGGAAGACACCCTCCTCATCGGAGACCATGTATTCGTGAACCGCGAGCAATTTGCTCCACCAACGCGTTGGATGGGGCCGCTCATGCCTTACCGCGACGTGCACCGCGGTGACATCGTTGTCTTCCTGTCGCCCGAGCAGCAGGGACTGTTCGTGGTGAAAAGGATCATCGGCATTCCCGGCGACCGCATCCATCTGCGCGATGGCGTCGTTTACCGCAACGGTCAGAAGCTTGACGAGCCTTACGCTCTGCACAAGATGGGGGACTACAACCCTTACCGTGATAACTTCCCTGCCCTGCCGCCCACGGAAATGTACGGCGTGAAGGACGAGCAATGGGCGCAGGAATTGCCGTCGCATCTGGAAGGCGGGGACATCGTCGTTCCGCCAGACAGCTACTTTGGCATGGGCGATAATCGCGACGTCAGTTACGACAGTCGCTACTGGGGCTTCATCCCACGAAAGAATGTTATTGGACGGCCGTTGTTTGTTTACTGGTCGTTCGTGACTTCTCCGGACCAATACCAGAAGCGCGAGGCCCGCGACCGAATCGGATTTCTGGCGCATATTGTCGTTCACTTCTTCGATGAAACCCGCTGGCGTCGAACTCTCAGGATTGTGAAGTGAAATTCCTTCGCTCCAAGCGTGGCATGGCCGCAATCGTAGTTCTCCTGCTGGCCTTATTTTTGTGGCGGCCCGGCGTTTACCGCCTGCGCAGCCGCATTGCCGGTTCCATCGGCAGCGCCCTCGGCCGCGTGGTGACAATCGATAACGTCCGCCTGCGCCTTTTGCCGCGCCCGGGCTTCGATCTCGAAGGCTTAGTCATCTCTGACGATCCTGCGTTCAGCGCTGAACCAATGATCCGCGCGCAGGAGGTCTCGGCCGCGATCCGGTTTCGCTCGCTTCTACGCGGCCACCTCGAGATCGCGACCCTGAGCGCGACCGAGCCGAGCGTCAATTTAGTTCGCAACAGCGAGGGTCGCTGGAACCTGGCCAGCCTGCTTGAACGGAGCGCCCAGATTCCCGCAGCTCCCACGGCTAAGCCCGCTTCTGAACGTCGCCCAGCGTTTCCTTATTTGGAAGCGACTAATGCCCGGGTGAATTTCAAGATCGGGCAAATCAAGAAATCGTATGCGCTGATGGATGCCGACGTCGCGCTCTGGCAGGATTCGGAGAACTCCTGGGGCGCTCGCATCAAGGCTGCTCCGGTGCGCACCGATTTCAATCTCACCGACACCGGACTGGTCCAGATCAATGCGACGTGGCAGCGCGCTATCAGCTTGCGCCTGACTCCGGTGCAAGTGACCGTGCAATGGCAGAAGGGACAACTCGGGCAGATCACTCAACTGCTGAGCGGAAAAGACCGGGGATGGCGCGGAGGAGTTACGGCTAACGCGCAATTATCCGGGACTCCGGAATCACTGCGCGTCGAAAGTCAGACGGTGGTCGATGATTTTCATCGCTACGACATTCCCGAGAGTGAAAACGTGCGCCTGGCGACGGGTTGCTCGGCGCAATATAGCGCGGCCGCAGGTACCCTCACCGATCTGCTTTGCGAATCGCCTGTAAGCGGCGGAGACGTGCGCCTCCGGGGCAATTTGGCCGAACTCAACCATTCGCTCACCTGTGACCTGACGCTGAGTGTCGAGAAAATACCAGTGGCGTCGATAATTCGAATACTCCGTCAGGCGAAGAAACAAATCTCCAGCAACCTGACCGCGAACGGATTGTTCAGTGCGGAATTCCACGCTGCCGGAAACGTAAATACTCCAGAAGACGGGCGCCGAGCGCTAATGCGATGGAGCGGTACAGGCGCGGTAACCAATGCACGCCTGTTAGCCGGAGGATCAAGCGCCGGGAAAAATGAGATCGTCTTCGGTACGATTCCACTCCAGTTGATGGCTGGCGAGATGCCCTTGGGGA
>Ga0209698_10003286_pt1 | contig 18081 bp, 12 predicted proteins | sample LitLauG_LLR_2012_FD_187203 | JGI IMG/M metagenome (GOLD analysis project Ga0209698, IMG submission 187203) | Freshwater sediment microbial communities from Pennsylvania, USA - Little Laurel Run_MetaG_LLR_2012 (SPAdes) (version 2) | ecosystem: Environmental > Aquatic > Freshwater > Creek >...
AAGCGAATAGATAAGATTCGTCAAGAGATTCGCGCCCTACAAGAAAGAGGGTGACCAAAACTTCAACTACCCATTGTTGACGAAATATCGCCAGCACTCTTGACCTTTTGAGGGATTCTGAGTGCTATGGCCTGTTTAGAACAGTTAAGAGCGGGTGCCGCTGCCCAAACGCAGAAGGTGGAGTATAGTCACGGTCTCATCTCCCTTGTGCGATCTTTTGAAATTAAGTTCTGGACACGGCCTCTGAAATGACGCTGGTGATATGCCTTCGTCCACCACTCAATTCCCGCATCCTTCCACCGCCTTGGTACCTGAACATGGCGATGGTCAAACAGCTCGCATAACTCTTTAGCGCTTAGATTCGGATTTGATCTAACAATAGCTCTCCGCTTTGCGACCTCTTCATCCATGCCATTCCCGCCATGAGCGCTGAGGCGCCTTATAGCTTCGGCAGTTTCGAATCGCGGTCTTCCACAAACTCTCCACGTCTCCCATTCTTGAGCGAGCACGGCTGCGCCCGCACGTTCAATTCTTCCAGCCGTCTTTGCAATTCATCCCCACACGTTAGGTGAGCCATACAGTGCTGACAGTCTGGGCGGTGGATTCTCAACAGGGCCAACAGGTAGCAGATTCGACCTCTCCAAGTCACAACCCACCTCGGCGGATTCGGTTCATTTGCCTCTTGGAGTGCGGGTCTCAACGGGCGGGAACGGAGAGGCAAGACTAATTCCAGACTGTGTTAATGCTGCGCGGATCAACATGGCTTGTCAGTGACGCGGGTCACACCTGATGCGGGGTGATCGCCAACAGCCGCGAAGCAAAACAATCAACTGTCGTAACATCCCAGTTACACTCATTGGGGCTTGCACGACACCGCCTGAAGACTACGGTGTCCCGGGCGGGTCCCCCCGCCTTCCTCGGTGAAGCGGGACACCCGCGACCGCGGTTCGAGGCTGATGAACTGGCGATGGGGAGGCCTAGTGATAATTGTCAATGGCAAAGCCGACCGCGCATCGCCTCCAGACCGCGTCCCTGAAGCGATGGTCTGACACGAACCTGCCTTCAAACCGCGCCACGACCGCCTGCCCCCAAAATTTCGCCCTCTCAAAAAAAATACCGATCTTCTGTCGATCTCGCGATCGCTGATTCGACAAGTCAGTAGAGCGGAATAAAGGCTCAGAGGAGGTCGGTATGACGGGGCAGCGGGCTAGTTTTCAGAGTATTCAATCAAGCGCAGGAGTAGCCCTCGCCGGGATAGGGGCTTTCCTCCTATACGCGCATTTGACTGCGGGAGTTGCCCGCTTCAGCCACGTCCTTGCCACCGGCAGTTCCAAGGTCTTAGCCCTGGTGCTGGATGTAACCCCGGAGTTGTCGCAGGTTTTACCGGCCCGCGCCGCCGATCGCTGCCGGCTTCTTCGGCATGTGCTGGTATCATGCTGGCCGATTCTGCTGGTTGTGGTCGGAATGGGTTTGGCCTGGGATTCCTTCACAGAAGGATCTGCAACTCCTGAAAAAAAATAAATCCGGGATGTCGATCTGACAGCCCGTCATTCGACGTCAAAGTAGAGATCATTTGATTCCAAGTTCTAAAGGAGACTCAACAATGCGAGTCATGGTGATGGTCAAGGCCAGCGAGGATTCCGAGGCAGGCGTGATGCCAAAGCAGGAACTGCTGGCCGCAATGGGGAAGTTCAACGAAGAACTGGTGAAGGCAGGCGTGATGCTGGCCGGCGACGGGCTGCAGCCCAGCTCGAAGGGAAAGCGTGTCCGGTTCTCGGGCGAGAAGAGAACCGTGATCGATGGGCCTTTCACCGAGACCAAAGAGTTGATCGCCGGCTACTGGCTGTGGCAGGTCAGGTCTATGGAAGAGGCCGTCGAGTGGCTCAAGCGGTGCCCCAATCCGCATCCCGGCGCGGAATCAGAGGTTGAGATCCGCCAGGTGTTTGAGGCGGAAGACTTCGGCACCGAACTGACTCCCGAGCTCCGGAAGCAGGAGGAACGTATGCGCGCCGATTTCTCAGGAAAGAAACGGTAGCTGCAGTCAAGAAAATTCTGCCGCATGTCGATTTCACAAACCTTCGTTCGACGCATCAATAGAGCCTAGAGCCGGCAGGTTGAGACCTTCCGCGAGACTTGGCTCGCTAACCCAAACCAAAGGAGATCTAACGATGAGATTCATGATGATCGTCAAGCACGCAGAGGACCAGGGTCCTCCCCCGAAGTCACTGATGGAGGCCATTGCCAAGCTCGCCCAAGAGGAGACGAAAACCGGCACAATGCTCGGCAACGGAGGGCTCACCACAACCGCGCAGGGCGCCCGGGTCCTGCTTTCCGGAGGAAAAGTGACCGTGATCGATGGGCCTTTCACCGAGGCCAAGGAAGTGATCGGAGGCTACGCGCAGTTTGAGCTGAAATCGAAGGAAGAAGCGGTCCAGTCAGCGGTGCGCTTTATGGAATTGCACAAGAAGCATTGGCCAGGCTGGGAGGGCGAGACCGAGGTGCGTCAGATGTACGGCCCGAACGACTTCCCTGCTACGTCGTAAAGGCGGTCGCAGGCAGCAACCAGGGCGTGAAAACCAACTCGCGAATTTAGATTAGTTTAAGGAGAAAAACATGCGATTCCTGAGTATCTACACGTCGGCGGAACGGAGCACTCCTCCGACACCAGAAGAAATGGCAACCATGGGCAAGTTGGTTGAAGAGGGAATGAAGGCGGGCTGGCTGCTGGCCACGGAAGGCTGCTTGCCTTCAAAACTAGGCGCGCGGGTTAAACGAGCCAGCGGTAAGCTGACTGTAACCGATGGGCCCTTCACCGAGGCCAAAGAGGTGGTGGGCGGGTTCGCGATATTGAAGGCGAACTCCAAAGAAGAGGCTATCGAGTTGGCCAGGCGATTCCTTCAGGTTGTCGGAGAGGGCGAGTGCGAATTACGCCAGCTCTACGATCCGGGTGCGGATGCGAACTGCGCCGGCCAGGTGGACCGTGAGGTTGCACTGAAGGCATGAACATGATGTGATCGGTAGCTGTGACGGCAGCCGATCTACATCGCACCCAGATTCGTCACACCATCGACGCGGTCTGGAGAATCGAGTCACCCAGGCTCATTGCCGGCCTCACGCGGATCGTGCGTGATGTGGGCCTTGCCGAGGACCTCGCGCAAGATGCTCTGGTGGCCGCGCTCGAGCAGTGGCCGGAATCAGGCGTCCCGGACAATCCGGGCGCCTGGCTCATGGCCACCGCCAAGCATCGTGCCATGGATCACTTTCGGCGAAACACCCGGCTTGAGCGCAAGCACGAGGAACTCGGTCGCGAACTCGGTGCGAAAGAGATGGCCGTGCCCGATCTGGATTCTGCTCTCGACGACAACGTTGGCGACGACCTGCTGCGCCTGCTCTTCATCTCCTGTCATCCCGTGCTCTCCACCGATGCTCAGGTTGCGCTTACGCTGCGCTTGCTCGGCGGCCTGACGACTGAGGAAATCGCGCGTGCCTACCTTGTCCCCGAAGCGACGGTCGCCCAGCGTATCGTGCGCTCCAAGCGCACACTCTCGGAAAAGCACGTGCCGTTCGAGGTACCGCGAGGCGAGGAGATCGTCGCCCGCTTGTCATCGGTGCTGGCGGTCATCTATCTCATCTTCAATGAAGGCTATTCGGCAACCACGGGCGACGACTGGATGCGGCCTGCACTGTGCGAAGAGGCGCTGCGGCTGGGGCGCATCCTGGCCGAACTGGCACCGCAAGAACCTGAGGTTCATGGTCTGGTCGCGCTGATGGAGATCCAGGCTTCGCGCTCCAGGGCGCGCGTGGGTCCGTCGGGAGAGCCCATCTTGCTCCTGGTTCAAAACCGCGCGCACTGGGACCACCTCCTCATTGGTCGCGGCCTGGCTGCGCTTTATCGCGCAGAGAAGCTGCGTTCAGAAAGATCGGGCGCCGCCCGAGGCTGGTACGTATTGCAAGCTGAGATCGCCGCCTGCCATGCGCGAGCGCATACGGCAGAGGAAACCGACTGGCCTCGCATCGCGACGCTTTATGCAGACCTTGCCGAAATCGCGCCGTCTCCGATCGTGGAACTGAATCGCGCGGTCGCGGTTTCGATGGCATTCGGTGCGGCCGCGGGCCTTGAGCTGGTGGACGCGCTGACGGCGGAGCCCTCGCTGGAGAAATATCACCTGCTGCCCAGCGTGCGCGGCGATCTCCTCAGGAAGCTGGGGCGTTTGGACGAAGCCCGTGCTGAGTTCGAGCGGGCGGCGACGCTAACGCGCAACGCCCGAGAACGCGATCTGCTCATTGAAAGAGCCCGGGCTTGTATGGCTTGAGACCGCCCGAGTCACTGGGGTCAGACGAAGAGCCCGGGCGATGAACCAAACTAGCGCCAAACAATAACGGGCGTCCCGAGACTCTTTCGAGTCCAGGACGCCCGGGCAGCCCTCCCCCAGAACTGCGCAAAGAAGAAATTAAGACGGATGACGCGATTCTGGATATGGCACTTCCGTGCCATAATTTACCGCTTTAGCGCCTGCCGCCTATCTCGTTAATTAATCAACTCTTTAACCGCTGCTGGTGCAAAATCGACGACCCCGTCGCGGTGAAGTCTCGCGAATTCCTGCCGATGAGATCATCAGTCTCGCGGACTTTCCGCCGGCTTTTTATGCCAGCATTTTTCGATTCTGAGATCTACCGCAGCCTGCTTGAAAGCTTGCCCACGGGCCTGTGCGTCGTCGACATGCAAAAGAAGATCCTGCTGTGGAGCGACGGGGCAGAACGCATTACCGGCCATCTGCGCCATGAGGTCGTCGGCAAAAGTTGCGTGGGAGAACCACTGCTGCACTGCGATCAGCAGGACTGCGAGTGGTGCAACGACGATTGTCCCATGGCCCGCGCCGTCAAGACATCGCAGCCCGCCGAGGCCATTGGATTCGTGCACCACAAGGCTGGTCACGAAATCCCCGTCCGCGCCCGCGCAGTACCGGTTCGCAATGCGCACGGCTCGATCATCGGGGGATTGGAGATTTTTGAGGAGCAAGAACGGGCGGCCAGTCTGGCTCACCAGGAACAAGATCTCCCGGGCTGTGTAGATGAAGTAACTGGGGTGGCGAGCCCCGTCATGATGCAGTCGCACTTGCGGCAGACGCTCGGGATCCTGGCCGAAGTACAGGTTCCTTTCGGCGTACTCATCATCCGGCTCGAGGGGTTGGAGCACTTTCGCGCCAGCTTCGGACCAGACGCGGCTGCGTCGTTGCTGCGCGTGGTGGCCCGCACACTTGCCGGCGCTCTTTGGAGAACGGACTTCGTGGGCCGCTGGGCGGACGATCAGTTCCTCGTCATCCTGAATGGCTGCCGTGAAGAGGCCCTGCGTTCGGTGCGGGACCGGGTGCACCGTATGCTGGCCACCGACGGCATCGAGTGGTGGGGAGAGAGGCGATCGCTTCCGGTCTCGATCGGCGAAGTTCCGGCCCAGCCCGGCGACTCGATTGAGTCACTGATGGAGCGAGGGCAGAAATCGCTGGACGCAGGGTCCGTGGCACGGGGCCGGGCCGCTGGAGCGTCCGGCGGAAATCAGTCTTCCGGGAGCTAGCAAAATGTTCGCGATAATCGGCATCGTCGTGGTCTTTGGTTGCGTGGTGGCGGGATATTTGATGGAGCACGGCAATCTCAAGGTGCTCATTCAGCCGGCGGAACTGGTCATCATCGGCGGCGCCGCCGTGGGCACGGTTCTGATTGCGAACCCGCTCCACATCATCAAGAAAATCGCGGGCGGAATCGGTGGCGTGTTTGGCAGTTCCAAGTTTGGCAAACAGGCTTACCTCGATGCCCTGAAGATGATGTATGACCTGCTGAACAAGGCGCGGAAAGAGGGCCTGATGGCTCTCGAAGCCGACGTGGAGGAGCCGGAGAAGAGCCCCGTCCTCTCCAAGAATGCGGCATTTATCAAGAACCATCACGTTTGCGCGTTTGTGTGCGACTCGCTGCGCATGGCCATTACCGGCATCGACGCATTCGAACTCGATCAGATGCTCGATCTCGACCTGGAAGTTCATCATCACGATGCGACCCAGCCCACCACCGCCCTCGGCACCATGGCGGACTCCCTGCCCGGCCTGGGAATTGTCGCGGCCGTGCTCGGTGTGGTGATCACGATGGGAGCTCTGGGCGGGCCGCCGGAAGAAATTGGACACAAAGTTGCCGCCGCGCTGGTGGGAACCTTCCTCGGTATTTTGCTGTGTTACGGACTGATCGGGCCGATAGCCGCGAACATGACCAAGGCGGCCGAGGAGGAGCACGCGTTCCTCTATGTTCTGCGGGTCTTGATGGTTTCCTTCCTGAAAGGCAGCGCGCCCATCATGGCGGTCGAGGTCGCAAGGCGTGCCATTCCGGGGCACGTCAGGCCATCGTTCAAAGAGCTCGAACAGGCTTGTCGTGGAGGAGGAGCAGCGGCGGCGGCAGCAGCCGCATCGGCTTAGTCGCCTTAAAGCATCATGGACAAAACGCGCCCCATTATTATTCTCAAGAAAAAAGGCGGCCACGGCGGCCACCACGGTGGCGCATGGAAGGTCGCCTACGCTGACTTCGTCACCGCCATGATGGCCTTGTTTATCGTGCTCTGGCTGCTCAACTCCAGCAAGCAGGTTCAGGAAGCGGTGGGAGGATATTTCAAGGATCCCACCGGAACCTCGAAGAAAGTAGGCTCCAACATGGCGGGCTCAGGAGAAAACTTCACCCTGACCCGCGACAACATGCCGAAGCTGAAGGATCAATTGCAAATGGCGATCCGGCAGATGGGCGACTTCGAAAAACTGAAGAATCACATCGAGATGACGGTTACAACGGATGGCCTTCGCATCGAACTCTCTGAATCGGCCGCCGGGATGTTTTTCGACAGCGGTAGCGCCAAGCTCAACGGCGACGGCCGCGAACTGCTCATCACTCTGGGGCAGGAACTCGGAAGGCTTCCCAACAAGCTGTCGATTGAAGGCCATACCGATTCCCAGCCTTACTCCGCATCGGCGAACTACGGCAACTGGGAACTCTCGACCGACCGGGCCAACGCGGCCCGCCGCCTGATGCAAGGCAACGGGATCCGGGCCGATCAGGTCACGCAGGTCCGCGGCTTTGCCGACCAGCAACTGCGCAAGCCTGAAACTCCGCTTGATCCCGCCAACCGCCGCATTTCGCTCATCGTACAGTACATCGTGAAGAACGGTGACGATGAAGACACGAAATCGCCCGCCAAAAGCAAAACAAAAGTCGAGGGCAACAGTCCCTCTGCTCCCGCGGAAAAACCGTCGCGGAAAGAGTGAGAATCCGAGAGCGTAAGATCTGTTTGCCTGATTGACCTCCGGAAAGGAGTGTGACAGACTGGCGCCTGACCTAGCTATGCCTCGTGGCGCCACCATTCTTTACCGCGTTCCTCAGCGTTTCTTAGCTCCTGCGCTTTTTCTCGTTTGCCTACTGCCTGCGGCAGTTCTGGGTCAAGCGGGGGGCAGCTTTGGCCATCCTGAGGAGTCAAGGGTCGTCCTCAGCACCGCCCCGAACACTGGCATCGTGACCTTCAAAGTTTTTGCGGAGCGCAACGGCGCTCACCTTGATCGGCAGGCGCTGGTGAAACTCGTGAACCTGTCGAATCAGACCGCCACGTGGCAGCCGACCCGCGAGAACTCCGAAGGCGTGTTTACCGATGTCCCCTACGGCGACTACGACGCGGAGGTGAGTGCCGTCGGCTATTTGAGCTCGCATCAGGATCTGAAAATGATCGCCACTCGCAACATGCTGGAATTCGATATCGTGCTGCACCGCGATCCTGCCGCCATCAACCTCGACGTGGGCGACGCGGTGATGTCGGCAAAGGCGCGGAAGGAAATCAAGCGCGCCATTTCCGCTCTCAAGTCGGGGAATCTGAAAGAGGCGCAGAAGCAACTGGACGAGGCTTACAAATCGGCTCCCTCAAGCCCGGACCTGAATTTTCTGCTGGGATACTTGTATTTCCAAAAGAAGGATTTCTCCCAGGCCGGAACTTACCTAACCACAGCCACGAGTCTTAATCCCCGCAATGCCCAGGCCGTCACGCTTTTAGGCAGGGCCGGCCTGGAACGGCGGGACTATTCCGCGGCAAGATCGGCTCTGGAGCAGGCCGTACTGGCCGATGCGGAGAACTGGGTTCCGCATAATCTGCTCGCCGATACGTACCTGCACCAAAAAGACTACGGCAAAGCGCGCGACGAAGCGCAGGTTGCGATTACGAAAGGAAAAAATGCGGCCAGCCCAGCGCAACTGGTTCTGGGAGAGGCACTGCTGAATCTAGGGCGTGAGCAAGAGGGCGTTCAAGCCTTAAATGTCTTTCTCCAGGAATCGCCCCAACACCCCATCGCTGGGCAGGTTCGCAACTTGATCGCGGAGATCAATGACCACGGAGCCAGTCCGGCGCCGGAAGATGGAGCGCAGACCTTTACCCGGCTTTCAGGCGTCGACCCTTTATTAGCCCTTCCCGCGCCAAGTCTTTCTGTGAGGGCGTGGCAGCCACCCGGCGTTGACGACACCAAGCTGATGCTCGCGCCGGGCGTCGGCTGTCCCTCTGAGAAGGTAGTCGAGGAATCGGGAAAGCGTGTGCAGGAATTGGTGGAAGACGTGACGCGCTTTGCCGCGGTCGAGGATTTGTTTCATCAGGCGCTCGACGAGTACGGCACTCCGGTGCGCACCGAAACTCGCAAATTCAACTACGTGGCTTCGATCTCGGAGCCGCAGCCGGGATTTCTTGCGGTCGATGAGTTTCGCGCCGACAAGCTTTCCCTCACGGGCTATCCCGACAACATCGCCAGCACTGGCTTTGCCGCGCTGGCGCTTGTCTTCCACCCTCACATGCGCGACAACTTTGAAATGTTGTGCGAGGGCCTGGGCGACTGGCACGGGCAGGCGAGTTGGCTGGTCCATTTTCGCCAGCGCGACGACCGTCCCAACCGGATGCACAGCTACAAGGTTGGGAACCAAGTGCATGGAGTGAAACTCAAAGGAAGAGCCTGGATTACCGCCGACAAGTTCCAGATCGTCCGCATCGAGGCCGAAATGGTCAGTCCCATGCCGGAAATCCAGCTTCTGAGCGAGCACCAGGTAGTCGAGTACGGACCGATCCCGTTCCAGAGGAAGAACACCACGCTCTGGTTGCCCAAGAGTGCCGAGATTTACTTCGATTTCCGCAAGCACCGCTACTACCGCCGGCACAGCTTCGATCACTACATGCTGTATTCGGTGGACTCTGACGAGAAAAGGAAAGAGCCGGCAAGCAAGCCCGCCAGCCAGACCACTGACAGCGAGAAACAAATCGTAGCCGGGTCTTGAAATAACTTTACAATCGATGCCGCTCCACGCCCTTCGTGCGCCTGTATAATCGCCGCTTTGATTTCCAGTCAGGAGCGTTTCTGATGCAGAAATTTCTTCGGCTCTTCCATCTTCCGGTCGTGATCCTGTTGCTGGCTTCAGCCAGTTGGTCTCAGGAGAAAGTCGATCTCGAAACCATCTCGCACATTCGCTATGAAGGATTCCACAATTCCAAAGTCATGGAATTAGCCTCCGGGTTGATGGATTCGATCGGCGAGCGTCTCACCGGTTCACCGAACATGAAGCGCGCCAACGAGTGGACACGCGATCAACTCACCGCGATGGGCCTGAGCAACGCTCACTTGGAAGCATGGGGACCGTTCGGCCGCGGATGGGCGAATCAGTACGTGAATGCCCGAATGACCTCGCCCGACATCGTTCCGATCATTGTCTATGCGAAAGCGTGGACGCCTGGCACCGATGGCGTCGTGACCGGCAAATGCATTCGCGCGACCATTGAAGACAAGAAAGATTTCGACAAATATCGCGGCAAACTCGCGGGCATGATCGTGATCTTCGGTGCAGATGCTGACGTGAAGCCCATCGCCGAGCCCCCGTACAAGCGCTACACCGATGATGACCTGGCCAAGGAAGGGCAATTTCAGATTCCCGGCGAACGTCCGCCGTTTCGCATGGCGGAGATGATGCGCCGCCAGCAATTCATCAGAGATTTGAACCAGTTCTTCGCCGATGAAAAAGTTCTGGCCGTCATCGACCACAGCCGCGGTACTTCGGGTGGGGGCACGGTCTTCGTTCAATCTGGCGGATCCTACAAGGTTGGCGAAACCACGACCGTCCCGCAACTCACGATGGCGTCGGAACACTGGAGCCGCATTGCCCGCCTGCTGCAGCAGAAGAAAGACGTCACGCTGGAACTGAACGTCGTCAACAACTTCTACGACGACGACCCGATGCAATACGACACGATCGCCGAAATTCCCGGCACCGACAAGAAAGACGAACTCGTCATGATGGGCGCGCACCTGGACTCCTGGCATGCGGGAACCGGCGCTACCGACAACGGCGCGGGCACCATTGTCATGATGGAAGCCGTGCGCATCCTGAAGGCACTCGACATCAAGCCCCGGCGCACGATTCGCATCGGCCTGTGGAGTGGCGAAGAGCAGGGCCTGCTCGGCTCCCAGCACTATGTCGAGCAGCATTTCGGATCACGCCCACCGATGGATGATCCCAACATGAAGGGCATGCCCACTCTTTTGCGACGCGAAGCGGGCCCGGTCACGGTCAAGCCCGAACAGGCAAAAGTGTCGAGCTACTTCAATGTTGATAATGGGACCGGAAAAGTCCGCGGCGTCTACCTGCAGGAAAACGAAGCCGTGGCGCCCATCTTCGAGGCCTGGATGCAGCCCTTCAAGGATCTCGGCATGACCACGTTGACCATGCGCAACACCGGCGGTACCGACCATCTCTCGTTCGACGCCGTTGGCATCCCAGGATTTCAATTCATTCAAGATCCTATTGAGTACGAGACGCGCACTCACCACTCCAACATGGACGTCTACGATCGACTGCAACCCGACGACCTGAAACAAATCTCTGTCATCGTGGCCGGCTTCGTTTACGAAGCAGCCATGCGCGACCAGATGCTCCCGCGCAAGCCGATCGAGAAACCTCTTCCCAGAGAACCGGAAAAGAAGGAAGATCAATAGCAGTAAGAATCAGGGGTTCATCTAAAGCATGTTTTCGCCGCGACCGATCGGATGCGTGAGAAGTCCGTACACGCAAACGCAAGAGATACCGAAGGGCTTTGGCGCCAAGCATGATGCCGAGGGAGTGCTTGAGATACTTCCCGAATTCGAAGCCGGGCTGACCGACATCGAAGGCTTTTCTCACCTGTTTGTTCTGTGGGTTTTCGATCGCTCGGAAGGATTTGAGTTGCTCGGCATACCTCCAACCGACGACCGGCCGCATGGTGTTTTTGCAACGAGATCGCCGAGACGCCCGAACCCGATCGGACTCACCGTCGTCGAACTGCTGGGCCGCGAAGGGAAGCGATTGCGCATCCGTGGTGTCGACATGCTTGATGGAACGCCGATTCTAGACATCAAGCCCTATCTGTCCAGCATTCCGTCGGAGAAGTTGCTGCGAGGCTGGATGGCGGATGCGGAAATTCGGCGAGGAAAATAGCTCGATCCGAGGCACAGGCGGCAGACGAGATTCGTTTGACTACGAGTCACTTTATCCAGCCTTACGATTCGGGTCTTCAGAGCAGGAAAGGCTGCAATCGGGTGTTTTCCATTGACACTCTGAAGGTCACCAGCGAAAATGGCGGTCGGACTGGCTCTTGTGGGGCCGTTTCCCTCCACGTAGTTTCACAGTTCCCCGCCGACATTTTTAGCCGGCGAATCTTCGCTCCTCCCCCAAGGACGCGGTGCAGGGCTGTGGTCTGCACACTTGTTTCGGAAAATTCGAGGAGAGAGCGACAATGAGTGGCAGAACGTTGACTTTTTTTGCGCTGGCAGTTTTGTTGGCCGGCTCCCAGCTGACGGTGCAGGTTTCCGCCCAGTCCTTTAACATCCCGCCCGGCGGGTTCACCACCTCCAACGTGTGCGCAAATAGCAGCACTCCTGCTGCCGCGTGCCAAGTGCTGACTAACGGCTGGCCGAGACGGCCGCAGGTCGCGACCGGTGGTGTCTTGCGCGTCACTTCGGCGAACCAGAACCAGCACGGCTCCGCCTGGTTCAAGCTCCAACAGCCGCTCTCGACCGGATTCACCACAGCATTTCAGTTTCAGATCTCCAAGACCAACCTGCGTGAGGAGTGCGCTTTCCCGGCTGACGGTCTGGCCCTGGTGATCCAAAACGATCCTGCCGGTACTGGAGCAATCGGCTACACGGGAAACGGCCAAAACATGGCGTACGGCAATAACGACGTGTCCGCCGCCAGCGGTCCGGGGGCAGCGATCCGGAACAGCCTCGCGATCGAGTTGGACACCTATCAGAACACCGATTACAGCGATCCCGACGGCAACCACATCGCGGTACAAAGCTGCGGGCCCAACAACGCCAGCACCCTCTCACCAAACAGCGCGGATCACAACTACGAATGCCCGGATGGCAATCTGGCGAAACTCGCGCTGCAGAGCCTCCCTGCCGGGATGTCGCTGACCGACGGCCTGACCCACACCATCACCGTGAACTATCTTCCGCCGGGAACCTGCACCAGCGGCTGCAACAACCTGAGCGTTTACTTCGACAGCACGCTGGTCCTGCAGACGACCGTGGACATCACCAAGCAGCTCAACCTGACTGGCGGCAGCACTGCCTACCTGGGCTTTACTGCGGCTACCGGCGCTCTGGTGGAGAACAACGATATTGTGAGTTGGTCATTCAGCCAGTGGCCGCTGGCGCCGATCACGATCACCCAACCGGTGCAGCCTACGGTAACGAACTTCAACTACACCACCAACCTGAACGCCAGCACGGATTACTCGCGCAGCGGGTTGCCTGCCAGTTCGTTCCAGGGCCTGTTCATGCAGGGCACAGTGACTGCCATCACCGACCAGCAGTTTGCCGACCTGGTGGCCAATACTCCCTTTCAGGGAAGCAGGTGCCAGCACCAGGACACGGGCAACGGCACGTTCTCCTGTGTGACGACCACCGATCTGTGCACAACGCCCACGAATCCAATACCCGCCGGAGTCAACTGTCTGACCACGGGAAGCGCTCCTCTGATCGTTGTCTCGAATACATACGATCTGGATCCTTCCCAGAAGCCAATCATTGCCCCGGGCTACATCATGGGCAAAGACACCGCCCTGAGCTGCGGAGCCGGAGCAGACAACACCTGTAAAGGGCTGGTCAGCATTTTCACCGGCATCAATGGGGACAAAATGACCAGCAGCGGCGGTACGAACAACTTCAACTCCGTCCTGATTCCGATTCTTGGCGGGGTCCAGCCGAGTACGAGCATCACCACTACTCCGCCCCTGAACGCCGGATGGACCAATGGCAATGTCAGTGTCCATTTCAATGGCACGGAGATTGTCCCCAGCAACAACACCGGGGCGCCGTCCACGCTGCCGACAGTGACATCGATCAGCTACGCTGTCACGGGCGCAAATCTGCCGTCTCCCGCCTCTGGGACAATCGCGGGTGCAGCCGGATCGATCAATGTGCCCGTAACCGTGGAAGGCACAACCTCGATTACCTACGCAGCAACGGATAGCTCACACGTCGTGGAGACCGTGGTCACGAACAGCGGCAATAACGTCAGCAGTGCGACTCCGACCTTCAGTTTCAAGGTGGACCTGACCGCTCCTAACCTCACATGCACTCCTCCGGCGGCCGCCTGGCAGGCCACCGACGTCATCGTGCCCTGCGTAGCTAGCGACAGCGGTTCCGGAGTAGCTGGCCCTACGTCGTTCAATGTTCAAACCAATGTTCCTTCCGGCTCGGAAACGAACAGCGCGACCATTGCGCCGGTCACGGTGAAAGACGTCGCGGGAAACACATCGGCGCCTCAGCCGGCGAGGGGCTCGTTCGGGCCCTTCGAAGTCGACAAGGCAGCACCGGTGATCCATGGGCCCACGATTTCGCCGGCGTCGCCCATCTTCGGACAGGTCGCGACCGCGACCTATAGCTGCACGGATGGCGGGTCTGGCGTGGTGCTGTGCGGTCCGTCCGGTTCCGCGAAGATTACGGCGACCACGAATACAGGTTCCATCGCCACTCCCGTGGACAGCACCGTCGGGACTCACACCTTCACGGTCAACGCGCAGGACCTCGTCGGCAATGTCAGCCCCGCAAGTTCAGTGAGCTACACGGTAAGCAAGGCCACGCCAGTGATCACTTGGGCGAATCCGGCACCCATCACGTTCGGGACCGCACTCAGTGCAACGCAGTTGAACGCGACGGCCAGTGCGGCGGGAACCTTCACCTACACTCCGGCAGCGGGCACCGTGCTGAGCCCGGGCACGCAAGTTCTGTCCGTGACTTTCACGCCCACCGATACGGTGGACTACACGTCGGCGGATAAGCAGGTCACGCTGCTGGTGACTCAGCCGTTGATCAGCTTCTCGCCGAGCGGCGTTAGCTTCGGCACCGTACGCCGCGGAACAACTTCTACAGCGACTGTGGTCGTCTCCAATCCAGGCACGGCCTCGCTGACGATCAGCAAGATCGCGCTGGCTGGGACCGACGAAGACAATGACCTGTTCGAAATTACCAACAACTGCACTTCTGCGGTGGCTCCCGGCAGCGTCTGCAGCTTCACGGTGAAGTTCTCTGCACAAGAAGTGGGGACCTTTGCGTTCACGATCCTAGTAAAAGACAATGTCACGGGCAGTCCACAAAAAATCCCGATGACGGCAACCGTAATCAGGCGCTCAGAGTAAAGGATGGGGACAATGGAGACGGGATCTTTCTGATCTCTCCCTATTCTTTGGGAGGGTTCGAATCGGGGCCTTGTCGTCACCGGCGCAACCGGCAGGCATTTACAACCCGCTGCGGAAACGCGGCAGCAGCGGCGATCCGGGTTTCGCCTCTATTGCGCCAACTGCATCGCTGCCGCGTAGATCGGTTTCAGATCGTAACGCTCGCTCAAGTGCTCGGCTCCCTTTTCCTTGCCGATTTCGTCGAGCACGCGTCCAGCCTCGCGATACTGCGAGGCAGCTTCCGAGGCGCTGCCCGAGAGCCGCAGAGCCTCGCCCAACAAGTAGTGGACCCGCGCGACCTCGAGCCGCAGGCCAAGCTTTTCAGCTCTTCCCAGGCTGCGCTGCAGTTCCTGACGCGCGGGCGCATAGTCCTTGTTCTTGACCATGGCCTCGCCAAGAAGAACTGAGGAGGCCACGGAAATATATTTTCTGCCCTCGGAATCAGCCTGCTGGGCGAGAGCGCGCAAATCATTGATTACAGTCCGGGAACGTCCGTCGACCACCGCAACTTTGGCCCGATTCATCCTGGAGGCGAACAGCACATCCTTGTCGGCTGCGTGCGACGCCAACCGCAAGGCCTGCTCGAAGGAACTCGCCGCCGACTTCAGGTCGCCTTGATAAAAGTAGGCGTCGCCCTGTTCGTTCAGAACACCGGCGAGCAGCGCATCATTTTTCAAGCCGCGAGCCAGTTCTTCTGCTTCGTCCACTAACTTTGCCGCCTCGGTTTCTCTTCCCGACCTGGCCAAAGCTCCCGCAAGGTCACTGAGACCCTCTGCCATCGTGCTGCTGCGATCCCCCAGATCCCGAAAGGTCTTCACCGAATCCTGAAACGCGCCGATCGCAGGCCCCAACCGGCCCTGAAATTCGAAGACCAAACCCATGCTGTGCGACGTCTTGGCCGCTCCCGCGTTGTCCCCGGATTTGCGGCAAAGCTCCAGGCCACGCATATCCGACGTCATGGCCTGATCAAACTGCCCCAACGACGCATAAGCCTCTCCCAGATTTTGCAGAGTCTCGGCGACGTCATCCGGCACGTTTAACTTCTCGCGGATCTGCAGTGCCTGCTGCAAATAGGTGAGCGCATCCTGGTTCTCACCCTTTTGTGTGTAAGCATTAGCGATATTATTCAGGCATAAGCCTTGGTAGGTCTCATCCCCGGCGTCCCGCTGAATCTGCAGCGACTCCTTCAAGACCTGCAGGGCCTGATCCGGTTGACCGCGATCCAGGTATAAGACGCCAAGATCGATCAGCGTGTCGCCCGCTTCCTTCTTGGCGCCGATCTCCCGCCGTATTTTCAGAGCCTCGTTATACGCCGACAAGGCCGCGTCCGATTTCCCCAGCTTTCGTTGCACCTGAGCGATTTCCACGAGACTGGCGGCGACACCGCGCTTCTGCCCCAGACGCTGGTTGATGGCCATCGAATCCTGATAGTTGCGCAGTGCCTCAGCCGGTTTGTTCATCAGTTTGTAAGCGATGCCGGTCGCTTGCAGGATGAGCGCCTGCTGCTCCTGATTATCCAAATCGATGGCGATATGGCGCGCACGATCGAGCGGATCAAGACCCAACTGCGGATTGCCCGACTTGATCTCCACCCGTCCCATGGCCAGCAGCGTATCCAGATTCTTGCCGTCAGCCTGCAGCACCTTTCCGTAGTAGGCACGCGCCTTGTCCAGAACGCCCGCTTCCTCGTAGAGGCTGCCCAGCGCGAACAACACATCCAGATTGTCGGGGAAACTCTTCGCCAGATTCTCGTAGGCCGCGATCGCTTGCTGGCTGTTCTTGGTCACGCGGGCCAGACTGGCTTCAATGAAGTATTTCTGCGCAAGCGGAAGGCTCTGGCTGAGTTCCACCGCGCGCCGCGCCGCTTGCTCCGCGTCGGCGTCGTAACCCAGGGCGGAATAGGCCTCGCCGAGCCTCGAATACGCGACCGCGAATTGCGGGTCTTCGTTGGTCGCCGCCTGCAGGCGTTTCTGGGCCTCCAGGTTATTTCCCTGTCGCAGAAATTGGATGCCTTCGTTGTAATCACGAAGCGCATCCACCGAACTTGAGGTCGGCTTGAACGACTGCGCCTGCAGTTCCTTCACCAGGTCCTGCGACAGCGAAAGATTCTGCCGGATCTGATCGGCCAGGCGATCAACCGCCGCCGACAAATCTTTTTGACCAGCCGCCTCCGACTTCACCTGAATCGTGCGATTGTGCTTGCGATCCTGGAGCGTGGCATCAATCCGAATCTCGTCGCCCAGCCGTGTGTACTGTCCCCAAACCAGAGTGTCGGCATTGGTGAATTCAGCAACTCGCCCCAGAGTCGAAGAATCAACGGTGGAGTTCGGAGCGATCCGCAGGTCGTGGAAGACCTGTTGCACACGATCGGGAGAGACGGTTCGCAAGTGCGAAGATTGCCCCACGTCGGTGCTCAGCATGTCGGCCAGGCTGGGCCCGAGCCAGTCCCAGGATTGGTCGCCCGATGCGTTTTGAAACGGCATGACAGCCAGCGACAGAACCGGGCCAGCTTTCTCCGCTGCGGGTGAGAAAAGTGCGCCGCGATACACATAGCCCACAATCGCCAGGACCAGCACACTGACAATGCCGGCCACCCGCGGCCAGGGGATCGTCTGGCCCCACGGTTTCACATCGGCGTGAAAACCCAAAGTGGCCGCGGCGCGCTTGCCTTGCCAGGAGTCCAGATCGCGCAGCATCTCGGTCGCAGATTGGTAGCGCAGCTTCGGATCCCGCTCCAGACATTTGCTCACGATCCCGGTCAAGGCGCCGGGAAGGCTCGCGTCGTGATCAGAAATTGGGATGGCGCGTTCCTGCGTGCGCTTGATCAGGCTGGCCAGCGCGCTCTCCGCCTTGAACGGCATCTTGCCGGTCAGCATTTCGTAGAGAATCAACCCGGCGGTGAACAGGTCGGAACGCTGGTCCAGATCCTTGGCCAGCGCCTGCTCCGGCGACATGTACTCCATAGTTCCGACCAGGGCTCCAACCTGGGTCATGCCATCGCCCTCCATCGTGCGCGCCAGGCCAAAGTCCATGACCAGAATCCGGCCGCTATCCTCGCGCATGATGTTTTGCGGCTTCAGGTCGCGGTGAATCACGCCCACATTGTGCGCGGCTTCCAGGGCCTGACACACATGCTGCATGATCTCCACCGCCTCTTCCGGGGAAAACTTCTTCTTCTCCTGGATGAGAGCGCGCAGGTCGCGGCCTTCGACGAACTCCATGGTGATGAACTTCACGCCATCGGCGTCGCCCAGATCGTAGATGCGGATGACATTTTTGTGTGTGACCTGGCGGGAGAGCAGAAGTTCCTGTTTGAAGCG